>Ga0315904_10005212_pt1 | contig 18129 bp, 13 predicted proteins | sample LakEriMetagenome_6_FD_203529 | JGI IMG/M metagenome (GOLD analysis project Ga0315904, IMG submission 203529) | Freshwater fungal communities from buoy surface, Lake Erie, Ohio, United States - Buoy 12 MA120 | ecosystem: Environmental > Aquatic > Freshwater > Lake | place: USA: Lake Erie, Ohio...
ATCCATAAATGACACAGCGGAAAATTGAGAGAATGACTCAATATCCATTTCTTTTGTAATCTTGTTTATTGGATTTGATGCCGCGGTTTTTCGGGTAAGATTAAAGTCAGACCAATAAGAAAAATCAACATCAGATGCGCAGAATTCTTCAAATGAAGCGCTGCGTTCTTTGTTTTTATTCCAATTCGTTTTTACGATTTTTTCTACTTCTTGTTTTAGATATTCTGATTCTTGATCATCCGCACTGAAGGTTACTGCGACCCCGCTATTCCAAGCCACACAATCATTGCCCCCCAAGTGCAGGTAGTTGAATCCCGGTTCACGTTGAATGTTGTTGTCTACGTCTAAATCTTTGAGAAGTTTTTCAAACTTTTTCTCATTTGCTATACAGAAAATACTTCCATTGATTTGAACATCATCTGTATTTGAGCCATAGAAAAAATACAATTTAGAATGCCATTTAATCCCGCTTTTTTTGGGATTTCTTATGGCTTTCGAAAGCACACCGCGGTCATAAGAGTATTTTGTGAGATTCTTTATTTCATCAAACAACTCCATGTCTTCCAACGATTTTAAATCTATTTTACTACCGAGGGAAGGAAGGTTTACACAAAATGCCAAATAAGCATCTTTCGGAATTAGCGCCGCATGTGCTCCTTTGGCGGCCATTTTAAAGATTGAATATCCTACAACAGAGGCCACAATTAGACCTAAAGCGCTTAGAAGTAGAAACAAGCGGTTACGCAGCATGCAACAATTATAAATGTATTTTCTTGAAGGGCTGCAATTTGAATTTAAATCACAAGCTCCAATTTCTCAATAATGAACCGCGCCTTAGGTTTATAGCAGCGGTTGAAAGCGATTAATATGGTAGGGCTTAGCTGGTTGATTTCTGTGCTTCAGGATCTTTGTCTTCGGCAATACGGATAATTTGGGCCATCATTTCAGCCTCACTTACCAATTTGTCGCCTACCCAAGCCCTAGCTTTCATTACACAAAGTCCGCGTCTTACGGGCTCTGTTAGCTCCATTTTCATCACCAAGGTGTCACCAGGTACCACTTTATCCTTGAATTTCGCATTGTCTATTTTTAGGAAATAGGTGCCATAATTTTCAGGATCTGGAACTTGACTCAAAATCAATACCCCACCTGCTTGAGCCATGGCCTCAAGTTGCAATACGCCAGGCATAATTGGGTCTCCAGGAAAGTGGCCCACAAAGAAGGGTTCGTCATAAGTGATGTTTTTTACCGCAGTAACAGACTTTTCATCTTTGGCGATAATTTTATCTACCAAAAGGAAAGGATGCTTATGAGGCAGCAGACGAATAATGTCTTTTGTGCTGTAAATAGGCTTTTCGTTCGGATCGTAATGCGGCACGCCGTCTTGTTTGCGACGCATTTCTTTTTTCATCACTTGTTTGATTTTTTTAGCAAAGGCTACATTGCTGGCATGGCCAGGTCTTGCCGCCATGATTTGACCTTTAATAGGCATACCTACCAAAGCCAAATCACCAATCATATCCAACAATTTGTGTCTTGCCGGTTCGTTTTGAAAATGAAGGTCTAAGGTATTTAGAATGCCATCTTGTTTTACTTCTACGCTAGGCTTGTGGAATACTGCTGCCAATCTGTCGAGCTCAACTTGCGAAACGGGTCTGTCTACAAGCACAATGGCGTTATTTAAATCGCCCCCTTTGATGAGGTTGTTGTCCAGCAAATATTCCAATTCGTGCAAGAAGCAAAAGGTACGGCAGGGTGCAATTTCAGATTTAAATTCCGCCAAACTGGTTATTGCTGCATGTTGGCTGCCCAAAACAGGGCTATTGTAGTCTACCATTACCGTAAGACGGTATTCGTCTACGGGCATAGCAATAATTTCAACCTGGTTGTTGTCGTCGGTAAAATGGATATTGTATGGAATCTCAAAATACTCTCTGTCTGACTCCTGTTCCACGGTGCCCGTTTGGGTTAAAGCATTTACAAAAGGGAGACTGCTGCCATCCAATATTGGCATTTCTGGTCCGTCAATATCCATCAACACGTTGTCTATTTCGCAACCAACTAGGGCTGCCAACACGTGTTCAACTGTGCTGATTTTAACACCTTTTTTTTCTAATGTGGTACCACGGCTTGTGTCTGTCACCAAATCGCAATCTGCTTCAATAATTGGCTGTTCTGCGATGTCCGTGCGGCGAAATTTGTATCCATGGTTTTCGGGTGCCGGGTGGAAGGTGAGGGTAACATTGGCTCCTGTGTGCAGGCCAACTCCTGAAAGAGTTACAGGTGCCTTTAAGGTGGTTTGTTTTGGGTTCAATTTGCTCATTTTCTATGATCAATTCAGTCTTCAGAAGACTGGTTTTTGAGTTGTTTTTCGAGTTGGTTAATGCGTTGTTGCAAGGTCGCGAGATTCTTAAACACAGCTTGTGATTTGAAGAAGTCTTTCAAAGGCATTGCGGGACTTCCGATCCAGTTGGTGCCTTCTTCGCTTATTTCTTTGCTTATCCCTGACTGGGCCCCAATTCCTGTGCGATTTGCAATCTTAATGTGACCTACAAATCCGCTTTGGCCTCCAATTTGACAATTGGCGCCTATTTTGGTGCTGCCTGATATACCTGCTTGCGCAGCAATTACCGTGTTATCGCCAATCTCTGCATTGTGTGCGATTTGAATAAGATTGTCAAGTTTTACGCCATTGCCAATGCGGGTGCTGCCCATGGTAGCGCGGTCTATACTGCAGTTGGAGCCAATTTCACAATCATTGCCTACAACGACATTGCCTACTTGTGGGATTTTCATGTAAATATCACCCACTGGGGCAAACCCGAATCCATCGGAGCCAATAACAGTTCCAGAATGCAGTATGCAGCGGTCGCCAATGACACAGCCAGCGTATATTTTTACCCCGGGAAATAAAACACAATTATCACCTACAATAGCGCCTTTTCCGATATACACTTGCGGGTAAATTTTAACGCCATTCCCTATGCGTGCATCCTCATCGATATATGCGGTGCTGCCAACATAGATGTCAGTTCCCATTTGGGCTGAAGACGCAATAAAACTGCCTGCTTCTATGCCTGATTTATGGGTGTTGGGGTTGAAGAATCGATCCAGTATAATACAGTATGCGTAGTAAGGGTTTTCGTGCTCTACACAACTAAAATTGACCTTTTGGCTAGGTTGGAAACCTTTTGGAATAATCACTACGCCGGCCTGCGATGCATACAAGGCTGACTCGTACTTTGGATTCGCAAAAAAGCATAAACTGCTTGAATTCGCTTCTTCCAACTTGGCAGGATGCGATACCACAGTATCAGGGTTCCCTGTTATAGTGCCACCTGTGGCTTTTGCGATTTCAGCTGCAGTCAAGGTCATGAATCCCTGCAAAGTTACAATTTTTCAGTCGAATCCCCATTTTAGGGTGTACTCCTATGTGCTTGGCTCTTTTTTGTGATTCACGTAAGCACGATTAATCCAGTTGGTTTGCTCGTGGAAAGTGGCCTGGAATAAGCTTAGAGCAGTTGCAATAACATCTGCAAGGCTGCTGTGCTGGTGCGCTGCATAAATTGTTCTCTGTTGCCATTGAAAACAAATCGTTTTACAATGGTTTGCTGTTTATTCGCTACGCCGATGTACACAAGGCCTACAGGTTTGTCTTCTGTAGCTCCTCCGGGTCCTGCAATACCAGTTGTTGAAATCGCAACATCCGTGTTGAATTTGCGAAGAATGCCTTCTACCATAGCTTTGGCACAACTCTCACTTACTGCACCTTCTGTTGTGAATATTTCTTGTGGAACACCCAACTCGTTGTGCTTTATTTCATTGCTGTAACTCACAATAGCGCCTTTCATTACCGCCGAAATGCCCGCTTGTTTAATTAAGGCATTGGCAATATATCCACCCGTACAACTTTCAGCCAAGGATATCGTGGTATTGCCCTGCAACAGCTTTTGCGCAAGCGCCCCTGCCATATCTGTATCATAATCAGCTACCAGGTTTTCTGCGCATATACTCTTTATCGTTTCCAATATGGGCATCAGCTCTTTTTCTACTACGTCTTTACTTTTTCCTATACCTGTAAGTCGCAGTCTTATGCTATTAAAAGCGGGCAAATACGCCAATTTGAAATTGACCGGCAATTGGTCTTCAACCCTTGTGAGTTTCTCGGAAAGCAAACTCTCCGGAATGCCAGCTGTGAGTAAGGTCTTATGCACTATAGCAGGGAGTTTATATTTCTCTGGCAACCATCCAAACACATGGGTGCTAAGAATATGCATCATTTCGGAAGGCACGCCAGGCACTGAAATTAAAGTGAATTCCCCCTCTTCAAAACGCATGCCTGGGGCAGTGCCCACAGCATTGAATAGGGTGCTGCATTTCTCAGGCATATCCGCTTGCTGCATATTGATTTCCAACATTTTACGCCCTCTTTTCTCAAAAATCGCCTCCAAATGGCGCATCACTTCTTCGTCGCGTCGCAAGCCGCAATTGAAATACGTGCACAAAGTTTTTTTAGTAATGTCATCACGCGTGGGACCCAATCCACCCGTAAGGAAAATCAAATTACAACGCGTTCTGGCTTCTGCAATGGCAGAAATAATGGCGCTTTCTGAGTCGCCGATGGCTGTTCTCCGAGCCACACTAATGCCGATGTCGGCAAGTTGCAGTCCCATCCAAGCTGAATTTGTATCTATCACTTGCCCCAACAGCAGCTCATCGCCAATCGTTATTATCTCCGCGTTCATTCTCTTTGCAAATTAACCATCCACGGAACAAAGTAGGATGATATTTTCATAAAAAAAGCCAACCCTAGGGTCGGCTTTTGTATGAAATTTAGTTAGGGATTAATTGCCTGACAAACGGTAAGCAAATCCCAAGTTGAATGGGTAGTCGCTTGAATACAAAGAGAAGTTTAATCCGCTGCCTTTGTAACTGTTGTAGTTTTTACCATCAGCGCTAATATTATATTTCTGTTTATACATATTGTACGATAAACCACCCATGCTGCCTTGCAACAAGATCTTCGGGGTAATGGACCACGCAAAGCCTAAGTTTAGTCCTACTGAGTTGCTGTTGTACTCAGATGTAGTAGTTGTTGTTGTCGTGGTGTTTGTAGCAACTACTGTAGTGGATTGTTCATTAGTGCTTTTTGAGCCATACATAGAGTACCCAAGTTGTAGAAAAGTGTAGAAGTTCGTGCCACAGTTGATGTATTTTCGGGCAAATAAGTTGAATTGTGTACCGTTATTCTTGTTAATAGATTTTTGAGTAACTCCTCCACTTTCTGGGTAATCATAAGTGTTTTTTCCATTGTTAATGCCAAAACCCAATCCAACAGATAAGTTCTCTGCAAGGAAATACTGAAGATTTGGTGTCAGGTTAAAGTTGCTTCCTGTGCCTTTTTGGCCATCAGTTGTTGTACCGCCATTGGTAGTAGAATACTGGGTGTTGTTTGAATTAAATCCAAAGTCAAGACCTGCCATAAGGCTGCCTTTGCCAATTTGTGCGGATGCAGTGCATGCCATTCCGGCTACAGCTGCTAGGATTAGGGTTTTTTTCATATTCGATTCGTTAGGTGAGGCGAATGTAAATGAGATAAGTACCAGTACTTACAAAATTGTCTATTTAGATATGCACACTGTACTGACAGCTATACAATTGCACATGTTAAAGCGCTTAAGTTCATGCGTGTTATTCACGTTGCCCGCGGATTTTTGAACATTCGACAGGAACACCATTTCTTTGTGGTTATTTCGCTTGTCTATGAGTGGGCGTGTTGTGATTTATACGGATGGCTGTGCATTGGGAAATCCAGGTCCTGGCGGATTTGGTGCGGTGTTGATGTTTGGAAAGCATCGTTTAGAACTCTCGGAAGGTTTCGACCTCACCACCAATAACCGCATGGAATTGCTCGCGGTTATCCGCGCCCTACAATCCCTAAAACACGCCGATCTTCCTATTGATATATACTCAGATAGCAAGTATGTGTGCAATGCCATAACCGAAGGTTGGTTGTTCAATTGGCACCGCAAGGGTTGGAAAAATGTGAAAAATCCTGATTTGTGGAAACAGATGTTGCCGCTTTACACCCGTTTCAAACCACGTTTCCATTGGGTAAAAGGCCATAGTGGAGTTCCAGAGAACGAACGCTGTGATCAATTGGCAAATCAAGCTGCTCTGCTTCCAGTGAAACAAAAAGATGTGGGCTATTTGCCTACTGCAAAGCTGCTGTAGCCGCTTGTAACAGTTCTTTTGCGTTGGCCAAGGCCGCTTCTCCAGGGTTCTCGCCACCGAGCATAGAAGCGAGTTTCTGAATTCTTTGCTCAATCTGCAGCTTTTCCATGAATGACTCGGTTTTCCCAGAAACTTCTTTTTTAGAAATAAAATAGTGACTATTGCCATGCGCTGCCACTTGTGGCAAGTGTGTGATGGCAATCACCTGCCGGTAATCGCCTAACTTTCGCATCATTTCTCCGAATTTGTGCGCAATCTCACCCGAAACTCCTGTGTCGGTCTCGTCAAAAATCAAGGTGGGGATTTCATTTTTACCCGCCAAAATGGACTTGATTACAAAGTTCAATCGTGAGACCTCACCACCGGATGCAACTTTTTCCAGGGGCATTTCCAAACTGCCATTGGCACTGAACAAGAACTGCATTTTACTTGCACCCGATTCATTCAAGTATTCATTTTGGAATTGCAAATCGGCACGCAGTTTGGCCTTGGGCATGCCCAACTGATGAAGACCCGCCTCAACGTGCTGGCACAATTGCACGGCAGTTTCTATTCTTTTTGTGTGCAATGCCTTGGCCGTAAGTAAACATGCCTCAAAAGCTACTTTAACTTTGGTGCGTTGTTTTTCCAATGCTTCAACACTGTTGTCAGCTGTATAGAGTTTATCCCCAATTTCTTGGAATAACTGTTTCAAGTCCAAACTTGTATCTACGCGGTGCTTTTTAAGCAGCAATTGCAATTGTGCATATCTGCTATTCAAATGCTCCAGTTCTGCCGCATTTGGCTCACTATCACTGGCGATGTCTTGTATCTCAGAAGAGAGGTCTTTAATCTCTGGCAATAATGCGTCTATACGTTCCGAAACAGTCTTAAGTCCTGCACTCAAACCAGATATCGGTTTCATTAAGCTTCGTGCAGCTTGCACTTGATTGTAGGCGGAATTTTCGTTTTCATGCAAGAGTGCGGCAATATTCTCTCCAATTCTAGCAATATCCGCCGCGTGATTCAGCAATTCTACGCGTTCTTCTAGCTGTATATCTTCACCTTCTAGTGGATTGAATTTTTCCAGTTCCTCAAATTGGAAACGCAGAAAATCTTGTTCTGCTTGGGCGCTGCTGCAAAAAACTTCTAGGTCTTCAAATGCTTGCAGTTCCAGTTTGTATTGTTTCCATTGTGTTTCAGCTTCCAACAGCACTGGGTTGTAATCGCCGAAACGGTCTATCATGCGCAATTGTTGTTTGTTATTGCGTATCAATAAGGAAGTATGCTGGGTATGAATGTCTATCAATAATTCACCCGCTTCTTTTAAATCTGTAAGATTTACAGGCGTGTCATTAATGAATGCGCGGCTTTTTCCCGTGGGTGAGATTTCTCTGCGCAAAATGATTTCATCTGATACCTCTAGCTCTTTGCTCTCTAAAAATGTGGTTAAGGCTTCAGATTTAAACTGAAAAATGGCTTCTACGGTGCACTTTACATTCTGGTCGCTGAGAATGCCGGTATCTGCGCGGTTCCCCAGAACAAGGCCAAGTGCACCCAACATGATGCTTTTACCAGCACCCGTTTCTCCCGTGATTACATTCAAATGGGATTCAGGTGAAAACGCCAAATCGCGTATGAGTGCGTAGTTCTGAACCGTAAGTGATTTTAGCATCTTAGCAACTAATGAGCAAGTTTGTATTCCACAGCTCGGTTTCCACGTCCTTTTTCTTACCTATGGCTTCTTCAAAAGGAGTGAAATGCAATTCATGATTGATGATGCCTGTGGCTTCGTTGTAACGGCCTTCAAGAAGTCCAATCACAGCTGCGCTGCCCAATCGGGTGGCGAGTATTCTGTCGTTTGCTGTGGGGCTGCCTCCACGCTGTATATGGCCTAAGATGGATACCTTGGCATCGATACCTGGGAAGGATTCTTGGAACTTTTTAGAAATATCATGCGCATTGCCCTGTTCATCGCCTTCGGCAATGATGAAGATAGAGAAGGCTTTCTTTCTTTTTTTCTTTCCAAATTGGGCAATAATTGCCTCTAGTTCTGTTTTTCTTTCTGGAATAAAAATGCCCTCAGCTCCACCCGCCATGCCTGCGCTTAATGCAATGGCGCCGCTATGTCTACCCATAACTTCTATGAAAAACACGCGGTTATGAGAGTCTGCTGTATCCCGGATTCTGTCAATGGCTTCGAGTGCAGTATTCACTGCGGTATCAAATCCTATCGTATAGTCCGTGCCCCACAAATCATTGTCTATCGTACCTGGGCAACCTATCGTTTTAATCCCATGCTCTGCATACAATATTTTGGCTCCAGTATAAGAACCATCGCCACCTATACACACAAGGCCTTCGATACCATGTTTTATCAAATTGGCAGCTGCCTTTGCTCGGCCTGCTGGGGTGCGAAATTCTTCGCTGCGTGCCGTTTTTAAAATCGTTCCGCCATATTGAATAATATTGGCCACAGATTGAGTATCCATTTTGAAAATATGATTTTCAATCATGCCCTCATACCCATTGCGAATGCCATAAATTTCAATTCCTTTGGCAATGGCTGTTCTCACTACTGCGCGTATGCAGGCGTTCATGCCCGGCGCATCTCCTCCACTTGTATAAACCGCTATTTTCTTCACAGTACAAAAGAAATAAAAAAACTGCGTTTTGTATGCACAAAAAAAAACCCTGCTGATTCAGCAGGGTTTTTTTTGATATCAATTTCGATTAGATGTCAGCGTAAATGAATGTGAATTTCACAAAGTCATTGTTACCAGATACATCTTGTACGTCGTCTACACGAATAAGGTATATGTTGAAGGCAACAGCTTGACCTGTTTTAACCAAAACGTAATCGTTTTTAGCAAGGTTTGTGATGGTAGAAGTAGCGGTTGCTTTTTTAGCATCCCACAAGTCAACCAAATCGTTAGAGCTAGAGATGTTGTTCCAATCGTTCAAAGTTACACGAACAAATTTGGTTCCGTTGCCGCTAGTCCAAGATTTAGAGAATACTGGGTTGCTAGTAGTGGTCATATCTTTCAAATCTTTCAAGGCTTCTTCTTCGCCTGCGCCTCTTTCAGATTTCGCGTTCAAGTCATACGCACCTTTGTTTGAACCAATAAGGTTCCAGCAATATTGACTACCCTCTTGGCTTACAGTATAGCTAGGAGTTTGAATAGTGATGTTCAAGCTTTGTGAAGCAGATTCACCATTGTCATCAGTTGCAACAATAGTCAATTTCAAAACATCACCTACGCTACCTTTAACAGTGTAAGCATAGTCATAGTTAAATGATGCACTTGAAACCATAGTGTCCCACTTTACCAAATCATCACCACCGTTGGTTCCGATTTTAACTTGGATTTTTGCCAATTTCTTGTCGGCAGTTGTAGCTCTAATTCCAATGTTCAATACAGAATCGTATTGTGCTTTTGCTGCGCTAAAAGTGTAGCCAGCTCCAGTTTGGAAGGAAAGGGTTGGTTTTGGTTTTACTGTGGTTGAATCGCCGCCGCAAGCTGCCAAGAAGGCAATTGCAGGAACGGTCAAAGCAAGTAGAATGTTTCTGAATTTCATGATTTGATTCTTATTTAGAATGGTATTTTACTGCAAAAATCGGTGCTATTTCTCACAATCGCAAGCCTTTTTATCTGAATTTGGTAATTCTTGGCGTGCTTAAATACTGACGGTTTGTCAGTCTGTTTCTTGGATTGTGTCATTGGATGAACAAGCAGTGGTTTGTATTGTCCGAAATGCAGTAAAATTGTCGCGCTTCATCTGTGGCACTATGCTTGTAAAACTACCGTGCATGTTTGAACCAAAAGATACCATTATGCATTTTCATGGTGATATAGAAATTGATGGGGACAGCCCTGAATTTATGCCCCTTTTCTCCAAACAGGAGGAAAGTGATATGGATAAGTTAGAAGTTCCCGAGGAGCTGCCTATTCTCACCATTCGAAATACAGTCCTATTCCCAGGCGTTATTTTCCCTATTACTGTGGGCCGGGATAAGAGCATAAAATTGGTGCGAGATGCCAATAAATCTACAAAGATTATTGGTGTGGTAAGTCAAAAAAATGCAGACATTGAAGATCCTGAATTTGAAGATTTATATAAGGTAGGCACGCTGGCCCAAATTATTCGTATGATGCGCATGCCCGATGGCAGCACTACTGTGATTATTCAAGGTAAAAAACGCATTGAAATTTTAGAAAAGGTCCATTCTGAACCCTACCTCCGTGCCAAAGTGGCCTCAATGCCTGAGGAATCTTTCAAAGAGGACAAAGAATTTAAAGCCCTTATCGACTCTGTGCGCGAGGTGTCTCAGCAAATCATTAGCCTTTCGCCCAATATCCCAAGTGAAGCGGCTGTGGCTATTAAAAATATTGACAGTTCTCGTTTTCTGATGCATTTTGTTGCATCAAATCTGAATATTTCAGTGGCTGAAAAACAACAGCTACTCGAAACTACCCATGCCAAAGAAAGAGCCAATTTGATTCTTGAACACCTGACCCGCGAACTGCAAATGGTGGAACTAAAAGATCAAATTCAAAATAGGGTTCGTACCGATATCGATAAGCAGCAAAAGGAATACTTCCTTCAACAACAGATACGCGCTATACAGGAAGAATTGGGCGGGGAATCTCCAGATAGAGAAATACAAAATCTGCGCGATAAAGGGGCCAAGAAGCAATGGCCAGAAGCAGTAGCTACCCACTTCAATAAAGAACTGGATCGCCTCCTCCGCGTGAACCCTGCCTCTCCAGATTATAGCGTGGGATTAAACTATGTCCAACTTCTGCTCGACTTGCCTTGGGAAACCTATTCCAAAGATAACTTTGACCTGAAAAATGCGGAAAAAGTTCTGGATGAAGACCATTTTGGTTTGGAAAAGGTAAAGAAACGCATTCTTGAATACCTCGCTGTACTCAAACTTAAGGGCGACATGAAAAGCCCTATCATTTGTCTGTATGGCCCTCCTGGTGTGGGTAAAACCAGTCTTGGCAGGAGTATTGCCCGTGCCCTCGGTCGGAAATATGTACGTATGAGCTTGGGTGGCCTGCATGATGAATCTGAAATTCGTGGGCATCGCCGCACTTACATAGGTGCAATGCCGGGCAGAATTATGCAAAATCTTAAAAAGGTGGGTTCGAGCAATCCTGTTTTCGTTCTAGATGAAATAGATAAAATGGGCCGTGATTTTCGCGGTGATCCAAGCAGTGCAATGCTGGAAGTGCTGGATCCTGAGCAGAATAGTACCTTCTATGACAATTACCTAGAACTGGATTATGATTTAAGTAAGGTGCTCTTTGTCGCTACCGCCAATTCACTGGATTCTATTCAGCCCGCCTTGCTTGACCGCATGGAAATTATCGAAATCAGTGGCTATAGCCTGGAAGAGAAAATTGAAATCGCAAAAAAATATTTGGTTCCCAAACAGCGCAAAGCGCATGGACTAAAAGCCACCGATTTTTCTCTTACAGACAAAGCGATTGAGGTGATTTGTGAGCAATATACCCGCGAAAGTGGGGTGCGTGGTTTGGATAAGCGTATTGCTTCTTTGGCCCGCAATGCGGCTAAAAACAAAGCCATGGGGGTGAAGTACAAGTCAAAATTTGATGTTGTTGCTGTGGAATTGGTTTTGGGCGCCGAAAAAATGGAGCCTGAAGTTTATGAGAATAACGAAACAGCAGGGGTGGTAACTGGCCTTGCATGGAGTCCTATGGGGGGCAGTGTGCTATTTGTAGAAAGCAAATTGATACCCGGCAAAGGCAATCTTATACTTACAGGACAATTGGGCGATGTGATGAAAGAAAGTGTAAGTCTTGCAAAGTCATTTCTCAAGGCCCATTCCGATTATCTAGAAATTAATCCCGAAGTATTTGACCATTGGGATATGCATGTACACTTTCCAGCAGGTGCCATTCCAAAGGATGGACCAAGCGCGGGAATTACAGTGTTGGTTTCGCTGGCATCATTGTTTACCCAACGCCGCGTAAAATCGCATCTCGCCATGACCGGTGAAATTACCCTGAGAGGAAAATTACTTCCTGTAGGCGGCATCAAAGAGAAAATACTTGCAGCCAAGCGCGCGGGAATTAATACCGTGTTGCTATGTGAGGCCAATCGCAAAGATGTGGCAGACATTCGTCCTGAATATTTAAAGGGTATGAAATTTCAATATGCTACCAATATGCTTGAAGTACTGGATTTCGCCTTGATGTCGAAAAAGGTAAGTCATGCCATAGATGTTGCAGGCCCGCTGAAAAAAGCAGCACAACCGAAAACAAACTGAGCCTCAAAAGGGTATATTTGAATATGGTATTTAAAAAGATCTGGTCCTACATCACTTTTAAAAAGCAAGAGGATACGCAAAATTCGAATATCCGTCTCATGCATGGCATTAACAGAATCAGCATTCTTATGTTTCTGTGCGGTGTCATCTATATGATGGTACGTTTTTTGAAATAATCCCTACATGGCTGGTTATTATTTGATTGGAATTGTCATGTTTCTCATAAGCATGGGAATTCAATGGCGTTTGAAATCCAAATTTGCCCAATATTCGACTATGTCATTGGGCAATGGCATGTCTGGGAAAGAAGTTGCTGAAAAAATGCTTCAGGATCACGGTATACAAGACGTAAAGGTTATCCATGTTGCAGGCCAGTTGACAGACCATTACAATCCACTTAATAAAACGGTAAACCTAAGCGATGATGTATATGCAGGCCGAAGCGCCGCCGCCGCAGCTGTTGCTGCACATGAATGCGGTCATGCTGTGCAGCATGCTTCTTCCTATGGTCCCCTAGCGCTTCGCAGCAAACTAGTGCCCTTGCAAAATGTCAGCGGTATGGTGCTGAATATTGTCATTTTTGCCAGCATGTTTATTGGGTTTGGCTTAGCCAACACAGGCCTTTCTCAAACCATGCTTTTGGTAATTATTGCTTGCTATGCAGTGATTACAGCATTTGCTTTAATCACCCTGCCGGTTGAGTTTGATGCAAGCAACCGCGCACTCGCTTGGATGAAAGACCGCGGTGTGGTTTCTGTAAGTGAATATGCTGGGGCAAAAGATGCCCTAAAATGGGCTGCCATGACCTACGTGGCTGCAGCTGCAGGTTCTCTGGTGAACTTGTTGTATTTCGTACTTCGATTTATCGGCAACACACGTGATTAAAAACGCAGTTGCATACGGGTTGTTTTTGATGCTTTCTTGGGTTGCCAGCGCACAGCAGCTCCAACTACCATTGAATATTCGTGCAGAGGACGCACAGTATAACAAGTTAATACTCGTAGCCAATGTGTTTGAGTTTCGCAATGACAGTGTTTCCAATCCATTGGATATTTCAGGTGCCAATCCAGATGATAAAGCAAGTTGGTACCAAGTGAAATTGCCTGAGGATATCAATAACAATTACCGGTGGGGGTATGCCTGGGTGTTGGATGGCACTTCTACACTGTCTGTGGCAAAAGCCTACACACTTATCGCAATTGAGAATCCCGCATGGACCATGTATCCAACGCGCCTGTGGGTAGACAAGAACCATAACTTTGATTTTACCGATGATACGGTAGTGTATCGCCTCACGCACAACAGTGGGGTAGAGGTGCCCTTAGGGAATAGTGAAGCGGGTTACAAAGTATATTTAGAGCATTTCCCCTCTGCTAAGTTTAGGACTTTTGAACTGATGAATGATAAAACGGTGAACCAGTTGGCTGGCAACCGCAGGTTTATGGGAACGGCTGCCTCTTTGCGAGAAAAGCGACTCAATGTTGTGGCAAGCAATTGGAGTAATGGCGCAGATAGTTTCTGTTTGGGAATTAAAGATGTAAACTGCAATGGTGTTTATACAGATGCAGGAATTGACGTGGCTCTTATTACCACGTATAATGGGGTGTTTGACAATCTTCAGGGAGTGACTGTGGGTGCCAATGGTACTGCTTATTTGGAGTGGAACAATGCGGCATACACAGTGCAAGGTGTTGATCCTCAAGGGCGATTTATCAAAGTATTGCGCGATACCGCTGCACGGCTCAAATACTCACTCAATGTGGGCGATAAGCTTCCAAGATTCAAGTATTGCACCGCCACTAAGCCTTCTAAACACAAGAGCATTCGCCGTCTGAAGCGAAACTATGTATACATCTATGTGTGGCGCGACGGCTCTGAACTGTTCTTTAATGACAGCGCGGATTTGCATGCTTTAGGTAGATTGAACCGTGAAGGTTTTCAGGTGCTAGGGTTAAATCATGGCGCCTCAGCAAATTATGTGTACCGCTACAACAAGTACTTTGAAACACAAATCCTTCATGGGTTTAGTTCGAATGATATCAATAAGAAATTGATGGTGAAGCAAATCCCTACAGGTATCCTGGTGGATGATCGGCAACGAATTGTAGCTGTGGGTATTACGCCTTCTCAGGTGTTGCAGTATTTGCCAAAGGAATAAATCAAAAAAAGTTTGCTTATTGAAAATTTTGTCGTAGTATTGCACAAAACAACACGACTTAATAACATCTTATCAACACTATGAATAAGAACGCACTGGCAGGGGTTCTTGGTGTATTACTCGCATTATCTATCGGTGGAAATGCTTGGTTGTATAACAAGAATTCGAACAGCAACAAAGCTGTGAAAGACATCGCGAATGTCACCCTACTTCAAGATTCGCTACAACGTCAGATCCAAGCGCTGGATTCCATGAGTGAACTGCTTAGCAGCACACAAGCGGACCGTTCCCAGCTCGCTTCTCGCGTTGATGAACTCGAAAACAGCAAGGGTGGCAAAGCATCTTCTGGATCAAATGATGCAGCCATTGCAGAATTGCAAAGCAAATTGGCGTATTACAAAAATCTCGCTTCCCAGAGTTCTGCCGTAGTACAAGGTGCTGCCAGCAGTGGTAAAATCTCGAAGGCGGATCAGGCCAAACTTGCATCCCTGCAAGCGGAACTTGAAAGCAAGCTGAAGGAAATTGAGGCCTTGAACGCCAAAATTGCAGAACTTACCAGAGATCGCGACAATGCCTATGCAGATCGCGACGGTGCAATTCAGCGCAAAGCAGACCTAGAAACAGAAAATGCAGATCTTAAGAATCGCATTTCTCTTGCAGCATATCCACAATACGGAACCTTGTTGAGTTTTGGGCAAATGAAAAGAGAAGATGAGGTTATTGAGTCTTTCAAAGCAAAGAGTATCGAAAGATTCAAAATTACCTTTGATGTTCTCGACAACCCATTGATTCGCGAGCCTATCGAAGAAGAAGTGACCATACGAATTATTGGTCCTGAAGGTGAGGTGTTTTCTACCAGTAATTCCAATATCGCGGACAAGAGTAAGGTGTTTAGCATTCGCCAAACCATTATTAGCGATGGTGAAATGCACAAAGTGAAGTGGTACTACCCACAAAATGGCAACCTTTCTCAGAAGTTGAAGAAAGGTAAGTACAGCACTGAGCTTTGGAGCCGTGGCTTGCTTCGCCAGAAAAATACATTTGAACTGATTTAAAAATCCTATAGCATTCAACAAAAAAAGAGGCGTTAGAAACGCCTCTTTTTTTTATGTCCCTTATATTTAGTCCTAGGAATGGTGCAGCTCCTTTAATAAGAAGCGGCCAGTGTGGCTGCCTTCGTGTTTTGCAACCTCCTCTGGCGTTCCGGCAATGAGAATATTTCCTCCGCCTGTGCCCCCTTCCGGTCCGATATCTATCACATGGTCTGCGACCTTAATAACATCCATGTTGTGCTCGATAACAATCACAGTGTTGCCCTTATCCGTGAGCTCTTGTAATACACGCAACAAATGGCGTATATCTTCAAAATGCAGTCCAGTAGTGGGTTCGTCGAGAATGTAAACCGTGTTTCCTGTATCGCGTTTGCTGAGTTCTGTGGCGAGTTTTACACGCTGAGCTTCTCCACCACTTAAGGTTGTGCTACTTTGTCCCAATCGGATGTAACCTAAGCCCACATCGAGCATGGTTTGGATTTTACGCTGAATATGGGGCATGTGCTCAAAAAAGCTCACCGCATGCTCTATACTCATCTCTAACACGTCATTGATACTTTTACCTCTATAGCGCACTTCCAAGGTTTCTCGGTTGTATCGCTTGCCATGGCATTGGTCACATTCCACCTCTACGTTGGGTAAGAAGTTCATTTCAATTACCTTGCGGCCACCGCCCCCGCAACCTTCACAGCGGCCCCCTTTCACATTGAAACTAAATCTACCAGGCTTGTAGCCGCGGATTTTAGCCTCAGGCAGCTCAGCAAAAAGACTGCGTATATCGGTGAAAACGCCAACATAGGTTGCAGGATTGCTTCTAGGAGTCCTACCAATTGGGGATTGGTCAATACGTATCACTTTGTCAACCGCTTCCAAGCCACTTACCGATTTGTGTTCTAACGGGCGATAATGGGTGCGGTATACGTGGTTTTGCAAAATAGGAAACAAGGTTTCATTTACCAATGATGATTTCCCACTGCCACTAACGCCTGTGATGCAGGTGAAAATTCCTAAAGGGAATTCCGCATTTACATTTTTCAAATTATGGCCATTACAGCCCTTGAGCACAACTTTTTGTTTGCCCGCCTTCCGCCGCTTCGCAGGAACTGCGATTTCTTTTTTACCTGCCAGGTATTGGGCCGTATCGGTTTCACTTTTTGTAAAATCTTCTAGGGTGCCAGAGGCTACGATTCTTCCGCCATGCTCACCTGCGCCCGGGCCAATTTCTACCAACCAGTCGCTTTCGAGCATCATGTCTTTGTCATGCTCTACAACCAGCACCGTATTGCCCATGTCTCTTAACTCCTTCAGCGATTCTATCAGTTTCTCGTTGTCTCGCTGATGCAATCCAATGCTGGGCTCGTCGAGGATATAGAGCACGTTTACAAGCTTGCTTCCGATTTGTGTAGCCAATCGAATCCGTTGTGCTTCTCCGCCACTTAAGGTTCTTGCCGGACTATTTAATGAAAGGTAGCCCAAGCCAACACCTGTAAGAAAGGATACCCGTGATCGGATTTCTTTGAGCAGTTCTGTGCCGATTATTTGCTGTCTTTCAGTCAATCTGTCTTCTACACCGTCAAGCCATGCATACAGGTCATCAATGTTCATTGTTGCCAGTTCGGAAATATTCTTAGCGTCTATTTTGAACCAATTGGCTTCTTTACGCAACCTGCTTCCACCGCACTCGGGACATACTTGCTGGTGCATGAATTCCTCCGCCCACTGGCGCATTTTGTCATCTTCACTCTCAAAATAGTTTTCAGAGATATATTTAAGAACGCCTTTATAATGGGTGTTGTACTTAACCTTTTTTCCAGAACTGTCTGTGTATTCTACCGGAATATCTTCCTCTGCACCATGCAATACAGCTTGCAAGGCCTGCTCCGGAATTTTTGAGATGGGGTCCGCTAAAGAAAATTTGTAATATTTGGCCAAGGCCCGAAGTTGGGTAAAGGTCCAGTTATCGCGGAATTCCCCAATAGGAACAATGCCTCCTTTGTTGATGCTTTTGCTATTGTCTGGAATAATGTAATCCAAATTCACCTCAGCAATTTCTCCCAATCCTTCGCAGGCGGAGCATGCCCCGTATGGAGAATTGAATGAAAACATATTGGGCTGTGGTTCATCGTAGGAGAGGCCTGTTTCAGGATCCATGAGGAATTTCGAAAAGGGGAAGACTTCTTCTCCTTTTTGTACCAAAAGATACCCTTCACCCATCTTAAGCGCGGTATGCACACTTTCAGCCAAGCGCTGGGTGTCCAAAGGATTTATTTGTATGCGGTCAATAACCACTTCCAAGTCGTGGATTTTGTAGCGGTCAACCTGCATACCGGCTGTAATGTCTTGAATTTCCCCGTCCATGCGCATTTTGTTATAGCCGCGTTTGCGGGTAAGTTCAAATAGTTCTC
>Ga0315904_10005217_pt1 | contig 18116 bp, 16 predicted proteins | sample LakEriMetagenome_6_FD_203529 | JGI IMG/M metagenome (GOLD analysis project Ga0315904, IMG submission 203529) | Freshwater fungal communities from buoy surface, Lake Erie, Ohio, United States - Buoy 12 MA120 | ecosystem: Environmental > Aquatic > Freshwater > Lake | place: USA: Lake Erie, Ohio...
TTATGTATGCTGAACCGTATGTTATGTAGACAATCAATGTCACATGACTACAGAAAGACACCATAACCTCCTATAGAAGTCTGTTTACGGGCTGCCCTTGGCTTTTGGAAAAATAACTATGAGTACCAATACACCGCACCACCGTCAGTATCGCTGCAAACGTTCTCAAAAAGGCGAGGCAGAGCTGATGACGTTTGGAATAGCTGTATTGTTGGCCACGCTGCTCTCTGGCTCGCTGTACGTGTTACATTGGGTTAGGAACAATAAGTACTCAGAGCGCGAAGCTCGATATCGCGCCATGCTGGAAGAGAGGCAGGCTAGTCAATTTTCGGGCAGACGAGATCCTGCTGAGTACCTAGCAACGTGCGAGAAGCCTTTGTGGGATGTTTTTGAAACGAGATATTCGTGCAAGATCTTGCCCGAATCTTATGGAGAACTTTTCTTAAGATAGTAGCGTTAGTTTAGCTCAGTCGCTGGGCGTATCGTCTCTGCTGTCTGGGTCGCTTTCCTTGGGGGCGGGAAGCGGTGGGAGGGGTTCTAGGTTTTTCCCGGCTTTTATGCGCTCTTCCTCGGTCATCAGAACAAGCACTACCGGTAGACACGTGACATCAACCGTCATCACGGCACCCTTTCGCTCGGCGTAATTTGAAAGCAACCATTGAAAATCAGGATCGACTACTTCATGCGAAAAGATTGCCCTAGCCATACTATGCTCCTCCTTGAGGCTCCTACATCCGGCGCAAAGTAAATACTTCGCTCTCGGATTCCTCTATGTCACTGCGTCTAGCCTGCGATCCATCGCTGGCTTAAATTCAAGAAATTAGGTTACTGATTAAACGCGACTGCTACGCCAAGCGGTTTAAGACTTCCTATACTGTGTGTACCCGCTGTTACTTCAAATTAATTTGTACCTGCTCTAAGCAGGTCTACTGATTCTCACAAATACTCAATTTCTCTCTCTACCTTTCAGTTCGGCGTTTACGCTCTGTAACTTAAGACTGTTTTTTCAAAGGATGTCTACGGAGACTAACCTAACTTGCTAACATCTCTATACAAACTTTTTTCTCATTAAATTTATCAGTCCTAATATTTATATTTTTTTGACAAATGCTTTTTTACGGCACTATCGTACGGCCACAGCAAAACCTTTTCTGCGCAAATCACGCACAAATACGCGATTTTCACGAGCTGCGCGTCACTCTCGGTGCCGCCTTCAATACAAGGCAGCAACAACATGCTCTTAGCCAACTTTTGCAACTAAACCGATGACCCTCACTAAACTACCGGTCGCAACCTTAACTTAGCCCTCATGCTAGTGGGTGGTTCCAGCCACACAACAAAGTCGATGGAACCAGAGCTGTACTCTACTAAAGAGCTCCATAGCGAGCCCTAGATTCCGACTATTGCAACAGAGACAGAGCAATTCGAGGCGCCTGATTAGCCTGCGCATAAACCGACGCTCCAACCTGTTGTAGTATCGACTGACGAGTAACGTTCGCAGCCTCTTCAGCAACATCAAGGTCTCGGATACGGGCTTCTGCAGCGACTGCATTCTCTTTAGCGCTCGATAAAACGTTAATTTGGGAGTTAAGCCGCGTCTCGAGCACGCCCAAACTACCACGCTTACTTGACACTGAATCCAATGCATTAGTGATAGCCTGCAAGGCGGCGCGGGCAGCACTTTGCGAGAAATCAGTTGTATCCCCCGACAAAGAGTATGTCAGAGCCGACGAGCCATTCGCCGCAAGCCCGATAGCCTGCAGCGTTCCAGCTGCATTCTGAACCGTTAGCTGAGACACCGAGGCGGTGTCCATGCCAACCTGAAGCACAATACTGCTCGTGCCAGAGAGCAAAGCAACTCCGTTGAAAGCAGTGGTAGTGGCAATGCGCTCGACCTCGGAGCCCAACTTTTCAAACTCGGCGCTAATTACCGAGCGCTGCGAAAGCGTAAATGAGCCGTTCGCGGCTTGGGTAGCTAGCTCTGATTGGCGCTGAAGAATATTTGAGATCTGTGATAGCGCGTTATCTGCGATGGATACGATCGAAATACCATCATTGGCATTTCTCAGTGCTACGCTCGCGATGCGAGTGGTTAATCGCAGGGATTCAGCCACGGCTAGAGCGGCTGCATCATCGCTTCCTTTGTTGATTCGCTTACCGGAACTTAATCGGGCAAGCGAGCCATTGAGAGAGTCACCGGCTTCACCCAGTGCCCGGCCGATTCGAACTGCGGCGCCGTTTAGACCAACTGTTACAGATGATTGGGAATAAATTGCTCTAGTCATACTAACCTCTTCCTTGAGACGTTACTGCCTGCACGAGCTGTCACCCTCGGCAGTCGATTACTCGTTACCTACTCGTTCAACCTGCACTCCTTGCCGGCTGAAACTGAGTAAATCGATTTTTTTTGAGTCCCCACTACATGCCTGCGCAAGCAATTTAGGACTCAAGTGGAAATGGCTGCTCGCTGCTATATCCCAGCTAAGCTGCCAGCGCCGATGGCGTTGCGGCAGCACGTGTTCTACAGAGCGAATATCCACTTCCGTCTCTGTAGAGAGCATTCGGCGTTTGCGCATTTTCACTTGAGTACGATTTTTGGGTAGAACCGATTTAGTTACTTAACTGACATCTCTGACTATCCATTTCATCGCGCTTAAAGCGGCATTTTTGCCACCAAAAAGATTCACAGCTGCTATCTCAAATACTTTTTTATTGCAGAGCACCTGCTGGGGCGACCAGACCAACACTACACACGAGGCACACAAACGGTCCGAATAAAGGGGGCCTCAGTGCCCCGAAGCCGGCACCTCTGAAATGAGGCAGCTAAGTACGCCGGCTAAAGCCGCTGTTAAGTACGCTATGAGAAGCAATTTTAGCACAAAAATCGCCAAATTACTTGAGAATTACCTCCCGCCCTCGTAGACTCGAATTAGCAGCTCCAGGGGGCGCTAAGACCCAGAATCGCGCTGGTCAGAGACGGAATCAAATCCGCCACAAGGCTGCGCGGTCTCTCCTGGTAGTGCCCCGCTTGTACTACCGTGGTAGAGATTAAGGGCTGGGGTGAACGATTAACGTCACCAAGTATCAGGGTGCAAATTTACGCGGCACCAAAGTTTGTATAGCTAAATGTCAGACCGCCATATTCCCCCTCCTCCCGCCCATTCTGAACCTACCGCGGTTGCGCCTCGGGTTTACGAAAGCTCAGAGCACTCGATCCGAAAGTCAGATATCGATGAAGATGCCCGTAAAGTCGTCTACCGATTGCAACGCGCAGGATTCAAAGCCTACGTAGTTGGTGGTGGCGTGCGCGATATCCTACTCGGAAAGGTTCCGAAAGATTTTGATATCTCCACAGATGCCACACCAAAGCAGATTAAATCTCTGTTTAGAAACTGTCGGATCATCGGTCGGCGCTTTAAGCTCGCTCATATATTTTTTGGGCGGGATAAAATTTTAGAGGTATCAACATTTAGAGACACAGTCGAACCGCCCGAACCAACTGACTCTGAAGACTCGTCGGTAACAGCGCCAGTAGTTAACGATAACCTCTACGGCACCGAGGAGACCGATGCACTCAGGCGAGATCTAACGATTAATGGCCTTTTTCTCGATGTTTCATCGATGCAGATCATCGACTACGTAAACGGTATTGATGACCTGCAGCAAGGAATCATCCGCATTATAGGCGATCCTGATGTCCGCTTCGCAGAGGACCCAGTAAGAATGATTCGTGCCGTGCGCCACTCGGCACGTAACGGATTCCGTATCGACGAAACGTGTTGGGAATCGATCCTACGCAACGCACAAACGATCACACAAAGCTCTCAGGTCAGGGTTTTTGACGAAATTAAGAAAGACCTTAGCTCAGGCTGCTTTCTCACAATCCTCTCGCTGCTAGCTGAGACAGGATTGCTTGAGTTTATTTTACCTGAACTACTTGAGAATAACGGACGACTACTCTCAGCTGATAGCGATTGCAGCGTATGCCTTGAGAAAGTAGATGACCTCGTCAGCAAAGGTGAGCAGGTATCAGCGACAACCGTGCTCGCTATTTTGGCCCTATTTATGGCGGGGGATTCAATCTGGCTACGCGATCTAGCTGAATTTGTGGAGACTACGCGAGAACTGGGAGAGAGACTGCAAGCATGCTTTACGCGTCTAAGCGTGCCGCGCAAGGAACGTGAGCGAATTCAGATGCTGCTAAATCTCTGGGGGCGTTTAAGGTCTGTTGCTCCCAAGCAACTAAAACCGGGGACGTACAAACGCTCAAGCCTTCTACCTGACCTTATCTCACTCGTTGAGATCACCCAGTTTTCGCGCGAAGATGCTCAGCGACTTGCGCTTCTTAAGTCGCTACTTGACTCAGAGCCTCACGGCCACCAGCATCTTGACCATCAGCATCGACGCCAACGCAAACAGAAACCTCATCCGCTTTAGACAATACAAACCGTATGACTATCTCGCTTCAAACTAATAATGTCTCAAAAAGTTACGGTGGCCGAAAAGTAGTTGATAATGTCTCCATCTCTGTCACAACCGGAGAGATTGTCGGTTTGCTTGGTCCAAACGGTGCTGGCAAAACCACTACTTTTTATATGTGCGTTGGTTTGACCGCACCCGATCAGGGCTCTGTGACGATGGGGGATATCGATATCACGCGCGAGCCGATGTACGCCCGCGCACGACTTGGGATCGGCTACCTACCTCAGGAGGCTTCCGTCTTTCGCAAACTCACCGTACGAAACAACATCATGGCGATCCTTGAAACGATGGAGTTTGACTCAGCAAACGCTCGCGAAGAACGGCTGCAAGAGCTACTCGAAGAGCTGGGTCTGACGCACGTACAGAACAGTATGGCCAGCGCCCTCTCAGGAGGAGAGCGAAGAAGAGTCGAGATCAGCCGATGCCTGGCGCGAAACCCTCAGTTCATCCTGCTCGACGAGCCGTTTGCAGGTATTGACCCACTGGCGATTAAAGATATCCAGAGCATCGTGTCAGCCCTACAAGCAAAGGGTATTGGAGTCTTGATTACTGACCACAACGTGCGTGAAACGCTTGGGATCTGTGACCGCTCGTACATCTTAGTCGACGGCAAAGTGCTCGAAGAGGGGCCGCCGGATCTGATTGCGGCTTCTGAAAAAGCTAGGCGCTACTACCTGGGCGGGGACTTCAGGTTGTAGGTCGATTCGCGAAAATTTTGATTTCGCTCAGATTGTTGTTGCAATTCCGGTGCACTTTTGAATTTTTCTAAGGGGCTAAAACGACTAGCTTTTTACTCATATCTACTAAATCGAGCCGATACCACCGGCTGGATTAGGGTATAGCTGGGACACTTTTTGCATAGGAAATGAAATTTCTTCATCCTTCTAGCTACATTCTGGTCATCTATTAAAGAGAAATTGAGCTACACTCTTTTGTTGGTGGTTGATTAGGAGCTTATGGCTTTAGAAAACAAACTGTTACAGAAAATGGGTCAATCACTGTTGATGACCCCACAGCTGCAACAAGCTATTAAGCTGCTCCAGCTTGGTCGCCTTGAGTACCAAGAAGCAATTGAACGCGAGCTGTTAGAGAATCCTTTTCTTGAGGAAGTTCCCGAAGGCTTCGAGGCTCGCCAAGCACCCAGTGCTCCTGAGCAAGACGGAGCGACCCCCACTGTTCTTTCGGGCCCACTGAGTGCGCCAGACAGCGAAGAGCCGGGACGCGATTCAAACAGCTCTGAGCCACGAGCTGACTGGGATGACTACGCCGACTCCTTCACGGATTACCAAGGCTCTGCCTCGATGAAGGGCCACTCGAATTTCGATGATAGACAGCCCCCGGAGGTGGTCTCAACACACTCAGAAAGCCTCGAGCAGTACCTGCTTCGTCAAGTGCGCCTGCAAGATTTCTCTCCACTCGACTCGCTGATTGCTAGAAACATCGCCGGCAACCTGAATCGCGATGGCTTACTTGAATGCTCGTATGAGGAGCTTGCTGACGCTTGCTCATGCAGCGTTGAAGATGTAGCAGCTGTGGCAGACGTGTTGCGCTTTTTTGACCCAATTGGCTGCTGTACGACCTCTCTGAAAGAATGTCTCCTCACTCAACTTGAGGCGATGGGGCTCGCTGACGGTGTAGAAACTCGCATCATCAACAATCATCTCGACAAGCTAGAAAAGAGAAAATTCGACGCAATCGCCAAAGCCGAGGGGATCGCGCTGGAGGAAGTTGGTCGTGCTATCGCTACTATAAAGTCGCTTGAACCCAGGCCTGGTCGCCCATTCTCGGATGAGACCGTGCGATACATCGTACCCGACGCCTACGTTCACAAAGTAGGGAATGATTTTGTTGTATCGCTTAATGAAGATGGTATCCCTCGTCTTAAAATAAACCCAGCGTACGCCGATCTTCTTAAAGATGGCGGCACGAACGCAGCTGATAGCAAAGCATACCTCACTGAGCGTGCACGTGCTGCGTCGTGGCTCATTAAGAGCATTCAACAGCGCCAACAGACCATCTATCGCGTTACTGAAAGTATCGTAAAATTTCAGCGGGCTTTCTTTGAAAATGGCGTGTCGCACTTAAAGCCACTTGTACTGAAGGATGTCGCTGATGATATCGGCATGCACGAATCGACTGTCAGTCGAGTTACAACCGAAAAGTATGTGCATACCCCGCAGGGACTCTTTGAATTAAAATTCTTCTTTACATCAGGAATTAAAACCGCAGGCGGAGCCGATGTTTCATCATCCTCGGTGAAAGACCAGATTAAGAATATTATCTCGGCCGAATCCCCACAAAATCCGATCAGTGACCAGCAGATTGTGGAGATCCTGAAGGCAAAAAATATCGATATAGCGCGCCGAACCGTTGCGAAATACCGAGAGACTCTTGGTATCCCCTCCTCCTCTCAGCGTAAGCAGCTGATCTAACAACGCTACAACACTTTAAAGCCCTTAAAAGAGCTCATTAGTGTTATGCAAAACGGTAAAGCTGCCGAGTACCTACCTTGAATGCTGAAGCTTCGCACTCCTTTGTTCTACTTTGGGTACCCGAGTTTTATTTCTGGGCCCCATAATCTCACATACCTGGCGCCTACTCTGCGAGTTTTTCGCAGAGTACACAGTCTGCTCAGGCGCACTTCAAGCCTCACTTTCTCTTTGCTTTTCAGCTACTCCGGGGCTATCGTCGAATTGCCATGTAGATCGATCAGATCCACGCAGTACTCTCAAAATATGCAGCTCCCATGGCGCAGCGATTTTCACTTTGGTACTATGACTGTCTAAGCTGTTATAAGGAGGAACCATGAGCAACTCGTCAAAGGCTGTACATGTAAATATCGCGTTTCTGAATGTCGAGGCCACGGAAGCAATCAAGCAGTATGCAACTGAAAAAGTCACCCACTGCGTAAGCAAGTTTGCCCACCACGATACTGAGGCTCACATGGTTCTGAAAGTTGAGAAAACACGTCAGATAGCCGAGCTTTCAATGCACCTTTCAGGGCACGATTTTATCGTTAAAGAAGAGAGTGCCGACCTGTACGCCTCGATCGATATGCTTACCGCATCACTCTCGAGCCAACTTCGTAAACACAAAGAGAAGGTTACAAGTCACCATTGAGCTCAGATCCGATCTTTTTCCAGCACTTTGATTCCCTGATTCTTGTCACGGGGATTTCGGGGGCGGGCAAATCAACGACCATGCATCTGCTGTCTGACAGCGGCTATTCAGTGGTCGATAATTTGCCCGTTCCTCTGCTGCAACAATTTCTTTCGTTTTCTCATTCAGCAGGGGTGCGCTATCGCAAAACCGCACTCCTCCTTGATGTTGATTCGAAAGAAAGTCAGCAGCTACTCCTGCCGCTACTGGGCGAGCGGGGAGCACGGCCTGCCAATCTTAAACTTATTTTTCTCGATGCTGATACAAAAGCTGTATTGCGTCGTTACAGTGAAACACGCCGTCCTCATCCTGGTTTTGACCCTGCCACCGATACCTCCCTTGAAGATGCAATCCAACGTGAGCGAGAGCGCCTTCAGACAATTAAAGAGGTCTCAAATCTTGTGCTCGATACCTCCGAATTTACAGTCCACGCTTTAAAACGAGAGCTGCGCGATTTTCTTGTATCACTTGGTACAGTCAGCGCTCGCAGCATGCGCATAAACTTCCTCTCCTTTGGCTTTAAGCGTGGAGTGCCGCTTGATTGTGACCTTGTTGCTGATGTCAGATTTCTGCGCAACCCACACTTTGTTGAAGCCCTGCGCGATAAAACTGGTCAAGATGCTGCCGTCAGAGATTACGTGTTTGAGTCACCCGATGCTGCCGAATTTGTGAAACGGTACGCTGAATTGCTTTCATTTTTGCTACCTCGGTACCAATTTGAAGGTAAGGCATACCTCAATATCGGGATCGGCTGCACGGGTGGTAAGCATCGCTCGGTGGCGATAGCTGAGGCGCTGTGTGCAGCTATGGACCAGGATAAGTTCTTTGTCAGTGTACGGCACAGGGACATATAGCTAACTCTACAGGCTATTTCAGCCGCTAGAGCCCCCTAAGATTGCCCACAAATAACCCCATAATAAACTCTTTTAGCTTGTCCCATAAGCGAATTAGGGCTTATTCTCTTCCAAAGCCGTTTTTGCAATCGGCATGATACTTAGACCTCGATGTTTCTAGCTTTGGAGCGTAGTCATGGCATTACAAGATTTTCTCTTTACCTCTGAATCTGTTGGTGAGGGGCACCCAGACAAAGTCGCAGATCAACTAAGTGACTCAGTGCTTGATGAGTTTCTTAAGCACGACCCCAGCTCTCGAGTGGCGTGCGAAGCCTTGGTGAAAAATGATGTAGTGATCCTAGCTGGAGAGATCACCTCCACTCACACAATTAATTACGAGCGACTCGCCCGCTCTGTTATCAACGATATCGGCTACAACGACCCAGCGCTTGGCTTCGACGGTCAGAGCTGCTCAATCATGACCTTTATAAGTCAACAGTCTCCTGACATCAGTATGGGAGTAAACGAGCACGAGGGCCTTCATAAAGAGCAAGGCGCAGGAGATCAGGGCTTGATGTTTGGATTTGCATGCGATGAGACACCTGAGCTTATGCCTCTGCCGATCGCTCTCTCGCATCATATCATGCGAGGGCTATCAAAGGCGCGTCGTAATGAGCATGGATCTTTCTTAAAGCCTGATGCAAAGAGCCAAGTCACCGTCGAGTACAAAAACGGCAGACCACATGCGATTAATACCGTTGTGGTGTCGTCTCAGCACGCTGATTCGGCTTCACTTAAAGATGTTGAAGAGTTCATCATCGAAGAGGTCGTTAAGCACGTTATCCCGTCTAACCTGCTCACTAAAGACACAAAGTATCTGATCAATCCAACCGGACGCTTTGTGATCGGAGGACCAGTTGGTGATTGCGGATTGACTGGTCGCAAGATCATCGTCGACACCTACGGTGGATACAGCCGTCACGGTGGTGGCGCGTTCTCTGGTAAGGATCCATCGAAAGTCGATCGCTCAGCCGCATACGCTGGACGTTACATAGCCAAAAACGTAGTAGCGGCTGGACTGGCCTCTAAGTGCGAGGTCCAGGTTGCGTATGCAATCGGTGTGGCAAAACCGGTTTCAATCTACGTGAACACGTTTGGCACCGGAAAAGTTGGGGAAGATGTTATCGCTAAGGCTATCGATAAGGTCTTTGACCTCACACCACGCGGGATTATTAAGAGCCTAGACCTGCTAAAACCGATCTATCGCATGACAGCAGCCTACGGGCACTTTGGCCGAGAGCCGGGAGCAGACGGGAGCTTCTCGTGGGAGCGCACCAACAAGGTGGACGAGCTTAAGAGCTTTGTAAAGGCTCGGTAAGTTAGCTAACGATCACTAGCCCGCATTTTTCGTGAAACTGCGTTGCGAGAGTGTCGAGAATGGTGATTTTTCGAGCCCGGAGGGCGCGTTCAAAAACCGATTTTCAGGGCTTCAATCGTATCGAGATACCTTCCGGTCTGAAAATCGGTTTTTGAACCGAAAAAGCGCCGTTATCGGCGCTTGCAGCAGCTGGCTTCATGAAAGATGCGGGTTAGAACCGCACCCTAAATCCAGCCATAGCCGATGCGCCTGGCAGAGGGGCCACGTCTTTGATAAACGAGACGTGGTTTCTGGCCTTCTCAGAGAGTAGGTTTGTGCCACGCACAAACACCTCGAAGTTATCAGCAATATCGGGAATCTCTTTGCTCAGATAAAGATTAAGCATCGTATAGGCATCGGTTGAGGTTTCAAAATCAGCGGTCTCATGCTGTGCAAAAACGTGTTGCACCTCAAGCCGCGCTCTGACGATATCTTTATTGTAGTAAGTACCTCCTAGCTTAATTCTCAGAGGCGGAATACGCGGTAAACTCTCGTCGTTATCTCGATCACGCGCCCACACATAATCGGGTTGTAAGTCAAACGAGATCTCCTCGCCAGGACGATCCACGGCAAAAAGTGCCACCTGGGACTCAAAACCGATAAAGTCGGCATCTACGGCCTGAAACGCATACACAGGTAAATCGTCTTCAACATCTCCGGTTGGGTTAAGGCTAATGTAATCCCAAAATCTGTTGTAAAAAGCGCCGATAAATCCCCTCACCGCTCCATCCTTCTTACGCAACGTAAGGTCGGTGCCGACGGAGCGCTCAATACCCAGGTCTGCATCCCCGATTTCAAAGGCCCCTGTGGCGACGTGTGGACCATCTGCAAACAGCTCCTGGCCAGTAGGAGCGCGCTCGGTGTGCGCCACAGAGAGCGCTAAGGCATAATCCGACGCGAAGTCCCACACTGCTCCTGTTGACTGACTAAAGGTGTCTACTGAGACTGAATAATTATCATCGTCGCCTGGATCAAATCCTGAGCTGTCAATCGTGTTCCAATCGTAACGCCCTCCTAGCTGCCAGGTCAGATGATCACTCACTGAAACCTCTTCAAGTCCAAAGACTGAGTAGGTGGTTGTGTCAGTAGGTGGCTGAAAGGCCTCTTCTCCGATTGCTTCAAAACTCGCATCTTGTAGCTGTAGTCCCCAGGCTCCGCGTATTGACGAAACTTCCTTGTGAGTCAGATCAATACGCCCATCAAAGCTATTTTGCTTAAATTCAGTGCCAGCCTCTGCACCTTCAAATTCGGTGTGATCGTAGTCGACAATTCCCATACGAGTTGTGGCAGACTCAATAAAGCCTCCCGTCTCGCGCACCCCGGCTCGCACATCTACCCTGCGACGCTTTGCATCCACACTAATATCTGGCTCGCCATTAGGAACACCGTAGTTAGTTTGATAGTCGCTGACGGCTGCGCCGATAAAACCTTTATCGAAGATATACGAAGTTCCAAGAGTGATGTTACTGTTATCTGTGGCACTAAAGGGAAGAGTACCACGCGGCTCTGAATACTCAGTCTCCTGCTCTTGTTGACGTTGCTCAGTGCGCGCAAATCCTGGAATGTCGATATCATCCGAGCGACGCTTAAAGCCATCAACATGAAAAACAAAAGGGCCCGCCGGCACATCGACACTAAACAATCCTGCCCGTGTTCGATCAACTGACTCACCACGCACTTCGGCTGTACCAGATATAGGTCCGTCAACTGTTCGCTCAGCGATACGATTATCAAACACGTTTACTACTCCACCAACTGCGCTCGTCCCATACAGCAGTGAGGCTGGGCCGCGCACAACTTCGATCCGATCAACTAGAGCTGATTCCACCGTGACGGGATGGTCTGGACTCACGCTTGAGACATCTTGGGTTCCAACTCCGTTTTCAAGAATGCGGATGCGATCACCGCCGATACCGCGAATTACAGGCCTGCCTGCGCCCGGGCCGAAACTTGACGAAGAGATTCCTGGTTCAGCGGCAAGTGTGTCGCCGAGCGAATTCCTAGCCTTCTCATCGAGATCGATCCCTGAAAGCACCGAAACTGACTGGGTTGAATTAAACAGAGTCTCCTGAAGAGCAGACGATTCAACAACTACCTTATCAAGGTGGTACTCAGCATCAGAGTGCCCTACAATAGTCGGATCATCGGCATAGGCTGCTCCTGCTAAGACACTTCCAGTTAGTGCTAATGACCACGACATTAGCCAGGTGCGAAGTATTCTCTTCTCTTGCATAATTTCATCCCTTTCCAGTAATTTGCCCTGCCTGACATTTCAGGATTTTTTAACGCCCTCTAGGCACACTCACTACAGCTTCCATACAACACCACCTCGTGACGGGTGAGCTCGAATCCTTTCGGAAGGCGTCTATCGATCTGCAAGCCACATCCAGGAACATCAAATACCTTGCCACACTCATCACAATAAAAATGGTGGTGATGATGATCGGCGATAATCTTTGTTTCGTATCGGTCGGGCTCCCCAGGCAGCGATACCGCTACGACACGCCTCTCATCTTGTAGAGCTTTTAGAGAACGGTAGACGGTGCTTAAGCTAACTCGAGGTAGGCAGCGCACCACCTGAGTGTGTACCTCTGATGGACTAAGTGGCCGCCCGGCGGCTTCAACAATTGACCAGATCGCCCGCTTTTGTTTCGTGTCTCGTCTCTGGATAGACATACGCCCTCTCGATTTTTCGCGACTTGGTAACTGACCAATACGGCTTATTGATAATGCATTTGCATTATCAAATCAACTAGCTTCCAAGAGGGCTTGAGGGTTCAGATCTGGGCTAAACCCTGCGCGAGTGATTCAGGTGAACCGCAAGCGCCTATTGTGGCGTGCCCAGAGCTTTAAGCGGCTGCTAGCGGTAATAATTTCCGTACGTGTGCCCATTGTAGTGATAGTGCCGCTCGAAATCAGGCGGATTAGTTTGAGGTGTATCGCTCCGTAAATCTTCTCGAAGGGCATCAAGCTCACGTTGTCGTGAGAAGATCTCATCTTGATTGTTCTCAATCTCAACCATCTTGCGTTCACGCACGCTAGGCTCGCTGTTGTAGTGGTACATGGCACCAAGAGCTAATCCAACTGGTATGCCGATTGCTCCCCCGAGTAATGCGCTTGCAGCAACATCTCCGTTGGCGATAAGCGTACCAACAAGCGCGCCGGTTCCTGCTCCTACCGCAGCACCCGCTACACCGCCCGATGCAATCGGAGCGGCTTGGAACGCGCTACACCCAACTAACGAAGAGGATAAAAGCCCCATGAGAGCTGATGTTAGTAAAATTTGTTTAAGAGACTTCATACTGTGTACCGCCCGTAGCCGTTATGTATCCAAGTACTATGAAGGTTATGGGCTGATTGGAGGTTTGTGTGCCGTATCCTTTGAGTGTTTTTTGGGAGCTTATAGTTTGTATCTGACGCCAGCAATAATAGCCATTAGGTTCAATAGGTTATGAGAACCCATCCCCCCGCTCAAAGCAACAAGAGGGGTCTGTCAAAAATAGCTTTCTCCTCTATAGAGCCTCGTATGCCTCTTAAGCTACTGAGGTTAAAAACCGCTGGCACGCTGAGCTGTGTTTAGCGAGGGAGCGGCTGCGCCGCGTAGGATATTCATAAAAACGATGAATGCATCGTAGGGGCTAGAGTCTTGATTGTTGTCATTAAGGGTATCATCTCTGCGAATACGCATACGTAAAAGATACTCTCTGTCGTGTAGCCGCCTCCACGTCTCTAGTGGAATCGACGCTCTGCTATGTGCCGAGTAGAGCTGATCGCAGGCTTTCTTCTGCATCGAATTTTCAAGGCATGGCGAGCAATTTTTTAATTCCATCTGCACAAGCATTTTCACAGCCTCGGCCGATTCCGGACCAAAATAGCTTTGATCAATAAAGCTAAAGCCAAGCTGCTCTGTAAACACTGTAACGAGTTGTTCAATCAGATTAGATCCCTCACCATCTCTGCCATCAGCTACCTTAAAAATCTCACTGGGATCGATTGTAAGAATAAGTTGCTGGGCATGAGCAGCAACTGCTTTATATTGAGCCGACAGCTCTAATACTCCCTGCTCACTATGCAACTGAGAGCCTGTAAGCAACTTGTGCACTAGCCCCTGGCCTTGATTGAGAAACCGCGCAGTGACTCCAAAGAGCTCTCTGGTTAATTCTGAATGCAGCCGAATCTGCTCGTAAAACTCGGCCTGATGTGTTGGTAACGCATTGTAATACGGCCCTACCATTAGCTCAACGCAACCGTTCACTAAAAGATTGTGTATAGCTTTGATACTCTTCGGGTGGTGTGCTCGCATCAGCTCTAGAGTCGTACCAGAGAGAAAAATTGCAACCTTAAAGTCTGCCCCAAGCTTTGTTCGTAATCGATCTAGCGTTTCGCACAGCGGTAATACGCTTCGCTCGCACAGCAGCTTTAGTGCATCTGCGCTGGCCTGAAGATCAAAAAACTCAGCACAGCGCCCAGCATCAAAAAATGAATACGGCGCTAGATGTAGCGATTGATGAATCCGGAATAAAAGGCATACCTGTGGCATTTGCTACAAGCGCTCCTCACGCTTATCCAAGGCATGCCCTTGCGCTGTAATCTCACGGTATACATCTATTGTCTTGAGGGCAGCGGCGTCCCAATGCAACTCGGCAATCTCTTGTTTCGCATGCGCTGTCAGCTCATCTCGCAACTCGCTGTGTAACAGAGCGTTAATAATCAGGTCAGCCATGCGCTGCGTATCCCAAAAGTCGGACTTTAGCACATTCTGTAACACCTCAGCGGCTCCTGACTGCTTGGACAAAACCACCGGAGTGTCAAAGCTAATCGCCTCAAGAGCAGTTAAACCAAATGGCTCCGATACAGACGGCATAACGTACAAGTCTGCCACGCTAAAGAGCTCTTCAAGCTCTTGGCCCTGCACGAATCCAGGGAAGAGAAAATACTCCTGTAAAGCAAGCTTTTGTACCTGCTCGACAACTTGCGGGAGCATGTCACCCTCCCCAGCTACCACGAAAATAATGTCTTTAATGTGCGGAATAATCCGAGTTGCCACTTCAATGAAATAGTCAGGCCCCTTCTGGAACGTCACCCGGCCTAAGAACAGCACAACGTTTTTGGGCCACGTCTTTCTGTGGCGGTAATCACTGACCACCTCACGGGGGTAAATCCCATTGTGCACGACCGCAACGCGCTCATGCGGAATATGGTGATGTAATTCAATCGAGCGTCTAGTAAAGTGACTCACCGCGATGACCCTATCAGCTGAGCGCAGGCCAAAGCCCTCTATTGCATCGATTGTTTTATCATAAAATACCCCGCTACGATCGTGCTCAAGGCTATGAACGTGCACTACTATAGGACGATTGGTGATGCGTGCCAGAGCAACGGCGGCCGGAAATGTCATCCAATCGTGGGCGTGGATGATATCAAAATCACTTAAGCTAAACTTTGCCACAACATGGGCGGTGAACCTCTCAACCTCGCTGAAAATATCAGCTGCGTATAGCTGGGCTTGCACAGAGCGCGAACTAGATACATCAGCCGCGCTAAGAACGCCTGATAGCTGGACTCCAAACACCTCTCCGTCCAGCAATGCTTGTCTCGACCGATCGTCTAGTGTGTGTTGCAACTGCGTCTTTAAAGCTATGTTGACAGCCTTACGGTAATGCTGGGGGCTCCAGTACGGCTTTAAGAAAGCAGGTATAGGCGTCAACTCTACAGGCGCAGCATGCTCCTTAGGGCTTTCGCTTGGTTTGATTGCACCGCACACCCCAGAAAAAGCCATGTGCTCAACTTTTTCATCGCCAAACATCTGAGGGACGATAAAATGTATCTGGACTCCCTGACGCGCGAGTGCAGCGGTCAGACCAGCACAGGCCGTGCCAAGCCCACCTGCGATGTGTGGGGGGTATTCCCAACCGAGCATTAGTATTTTCATGACAAGATCCGCAGCTACGGATTGACTTTGGAGTTCATCTGCATAAGAGATACAAAAGTATAGGGCTCAAAATACAAGAAGTCTACGCGACCCAGTCTTTTCTTTTACGACTACGCAAGATAGCCTATTGTAGCGGAGCAGCGTCGGTGAAGGCGAGGCCGGTGGCAGTTAAAGGATTGGCTTAAATCGATAAAACATCGTGTACATTAGACCGTGGTGTGCTGTATCTTCATTGACTTGTGTTTTGCCCGGGTTTTGCCATAAGAGGGAGTTCGCGTAGCTGTTTGTATCGTGAGATAGAGGCGAGCATTAAGGATTAGCCCGCCCTTACCGGAGTCAAGTATGATTATCGCTGGAGATGTTGGCGGAACAAAGGCTCGAATCGGCTTATTCGATCGTCGAGCCGGCAAAGTAGAGCTTGTCGCTTCAGACCAGTACGCCAGTAAGGACTTCAAAAGCTTTGAGGATATCCTCTCGCTATTTCTGAATACATACCAAACTTCAATCACAAGTAAGCTTGAAGCAGCTTGCTTTGGTCTTCCGGGGCCCGTAGTAAACGGCAGCGTCAAGGTCACCAACCTTCCGTGGGAAGTTGTTCAAGCTAATGTCGGTTCGCACATTAAGGTTTACAAGACTAAGCTGGTCAATGATCTCGTTAGCACAGCTGCGGCAATTCCAACCTTTGAACCGAAAAGTTTACAGGTTGTGTATGATGCCCGAGATGCAGCCGATCAGGCTGGTTCGTGCGCGGTTGTCGCACCGGGTACCGGTCTGGGGCACTCGCTGATCCACCGCGAGGCTGGTTGGAGCGTGCTGCTTGCATCAGAGGGTGGCCACGCAAATTTTGCCCCCACAAATGAACTTGAGGTAGAGCTGCTACTGTATCTCAAGCAGCGAATCTCGCATGTCAGTGTTGAGTCTATCTTGTGCGGACCTGGACTGGTAAATATTTATTCATTTTTAAAAGACACCAATCGCGGCTCAGAACCTGCAGAGGACCGTGAACCTGGTGCTGCCCAAGTGAGCGCCTCAGTTATCGCTTCACGAGCTATCAGTGGAACAAGCGATCTGGCTGTTCGCTCACTTGAGATGTTCTGCTATATGCTAGGAGCCCATTGCAGCAATATAGTCTTAACCTATCTCTCTATTGGTGGGGTGTATCTCGGTGGTGGAATTCCTCCAAAGATCGCTCCGTTTTTACTCGGCGGAAAGTTTGTCGAGGGCTATCTTAATAAAGGCAAGCTACTTGATCGAGTACAAGCCACGCCAGTCTTTATAATCAATGATGATTACGCAGCGCTGTACGGCTCTGCGGCGATAGCATCTACGCTTTAGACATTACTTTAAACAGTTCCCTTCGTGATGCGCCCGGAGTCTCCGACGCTCCCCTGCTCTTGCGCCTGGACGTATACCTTCCTGTTCGCCAAACAAAAAGCATCGAGCCACTCCAGCTTTTTGGGAAGGGGAACGTTTAAGTGCACGTGACACGAGCACAAAGGGAGAGGGCGAGAGAGAGGAGCTATCCATTTTTGGGCTTACGAATGGCCCGCAAGTTTAGGATCTCTACCCCCAATGAAAATGCCATTGCAAAGTAGATATAACCCTTTTCAACATGGTGTCCTGTCCCATCCAGCACAAGGACAAATCCGATCATCAACAAAAACGACAACGCTAGCATTTTAACAGTTGGGTTAGCTTCGATAAAATCCACGATTTTACCCGAAAAAATGAGCATCACTATCACGGCTAAGATAACAGCCAGAGCCATCACCGGTAGGTTATTAGTCATACCGATTGCAGTGATGACTGAATCGAGAGAGAAAATAATATCGATAATGACTATCTGCGAAACAACCCCGCCCATTGATACAACAGCGGCTCCACCCCCAAGTTCAAGCTCACTCTCAGAACCAACTGTCTTTTCGTGGATCTCTTTGGTCGCCTTATAAATAAGAAAGACTCCGCCTGCTATCAAGATCAGATCGCGACCACTAAGCGAATAACTAAACGCGGTAACGATAGGCGCTGTCAGCGATGCAAGATACGACAAGGTAAATAAGAGTAGAAGCCTTGTAATGATCGCCACAGCAAGGCCAATCATGCGAGCTGTGTCACGACGCTCAGGTCCTAATCGCGAGGCAACGATTGCAATAAAAACTATATTGTCGATACCAAGTACTATCTCAAGTGATGTAAGCGAAAGTAGCGCGATCAGATTCTCAACAGTAAAAAGTTCCATTACCGATCCTTTGTGGTGTCTACACTCTGCATAGGCGAGCGAAAGAAAGCTTCA
>Ga0315904_10005218_pt1 | contig 18113 bp, 21 predicted proteins | sample LakEriMetagenome_6_FD_203529 | JGI IMG/M metagenome (GOLD analysis project Ga0315904, IMG submission 203529) | Freshwater fungal communities from buoy surface, Lake Erie, Ohio, United States - Buoy 12 MA120 | ecosystem: Environmental > Aquatic > Freshwater > Lake | place: USA: Lake Erie, Ohio...
TGGTCGTGGTCGTCCTGCGTCGGCCGCCTCATCGACCGGTCGTACTCCCTCGCCCTGCGGGCGCATATGCGCGAAAGCGCCATGTAGCCCTCGCGATTGCAGAGCAGGGTGAGCAGCGGCAGCGAGGTGTACTGACCGTCTCGGTTCTCTCGAAGCCAGTAGCCAAGCTTTGCAACGATCTCGGGCTTCAGGTGCTTCCGTGCTTGGGGGCGTGCCGCCTGCTTGGGGGTCTTCTTTGGCATGCAGTTCTCATCTCGTGTCTGGGTACGGCTATGCGCCACGGGAAGCCTAGCGGACTTCGCATGGCGTGGCCGCGGCGCTTGATCGCGCCCTTTGCTCTCTCACGCGTCTGTGGAGGTCCGGCGACCAGTCGTCTTCCCACTTCTTTAGGAACCACAGCGCCGCCTTGCTGTTGTCGCGGTCGCCGGCTGTCAGGAGATCTTGGTAGAGCAGATCCGCCTCCTTGTCGGCAAGGCGCACGTCGCCGGCCTCGACCGCCTTGAGCAGCGCGCGATAGTGTTTGGACGAGGTGACGGCCTCGACCTGGGCCAGCGCCTCATCCGTAAGCATCGAGATGACGAACAACGAGACTGCGATCGTGCCCTTGCCGACCTTAAGCGTCTTGACGCCCGCCTTGACGAGGCTTTCGTACATCGAATGCGCGATTCGCCCGCCCTTGCCGTCGAGGTACTTGACGATCGCTTTGTCCTTCAGCACTTCGCCAAGCTCGCTGACAAACTGCTCGGTCTGGGGATTGTAGTAGTACTTTACGGTTCCCTTTTTCCAGTGCACCTGGACATGGACGCCGCCAGTCCCGTTCATGTTGATTTCCCGGTCGATGTGAACCTTGACTTCACCTTGCGCAGTCTTGATCCAGACCGGGTCGCGACTGCGCCCGCTTATGTCATCATCATCAAGTCCCCACGGGTCGAGCCCCGCCATCGGGTTTCGCCCGAGGTAGGAGTAGAGGCTCGGGCCGTCTTGGTAGCCGGCGGGGTCGCGCTCGAGCCACCTGCACATCCCCGGCGTCGGGTCGTAGTGCCTGAAGCGGACGGTGTACGCGCCGATGTCGCCGTTGAAGCGGTAGCCGCAGTACCCGATGTTGAAGTCGGAGCGGGCGTTCGCGGCGGAGAGCGGGGCGGAGACGCTCGCGGCGGGCGCGAGCTGGCCCTGCGGCAGCGCGGCGACGTACGCGGTCCCCCCGAACTGCGCGACGTCGCGGGTGGTGACGGTGCCGTCGCGGTCCCAGTCGGCGTCGGGGTTGTAGCCGAGCTGGCCGAGCGTCGTGCCGACGGCGCCCTGGGCGAGGGTGGTGTCGGTCTTGTCGACCCTGCCGTCGCCGTTGATGTCCTTGGCGGGGAGGTGCCGCGCCTCGCCGTAGGCGTCGTATGCGACGCGGAAGGCGAGGGTGCCGGTGCGGCCGACAGCGGCCACGAGGATGCGGAAGACGAGATCTTGGCCGTCGAACTCTGGCCAGGGCCGTGGAAGGGGGGCGATTGCTTGTTCAGCGCGTTGAGATGCGCATTCGGAGCGAATATCGGCGAGAATTCCAAACATCCATGGCGCAGATGATTGGAAAGTGCGATAGAATTCGCATCAAATGTCCTTCCCAGCGCAAAATCCAATCAAGCGCCTGCTGCACGAGATGCCTCGTGGGACGCCGTTTGGGATCGAGGAACTCGCGAGGCATGGCGCGGACGCCAGGCTGGCGTCGTTCTACGCGCGCAGCGGATGGCTGGTCCGTCTCGGGCAGGGGGTCTACGCGCTGCCGGGTGACGAGATCTCCGCGCTCGCAGCGGCTCGGCTGCTGCAGTCGCGGGTCGAGGGACTGCACGTCGGCGGCAAGAGCGCGCTCGCGCTGCGCGGCATCCGTCACAACCTGCCGGTGCGCGAGGTGCTCGTGCTCTGGGCCGACCATCGATTCGCGCTGCCGAGGTGGTTCAGCGATCGCTACCCGTCGCGCGCGGTGTCCGCTCGGCTCTTCGACCCGCTCGACGCCGACCTCGAGCGCGCCACCGTCTCGACGCCGCCCGGGGTGCTCGAAGGCCTCCGCGTCTCGTCGCCCGAGCGGGCCGCGCTTGAGTTGCTGCACGAGGTCGGAGTGCACGAGACGCTCGAGGAGGCGCGCGCCGTCTTCGAGGGTCTCCGCAACCCGCGCACCGAGGTCGTGGGCGGACTCCTCTCGAAGTGCAACAGCGTGAAGGCGGTCCGCCTCTTTCTCGCCTGGTCGCGTGAGACGGGCGCGGTCGACGTCGATCGGCTCCGCGCGCGCTTCGAGCTCCGCGTGGGAAGTTCCTCGCGGTGGGTGAGCCGCATGTCGGACGGCACGCTGCTTCAGCTGAAGCCTTATGGATGAGAATCCCCGTTGATGAGAAGCCCCGTTGATGAGAAGCCGCGTTGATGAGAAGCCGCCGATGCGCGGCTGCGGATGAAACCGAATGCAGAAGGCCTACATCGACACCGTCCGCCTGCTTCTCGACGCCGCGCCTGCGGTGTTCGATGGAGGCGTGTTCGCCATGAAGGGCGGCACCGCGATCAACCTCTTCGTGCACGATATGCCGAGGCTGTCGGTGGACATCGACCTCGTCTACCCGGACTGGTCCTCGACGCGCGACGAGGCGCTTCGCGCGATCGCCGACGAATTCGCCGCCATCGCGGGCCGCCTGAAGCGGTTCGGGCTCGTGGCCCGGCCCGTGCGCGTCGAGGGGCTTGGCGAGAGCAAGCTGCTCGTCGAGCGCGCGGGCCGCGGCGGAGAGGCGCTCGTGAAGATCGAGGTGAACCTCGTCTTCCGCGGCACGATTCTGCCGGTGGAGCGCCGCACGCTGTGTGCCTCGGTCGCCGAGATGTTCAGCGCGGAGGTCTCTGTGCCGACCCTCGCGGTCGACGAACTCTACGGCAGCAAGCTGGTGGCCGCGATGGACCGGCAGCACCCGCGGGACCTCTTCGATGTGCTGCGTCTCTACGAAGAGGGGATCGACGGCGCGCGCGGCCTGACGGACGGCATGGTCGAGTGCTTCGTCCTCTATCTCGCTGGTCACAACCGCCCGATGGACGAGGTGCTCGCGCCGCGCATCGATGGCGGGAAGAAGGACCTTCGCCTCGCGTACGAGTCGTCGTTCGCGGGATTGACGCGCGAGCCGGTCGAACTCTCCGCGCTCGAGGCCGCGCGCGAGCGGCTGTTCGCCGAGCTTCCGCGGCGTCTGACGGCACGGCAGCGGCGGTTCCTCGTCGGGCTCGCGCGCGCCGAGCCCGACTGGTCGCTCGTCGAGTGCCCGTACGCGAAGGATCTGCCCGCGATCCGATGGCGGCTTCAGAACCTCGTGCAGTTCCGCGAGCGGCGCCCGCGCGAGTGGGAGCGCCAGGCTGCCGCGCTCGAGCGGGCGCTGGGTTGAGCGGGGTGGTCGCCTCGGGCTGCGAGGATCGAGCCCGTGTTGCGGACCTTCGCGTCCATCGATCGCTCTACGGTACGAAGAGACCGTCGATCAGGTCTTCGATGAGCGCGCCCTCGGCAGTCAGGTTGTAGTTCTCGTCGAAGCCGATCTCCGCGAGTTGAACGGTAAGGGCTTCTCGGAACGGCTCGGTCATCGCGCGGCGCAGGCGAAGCAGGACCATTCCGTTGGTGAGTGGTTCGAACTCCCAAAGCGCGGGCGAATCCGAGGGAAGGAGCAGCCCCGTCTTTGCCAAGAGTTCGGCCGACTTCGCGCTCACCTGGATGGAGACATCATCGTCGTTCATGGGCCATGTGTTCCCGCGGAGCTGCTTGGGTTGACCGAGACAACCTGCCCGGTTTCCGGGTTGGCCACGACTCTGGCGTCTCTTCCTTGGTAAACCCTGTATGGCCTGCCCTTCGAGTCGACCCCGCTCTTGATCGCCTTCGGATTCTTGAGAGCATCCATGATACCCCGCGGGGTCGCGCTCGAGCCACCTGCACATCCCCGGGGTCGGGTCGTAGTGGCGGAAGCGGACGGTGTACGCGCCGATGTCGCCGTTGAACCTGTAGCCGCTGAAGCCGATGTTGAAGTCGGAGCGGGCGTTCGCGTTCTAGCGATCGTGTCAGGGGTAGGGGGATCAGTCAGCGAGCCTCGGTGTGGACCTGAGCGGCACGAAGGCGACGAGGACATCTTGCTCGCGGATTGACTTCAGGAGCGCGATTGCCTGCTCCCATGGATTCCTCTCATCATCTTCCCTGAATGAGTGGGAGCGGCTGAGAGAGAGCCTTCCGTCATGTCTGCGAAGGACTTCGAGACCGTACAGCGGTCCCGCGTCGGGAACTTCATGTGCGAGCCGTCTCAATGCTTCGTCGGGTGAGAGAAGCAGCGAGTCGAGCCCCCATGAACGATCGGCGTCCTCGGCGCGGGCCGGACAAAAAGCATCGAGCTCAGATCGAGCCCGCGCAGTTAGTTCTGGGTATCGGCGTGTCACGCATCGGTGGTCTCCCAGGCCTGCGCACCAAGTCTTGATCCATAGATCTTGTTCATGTCTTGGCAGATGTAACAGCTTGACGCCGAGCCGGTCAGACAAGCACTCTCTGATCGCGAGGCCGGCGACCGAAATCGGAACGCCAGGCTCGATCGTGACCGAGGTCGTCGTGCTCGCGCCGTGAGGCGTCGGCGATGCATCTTGGGAGTCGCATTGATTCGCGAATCGCTCGAGCTCTTGAGCTAGCAGCCGAAACCCCGAACTGTTGGCGTGAATCTGCAACTCGGGGTAGGCGGAATCTTCCGAAAGAAGATAGTGGTTGCGCAGCCGCATCACAATCCAAGGCAGCGTAGGCGCGCCGGTGTCTTCACAGGTCCGTGATGATGTGTGCATGGGCTCTGCTCTCGATGTTAGACATGATACCACTTGGTGATGTGAAACCTGCGCTATCTGCCCCTTGGGCGAGGAACGCCCGGGAAGAAGTCGTCCCAGCTTTCGATGAATTGTCTTTCGAATGCGTCAGCTTCTTCGTTCCATCCGTTGGTCTCGAGGTCACGCGCGATCTCGTGCACGCGGCCCAGGGCGGCGTCAGCGTTGCCATCGCGGATGTACGCTTGCAACCGGGCGTATTGCGGATGATCCTCAATGTAGGCAGCGACCACCTGGTTGGTCACGAGTGCCATCAGCAGTCCAACGGCGAGGCTGGCGGCGAAGCCTCCAAGCCGAATCGAAACCACCCGTCCTCCACCAAGCGCGACTCGCGTGATTCGTTTCTGCCGTGCAAAGTGGACGCCTCTCTTTATCGCCTCCTTCCACTCCGCGCTGTTTCTAATCCGCTTCATAAGGGACTTTGGAATCGGCTTGCCTCGCAGTTCGCTTGGGGCGTTTGCATCGACCGAATCGATGATGTACTCATTTGTCTGCGGATTCCAACGTGCCTTGATCGTCTTCGTCGGATCGCCCCTTTCTGAGTACTGAATGTGTTGGGAAGCCCCTCCCTTGCCGTCCGTCTCGATATCGAGTCGCCAGTACAGCCGATCGTTAGGGTTGGAATGCCCGACCGTTTTCGACTCGGCGTCGTCGCAGGACGCCAACCCATACGGATCCGTCCCCGCCATCGGGTTTCGCCCGAGGTACGAGTAGAGGCTCGGCCCGTCCTGGTATCCCGCGGGGTCGCGCTCGAGCCACCTGCACATCCCCGGCGTCGGGTCGTAGTGGCGGAAGCGGACGGTGTACGCGCCGATGTCGCCGTTGAACCTGTAGCCGCAGTAGCCGATGTTGAAGTCGGAGCGGGCGTTCGCGGCGCGGGCGAGGTTCGCCGCCGCCGTGGTGTCGCCCGCGGCCGGCTGCGTCGCGCTGCCCGGCTGCGCGAGCTGGCCTTGCGGCAGCGCGGTCACGTACGCGGTCGAGCCGTACTGCGCGACGTCGCGCGTGGTGACGGTGCCGTCACGGTCCCAGTCGGCGTCGGGGTTGTAGCCGGGCTGGCCGAGCTTCTTGCCGACGGCGCCCTGGGCGAGGGTGGTGTCGGTCTTGTCGACCCTGCCGTCGCCGTTGATGTCCTTCGCGGGGAGGTGGCGGGCCTCGCCGTAGTCTCAATGGGCGTCGTATGCGACGCGGAAGGCGAGGGTGCCCGTCCTGCCGACGGCCGCGACGACGCTGAACTGGTGATCCGTGAGGTACGAGGGTTGGACGAAGTTCCGCCGTCGGCCCAAGTCGCGCGCGGCGTGCGGATAGCAAGGAGGCGAGGCGCGGCTGCATCCGCAGCGATGCAGCGAGGCGAAGCCGACGAAGCGAGCCGCGATGCCGCGTGTGACGACGCCAGGCGGAGCTTCGGACAGCCCTCATCCCAGTCGATGTCGCCCGAGGTGGTCTGGGTGAAGTTCGGGGGGCCGGAGCCGGGGTAGTTCGCGTCGACGCGGCGGAACTTCGATTCCGCTGATTCGCAGATATACTCGCGCCGTGAGCCCTTCCCTTCTCGACCGAATCACCATCGAGCCCGGCAAGTGCGGCGGGCGTCCGTGCATCCGCGGAAGCCGCATGCGCGTGTCCGACCTTCTCGAGCTGCTTGCGAATGGTGCGACGATCGAGGAGATCGTCGGGGACTATCCGTCGCTCGAACGGGATGACGTCCTCGCCGCGATCGCATACGCCGCCGTCCAGACGAGCCATGCGGTCGTGCGGGTCGCATGAGGTTCGTGGTCGACAACCAGTTGCCGCCGAGCCTGTCCCGTCTCCTCGCGGAGGCGGGTCACGACAGCGTGCATGTGGCTATGGTCGGCCTTGATGCGGCGAGCGATGAGGCGCTGTGGTCTTGGGCGACGCGCGAGGAGCGGATCGTCGTGAGCAAGGACGAGGACCTCTTCTTTCTCGCGAACCGTGGAGGCAACTCAGGTCGGCGCCTGTGGGTGCGGATCGGGAACTGCCGACGCGACGCGCTGCACAGCGCGTTTGAGCGCGGGATGCCTGCGGTCATCTCGGCGTTCGAGTCGGGGCAGCGGATTGTCGAACTGGCATGAGCGGGGCGCGAAGCGGCCGTCCTTCCAGAGGATGCGCCGCGTACGGCCGAAGGTATCGAGCGGGGTAGGCGGTGGCGGGCAGCGTGCAGGCGCCCCGACTTCGGGAGGGCGTCTGCATCGACGCCTTTGGCTAGAATCAAGCCATGCTCTCTCTCGCACAGGCCCTCGACGGACTCCGTCGGCTGTCGCCCGAACTCGCCGCGCGGCATGTCGCGCGCATCGGCGTGTTCGGCTCGCTCGCGCGTGGCGAGGCGAAGCCGGGCTCCGACATCGATGTGCTGGTCGAGTTGACCGCCGAAGGCGACCTCTTCGACCTCGTCGCCGTCAAGAACATCCTCGAGCAGGCGTTCGGGACGCGCGTCGATGTGGTTCCCGTTGGCGGCCTCAAGCCAGACGTGCGCGAGACGATCCTTCGGGAAGTGCGGTATGCCGCGTGACGACGCGGCGCGCGTGCGCGACATCATCGAGGCGTGCGATCGGATCATGAAGGCGACCGCCGGGCTCGACTGCAAAGCATTCGCGGGGAACGACCTCGTGATCCGCGCGGTGCTCTACGACTTCGCGGTGATCGGGGAAGCGGCGAAGGGCGTGTCTCCTGCGATGCGCGCGTCGCTTGCAGCGATCCCCTGGAGTGAGATGGCGGGCATGCGCGATGTCGTCATCCACCAGTACTTCGGCGTCGACGCCGACATCGTCTGGCGCGCAGCGACGGTGAGCGTGCCAAAGCTGGCGACGCAGTTGCGCGAGATCGCCGGCTGAAAGCGCGATGCGGGACCAGGCTGGTTCGCTCCCATGAGTTTGCCGCGCCGTTACTCGCCTCTTGAGATAACAACGGATGCATCATCAGTCGATGAACTCTCGAGGTACTGGTGACACGGCGACTCGGAATCGGTGCGCTGCACAGTTTCCTGAGACAGCCGTTTGGGACTCGTGACCCAGCGAGGTCAAGCCGCCCTACGACGCCCGCGGCGCCGCCTTCCGCCGCACCGACCCCCTCGGCCGCCGCACGCTGACGAAGCTCGACGACCTCGGCCGGCAGGTCGCGACGGTCGAGAACGCGTCGGCCGACTTCAGCGTTGACTCCGACATCGCTCGCAAACCGCACCTGACGATACCGCGCACCTTCACGCCGACCGACGAATCTCCCGCACGGCGAGGACTTCTTCGTTCGCCACGGCGCGGACCTCGTCGCAACGCAGCGTGACGACGGCGATCGTGTCGCCCGAGCCGCTCACGAACTCGACCTCGACGGCGTCCGGCGGCAGCACGAACACGACTGCACCGACATCACCGGCGCGGAGACCAAAATCGGGAAGATCCCGCGCGAGAACGACAGTGTCGAGCGGCTTGTGGGTCATCGGTTTCTCGTTCGAGGGCTTCTCGTTCGAGGGCTTCTCGTCCGGGGGCTTCTCGTCCGAGGGCACTTCGTTCGGGTTGTTCTCGTTCATGGCGTTCTCCTCGCAGGATAGGCGGTCACCAGCCTGGGGGCGCTCCCGCCCGGGGGCGTCAGCCAGACGACGACGAGCGCCGCAGACTTCCCGTTTGGGCCAGTTATGATGTCTGTCGCGATCTGCTTCTCTCCGTACTGCGATGCTGTTGTCGTGACAGCCTTTGCGCGGGCCGCGTGAGACTTGAGCGCATCCACGAGATCCTTCGGACGCTCGCGCGAGAATCCAAGGCGCTCGAAGAAGACGCACTTGAACCGTCCGACGGGGTGTACCGGGGACAGGAGGTAGTCTACGACCTTGCTGTCGTCGACCGTGGCTTGGATGGCGTTGTTGATCCCCACTCCCGCAGTATCGCGAGATCGACGACTCGACGCAATCCGAGACGGTCTTCAGCCGTCATGGCAGCCGCTTTGGGATGCAGGCCGAGGGCGTCTACCCGGGGCTCGACCGCTTCGGGCGCGTCGTGCGCCAGACCTGGCTCGACGGCGCGACGGGAAGCACTGCCGCTGGGTATCGTCCAGCGATCGTGGACCAGATCCACACCTACGACCTCGCGAGCAACCGCCTGTCGAAGCGCGACGGGCGCGCGGGGGCGTCGTGGGCGGGGCGCGACTGGGAGTACTCGTACGACGCGCTCGGGCGGCTGACCGAAGCACGGCAGGGCGCGCGGGTCGTTGATGGCGGTCGCGGCTGCGGCCGCTCCCTCTGGTGCTCGTGTCGCCAGAGCGAGCCGCCGCAGCGGCGAGCGCTCAAGCCACGGGTCCTCGACATGCTCGGCAACTGGTCCGAGCACCGCACCGACCTCTCGGGAAACGGCGCGTTCACCGACGCCCTCGACCGCCTCGACGCGCGCGAGCACAACCTCGCGAACGAGCTCTCGCAGCGCAAGCTGACCACAGGCGGCACCGGCACGACGAACTCCGTCACGCTCCCGCTCGCCTACGACGCGGCGGGAAACCTCGAGGAGGAGAGCACGGGCGCGTCCACCAAGCGCCGCTACGTCATGGAGGCGGTCGCGGCTGCGGCCGCTCCCTCTGGCGTGACGAGCACCAAAGGCGGCTGCCGCAGCAGCCGCCGCAACAGACACGTCGGCCTGCACTGGCGCGTGACGAAGGACTCCCACCTCGCCCCCGACGCGCAGGACATCGCCGACCGGAAGACGACCTTCTGGTACGACGCCGCCTGGCGCGTGGTCCAGGAGACCCACCGCGACCAGACGAACGGCGCGGGCACGCTCGAGGAGTCGGTCATCCAGCAGGCGTGGGGTGCGAGGTACATCGACGACGCCGTCGCGCGCCTGCGCCTCGCGGGGAACGGCTCTGGCGGAGTCGCCGCGGGCAGCACGCAGGAGATTGCGTTCCAGCTGACGGACGCGCAGTTCAGCGTCATCGCCGTCGCCACCCCCGGCAAGCCCGGCGTCGTGATCGACCGGATCGCGTACTCGGCGTACGGCGAGGCCACGCGCACGCTGCGCTCGGACGTGAACGGCGATGGCTTCGTGAACAAGGACGACTACAACGGCGTGATCCGCAGCCGCCTGAACACGACGATCGGTAGCTCGGGCTACGTCGTCGAGGCCGACCTCGACCGCGACGGCAAGGTCGCCCAGTCCGACTACGACATCGCGGTCGCCGACGACGGCAAGTCAAGCTCAGGCGGCGTGGGCGAGGCGGGGCTCTTCGCGAAGGGCGTCCGCAACGGCGTGGGCTACTGCGGCTACATCTTCAACGACGAGAGCGGGCTGTACACGGTGCGGTTCCGCACGTACTCCCCGACGCTCGGCAGATGGCTCGAACGGGATCCTGCGGGGTATGTGGACGGGATGGGGTTGTACGAGTACGTGCGCGGTGGGCCGATCGCGGCGGTGGATCCGAGTGGCCTGCAGACAGGTTGGCAGATGCAGCGCGAGTTGGGAGGATGGGCCCTTCCGTCGTCGAGCGGCGCAGGCTGCGGAGCGCTGAGGCGTGCGCTGCCGATCGGTATCGGCGTCGGGGTGACTGTGATCCCTCGCCCATGGAACCACTGGGACGACGTGATTTGGGAGGACGGGATCCCGGTCGTGCCAGTGCGGCCTGCTCGCCCCGTGGCGCGCCCTGCGGCTCCTGTGATTCCGGCGCCAGGTGGGCCATCCGAAGTGGGACAGAAGTGCCCCGAACCCTTAAAGCGCGCTATGAATGCATGGGTTGACCGCGTCTGCCCGAAGGACCCGACAGGAGAAGCAGCGATCAGAGGGTGTCGTGAATCCGGATACGGCGAGACGATGGAGGGATGCCAGCGCAAACTCGCGGAGTACTCGGCGTGTTGGGCCGCCCGCTATGCGCGTCAGATGGCGTGCTTCACTCCCGAGCACCCGAAGTGGGACGGTCACCAGAGGGCGGTTCGAGAAGCCGGCTACGCGGTCAAGAACTGCTTCAAGTGCATCGAGAAGCTGGCCTGTTGTGGCAATGGCCCTGGTGCGTCGGCGGAACGTCCGCGTGGATCTGGCGCATCGGGTTCAACTCGGTAGAGTTGTGTCGGAGCGAGACTTGGCGCTCAGCGGAGGTTTGCGTGTCGAACGGCGATGAGACCAATGATGCTGCTGAGGCGGCGCGCGTGCGGGGTGGATTTGCCGAGCGTCTGTTCATCCGGGATGCCCGCGGGCGCCCCACCGCGATCAATCGTGAGGCGTACAGGGCGGCGCTGTATGACCCGGACTTCCTCACCCAAGAGACCGTGGTCAGTCTTGGCGAGGTCGACCGTGTGCTGGATCAGGTCGCACCCCACGAGGCGAGGCTTCTCTTGCTTTGCGCGTCCGACGTCGCCACGGCAGCAGACCGATTCATGGAGGCGGAGCTTCTTCGGGATCGCGCATTGTCTGAGTCCCTGCAGTTGGATCCCTCTGTCGATCCTGAAGTGCGGGGCTTCCTCGATGGGCTTCGTTCATGGCCGAGTTGGGACTCCCAGCCGCCAGAGGTCACTCGCGCGATCGATCGCGACCTCGAAGCCGAGCTCTGTGAGCGCGAAGCGATGGTGCTGTGTCGCGGCCGATCCGTCGCGGATTTTCTCGACGGCGAGCTTCAATGGGTCCTAGACCGCGAACTCTGGCCGCTGTGGTGCTTCCTTCCGGCCGAGGCGTATGGCTACTTCATGCCGGTCACTCTCGAGAAGGTCCTTCGGCTCCACGGCTGGATGTGCGATGACGTTGCGAGCATACTCAGACACTTCGGGCCATGGTTGAATGAATTTGCCAGCGGCCGCCATGGGGGTCGAGTGGATGAAGGCCCGCTCATCCACCAGGGCAGGCTCGAGGGCTACACGCCTCTTCAGAAGGAGACCTTTCACACTTATCTCCAGCTGGTGCGCCGCCGCCCGGACATCCATGCATTCAGCGGGGCGCAGTTGGAAGCCGCCGTGTGCTATCACTTCCTCTGGAAGGATCGGGCGAACTGGGCGGAGCCGCGGTGAGAGCGTGGTCGCGCACGCTGCGCTCGGACGTCAACGGCGACGGCTTCGTGAACAAGGACGACTACAACGGCGTGATCCGCAGCCGCCTGAACACGACGATCGGTAGCTCGGGCTACGTCGTCGAAGCCGACCTCGACCGCGACGGCAAGGTCGCCCAGTCCGACTACGACATCGCGGTCGCCGACGACGGCAAGTCAAGCTCAGGCGGCGTGGGCGAGGCGGGGCTCTTCGCGAAGGGCGTCCGCAACGGCGTCGGCTACTGCGGCTACATGTTCAACGACGAGAGCGGGCTGTACACGGTGCGATTCCGCACGTACTCCCCGACGCTCGGCAGATGGCTCGAGCGGGATCCGGCGGGGTATGTGGATGGGATGGGGCTGTACGAGTACGTCCGCGGCGGGCCGATCGCGGCGGTGGATCCGAGTGGGCAAGTCGCAGTAAACCCGGTGATCGTCGCAGCGGCAGCAGTCGTTGCCGCCACCGCCGCGTGCTATAAGTTGCACGAGGAGGAAGCATTTGGATTCGTTGGCGCCGGAGACAAGTTCCGACATTGCTGGCTCTCCTGCAAGATGTCGAGGACATGCGGTGGACAGCTCACGAGACTCGCTGGGATAGGCAAGGAGATAAGGGACCGAGCGGTCGCGTTGTTCTGCAGCCTGCGTCCGAACCACTCGCTGTGTCAGGGGGGGCACGGCGACCTTGAGGACACCATTACTGACCTGATCGCCAACGAGCAGTGCATCGGCTGGGAGAGCAATCTCGGACTAGGACCCGCCTGGCTCGGCGCACTCTGTAGGCAGAGTTGCGAGGACTGCTGCCGATCGAAAGTGCCCTACAGTAACTATCCGACGGAGCCATGAGAGAAGTGTTGAAGAAGTCTGTCATCGCCGTCGTGATACTGATGCTGCTTTGCGGCCCGTGGCTGTTCGTCGAGTATCGGTGTGCCTCAGAGTTGCACGCACCGCTGGGACTTTCAGTTTCCGAGTTTCTCGCATCTCGGCCGAAACCGCGCAGCATTGCCCGCTTCAATCACGCTGGTGCTGTTCACTTCAGAGTCGTTGGAGCGCTGTGCTCGGGGCCATTCAAGGGTCTTCGATCTGGCCCGCCGGAGTACGTGTTCAGCGCCAGTGGCGGATTGGTCGATATGTGCCTAGATCCTGACGATCCATCAAAGTTCTACGCGCGCTGGAGCGGGTTTGTGGGAAGCGTTGAGATGTCGGTGGAACAGGTCGTGCATCTGGCGGCTGAGCATGACGGCGGCATCAAGTGACGCCACCCCCGGCAAGCCCGGCGTCGTGATCGACCGCATCGCGTACTCGGCGTACTGCGAGGCCACGCGCACGCTGCGCTCGGACGTGAACGGCGATGGCTTCGTGAACAAGGACGACTACAACGGCGTGATCCGCAGCCGCCTGAAGCAAGGCAGGCGTGCAGCGTCCTCGTCGCTGCCGGGACAAAGTCATGCAAGGAGATCTGCGATGCATTCTGTAAAAAGCCGTAATCCGACGAGATTCGCCGCGCATGTGTCTCCCGCGCCTCGAGCGGCAACTGCGCTCGTTCCAGGGGGTCTGCTGGCATGCAAGGCGGTACGCCACAGATGGCGAGTTCATCCTCTCGGCCACATCAACACTGCTTGCCTTCTGATGTTCGTCGTCTGGTTCGCTGGATGCGGCACGGAGGCTGAGAAGCAAACCGAGGCGCAGGCCAGCGTCTCGCTCGGCACATATGCACCGATTCGGCGCGATGAGCAGCGCGACCCTAATGGCATCTTGATCGTGTCCTGCTTCGAAGGGAGCGTCCTTCGTGAAACCACGTGGTTCCTTCCTTCCGGAAGGCCGCTCATGCGTACCGACTGGCTTGACTGCGGATACGGACACATCTTTGAGTTCACCAGTTCAGGGCAGCTTTCCGGCGTGTTCGAAGCGAGACGTGGCACCCGCAACGGCGCAGGCGTTCACGTCGCCGAGGATGGTTCTGTCGCCAAGTTGCTTTGGTTCTTGGATGGCAAATCAGTCGATCGGCCTGCAGAAGAGGTTCCCGAAGTTCTCCGCGGTGTCGACACGACGGACCTCGTCGTCAGGAAAGCACCGCTTGACGGTTCCGCGGGACTGTGGCGACAAGATTACATGCGAAAGAACGGATCGCAGGTCGCATCGATCACCTTTGATGGGCGCGGGCGAGTTCTGACCGCAGTCAAGGTTGGTTCGCTCGGCCGCGCATGCATCCCAAATTGGCGCTCGGACAAGCTCAATTCGCTCGCGAACGTGCGCTTCGATGTTTGGGATGGTCTCGCGCTCTATCGCAGCGAAACCCACGGCTGGAGTACGACCATGTACATCAGAGGATGGCCGTTTCAGTTGACCTACGGCTATCCGCCCGGATCGCCCGCCGCGCAGACCGAACCGTGATGAAATGTGCCGCGGTCAGCTGAGCCTGCCTCGATTCCGTCGACACAAATCAGGCGAGAACGCTGGCGAGAGCGTCTCCCCGAGCAAGTCGCGCGACAGATCGATGAGGCCGCGGGCGTCTACCCGCGCCTCGACCGATTCGGGCGGGTGATCCGCCACTCGTGGCTTTGAGGTTGGGCTCGACGGCGTGACGGGAAGCACGGCGAGTTGGTATCGTCCAGCGATCGTGGACCAGATTCACACCTACGACCTCGCGAGCAACCGCCTGTCGAGGCGGGACGGACGCGGGGGGGCGTCGTGGGATGCGCTTGGTGCAGCGGATGGCGCGCTAGAATCCGAGTCTTGTGTCTCAGGAAACTGTGCAGCGCACCACGCCATCCCGGGTAAATCTCGTTTCGGTCCTATCCAAGCTTGCCGTCGCGGGACTTGTCTTGTTCGGCCTGTATGCGGGGTGGGCGCGATACAGCGCGGCCAGGTTTGCTCACGAACATCGAGCCGCGGCAACCGCCCTCGAGATGGCGGCGCGAGTGGCCCTTGATGAACAGCTCGAGTGTCCGAGTGGGTGGCGCGCTGTATGGGAGACGATTGGATACATCGATGACGGCAACGCCTTCTTCCCGGAGTCGCCGACGCTGGTGAGCGTTGACTGGAGCGCGTACCGCGACGCGGTTGAGCGGGCGCGACTGGATCGAAAGCGGAGGATCGAGGTCGACGAGACCATCCTCATGCCGCACGAGTGATGGCTGAGCCGCGTCTCGACCCTGGGCGTCAACTCCCCGATCGGGACGAGGTCCCCGGTGGCGGCGTACCATCCCGCAGATGCGGATCTCTTCACGCTGGTCAACTGCCCGCGGTCGACATCCAGCTTCACGGGACATGAAATGCCGCCGACCGCCTCTCATCGCGTTGGCCCTCGCCACCGTGGGCACGGCGGCACTGTGGCTTTGGTTCAGCCTCGGCGAACCAGTGGCGGCACTGATTGCGCGCGAAGGGCAGCCGTGGCTGGTCGCAGAGTCCGCCGCCATCGAGTATCGAGATGAAGGTGCATTGCTTCCATCGGCCTATCTTGTGTTGACTGGAGTTCGCGAGTGGAATTCAACGCTTGACCCCGAGGTGGGTACGACGTTGGTTTACACCACGGATGAGTCGGTGCGGGTCTACTGGCGTCAGCGTGTGGAACGTGGCGGCGGCAAAGATGAGTGGTTCGTGCTGGGATCCACGCCGCGATTCCGTTGCGTAAGGATCGATGAGAGTGGGCGTGCGTACACGACCATCTCGCGGAGGTTCTTCTTCGTCGAGGTCTCCTCTAGGTTCGGCGCCTATTGACCGCACGCGCCGCACGAACGGCTGGGCCTCGCAGGCCGCGGGCGTCTACCCGGGGCTCGACCGCTTCGGGCGCGTCGTGCGCCAGACCTGGCTCGACGGCGTGACGGGAAGCACGGCGAGTTGGTATCGTCCAGTGATTCCGGAGCAGATTTACACCTGCGACCGCGCGGCGCGTCATGGGGTGCATTGGGTGTAGCGGATGGTGCGCTTGAATCCCAGTTCTGTGCTCAGGAAACCGCGGAGCGCACCATCAACCCGCAGTAGAGAGCGAATTGAACCTTCCCGAGCCCACCGATCCGAGTTTCCCCGGCTTTCGCCGGGTCACGCGCCTCGACCTGCCATCGGTGCCGGCGGCGCCTCGGCTGCCGCGTGAGTTGTGGCTGAGGTTCGCCCAACTCAGGACCCTCGCTGAGGCTGATGCGGAGGGGAGGGCGCAGATCCGCACCGATGCGCTGCTCGGCTTCGCGGACGCGGCGGACATGGCTCTTGTCCGGCTGGAGCTCGTGTGCGTCGGTGTCGAAACGTGGTCGGTCAGGCTACTCCGCCGTCGCCTGCGGCTTGTCGATGCTTCCTTCGACTTCTTGCAGGTTCTGTATGACGCAGATCGCGACCAGCCGTGTGTGCCTGAGGAATTGATCGTCCGCCCAACGATGACCGTGCTGCGCTCGAGCGGTGGTGGCGAACTGGTCGCGAGATCGATTCACCTTCGCGCCCACGAGAATCCCGCGCAGCCCGCGAGTGTTTGGCCCGAATCAGACGCCCCGCCCGTGGATCACGGCGCCGTGGCGCGCGCGCCGCAGGCCAGCGGCCATCAGCAGGGAGGACGCGGCCATGTCGAACGATGAGAACGCCTCCGCATGGGCAGGAGCGCGCGGGTACGAAGGCATGCGGCGCATCGACGACGACATGAGTCGCTGGCTGCTCTACGATGGATTCAACTCGGGAGTCATCATTCATTCTGCGGAACTCCGAACCGTGACCTTGGATGCTGCCGGCCACGGCGGCCAGATGGCTCGGATGGATCTGTACGTGGCGTTCATGCACTTCTACGGTGGTTTCTTGCAGCTGGATGAGCCCGTGTGCGATGAGCTTCTCTTCATCAGGGTTCAGCGCTGTGTCCTGCCGGAGCCGAGTGCAATGAGTCGCGGGCGCTTCACGCTTTCACTCGAGTCCTGTGCGACAGGCCACCGACAAGTGCAGGTCTTTCGAACCGACGATGGGTCGTTCGAGGTGCGCGCGGAAGAGGTCTATTGGCGGTGCGGCGCGAGGCAGGGGTCGGAGTGGCCCAAGCCGATTCGAGACTGAGTCGTGGTCCCAGACTCGCCACAGGACTGCGGCCGCATCATCCCGAGTCTTCGAACTCAACCAACTCCCCGAACGGGACGAGGTACCCGCTGGCGGCGTACCGCCGCGCGGGCATGGACCTCTTCGCGGTGGTCGACTACCCGACGGTCGACATCCAGCTCGACCGCACCTGGAGCGCCGCCGACCGCAAGCGACGCACGAACGGCTGGACCTCGCAGGCCGCGGGTGTCTACCCGGGCCTCGACCGCTTCGGGCGGGTGATCCGCCAGAGCTGACTCGACGGCGTGACAGGAAGCACGGCGAGTCGGTATCGTCCACCGATTCCTGAGCAGATTTACACCTGCGACCGCTCGGCGCGTCGTGGGATGGAATTGGTACAGCGGATGGCGCGCTTGAATCCCAGTCCATTGCCTCGGGAAACTGTGCAGCGCACCAGGTCAGAGTCACCGACACGATCGAAGATGTCTACCGCGAACCATGGACTCCCCTGGCCGAGCAAACAATGCCGAAAGTGCGGCCAGCCAGCGCTCGCCGACTCATCCGCCTGCGCGGAGTGCGGAGGCGCGTCCTTTAGCCCCTTGAAGCGTCGGCGTCCGCCGCCTTCATCCGATGAACGCTGGCTTGCATACAGCGTTTCCATCGTCATCCTCTGCGTACAGGTCCCGACGACTGCCTATCCGTTCGTCTTTGAGGTCTCGACCTTCGCGAGCGACGATCCAATGGTGCGCGACGTCGAGGAGGGAATGGTGGTGCTGGGGTTGTACTGCTTGGCGAGCGTCGCAGGGCTCGGCTGGTCGTTTCGTCGTGCGGTCCCGATGTGGGTGAAGGCTTTGCACGTCGTACTCGCGTTTCCGCTCGTGTGGGAGGTGTTGCGGCTCGTCGTTTGGATGGCAATCGACGTTAAGCTTCCCGGGTTCAGTAAATGAGGCGAGCCTCCACCTACTGGTACGACGCCGCCTGGCGCGTGGTCCAGGAGACCCACCGCGACCAGACGAACGGCGCGGGCACGCTCGAGGAGTCGGTCATCCAGCAGGCGTGGGGTGCGAGGTACATCATGGAGGCGGTCGCGGCTGCGGCCGCTCCCTCTGGTGCTTGTATCGCCAGAGCGAGCCGCCGCAGCGGCGAGCGCCCAAACAACCAGATTGCGTTCCAGCTGACGGACGCGCAGTTCAGCGTCATCGCCGTCGCCACCCCCGGCAAGCCCGGCGTCGTGATCGACCGGATCGCGTACTCGGCGTACGGCGAGG
>Ga0315904_10005222_pt1 | contig 18101 bp, 22 predicted proteins | sample LakEriMetagenome_6_FD_203529 | JGI IMG/M metagenome (GOLD analysis project Ga0315904, IMG submission 203529) | Freshwater fungal communities from buoy surface, Lake Erie, Ohio, United States - Buoy 12 MA120 | ecosystem: Environmental > Aquatic > Freshwater > Lake | place: USA: Lake Erie, Ohio...
GTACTTCGCATTTCAAGTGCGATGCAATAGACCAGCTCTGCCACTCATCCATAATAACTATTATGTATCGTTTATTAGTACTTTCAATATATTATACTATTATTTGCAACTTATTCATTCACAAATACAGGAAAGTATATATTTAATTAATTTTAATTAGATTTAATTCAATTTATTTAATTTTAATTCATTTTTATTTGCAAACCTGGGCGCCGGCCGTATCGGCCCTAGTGGAAAAGTTCATTTCCGCCGCTGAGTTTTTATTTTTAATTAATTTTTATTCTGATTTATTGAGCTGAGTTCCGCCCACTTTAGCACTATATCACAATTTTCATAGTAGGTAAATAAGAAAAAGCCCTAGTATAATGAAATATTTATTTTGTATAAAATTATTTTTGCTTGACTTTATTTTAAAATTATATAAATCGAAATATTATTAATCAATTTTTAATATCCAAACAAATACATTCAAATACATTCATTCTCTTATATATTCTCTTATTGTTTATCCTTTATTCCTTATATAGTTTTACTCTTATTTGCCATACCTTTTCTTCTCTTGTTTTATCTATTCATTTTTCTTTGTTTTCCCTACGTACAGGGGTATATGTTATCTATTCAAAAGATCATTAGAATATAGGGTCAAAAATGGGGTGGTTGAAGAGGCTGTTGAGAGACGTTGAAGAGGTGGGTTCTAGGGTAAAAAATTTTTAAAAACTTCAAGCCGCGCTGGATTTATCTTATTTATACAAATAAAATCATTTATATATATAGAAAGTCTTTAATCCATATATTGTAATTAATTATTTTATATATAATAAAATAGATTCAGACGGGTGTAAGTATAATATATAAACATTAGAAAAAAAGCAATATGCCGCAATTCATTCTTGACAATATCAAAAAATACGAAAGCCAGCCCGAGATCATGCTTTCGTCTTTGCAATTATCACCTAGTAACGGTTTGAATTTAGAGTTTGGTGTTTTTAATGGAACGTCTATCAATTTATGCTCTGAAAAGCATTCGAATCGTATATTTTATGGATTTGATTCATTTGAAGGATTGCCAGAAGATTGGCGAGAAGGATTTTCTAAAGGGTGTTTTTCTACCGGTGGAGTTTTACCAAATGTGAATAGCAATGTTCGTTTAATAAAAGGTTTGTTTTGTGAAACTTTAGACAATTTTTTAGCTAATCAGGTAGACAATGTGTCATTTTTACATATTGATTGCGATTTGTATTCTTCTACTAAATACGTGCTCCTAAAACTTAAAGATAGACTAATAAAGGGGACTATTATTCTTTTTGATGAGTTTTACAATTATCCTGGATATGAAAATGGAGAATACAAAGCCTGGACGGAGTTTGCTCAGGAAAGTTCAATTAATTTTGAGTATATTGGATATAACGTTAATCACGAACAAGTTGCGTTAATGATCGCATAAAATGCAAAACTCAATCATATTAACTTTTGGTTCAGACGAGCTTTATTTAGATAATGCAAATTTGCAAAATTACATAACGTCTATACAGGCTAACTCTACATTCGATAGAAATATATTGGTTTCATTAGGTGAAAAAACGCCCTCTTTTCCAGGAAAGAATATTGAAATCTTCCGCTTAGACAAAAATCTTGTTGTTAAAAAAAATATAAATAACTGCTTACAGCATGGAGAATTTCTTAATGCGAATAAGTTTGATGAGATCAAAGATTCCGACATTATTATATTTACCGACGGAGATATTACCCTACAAAGAGGCTTAACAGAAGAAGAAGAATTCTTTTTGAGAAATTTAAAAGATAACGACGTTTATGTTGGATACAACGCGAGTCCAACCGAAACCTTGATTGAAGAAGCTTCTCTTTTTGATGATATATATTTAAAACCTGGCTGGGAAAAAGCTTTCAATGAAGATTTAAATAAGATAAAATGTTACAATACAGGGGTTTTGTGCATGAATAAAAAAACATGGATAAAACTGAGAGATATTTATTTGGAAAAATTTGATCTAGTTGATAAAATTTTTACACATTATGCGAAGCAGCAATGGCTGATCTCTTATATAATCGGGACAAAAGGATTTAATATTTATGAAATGGGATATGATTTTCACAATCATTCTTGTCATGATTTGCCGTGGGGGAGTCAAAAAATCGGAAATTTATTAAAGTATAATAATAAAATAGTCCTGTTTAAGCATAAGTGGTACTAAAATTATGGAACCTCCAGATATAGTAATAAAGCATACATTTCCAAGCGTTCATGGTTTTTTTTCATGCTGCACAATACGATTGAAGGCAATTTATGATTTTTTAAGAACAAAAAAAAGACTTCCAGCTAGTTTTGACTATTCGTCTCAATTTTTTAATTATAAAAACGAAGAAACGCAAGACGTAGAGGAATTGTTTTTCGTAAACCAAAAGCTGTGCGATGTCGAAATTTCTCTGAAGGAAGATGCAGTAGAATTTAATGACTGGATTAGTAATTTTAATTATTTCGAACATTCAAAAATAATAGATTCTTTATTTCCATTTATTAATAAGTTTTTTAAAACAAGCGAAACGGTAGATAAGCTGCTAAGGGATTTTGAAGATGAGAATAATATTGATTACTCAAAAACTATAGCCGTGTGTTACAGGGGTAATGATAAATCAAGGGAAATACCGATTTCTCCGTATAATTCTTTTATAGAAAAAGCTCAAGAGGTGCTAAATGACAATCCTGGATTTAGATTTTTGCTTCAAACAGATGAAATCGAATTTAGAGACGCATTTATAGAAAAATTCCCAAGCAATTCATTTTATAATGAAAAAATTCCGGCTATATCGCGCGATCCGAACATGGTGGTTCATCATACTTTAGCCAATAAAGACAGGCCAATGTTTGGAATTCGTTTTCTTGGAATGGTCAAAGCTATGTCCAAATGTAAAATTATACTTAATCATACAGGAAATGTTGGTTTATGGATTCTTTTGTACAGAGGTAGCTTTCAAGGAGTTTATCAGATGATAAATAACAAATGGATTAACGAATAATTTTTTAATTATGAAAATAAATATTATAGGATGTGGTCTTTCTGGAATAACAGCTGCAATTCTTTTAAAAGAAAAGGGGCACGATGTTGAAATTTTTGAAACGCGTAGTCATGTTGGAGGGAATTGTTATGATGAAAAGGTTGACGGAATTACTGTTCATAAATATGGCGCTCATATTTTTCATACAAATGATGAAGACGTTTGGACTTTTCTCAATAGATATACTTCTTTTAATGATTATGTGCATAAGGTAAGAGCAAACACCTCTCTTGGTTTGATTTCGATTCCATACAATAATAAGACGAAAGAACAAATTGGAAGAGATCTTTCCGCTTCAGAGATACAAGAGCTTATATTTAGAAAATACTCAGAAAGGCATTGGGGTATAAAGTGGGAAGATTTACCGACTTCTATTTCTGGAAGGGTTCCAACCAAACGGGATAATTGGGATGAAAGATATTTTACAGATAAATATCAAGGAATTCCTTCGCTTGGTTATTCAGTAATGTTCAAAAACATGCTCGACGGAATCAAGGTTAACGTCGGCGTTTCTAAAGAAGAATATAAAAAAGTCAAATGTGACAAGATGATCTATACTGGAAAACCAGACGAATTTTATAACTTTTGTTTTGGAAAATTAGCATACAGATCCTTGCGCTTTGAGCATAAAAAAGTCGGAAAAGACGATAATTTTTCATGGGAAAAAGGCTCGGTAATTAACGAATGCAATGAGCTTTCTTTCAATAGGACTATGGACAACGGGGTTTACTTAAAAGAAAATTTGCCTCACACGATTTTATCCAGAGATTATCCAGAAGAACATAACGAAACTAATGACCCAATATATCCAAAAGACTTTGGAGAAGGAATGAAAATTTATTCTGAATATAAAAAGCTTATACAATCCGAGAAAGATGTTATTTTTCTTGGAAGATTGGCGAGTTACAAATATTTAGATATGTGGATGGCTATTAAGCAAGTAATGGTAAAACTTAATTTTTAAATACTATGGAAGAGCAATTAAAAACAATAATAACTTGTTTCGCGGGAAGAAAAGAATACATGGAAATACAAATCAGGTATGTTCTTAAGCTGCTGAATAAATTTTCTTTTATTGAAAACTATGATATATGGAACTTCTCATGGAGCGAAAGCGATAGCGACTACTTGAATACTTTACCTTCTCTTCATCCGAAGATAAGAATTAGAAACGCTCCTTATTATGGAAAGGCAGAAAGAGCTGGAGAAGTAGGTTCCAAGCAGTACGCTTACTTTTTCAACCAGGGTTATGCGGCTGATCTTTACAAAAAACATATTTTTGTAAAAATTGACGACGATGTGCTGCATATTGACATTGACAATTTTGAACTCTTTGTTGAAGAGAGAAAACTGCGCTCGGATTGTTTTCTTGTTTCAGCAAATGTCATAAACAATAACTTTAATATTATCGATCCTTCTTTAATTCATGAAGATTTTTTCAATAAAAACGAAAATCCTTACATTTCTGAAAAAGAAACAGTTTCGTCTGTTTATTCTAATAGTTTAAGACTATCGATTAATTTTTGCTCATGGCTCGGTAGTGATCTTCCTGATATTATTCAAGAATTTTCAAATGGAGTCGGCTCTAACGACGAATGGAGGCTTTGCAATATTATTCCAAATAAAGTTAATAAAAATAATTTGATTGTAAATTCTTATAAAGTAAGCCACTTCTCTTTTGGGACGCAAGCTTTTAACAAGCCTTATTATCTTAATAAATATAAAAAATTAAGTAATATGCTATAAAGTTTCATATCGTGAAACTTACTACACTGTATTCTGATCTTTTATAGCGTAAGACGGACAAAATGGTGCCCCCGGAGGGATTTGAACCCCCAACCAATCGGTTATGAGCCGACTGCTCTGACCATTGAGCTACAAGGGCTGAAGTTGGTGCAAGGTGCAGGAATCGAACCTGCGCTCGGTCCACATCTAGGACGCACGAGGTATAAGCTCGTCGGTACTTCCAGTTATACGAACCTTGCTAAAATTGGTGACGATAGAGGGACTCGAACCCTCACGCTCGCAAGAGCATTGGATTTTAAGTCCAATGTGGCTGCCATTACACCATATCGTCATTTTTTTCATTTATTAAAGTTTTGGCGCGCTCTGCTGGACTCGAACCAGCTACCCACAGCTTAGAAGGCTGTTGCTCTATCCAGATGAGCTAAGAGCGCATAATTTTAAATTATGCCTTTTTTAATTCTTTTTCAAGGGAAAACCCTGCTACATAAAGTGCGTGTTCGAGAGCTTGAATATAGTCGCGGGCTTCAATAGAGATAGAGCGACCAATCGCGGCTGGGACTTTTTCGATGCAAGTCAGCTTCCAGCTTTTGATAGGCTTAAGACTAGAGCGCCGCTTGGCTTTTTCTTGTAGTTTATCTAGAGCTTTGTTGTCGAGTTTTTTAAGTTGGTATTTGGTTGACATGATTTGAATATAGTACTTCTTGATTTTTGAGTCAAGTTTTTTTTATTTAAAATTCAATAGCCGGAGAAATATGTTTTTTTGCAATAGAAATATAATCACTAAGATTTTTCATTGGTACTTTTAGAATATTAAAATTATTTTTATTCATATTCATATATAATAATGCCATATTTCTGTCTTGATTTATTAAATAAGCCGTTTTATCTATACTGAATGGATTTTCTTTTAATTTTGACAAAGATATGGCGCTCTCCATTGGGTCGCGCTCCATCCATATAATATAGTAGGTGTGCTCAGTAGGAAGATTAATAATATACTTAGACATCGCAAGCTTAGAAAGCTTACCTTGAATCGCATTTATATACTCATCTGTGTTTTGCGATATGTAGATAGTTTGTCTGGCTAGTGGATTTTCGAAATATCCTAGCGGATTGTTTTCGTCTCTTGGACGACTTTCTTCTAAAAAGAACAACGGTACGCCAGATTCTCCGAGCAACCTCATCATGGCTGACGTGCCTGATCTTGGCGAGCCTGATACTAATGCTATTTTCATTATATTTATATAATAGATTTAATTAATTTAATCCTAAGTTCCTCTTCATCATCTTGGGCGTATTTTTGAAATATTTTTTTAAATTCATAAATAGAAGTATGAGAAAAATGTAAAACTTTCTGATTTTTAATTTCTTCGTTGCATCTATATAATCTAACAATTTTCTGCGGATCATAAAAATTATAATTCAATCTATGGCTATTTAAAGATAGAAATTCCTGATCATGATATTGTATAAATTTTGAAGAATTGAATTCTTTTTTTAATTCCAATAAGTATTTTTCAGAAATATAAAGAATATCTTCAACAAAAGATTTATAATCATTTGATTTTCCTAAAGCTAAACATGGGCAAAATCTGTTTAAAAAAGATATTTTTCCATATTTATATTCGCAGTCTTCTATCTTGAAATTTATGTTTATTATGTCGTAATCTGAAACTAAAAATGCTTCTTCATTGTCTTGAAGGGAATAGGCGATCCATCTATAATAACAAGCTAATCCGTATCTTGATATGTTTTTACCTACAATATCTCTATGTATTAAATTTATTTTTTTAGAAAATTCTTCAAAAAGCGAGGACTTTTCAGAGTCTTTTATTGATAATACAATAGGATCAAACCCTTTTTTACTCCAGTTTATTTTCCATAAATCTATAAGCTCCTCCTGCTTGTCAAAAACTTTTTCATAAAAAGTATATATTTTCATTTAATATTCATATCCAAATTTTTCAATATCATCTTTAAATTTCAGTTTTACCAATTCGATGGTATTTTTATTGTGATAAATTCTATAGTCCTTATGGCGATTAGTTTGTCTTATATTTATGTTTTTATCTATTTTTATACCAAATTCCTCATCAAGTTTTTCTAGGTAGCTGTTTCTGCTTTCATGTCTTATTATAAAATCTATATCCTCATTTATAAAGTCGCTACATTGTATCCCTTCTTCTGTTGGGATACGAGGAATAAAAGACAAGAACTGTTCTAAAGTCTCGAATTCTATGCCTTTTCTAAATTTTCTATAACAGCGCGCATGGAACATAGAAATAACTCTATCAAACGGATTTCTAATTACCGCAAACTTAAATGACTTATCCCACTGCTTTTCCCCTATTTTTTTTTTAATAGAGTATGCGCTTAAATGTTTTTCCGATTCGTTTTGCCAGCCAAATGATTTTTCTATTGATGTGCCTCCGCATCTTGGGGGGTGAATAAAAACTAAATTTTCTATAACCATTTTTATCTATTAGATTATATATTTTTTACTAACTATATATAATAAAAACTAGACCATTTGACTTATTAAGATAAAATGAAAAAAAAAATTTTACTTTATGGAAATTGTCATTTGAGCGTAATTGGTAAATGGCTGCACGAAAACTATTCTGAAAAATTCGACGTAATAGACTCAAAAGAATGCGGGATTGATTTCTTTTATAGCTCTAAAGCGTTTGGCGTACAACATAGAGATAACATACCAAGGCAAAAATATTTCTACAAGCAAATTTTAAAAAAAGCAGAAGAGGCTGATATTTTCTTATTTCAGGATGTAACTTCGTCGATAGACGAATTAAAGTCAGAATATTTATATACTAATTATTTTTTAAAAAAATTATCTATCCGCCTGCCCAATCCTAGATTTTTAGCTTATCCTATATGCGATAGGTCTATTGGCGAATACAGTAAGACTATATCTGATTTAGATCATTTATCCCAAGAGCAAGTTTTTAACCTTTTGGATAAAAAAAATAAAGAAGAGGTTTGGGCAATAATAAATAGCGTTTTTGAGCGCTGTATGAAAGAAAATACGAATAGAAATAAATTTAATTTTGAAATTTATAAGAATAATATTGATATGAATAAATTTATAGAGGAAAAATGGAAAGAAAAACTTTTGTTTGCGCAATGGAACCATCCGTCGGGGGATTATTTTTTTGAACTTATAAAGAATTTATTCGTACATTTAGAAGAAAAATTAGATGATTTAAAATTAAAAAATGTAACTTATCCTACCCGTTATTCTTTTTTTGACGAAAAAACCGTTTTATTTTTTAGAAAATATTTACCGAAAGTAAATTTATCAGAATGTTCTGTATTACTCGTAAAATAATATTCACCCATCCTCCAAAATGTGGCGGGACAAGTTTTGAGCATTTTTTGGGTTTTGAAAACCTTGGCGAACACGCTTTTTTATACAAACATGCAAGTTTAATAGATCATGTAAAAGCAATTAAAAAAACAAATAATAATCCTAATGATTTTATAAAAATTTCAATTATAAGGAACCCATGGGATAGAATGGTTTCCTGGTATTTTCACTTAAAACAAAAGGCTTTATTGGCAGAAAAAAACAATAAGCCTAAAAATCAAATCCAAAATGCTGTTTTAAGTCTAGGATTTAATGAATTTATTGAATATATTGATAAGTTTGAAATAAAAATATTCTGTAGAGATTTTTCTTACTACATGTTTGGAGAAACAGAAAGCCTGGAAATAGACTTTATAATAAGACATGAAAATTATCAAAATGATTTTTTGAAATGTTTGGAAATTTTGAAAGCTCCTCGGATTAATCTTGACTGTATACCAAAAAAAAACCAAACCATTGGTCGAATCTCTGACTATAAAACCTATTATAGTCTAAACAGCAAAAAGATTATATCGAATATCTATTCTAAAGATATAGATTTTTTTAAATATTCTTTTTAGTAAAGAGTCTTTAGTTCTTAAAAAAAGAAATTATCTCAGAAAGCTTATTATTTAAATCGGCAACTGATACATTTAACACTTCAAAAGTTGAGGTATTTGATAAAGCTTCGGAGTATTCGTTTTCTAGGAAATTATTTGATTTTTCTGCAAGTTCTAGACTTGTTTTTTGCGCTATTTTCCCGGATTCTGATAAATGTGGATCTTCTTTTGCGAGAAGAGTAGGGCTTAAATTTTTTATATTAATAACTTTATAAGAAATGTTTTCTATTTTGAGATTTTTTAAAATATTAGCGCTTCTAATAGGAAACACATAATTTTCATAATTGTTATATATTGCTTCTTCTGTTAAGCCGAATTGATCTATTGCTTTCCTTGATTCTAATAAGGACTCGCCAAAGCTTCCGCTTTTGAAAAGCAATCCATTATCTGTCATTGCCATAAATAGTAAATTTAGGGCTTCCATATTTTGCTGTAATCCATAAGATACCGCAGTTCCGGTTATAATATTTAGCTTTTTCATATATTGATTCTAATATATACACTTTTTTTAAAAAAATATAAAAATATTGTTTTCTGAATATAGTATATTTATGCTTGTAGTTATACCTATTTCAGAATCAGATAAAACTATATCTGATAAATTTTGTAATATATTAAACTTTTTTGGACCATATTTTAACCACGAAGTACTGTTTGTATATAAAAGTAAAGATCAGGAATTGGTAAACTCAGTAAAAGAAAAAATTTACTTTCTTTTTAAAGCAGCTCAAGACTGTATCGTTGACGAAAATGTTAAAACTGGCTGGCCTCATGGTCCTAATGCTTATTGGAGAGAAACAATTAAATTTTTAAAAAAAATAAATAATAAAATTCCTTGGTACTGGATGGAGTCAGATGTAACTCCAGTTAAAGATAATTGGCTAGATGAGATGGAGAGTGATTACAATTATTACGGTAAGCCGTTTTTTGGATGCGTATCTGAGGCAAGCTACGACTACCCTTTTCATTTATCGGGCTGCGCAGTATATCCGCCTAATATAAGTGATTATACAAATAACTGGAAATGGATTCACAATAGCGAGTTGGCTTTTGATATTATTTGCAGCGCTGAAATAATAAAATGCCAAGCATTTGACTCTGATAAAATGCTAAATTATTTTCAAACGCAAAATTATAAACTTGATAATGGTAGGCTTTTTTCTTTTGAAAAAAGACATATTCCTTTTGATATAGGAAGACAAAAAGACATAGAAAAAAAAGAAATACAAATAAATAAAACATTAGTTGTTCACGGGTGCAAGGATGGCTCTTTAGCAGATATAATAATAAATAACTATGATTTATTAAAATTCATTTAATATATTATTAGGGTACTAATGATAGCTAAAAATATCCCAGTATTTATTCATATACCAAAAAGTGGCGGTACATATATTTATAATTCAATTAGAGCTGCCGCAAGATTTTTTCTTAATAAGATATGTGACTTAGATTCTTTAAATTTTTCTAATAGTGACGATTTTAGATTTATTTATCGTCATGGAAAAAAGTTTCCAGTAAGAGAGATAAATATTCAAGAGGACGGGAAAACTGTTTTTACAATTTTTTCTACTGATAAAACCCTAGACATTTCAGAAAAATATAATTTAATAGAATTGGATGAATACGTATATTATATAGATTTATCAGATAAAAAAATTAAAAGCATAATTAGTGATAGTGATATCTTTTCAGCGATAGCGCAACCGAGAGGATTAAAGTATTTAAAATATGAAATATTTGAAAACATTGTTTGCTCAAATAATGAAAATATTCTTAAATTTTACTTTCCGCTTAGGGACCCGGTAGAAAGACTTAAATCTTTATTTTTTTACTTAAGAAGTGAAAACTCAAAGCATGAGCCTACGCATGGAATGTACAACTCTTCTACATTTGAAGAGTTTATTATTGACGAAGCGCCCAATAATTGGATCGCAAGACAGTTTTGTTCTTTAAATGAAGAAGAAGATGTCTTTTTAGAAAAAAATTTTTCTGAAGTTGCATCTTTAATCAGTAGAAAAAACTTCTTACTATTTCGCATTGAAGAAATAGATAAAATGATAGACTTAGCGTTTAAAAATTACGGATTCTCTTTTCTAAGAGAGGTGCCAAAAAAACTTAAAGACATGCTAACTAATTATAATTCAAATAATAAAAATTATTGGTCTTATGAGGAAGGTAAATTAACAGAAAGTATTAAAAAACTTTACGTTAGCAAATTAACTGAAAAGACGTTATACGAGTATAAACTTTTTGATTTCATCCTATAATTTTAATGGATAGGTTAAGCGGTTGTCATCGGCGGAAGAGTCGGTCTTTTTGGTCTAATAATAAGAGACTCTGGAAGTAATGGAAACTCAAAATCGTACTCCTTTTGGATATAAGCATATTCTTCTTCTGTTAATTTTAGTTTATCACTAGGTACAATGCTGAATAATTCAGATACATAGTCATTAGTGGGATGATTTATCAAATCAGTTATTCTTTCTTCTATTTTAACTTTAGGAGAGCAAGAATTACTTTCATATTCTTCTCCCGACCATAAAACTAACGGATAAACCGTCTCAAGGAAATCTGCTAAAACTAACTTTCTTGATTCAAAATCAATAGTTTTTAGAAGAGTTAAACCCTCTAGCTCCACCACTGTAGGAGGGATATCTTCTACTTTTTTGTTGAAGAAAAGTTCTCCATCGAACATTTCCATTCCGAGTTCGGCAAGGAAAGATAATTTTATTTTTTTTCTAGAATTGAATTTATAAACTTTCATAGTTTATATATTATAAACTAATAAAAGAAAAAATAAATTATTTATATAAATCTTGTTAGCTAAGCGGGTCTTTGAGCTGAGCCCCAGTGTCTTCATTATAAACGGCTTCACCTTTGGAGTTAGCGTATGGATAATATTTTTTAGGAGATATTGTGATGGTTCCGCTTGTGAAAGCTGTTGTTCGAGTTCCCATTTGAGCACCAAAAGAAGGTCCCAACATCCCGACTGACATAGGTATCTGAATTGATCCATTTGAGGGTCCTTGGACTTTAAGGGTATAATTTTTTCCTAAAAAGTTAAGAGTAAGGGTAAATGGTGCTAATTGGTTAATTGGGTCTAAATAATAATTTACTCCATTAGAGAATATTGAAAAATTAAATAACCCAGTTGGGTCAAAATAAATTTTTTCTACCCCGCCGGAAGTAACAAAATAAATATACTGTTGTCTATTAGTAAATGGTTTAATTGTTATTTTTACCTCTCCGGAGCCTGCGACACTGAGGTTTCCACATTTATAAGCTTGATTAGGAGAAAGAGTAGCTGAAACTGTCACGTTTCCATTTCCTGTTCCATAAGGTCCATCTGTATATATAACACCAAGGCTCGCCACTGACATTGTATCTTTTCCAGTGTATCCTCTTTCGGGACAAGCAGCCCAATTTAAATTAACAATATTTGACTCTTTGCCTAAACTACTACTTGAAGGATCAAGGTTTTTATTACTAGTTGTAACTGTGCAACTACTTTTTGCCGAATACTGAGTGTCGCAATTTGTAAATCCGCCGGAGCCAGCATAAGGATTACTCATATTCCATTCGTTTTCAACTTTTGCAGAAAATCCAGAAGCTTGTAAATCAAACTCTGCGACTTGCCAAACGATTTTCATTAATTCATCTTTGGTAATCTCTTGGATATGTGTCCCAGGTCCGCAAACAGGAATATAGGCTTTTGTGCTTGCGCTTGGCGCTTTAAAATCTCCTACTCCAATCGTCATGCTACGCGATTGACCACCAAAACACGTATTCCATGTAAAAGTTTTGCTTGCTCCTGATCTGTCATAGTAGGTAGATCCGTCCCAAACTTTCATTTCGGCGTCTTGACACGTTACTGGCAAATCTGTTTCTTTTAGTTCTGGAAGACCTTGTGCTGCTATTCTTAATTGTGCGCCAATCATTGGACAGCTTGGCTGGCTTATTGCCTGAATAGCATTTTTATAAGCATCAAAGTCTGCTTGACTAATCCCTTTCACTGTTGTTTTAGTAGGATCAAGCGCGAAATTTCCAGCAAATGGTGCTCCATTAAATTTACTAGAATTTCTAGCATCCCATTGGGCCTGCGTATAGCAAGACGGCTTATCAGGCTTATCTTTCCAATTACTTGTAGCGAACCAGACTCTTTCTCCCATAATATTATTTCTTTTTAATGTTGTTTTTAAACAATTATACCAATATATACACTTTATATTAAAAAATGTACATTTGAGTTATTTTATATATAATAAAAAAATTAATATGGATTATATACTTATTCCTCATTTTTATAGATTAAATTGGGCGCGTGAAATGAGCGAGTTTTTAAAAGGCGCAGAAGGTTTTGAGTATATCGGAAAAGATCTAGGGTATGGCAACTATTCAAAAGCTGGACAATTAAGAGATCTGTATTTGAATTACTTATTGGATAATACTTCCAAATACAAAGGAAGAACTTTATTTTTTGTTAATTTAAATGATTATATATTCTATAGCAGAAGAAAGGAATCAAGAGATGTTTTTAATATTTATGGTTTTATGCGTGGCAGTAGGTTTTTTGATGGTGAGCCTGGTAACAATATGTTCTCCAAAGACTCTCTTTCAGATATTCAGCAGATTGAAGCTAAGGCGCTTACAGAGGTCGACAAGGTTTTCGTTGGTAGCAAGGCATTCGGCGACTTCTTATCTCTCCAAATCCAAAGTTTATACGCAAAAAAAATAGAGATAGTTGGTATTCCGATTTTTATAGAGCCTAATTTTAATATTCAAAAAAAAGACAGAACTATCTTGTGGAATCACAGATTGCAAAAGCAGAAGAATCCTTGGGTTTTATTCAAGCTACAGGATTTTGTAAAAAGAAAAATTTCAGTTTGCGCGCCAGAAGCTTTATCTGCCGCGTATTCAAAAGAAATGAAAGAGCATGAAGCTATTTTTCGTAAAATTATAAGAGACAACGGAAAAAAAAGAGATAGATATTTGGAAGAATTAAGAAGCGCAAAAGTTGTTTTTAGCACCTCGCAGCATGAAACTTGGGGAAACTCTATGATAGAGGGAATAATGAATGGAGCTATACCATTTGCGCCAGACGGAGAACTTTGTTCTTATAAGGAGTTATATCCAAGAGAATTCTTATATCCTCAAGAATTAATAGTCAAAGGAAAAGACGAAGAGACTATTAGCGACAATATGGTTCAATTATCTTATTTACTGGATCAGTTTTCTAGAGATGATCATGCAAATTTATTGAAAGATTTGCAATCTGAGTTGTGGGAAAAATTTAATTATCAAAAATGGGTGAAAAGATTACTTTAGCTCCAAAGACATTCGAATCCAGCATGATAACTCGTCTCTTTTGCGCTATTAATAAAATGATGCTCTAAATCCCCACCCTTTATCCAAAAATTGTAAAACGTTTTAGCCAATATATCTCCAGAGAAATGCAGCGCTTCATCATTATTTTTGAATAAAATGTTTTTCATATCGTAGCTGTTATAAACCATTTGTTTTAGCTGATTCGAAAACTGCACGAAATGAATAGAGCAAGTGGCGATTCTCCTTTTAAAGTCTATTTTTACGTTTTCCGGAATTGAATTATCTATATTCAATAATAAATCCTTCATTTTTATATTATTTCGCTATATCTTCTTCTTCAAAGTAATTTTCGCTGAATCCTTGCGCCGCTTTTATGCCCATAAAAATACTATCCATACTTTGGCTCGGATTTACTGCTAGTATTCTAAGATCTTTTTCCAAAATTAAAGATTTTAGTGCGGAGTGCATTTTTAGTATTTCTTCATTTTCTTTACCGGCTTCGCAACGGAGAATTAATACGTCTCCTTTTTTGACTTCTGAAAATTTTAGAACTTCAACAAGAGGCTCAAAATCATAATTATTATTCATTTTTAGGTTCTAATTTCGCTTTAACTTTCTTCTTTGGGGCTATTCTTTTCTTTGTTGTTTTTTTGTCGGATGACTTATTTAAAATTTTCTTTCCATATTTTATTAAATAAGATAAACTTTCAACGGCAGATTGATTTTTAAAATACATCTCATTAAAGCTTAAAAGCTTCAAACTTGTCCAGTCTTGCATTAGTTTGATTATTTGATCGGCAGTTCCATAAAGCTCATTTTGAAAGGTATCAAATACTTGCTTGTTATAATTTTCTCCTAAAAACATAGAATCTATATCTTTAATAATAGAAAGAATAGACTCATATGAATAAAATCCGTAGATCGGAAGTGCCGCGCTTTGTTGATCGCCTACCTGAGAAAATAACTGAAAATACAAATAATGGTTTTCCTCATTATTGAAATTTTCTATTTTAATACAATAGCAAACATAGAAATATTTCATTGCCGCAGCAAGATATTTGGTACATCTTTCGTCAAGATCTTTCGATAGCTGTTTAAATTCTTCCGTTGAATGTTTTAATTCAGGAGTTAATGTCAAAGCTTCCGAAGGACAATACGCAAAGTTTAATGTAGCATCAAACTTTGATAAGTCGAAATCGTTTTTTTCGATTTTTTTTGTCTCCCTCTTGGGTCTAGGCATTGTATATTGTTTCTTTATTAAATGTCTCGTCTTTTATTTTGTCTTCGAACAATAATTTCCACCTCATTTTTTGGAAATTGCTATTGCAGTGAAAACTCCATAGTGAATTTATTAAGTCTTTTTTACTAATTTTACCAGAACTTTTAATTAAATCAACAACTTTATCGTATTTAGCTAGATTTTTAGGTATTCTAGATTTTATTATTTCTTTGAGTTTTATGTCAAAGATCGAATCGTTGGGCGCGAATAGTTCTTTTAGTTTTTCTGAATTTATAATTTTATCGGTTTGAATTTTATCTTTATTAAGCAGCTCGATAATTTTTGATTTTAATTCTTTAGAATCTTGGTGAAAGAGCGATTCTGATTCTTCGTATTCTCCAAACATGTCAAGATATACTTCTCTTTTTGGAATTAGAGTGAAGCTTCCATTATAAATAGAATCTAGAGCAGCCATATTCCAAGTAGAATAACCTTTATGGTTACAGATAGAGAAATGACTTTTTTCTATTAAAAACCCGTAATTTTTATACTCTAACTGCTCTATATGAACAAATGGATATTCCTTTACCAGTCTTGAGCTTTCCTTATTAGCGGCGTCAGTGATCCATAAAACAAAATCTTGCCTGTCTTTGTAAACTTCATTTAGAATCTTTACTACTTCTTTCCATTGCGTTGTTTGATTTAGCCTATGGTTGAAAAGAATTATTTTTTTATCAGCAAATTTAGAAAGATCTATTTCTTCTTTACCAAAAAGCGTAGCCGCTGGTCTAAAATGCAAAACTTTTTCGTCTACTATTTCAGATATGTCTGAGCCACTTACTCCAAATCTGTTTTTAAATTCATTTTTAAATAAAGAAAAAGAGTAGTCGTTATGAAAACATGAATAATCTGCATCAATAAACCCTTCTGCTTCTCTATAAAAATACCCACCAAGGTCTTCTCCAAAAACTCTAGATTCTGCACAATCTATCCAGTGGAAAAAATTAAATATAATTGGTCTTTCTCTTTTGGCTGTATCGAATAGAGTTCTTAAAGATCCAGTTACTTCGGGCTGATTGTTAATGACAAAGTCAATATCAGTGCTGTAAGGTAAAGCATCCAAAATAGATCTACCATAGAAATCGTATCTATTTCTGTGAATGCTAGTAGGATAGGGATAGTAAATGAAATCAATATTCGGATGAGCATCTAAAAACCAATCTTGTTCATTTTTTTTAAAAACTTGATCTGGAACCACCCAAGTAAATCTGTAATCTTTTGGAAAGCTTTTTAGTAATTGTTTTGTATACAAAAAGCCGCTATCCTTGTAGTAATAAAACTTTTTGCTGATTTTGTCTATAACCAGCGGATTCATAAATATCAAACCTCTTAGCATCCTCTATTATATGCAATACTTTTAGAAGATGTTAGTAAATTTAATATTTTCTATTTGTTTTATTTCTATGTTAAATTTTGAAGAAAGATTTAGGGAGGAAGAGTCTTTGTCGTACACTTGAGAGTAAATTATTTTTTTTATTCCATAAGACGCCAAAGCTTTCAAGCAGTCATTGCATGGGAGCAAAGTTACGGCGGCAAGATAACATTCTCCAGGTTTAACAAACCTTAAAGCGTTTGCCTCTGCATGATTTACATACTTCCTTCTCTCGTCTCTATCCGACCAGTCTTCTTCTACTCCAGAAGGAAAACCATTATATCCTAATGAAGCAATTGTATTATCGTGTCTTAGTAAACAACATCCAACCTTGATATAGGGATCTTTTGATTTTAAAGAAGCTACTCTAGCTAAAGCTAGAGCGTACTCCTCCCAAGTCATTGATTCCATTAAAGATTAAAATAAATCCTGTTAACAAGCCCCATATCCTTATCAAAGATAGAAGAAACAACTCCTCTAGTATTATTTACATAACCACGCTTGTTGTGCCAAGCGTCGCTAGCGCTTAGAGACGGAAGCCATTCAACCTTGACGCCTTGAAGTTCTCTAGCTTGCATCATGTGGAGGTGTCCAAGATGCCAAGTTCGATGAACTGAATCCCCCCATTCTTTAGGTTTTTCGGTAGCCATAATACCAACAAGATCAATTACTTTTTCTTGATCTCCATGCGTATAACCAATAAGATTTTTTCCAAAAGTATAATATTTTCTAGGTGTAGGAGAATTATCTACGTTGACAAATTTATCATTTTCATATTTAACTTCAAGTAAGTCTCCCAGCATAAACTCGGAAAGCCCTCCATGGTTTCCACTTACAATAACAACATCAACGGGAGCAATACTCCTGAGCTTATCAATAGTATTAATAATAAGCTTTCTCCCTTCTCTTAGAATTTTTTTGAATCTTGAGTCTGTGTCCTGCCTAGTTCCGGCAGTGGTAGTATTTTGCTCGTTGTCGATTTGAAAAAAATCGTTACCAAATGGGAATACAATTTTAGCAATGTCGAATTTTGAAGCTGTCCGTAAAGTATAATCAATAGATTTGTTTAAGGCAAACGTGGCTTCTTTCATGTCGTAGTCTTGACCTGTTTCTTCTGCCCAAGCAAGCTTGCCCCAATGCAAATCAAATGGGGCGAATTCTAAAAGCATTCCGGATTGTTTTGGTTTATGCTTTACAACAGGATAATTTTTCCCGCTGCAGTATTCTGCAAGCTCCTTTTTCAACTCTACGAGCGACTGACCGAGGTATTCTTTCTTTTTAAGATAAACTTTAAAATTATAACCTCTAGTATTCTCT
>Ga0315904_10005223_pt1 | contig 18101 bp, 18 predicted proteins | sample LakEriMetagenome_6_FD_203529 | JGI IMG/M metagenome (GOLD analysis project Ga0315904, IMG submission 203529) | Freshwater fungal communities from buoy surface, Lake Erie, Ohio, United States - Buoy 12 MA120 | ecosystem: Environmental > Aquatic > Freshwater > Lake | place: USA: Lake Erie, Ohio...
GCTCCAGCATGCAGTTCGACAATCCCTCCCGCGGCTTCAGCTTCAAGCACGACGGCCCGCTCGACATGCGCATGAACCCGCAGCGCGGCCTCAGCGCCCGCGACGTGCTCAAAAAGCTCTCCGCTGCCAAATTGCAGACCATCCTCACCGACAACGCCGACGAACCGCGTGCCGAAATCCTCGCGCAAGCCCTCGCCGGCACCGATCAGGCCACCACGCGTGCCTTTGCCGCCGCCATCCGAGCTGCGCTGCCTTACCGCCTCGACGAAGAAGAGCGCGAAGCAACGGTTCGCCGAGTTTTCCAAGCCCTGCGCATCGCCGTGAACGAAGAATTCACTGCGCTCGATACCTTCCTCAATCAACTGCCTGATTGCCTGCGTCCCGGTGGCCGCGTGGCCATTTTGACCTTCCACAGCGGAGAGGACCGGCGCGTGAAGCATCTTTTCCGCGATGCGCTGCGCGGCGGCGTCTTCAGCGAGACAAATGACGAGGTCATCCGGCCTACCGCCGAGGAAATCCGCGCGAATCCACGCGCCGCACCCGCCAAGCTGCGCTGGGCACGCAAGTAAGCCACTACTTCCGGTTCCAGTTTCCCAGCTTCACCCGGAAGTCAGGCGTGTGGCTGCCCGACTTCACGTGATTGAGCAGATGCGTCACCACCAGTTCGCCGTTTTCCATCACCACGCGAAGATCGGCCCGGTCCCCTTCTTTGAGTTCCGTGCCTTCGCGAAAAGCGGCTGTGATGCGGGTCATGCCGCTGCATCGTCGCCTTTCTCAGGCTCCACAAGCACGGGAATGAAAGCATTTCGCCACCCAATTCCCCGTTCGCGCGCCCCGGAGGCATGGCTATGCCTGCCGCATGCTCACCGCCCATCTCGCCATCACTTGGTTCATCGTCGGCCTCATCTGGGTCATTCAAATCATCGTGTATCCGCAGTTTCGGCGCGTCGGTGCGGCGGAGTTCCGCGTGTATCACTTCTCCCACTGCCTGCGCATCGGCCTCATGATCGTGCCGCTGGTGCTGTTGGAGGCGGGAACAGCGGCTTGGCTGTTTTATCAAGGCCTGCGTAGCACACCTTTTGTCATCAGTCTGGGCATGATCCCCCTGATCGGCCTCAGCACGGCGATCTGGCAGGCTCCCCAGCACACACGGCTCACGCAAGGCCGCGACGACGCCGTGATTCACCGCCTCATTTTAACCAACTGGGTGCGCACGCTGGCATGGACAGCGCGTGGCGTGCTGGTTAGCCTCAGTGTCTCATGAAGTCCCTTTTTGCCCTCCTTTTTGTTTTCGGCGCTGCCTTTCTCCGGGCCGAAACCAGCACCCAACTCGCACCGCCCACCATCCAGCGTGACTCCACAGGTGTGGTGACACTCAGCGGCTCAAACGTGCTCTACACGATCAATGAGGCCGATCCGGTCGCGAAGTCGAATCCCTATCTCGCGCCGGTCTCGCTGCCAGGCGGCGGTTTGGTCAAAGCGCGGGCTTTTTCGCCGGATCGCAAAACGATGAGCGAAGTCGCCAGCGCGAGCTTTGAGCCGATTTCCGGCCAGAAGGCGCTTCCGAGCACCGTGGTGCCCGTGACGCAGGATCGGAGCTGGCCGCAGTATGATTGGAAAAAGCGCCACGAGCTCACCAGCGCCGCGGTGAAGCGCGCGAAGCCGCAAATCCTCTTCATTGGCGATTCCATCACGCATTTCTTCGGCGGAGAGAAGTTCGACAGCTACGCGCTGCGCGGCCAGCAAACCTGGGGCGAGTTTTACGCGCCGCGAAACGCCGGAAACCTCGGCTTTGGCTGGGACAAGACGGAAAACGTGCTCTGGCGGCTCCAGCACGGCGCGGTGGACGGCATCGCGCCGAAACTCGTCGTGGTGATGATCGGCACGAACAACAGCGGCACCTGTGAGGCCGCAGATATCGCCACCGGCATCACCGCCATCGTCGCGGAGCTGAACAAACGGCTGCCGCAGTCGAAAATCCTCCTGCTGGGCATCTTCCCGCGCGGTGAGAAGCCCGGCCCGCAGCGCGAAAAGCTCGCCGCAGTGAATCAGCTCATCGCGAAGCTCGATGGCACGGCAAACGTGACCTTCCTCGACATCGGCGCGAAATTCCTCACCCCCGAAGGCCTCATCACGAAGGACATCATGCCCGATTTCCTCCACCCGAACGAAAAAGGCTATCGCATCTGGGCGGAGGCCATCGAGCCGACGGTGAAGAAGCTGATGCAGTGAGCAACACTGTAGGCCGGGTCTGTGACCCGGCTCATCGCCTCACAGAGGCGACCTACAGTAAAGTCACTCACTTCCCGATCGTGAAGGCAGGCAGCTTCACGATCTTCCCGCCCGCCATGGCGGATTCGTGGGCGCACAGGCCGACGCAGGTCCAGTTCGCGGACTGCACGGCGTTCGGGAAGGGCGCGCGCTTCTCCGCGAGGGCGCTGGCGAACTCATGCGCGAGGTGCGGATGGCTGCCGCCGTGGCCGCTGCCCTGCGTGAAGCTGAGGTGCGTTGATTTGGCCAAATCATACACGCCTTTCGTGGTGAAGCGCTGGATCGGCTTCGGCAGGCGCTTGGCAAAGTCCGGTGTCTTGATGAGCTTCGGGATCTTGTGCTCCGGCAGCTTCGCGCGGTGCATGACGAGCGGTTCATGCTCGATAAGCGGCCACTCGATGGCTGCCTTGTCGCCATAGACATCGATGCTCTCGCGATACTGACGAGCCGTGTCAAAGAGGCTGCGGATGATGCGGGCGTTCACGTCGGTGCCCTTGAACTTGATGTGCGCGGTCTCGACGGCGAAGGGGCTGCCGTAGCACTTCTGCAGCTCTTTACGCACGCTGCCGGAGCCAAAGCAGCTCACGTATTCAGCGGATTTGCCGATCAAACCGGCCACCGGGCCCACGCAGTGCGTGGCATACCACATCGGCGGCAAACCAGGCCAGTAATTCGGCCAACCGTCCATGTCCTGCTGATGGGAGGCCTGCACGAACTGCAGCTTGCCGAGTTTCCCCTGATCGAGCTGCTCTTTCATGAAGAGATACTCGCGCGCATAGACGACGGTCTCCATCATCATGTAGCTGAGGCCGGTCTTCTTCACGAGCTCGACGATCTTTTTGCAATCCGCGATGCTGGTGGCCATCGGCACCGTGCAGGCGACGTGTTTGCCGGCTTTCAGCGCCTCGATGCTCATCCAGCCGTGGTCCGGGATGGGCGAGTTGATGTGCACGGCGTGCACGTTCGGGTCTTTGAGCAGCTTTTTGAAGTCCTGGTAGCGCACGTCCACGCCAAAGGCATCGCCCACGGCGTTGAGCTTCTTGTCATCGCGTTGGCAGATGGCGTAGCAGTTCGTCAGCGGGTGACGCTGCCAGATGGGGATGAATTCCGCCCCGAAACCGAGGCCGACGACGGCGATGTTGATCTTGTTGGACATAGAGGCTGGTGTTTTGCCAAACGGGGCTCTTCTTGGGAAGGACAAACTTTAGGCGAAATCTGCCGCCAAGGGCCTGATTGCGGAAAGCCGCGTGTCATGCTACCGCTGCGGTATGACTGTCACCTTTGAAATCCCCGATTCGGTCAGCGATGCCGTGCTGAAAAAATTCCCCGACCCGCAGCGCGCCGCTGCGGAGGCTTTCGTGGCGAAAGCGTACGCAACGGGATGCCTGGGCCTCGAAGGGGTGCGACAGTCTCTCCGGCTTTCATCCCGTTGGGAGGCCGAGGCGCTGCTTAAACAACATGACGCCTGGCCCGGTGTCACCGAAGACGACGTCAAGCACGACTTGGAGTGTCTAGACCGCGTTTTGAAACTCGTCTAATGCTCCTCATCTCAGACACCTCCGCGCTCTCCGCCTTGGCTGAAAGCCGGCTGATGGACGCTCTGCCCGCCGTTTTCCCTGCCGTGGTCATCACGGAAAGCGTCCGCAGAGAATGCTCGCATCCGGGAGCGCCCGCCGCATTGCAGGATTGGGTGCGGAATCTGCCCGCATGGATCACGGTCACTGCGGATCCTGCCGTGTTTCTGCCGGAAACCTTCGGCCTAGGTTCGGGAGAGGCTTCCTCGCTCTCGCTTGCGTGGGAAAACCGTCCACTTAGCACCGTGATCCTGGATAACCGGGAGGGCCGTGATCTCGCCCAGGCTCTCGGTTTGAACTACATCGGCCTGCTCGGCGTGGTCGCAATCGCAGCGCGGAAAGGTGTCATCGACTTTGAGGAGGCGATTGCGAGACTCCGTGCGGTCGATTTCCGTATGTCCGAGGCGGCGATCGCGATCTGCCGCGTTCGTTCACAGCAATAAACGCCCTCACATGCTCACCGCTGATTTCGACTACCATCTCCCGCCGGAGCTCATCGCCTCCGAACCGCTCGCCGACCGCTCGGCGTCACGCATGATGGTGGTGCATCGCGACAGCGGCGAGATCGAGCACCGCGCGTTTCGCGAGATCGGCTCCTTTTCGCGCGAGGGCGATCTTTTCGTGCTGAATGACACGCGCGTGGTGCCTGCGCGCTTCTTTACGGACAAGGGTCACGAGGTGCTGCGGCTGAAACCGCTCTCTCCGACGCGCTGGCAGTGCATGGTGCGGCCGGGGAAGAAATTCCGACTCGGGCACGAATGCCGCATCGGGGCCGCAACGGGCCGTGTGGTGGAAATTTTGGCCGAAAACGGCGATCGCATCATCGAGTGGGATCAAATCGTCGATGAAGCCGCTCACGGCCATCTGGCGCTGCCGCACTACATGGGCCGCGATGACCGCCCGGCAGACCGCGAGCGCTACCAGACGGTGTACTCGGCCCAGGAGGGCTCCATCGCCGCGCCGACGGCCGGTTTGCACTTCACGCCGGAGATTCTGCAAACGCTGCCGCATGCGTTTGTGACGCTGCACGTCGGCGTGGGCACCTTTCAGCCTGTGAAGGCCGAACAAGTCACCGATCACGTGATGCACCACGAGGAGTATGAAGTCAGCGCCGCCACGGCGGAAAAAATCCGCGCCGCACGCCGCGTGATCTGCGTGGGCACCACCTCGCTGCGCACGCTGGAGTCAGTGGCCGCGGAAAAAGGCCGCGTCGAGGCCGCACGCGGCTCCACGGGCATCTTCATCTATCCCGGCTTTCAGTTCCGCGCCGCCGGAGCGCTGCTGACGAACTTCCACCTGCCGAAATCGACCCTCATGATGCTGGTGAGCGCCTTCGCCGGCCGCGACCTCATCTTCCGCGCCTACGCCGAGGCCATCCGCGAAAAATACCGCTTTTACAGCTATGGGGACTGCATGTTGATCGTTTGATCCAGCATGCCAGCCGCCCTTTCCACGACCACACGCCGCCGCGTGCTGCAAAGCTCCGTCATGGGCCTGTCCAGCGTGGCGCTGTCGCATCTGCTGGCGGATTCGCGGCCGCATTTCCCGGCGAAGGCGAAGCGCGTGATCTGGCTCTTCATGCACGGCGGGCCGAGTCATGTGGATCTCTTCGATCCGAAGCCGGAACTCACGCGTTACGCGGGCAAGCCCCTGCCAGATAGCTACGGCAACATCGAGACGCGGCGCAAAGTGGCGCAGAACCCATTGCTCGCGCCGGTGAAGCCGTTTCAAAAGCGCGGGCAGAGCGGCATCGAGGTCAGCGACTTTTTGCCGGCCATGGCGGAGCTCGCGGATGAGATGTGTGTGATCCGCTCCTGCCACGGCGACAGCGTGAATCATCCGCAGTCAGTCTATCAGATGAATACCGGCAGCGTGCTGATGGGAAAGCCGAGCGTGGGCGCCTGGGTGAGCTACGGCCTCGGCACGGAGAATGCCGACATGCCCGCCTTTGTCGTGCTGCCGGACCCCGGAGGTGGCTTGAAGGGCGGGCCACCCGCGTGGGGCAGCGGTTTCCTGCCTGCGACGTATCAAGGCACGACGATGCGCGCGGGCAGCAGCCCCATTTTGCATCTGCAAAGCCCGCAAGGCTCCGCGCGACAGCGCGCGACGCTGGATCTCGTGCAGCAGATGAATCGCGAGCATCTGGCGCGTCATGCGCACACGGCGGACAGCGTGCTGGACGCGCGCATCCGCGCCTACGAACTGGCCTTCCGCATGCAGAGCGCCGCGCCGGACGCGGTGGACATTTCTCGTGAAAATGAGGCCACGAAAAAGCTCTACGGCATCGACCAGCCGCACACGCGCGAGTTTGGCACGCGCTGCCTGCTGGCGCGGCGCATGATCGAGCGCGGCGTGCGCTTTGTGCAGCTCTACTCCGGCGATACGAACGGCTGGGACGCTCACGAGGACGTGTTGAAAAATCACACGGAATACTGCGCGCGCACGGATGTGCCTGTGGCCGGTCTGCTGCGCGATTTGAAGCAACGCGGCCTGCTGGAGGACACGCTCGTCATCTGGGGCGGTGAATTTGGCCGCATGCCGATGAGTGAAAAGGGCACCGGCCGCGATCACAACCCCTGGGGCTTTACCACGGTGCTCTTCGGCGCAGGCGTGAAGCACGGTCATGTGCACGGCAGCACGGATGACTTCGGTCTTCGCGCTCAAACCGACAAGGTCCACATCCGCGATCTGCACGCGACGCTGCTGCACCTGCTCGGGCTCGATCACGAGCACCTCACGTTCCCGCACAACGGCCTGGAGGAGAAACTCACCGGCGTCATCGAGAGCCGCGTGGTCAAAGAGCTGCTCGCATGAAGACGCTGCTGCTGTTTCTCCTCGGCACCGCCGCGGCGCATGCCGCTGCCATCCGCGCCTCGCACGATCCCGTGAAGGACGAGCGGCCGATCACCGAAAAGGAGCGCGAACATTGGGCGTGGAAGCCGCTGATCGACACTTCCGGCCGCACGCTGGACTCGTTTTTCAAACCAGGCCCGTCCGCCTCGCGTGAGACATTGATTCGGCGCATCTACTTTGATCTCACTGGGCTGCCGCCTTCGCCGTCAGACTTGGCGGACACGTCGGACTTGTCGGACCTCGTGGCGCGTCTGCTGGCCAGCCCACGCTACGGCGAGCACTGGGCGCAGTGGTGGCTGGATCTCGCGCGCTACGCGGAGACGGATGGTTTTGAGCATGACCGCGACCGCACGCATGCGTGGAAATACCGCGACTGGGTCATCACCGCGCTGAACAACGACGTGCCTCTGGATGAATTCGTGCGCGTACAGATCGCCGGGGATTTGCTTGGGAATGAAACACCCACCGGCTTCCTCTTTGCCGGGCCGGACATGCCGGACATCAACAACCAGGAGCTGCGCCGCCACACCGTGCTCAATGACATCACCGCCACGGTCGGCAGCGTGTGCCTCGGCCTCCAGCTCGGCTGCGCGCAGTGCCACGACCATCCGTATGCCCCGCTCAGCCAGGCGGACTTTTACCGCGTGCGCGCCTTCTTTGACAACACGGTGCTCCCACAGCGTGACAAGCAACTCGGCCCGTCGGTGCGGCCATTTCAAGAAGGCGTGCCCGCGAGTGTGGTCTTCGTGCGCGGCGATCACACGCGGCCTGGGCCCAGCATCGCGCCTGGACTGCCGCGGCTCATGAAAGGCAGCGCCAAGGATCGCGCGGAGCTCGCCGCGGCCTTCACCCGCCGCGACAACGTGCTCTTCCTCCGCGCGATGGCGAACCGCCTCTGGCAGCAGCACTTCGGCACGCCGCTGAGCGCGAATCCGGCCGATCTCGGGCATCAAGGCAGCGCACCGGAGAACCCCGCGCTGCTCGATTGGCTCGCGGCGGAGCTGCCGAGGCAAAACTTCAGCCTCAAAAAGCTGCACACGCTCCTCATTCTCTCGAAGACCTATCAATCCGCCGCACGCGCACCACGTCGCCTCACCGGCGAGATGTTGCGCGACACCCTGCTCAGCCTCAGCGGCGATCTGAATCTGCAAACCGGCGGCGCGAGCGTGCATCTGAGCCTGCCTGCCGAGATCAGCGCCACGCTGCTCAAAAAGCACGTCGAAAAGCCTGCCGATCCCGCCGCGCAGGGCCGCCGCAGCATTTACACCTTCGCCCGGCGAAACGCGCGGCACCCGATCTTCGACCTGTTCGATCGCCCGGACGCACTGGCTCCGTGCAGCCGTCGAAACGAGTCCACCATCGCCCCACAGGCCCTCTTGTTGCTCAATTCCGAGCTTTCCGTGCAAAGCGCGAAAAAGCTCGCCACACGCCTCAAAGCCGATTTCGGCTCCGAAGTGCCTCAAATCGTTCGCGAAGCCCTTTTGCGCTGTTTTGGCCGCGAACCGCAAAAAGCCGACCTCGATGCTGCGACGGCCTTTTTCGCCCAACAGCCCAATTTCAGCCTCGCCCTCGAGGATTACTGCCTCGCGCTCATCAACGCGAACGAGTTTGTGTTTGTGGATTGAGCCAAAAAAACGCGGACCGTTTCCGGTCCGCGTTCGTGAGGGGTTCTCTGAGCTTGGCGATCACGCGTAGCTGGCCTGCGCGCCTTTGATGTCGCGCTTCTTGATCCAGGGCATGAGGCTGCGGAGGCGGGCGCCGGTCTTCTCGATCGGGTGCTTCTCGCCTTCTTTGAGCAGCTTGTTGAACTTCTTGTAGCCGGTTTCGGTCTCCTTGATCCATTCCTTGGCGAATTTGCCGGTCTGGATGTCCTTGAGGGCTTTCTTCATGCGAACCTTCACCGACTTGTCGATGATCTGCGGTCCGACTTTGACGTCGCCCCACTTGGCGGTCTCCGAGATGGAGAAGCGCATGCCGGCGATGCCGGACTCGTTCATGAGGTCCACGATGAGCTTCAGCTCATGCAAGCACTCGAAGTAGGCCATCTCAGGGCTGTAACCAGCCTCGGTGAGCACTTCAAAGCCGGCCTGGACGAGGGCGCTGGCGCCACCGCAAAGCACGGTCTGCTCGCCGAAGAGGTCGGTTTCGGTTTCTTCCTTGAAGGTGGTCTCGATGACACCGCCGCGGGTGCCGCCGATGCCGTGCGCCCAGGCGAGGGCGATCTTCTTGGCCTGCTTGTCCGCGTTCTGATGGATCGCGATCAAGGAGGGCACGCCCTTGCCTTCGGTGTACTGGCGGCGGACGATGTGGCCGGGGCCTTTCGGGGCCACCATGATGACGTTCACGTCCTTCGGCGGGACGACGGTCTTGTAGAGAATGGCGAAGCCGTGGGAAAAGAGCAGTGTCTTGCCCTTGGTGAGGTTCGGGGCGATGTCCTTCTTGTACACGCCGCCGATCTTCGTGTCCGGAACGGCGACGAAGATCACGTCGGCCGCTTTGACCACATCGGCGGTGTCCATGACCTTGAGGCCCTTTTCTTCAGCCACCGCGCGGCTCTTGGAGCCGGGGTAGAGGCCGATGACGACTTTGACGCCGCTCTCCTTGAGGTTCAGGGCGTGGGCGTGGCCTTGGGAGCCGAAGCCGATGACAGCGCAAGTCTTCCCTTTGAGGGGGGCGAGGCTCGCGTCTTTTTCAGTGTAGATTTTGGCGGGCATTAGTGTGGTCTGGTTTAAGGGGCGGCGATAGTGGTTCATAGCCCCCGAGGGGTCAAACGGCTTTTTCCCGGCCTACCAAGGCTTTGATTGACCGCATTATGCGGGGAGCGTAGGCTTCCGGCTCCATGAAAACCCGCACCACCCTGCTCTGCGCTGCTTTCGCGGCCATCAGCCCCGTCATCGCCCAAGAGGCCAAACCCGAAGTCAAACCCGCCGCCCCCGCCGAAGTGAAATCTGCCCAGCCCGCCACCGCCGAACCCACCGCTCCTATGGACAAGGTGAGCTACTTCATCGGCCGCAACATGGGCACCCAGTTCAAGGGACAGGACATCGCCATCGACATCGAAAATTTCACCGCCGGTGTGAAGTCCGCCATGAGCGGCGAAAAGCCCAAATTCACCGAGCAGGAGCTCATGGCCGCCATGCAGGCCTTTGAAGGCGTGATGCAGGCCAAGGCCCAGAAGGAGCAGGCCGCGCAGATGGCCGAAGCCGCCAAGGCCAAGGAAGAAGGCATCAAATTCCTCGCCGAGAACGGCAAGAAGAAGGGCGTGACCACCACGAAGAGCGGTCTCCAGTATGAGGTCATCAAAGAAGGCTCCGGTCCGAAGCCCGCCGCCACCGACCAGGTGCAGGTGCACTACCACGGCACGCTCGTGAACGGCAAAGTGTTCGACAGCAGCGTGGAGCGCGGCGAACCGATCACCTTCCCCCTCCAGGGCGTGATCAAAGGATGGACCGAAGGCGTGCAGCTCATGCCCACCGGCTCGAAATTCCGCTTCTTTATCCCGTCCGAACTCGCCTACGGCGAACAGGGCGCAGGCGATGACATCGGCCCCGGCGCGACGCTCATCTTTGAAGTCGAGCTCCTCGGCATCGTGAAATAACTCGCACGAAACATCTCAACCACTCACCGAAAGGCGGTCCGGCAACGGGCCGCCTTTTTTGCGCCCTCACAGCCACTTCCACGAGGTCAGCTTGAAGGCCGGCCGTGTCTCGTCACTGCCGATGGGTTTGTAAATGACCGCCTCCACGTCCCGCGCGCCGCTGTTCGTGAGGACGCGCAGAGTCAGGCGGTAATTCATGCCTGCCACCACCTGCTGCTGCGCGGCAAGCACACGCTGCAGCTTCAGCGTGGCGGTCAAAATGCCCGGCATCTCCTGCCGCGCGGCCTTGACCGCAAATTCCGCCGCCGAAACGACCGTGGGATCACTCGTCGAGGCCTTCGCATAGCCGCCCGGCATCGGCGGAGAGCCAAAACAGCCCGTCAGCAGCCACACGGACGCCATCGCGAGGAGGAAAGAAAAACGTTTCATCATGACTCGCCAACCAAAGCACGTCTCACGCCCTCATTCCAGCCCCAGCAGCCGCAAACTGTCGCGCTGGATCATCGCCTCGATCTGATTCACATCCAGCCGCGGCAGCTTCGTGCCCTCCAGCATGTCGTTGAGCTTGCGGATGCCGTCGATGCTCGCATTCACCGTCGTGAAGGGGAAATCCGTGCCGAAGAGCAGCTTGCGCCACACGCCGTATTCCTGCGCGAGCATGAGCGAGTTGTAGAGCTGCCACGGGCGGTAATGCAGCGCGCTCACATCCGCGAAGACGTTCTCGTGCTTCCGGATCGTCACCACGCACTCGCCCTCATACGGATGACCGAGATGCGCGAGGATGATCTTCACGTCCGGATGCCGCAGCGCCACCGGCTCGATCAATCGCGGCAGCGTGAAGGCCAGCGGTGCCTGCGCGATGAACGTGGTGCCCATGTGCAGCAGCACCGGCAGCCCTTTCGCCTCCGCGTAGCTCCACAGCGGATCCAGCTTTGCATCATCGGGACTGAAGCCCGCATACATCGGCATCAGCTTGATGCCACGCAGGCCGAGTTCTTCGCACCCGAAGCGCATTTCACGCTCCCAGCCGTCCTGCGTTGGGTCCAGCGCCATGAAGCCGATCAAACGCCGCGCATCCCGCGCCACATACTGCGCCACCGTCTGGTCATCCACCCACAGGCCGCTAAGACGTGCCTTCCCGCCGAAAACGATCGTCCGCGTGTCCTCCGGAGCCGTCGCGCGATACGCCTCATACGTCGCGCTCATGTCCACCTTGACTCCAGGTCGCGCACGACCTGCTTGATGAATGAAGTCCTCCGAAAAATCGGAAGGGAAGTTCCAGGCGTGGGAGTGGACGTCGATGATCATGATGGGGTTACGCTGTTGCGGCGATCATCCGGTCAAACTGCCGCTCCACCTCGCGCGTGGTCTCCGCATCCAGTTTGAAGCCCACCGGACCGCGCACGAGCGTATTTTTGAAAATGCCCTGTCGCACGAGCAGATGCTTCTCCACCGCCAAAAAGCCGTCGAGGCTCGTCTGCATCGAAACCAGCGCGGCCAGTGGCCCGTGGATGCGATCCGCCTTGTCTGCATCGCCCGCCTCCAGCGCTTTCCAAAGCGGCACGAGCCCACGAATCAAATCGGCTCCCGGCATCGTGCCCACCACGCCGCGCTTGAACGAATCCACCAGCGCAATGCCGCCCGTGCCCTCAAACACGCGTGCCAGCCCCTTCGTCGCATCCCGCAACTCGCTCAGCTTTGGCCCGATGGGGCTCGCCTCCGGCTTGTACTGCACCCGCTCCGGCCCAAACTCCTCCAACAGCCTCGCCTGCATCGCGATGGGCATCGGTTTGCCCACATACCCGCTCGCATCCTGCACGATCACGGGAATGCGGATCGCCTCAATGATCCGTGTGTAATACGCCAGCAACTCCGCCTCACCGATCCCAATGGAAACCGGCGGAATCGCCATCACCGCGTCCGCGCCGACACTTTCCGCATGCTTTGCATACCGCTCCGCCACCTTCGACGACTCCGCGCCCACGCTGATCACCACCACCCCGCGTTCCTTGCCAAATTTGCATGCGGCCGCGGCGAGTTGTTCACGCTCCTCACTATCCAGCCGCAACGTCTCCGACACCATCGCCATCACGATCCCATTCGCCCCACAATCGTAAAGCCACGCGATCTCACGCTCCAGCGTTTCGAGATCGAGCGCCTCGTCTTCGAGCCAAGGCGTCTGAAAAACCGGCAGGACGCCGCGGAGTTCATGTGTGTTCATCATAGTTTAAAAATCACCAAAGCAGTTTCCCGCCATCCAGCACCAAAACACTGCCCGTCATGAAGCTGCTGGCCTCGCTGGCCAGATAAAGCGCAAGCGGACCAATCTCCTCTGGTCGGCCCCAGCGGCCCATCGGAATACTGGCGGCCACTTCGCCTTCAAATTCGGGCTTTTCGCCGATCCAGCGGCGGTTCGCATCGGTCAAAAACGGGCCAGGGGCGATGGCGTTCACGGTGATGCCATGCACGGCCCAATCCGCCGCCACGGCCTTCGTGAACATGGCGAGTGCACCTTTCGAGGCCTCGTAGCTTCGCCCTCGCATCGCCTTGCCGGGCCAGAGCGCGTTGATGGAGGCGATGTTGATGATGCGGCCCCATTTTCGCGGGATCATCGCCCCGCCGAGGCGTTTGGTGAGGATGAAGGCCTGCGTGAGGTTCAAGTCGATGATCCGCTGCCAATCCTCCAGCGCCAGATCCTCCGTCGGCGTGTTGATGCGGCGGCCGCCCACGTTGTTGATGAGGATGTCGATGGGCGGATGATCCCGCAGCACGAGATCACACAATCTCTCCGCTTCCTCCGGCTTGGAAAGATCCGCCTGGATCGAGGTGACGTGCAAATCCTCGCTGCAAAGATCCTCACAGGCCTTGTGCAGATTTTCAGCACTCGATCCCGTGATGATCACCTGCGCTCCCGCCTCCCCCAAAGCCCGCGCCATCTCCAAACCCAGCCCACGCGACCCACCGGTGACGAGGGCACGTTTTCCATCGAGTCGGAATTGGTTGAGAACAGGCATGGCGGTCGTGTTTTAGGTTTTGCCGAGCATCTCTAGGTGCTTCGCGTGCAGGAAAGTCTCCAGTTCCTTCTGCGACGGCAGCTCGACGGCGTATTTGGAAACGAAGAGCTTGTTGTCCACGCTCGCCGTGGCGTAGCGCACCAGCGCATGGTCCTTGTCCGTGCAAAGCAGCAGACCGATGGGTGGATTGTCACCCGGCGACATCATGTGCTCGCGATACCACGTCACATAGGTGTTGAGCTGGCCCAAGTGCTCATGCGTGAAGGGCTCGATCTTCAACTCCGCCAGCACATGGCACTTCAGGATGCGATGGTAAAAGACCAGATCGACAAACCCGCGCGTCTTGCCGATCACGATGCTCTTTTGCTGCGCCTCCAGGCAGAAGCCGTGGCCCAGCTCCAGCAGAAACTCCCGCATGTGCTCGATCAGCGCCGCCTCCAGATCGCTCTCCGCCACCGCGTCCTTCGCCCGCAGCCCCAAGAATTCAAAAACATACGGATCACGGATCGCCAGCTTCGGCTCCGCTGCCTCAATGCCCTCATTCGCCATCTTCGAGAGCTTTTCCTTGTCCTTCGACAGCCCCGACCGTTCAAAATACAACGACCCTATCTGCCTCTTCAAATCCCGCACCGACCAGTTGCCGCGAATGCACTCGATCTCGTAAAAGGCACGCTTGAGCGGCTGGTCGATGGAAACCAGAAGTTCAAAGTGGGAGAAGGACAGTCTTTCGATCAACAGTTGTCCATCCGTGGTGAATTTAGAAGTCACTGGCTTCTGAATTTCCGCCAACCAGTGCCCAATAGAGTCTCCCGCGACTGTCTCCGCAGATTGTGCGGACAGTGTCCGCACTTTTTGGTTCTTCTCTGATTTCCCGGTCACTAAACGGAGATTTTCGTCTTTCCCAGATAGTTCGGTCACTGTCCGAACAATTGAGTTGGTAGATTGTGCGGACAGTGTCCGCACAATTGCAAATGGACTGTTTTCCACTCCAGACAGAGCGAAAAAGGATTGTGCGGTCACTGACTGCAGAATCTGGGGATAGGTCCGATAGAAGGTCACATAAAGGTAGAGCTGCCTCCGCCCGGCGTTGCTCACTTCGGTGGATTCGAGGCTTTTTGCCAAGGCATCAATCAATCCCTCCCCATACTTCGCACGGTCTTGTCCGTGTAGTTCATAGTGGTGAATATAAGCCCCGATCACCCAGTTCCGCAGGGTGAGTGTCGTGTTGACCGTGCGGTTCACCACGGCGGCGCTTTCGGCGTGGACGTGCTGGATGGCGTCCACGAGCGATTTAAAGCTCATGGAAGCATCCGGCTTGGTGCGGACGATGCGTTTGGCTTTTTTGGCAGCGGGCTTTTTCATCACTGGGCCTTTCGCAGCACGCGGTAGCCGTGTTCGTTCAGCAGCGCAATCGTCCCGAGATCACTGGAGTCTCTCGCGGCATCGGCGAGGGAATTGAGGGCGTTGTAGATGGACTCGACGGCGGCATCGAGGGACTCGGCGCGGGTTTCGTGGGCTTTGTAGAGGTTTTCGAGGCAGCTCGCGAAGTGAAAGGCGAACTCGAGCTTCTTTGCGTAATAAAGCGTGAGCGTGCGGCTGCCTTCGCGGGCACGGGTGTTGGCTCGGTAGAACTCGCTCATCGCGGTGAGGTAGTGCGTTTTGAGCTGCGTGACCCACTCGGGCACTGGGTCTTTGGAATTCAGATGATGTGTGAGCATGTCGGGCGCGGGTTGGCCGAGTGTGGGGGCGTATTTTTCGATCAAGGCGTTCGCTTTGGCGATCTCTTGGAAGCCGAGCCACATGCGCTCGGCGACGCCTTCGCCGCACATCGGTGTGATGAGGTCGCTGAGGGATTTTTCATCGGTGAACTCCATCTGCGGCAAAAAGGTGCCGGGAAGCGGATCGGCCTCGATGACCTCGAAACCCATCTTCGCGGCTTTTTCGCGAAAACGGGCCGTGATGGCAGCCACGTCGGTATTTTCGAAGGTTTTGGCACCTCCGAAGGCTTTGCGGCCCGCCGTGTCGCCATCGACGCGGATGGGTGAAAAGGGCTTCACGGCCTTCGGAACGGCTACGGCGGTGTACTTCAGCGCTTTGAGCTGCTGGAGGCGTTTTTCGAGCTCTTCATCACTCCATGACTCCTGGCCCATCGCGGTGCCGGTGTAGCCATTCCACACTTTGGAGCCGCTGACAGGCCGTGAGGCGAGTTCGAGCGTTTGCGGCTTCGTTTCCGCTTTCGCCAAAACATTGCCAGAGCCGCCCTGGGCGATGCAGAAGAGATTTTCGCGTGTGCGGACAAACAAGCGACCATCGGCGATGCTCGGTGTGGCGATGATTTCTTCGCCGAGATCGTTTTTGCCGAGCACCTTCATCTGTGGGCCATCTTCGAGCACGACGACGAAACCGTTTTTGCCTGCGACGTAGATTTTGCCATCGGCGGCGACGGAAGAGGCAAAGTAGTCGCCGAAGTTGCCGAGGCGGCTGCGATCCCACAGCGACTTGCCGTCCTTGGCGTCGTAGCAGCTCGACATGCCGCCGCTTTTCACGAGGTAGAGGCGGCCGTTGTAAAACAGCGGGCTGGAGATGTTCGAGGGCGTTTTGGGATCGATCGACCAGAGCAGATGCGTCTTCGTCACATCGCCGCTGCCGCCACCGCGGATGGCCTGAATGATGTTTCCACCGGCGGCCATGTTATCGGGGCTTTGGAAGGCGGTGTCGATCTCGTCGGCATCAATGAGGCCGTTTTTGTTTTTGTCGGAAGCGTCGAAGCGCTCGTGGAATTCCTTCGGCGTCTCGTCACGAGCGAGGATTTTGTCCTGATTGGTATCGAGCCATTCAAGCAGCGCATGTTTGAGCGTGCGGGTGCTGTCGCCGTAGCTTTGCACAGCGATGTAGATGATGTCGTCCTGCACGACGGGCGTGACCATGATGGTGCGCAGGAGCGTGTTGCAGGTCCATTTTTCCGCACCGGTGGCAGCGTCATAGCCTTTCATCTTGCCGCTGCCGGCCACGACGATGTCACCTCGGCAGATGACCGGCACGGCATAGCCGGCGAGCATGTCTTTGCGCAGCGTCTTCCACCTTTCCTTTCCCGTTTTGGCATCCACGGCGACGAGGAAGGGCGCGAGGTCATCATCCTGACAAAAGATGACCATGCCGTCATGCACGATGGGCGAGGACGCCGCGCCCCAGTCCATCAGGTAAGCCGGACGCGGCATCGTGTAGCGCCACGCTTCCTTGCCGGTGGCGCAATCAAACGCCAGCAGGCCGATGGTGCTGAAGTGGATGAACACTCGCTCGCCATCCGTTGCGGGTGTGGCCGCCGCGTGGCTGTTTGGCGGTGTGATGCGTGGCAGCGTGCCGGTTTCGAATTCCGTGCGCCATTTCGCAGCGCCGGTGGCGGCGTCAAAGGCATGCATCGCTGCTTTCGAATCCCCCGCCATGCCACTGGCATAAACGACGCCGTCTTTGATGATCGCCGAGCCCACGCCATCGCCGAGCCGTGCTTTCCACGCGATGTTTTTATCCGCGCTGAACTCCAGCGGCAGATTTTTCGAGGATGAAATGCCGCTCGCATTCGGGCCGCGGAACTGGGCCCAGTCCTCGGCATGGAGTGTGACGGCGAGGAGGAGTAGGGCGAGAGCGGATTTCATGCGCGAGGCATTACGGGCGGCGATGGCGGGCACTATCCCGGAAACGGGCTTGAATAAGAGCGCGCCATTTTCAGTTTAAAGGCGTCCCACTCCTCTCCCGATGACCTTCCGCGCCTTTTTGCTGCCTTTGCTCGCGTTCGCCATGACCGCCCACGCGGGTGTGGAGGTGGACATGGAAAAATTCGGGCAGAGCCTCGGCGGATGGAATGCGAAGCGCGGCAAGGCGAGCGAATACGAGATCTCCGGCGCCACTTACCGCACGTATCGGCCGGAAATCTCGCCGTCGCCGGATGGCGGCATTTATGTGTCCGTGCGCATCGATCATCTGCGCGGCTTGTTTGCCTCCGATGACCACGCGAGCCTGGAGATGAGCTTCAATGCGGAGGGGCAGCTCGTCACCGCGCAGAGCAGCCTCGCGCTGCAGGGGCGCACCATCGCCAGCGAGCTGATCCGCGGCGGCGCGGCGGCCAGCAACTCCGTGGCGGCGCCGTATGTCGAGCACGCGGTGAAAGTGGGCACGGATCTCGTGGCGGACCTGTCCTCGAAGCTGCTGCGGGAAAAAATCGTGGAGCCAGGCCGCGTGTCCTTCCCGGCGGCGATCCGGCACAATTACAACCAGCTCTTTCAAGCAGTGAAAAAGCTGCGCTCCAAAGCCCGCGCTGCTTCAGCCACGAAGAAAAGCACTCCACCCGCTCCGCAACCGCCTGCGCCGCTGCCGGATGTGCAGCCTTACCAGCCTGGGAACGGACCGCAGACACCGCTGCCGCCGCAACAACCTGGCGCGCCGGTGAATCCAGCGAATCCAGCCGCGCCTGTTCCGAATGCGCCCGCGCAACCAGCGCCGGAAGGCCCGCCCGCGCCGCCGCGATAAGTACGTTGTTCACTTTCCCGTCAGCTCTGCGCGGGAAAAATCCGCCACGTCCATGCGCACGGCCATGCTTGAGCCTTCCACGATGGGAAAGAGCTCGCTGTGGAGGTCGATGAAGGCGTGGACCTCCTTGCCGTTCGGTAGGGTGGCCTTCGCGAGGCGGTGATTGAGCACCTCGCGGATGACGACGTGGGTTTCGATCTTGTCGGGGATTTCGAGCGTCATTTCTTTTTCTTCGAAGGAAGCGGCTGGAGCTGCTGGCGCGCCACG
>Ga0315904_10005224_pt1 | contig 18098 bp, 27 predicted proteins | sample LakEriMetagenome_6_FD_203529 | JGI IMG/M metagenome (GOLD analysis project Ga0315904, IMG submission 203529) | Freshwater fungal communities from buoy surface, Lake Erie, Ohio, United States - Buoy 12 MA120 | ecosystem: Environmental > Aquatic > Freshwater > Lake | place: USA: Lake Erie, Ohio...
CTTGGGGCAGGGCGTCGAGGGGGCTGGTGATGGTGGCGGCGAACTGGGGGATGCAGTGGAGATAGACTTGGGTGGTTTCGACGCTGTTGTGGCCGAGGAGTTCCTGCACCTGGGTGATGCTGGCGCCGCTGGCGAGGAGATTGGTGGCGAAGGAATGGCGCAGGGTGTGGGCAGTGACGCGTTTGCATAGGCCGATGCGGCGGGCGGCGATTTTGAGAGCTTTGCCCAAGGTGTTTTCGTGGACGTGGTGACGGCGCACGATGCCGGTGCGCGGATCGGTGCTTTGATTACTGCCGGGGAAGATCCAGAACCATGGCCATTCGCGGCCGGCATTGGGCATTTTACGCTCGAGGTGATCGGGGAGATGGACGGGATTGGCTCCGGCTGCGCGGTCGCGGTCGTAGAAAACGCGGATGCGGTCGAGATGGGCGCGGATGGTGAAGACGAGGGAACGGGGCAAGCAGGTGATGCGGTCTTTGTCGCCTTTGCCACCGCGCACGGTGATGAGGCAGGTGTCGAGATCTACGTCTTTGACGCGGAGGGCGAGGAGTTCGGATAGTCGGAGGCCGGAGCCGTAGGCTACCTGAGCCATGAGGCGGGGGCCGGATGGCATGGCTTCGAGCAGGCGGCGCATTTCGTCTGGACTGAGCCAGGTGGGCAGACGGGCGGGGCGTTTGGCGCGGGCCCATTTGCCGAGGTCGCCGAGGGGCTGACGCAGCACGTCGCGGTAGAGGAAGACGATGGCGTTGAGGGCTTGGTTTTGAGTGGAGGCGGAGCAGTGCGGGGCGAGCTTTTCCAGGTAGCCGCGGACGCGCTCTTCTCGGGTTTGCTGCGGGTTTTGCCGAATGTGCTTGGCGAAACGTGTGATCCATCCGGCATAGCAGGTTTCGGTGTGGTAGGACAACCTGCGCATGCGGCAGATGAGACGCACTTGTTCCAGGGTGTCAGTGATGGTCATGGTGTGGTTTTGCTGTGACTACTTACACTTTTGGTGTGGATAATCAGTGTTCTCTGCTGTCGATTCCGGCTGTTTCATCATCGGTTTCATCAGCTTTTCTTTGGCTTCAGAGGGCAAGCCCCATGGTGACGTTGGTCCGTTGGTGGATGATTTTTGCATAGTCGGCGTTCAGTTCGAGAAGGATGGCGCGGCGTCCGAGTTCAAGCGCCACTTGGCCCGTGGTCCCGCTGCCGCCGAATGGATCGAGCACCACGTCGCCGGGATTGCTGCTGGCCAGGATGCAGGGCTTGATGAGATCCGGCGGATAGATCGCGAAGTGGGCATCTTTACATTGCGAGACGGGGACTTGCCACACGGAGCGGCGGTTTCTCATATCGCCCTCACCATCGTATGCGGTGCCGCTTCGGCCACTCCCGTTCTTTCCTGCTCCAGTCGCTTTTGCCTTTCTGCTTGGCGCTCTGTCGGACTGAATTTTCTCGCGGATCGGATGGTATAGATACTGATCCTGCTTGGAGAACATGAACAGATGCTCGTGACTTCTGCTGCACCGGTCCTTTACGGCCTCCGGCATCGCGTTGGGTTTGTTCCAGATGATTTCTTGCCTCAGCATCCACCCGTCATTGATTCTTGGGATTGAGGATTCCTGGCACCATGGGCAGACTTTCCACTCTGGCTGTTCATCGTCATTCCTCCACTCTGACAGTGCTTCCCATTCGCAGCAAAAGACGCAAGTAGCTTCCGGTTCTTGCATGGCCAGCGCCACCCTCCACGGCATTCCCATGAGCCGCTTGTCCTTGTGGCTGTCACCTAAGTTCAACCATAGAGTGCCGGCCGGTCTGAGCACGCGCCGCACTTCGCGGAACACGTCCACTAGTGCTTGCACGAATGCTTCAGGCGTCTCCTCTTGGCCGATCTGCCCAGCGTGTCCGTAGTCACGCAGCCCCCAATACGGTGGCGATGTGACGCAGCATTGCACGGATTCGGAGGGCAGCTCCCGGAGTAGTTCCCGGCAGTCACCCACCCGCACATCCAAAGAGATGATGGGAGATGATGGCAGAGAACAAGACGCCGCATCCGATGGGCATAAGCTTTCCAGTTTCATATCAGGTTCGTTTCAGTCGCGCCCACGGATGGGCTAGTCGTTCGGCTTCACCATTGCGCGAAGCTCCTTCATTCGTGCCCGCGTGATCGGCCATCGCCCATCTTCCCAATCTTTGAGCTTCAACCTTTCGAGTGACGGGCCGTAGATTCGATCTTGCAGCCTCCTGACTAGCTTCCTGAGTCGGAATGAACGCGCCCATTCCGCGTCGTTTTGAGCGTCCCAAAACGCCTTTCGGAGCCGAATAAGACGATGGAGAGGAACCGCCCTGGGCGCTGGTGTAGTAGAGTTCATTCTGGCTTGGATGTTGAGTGTGTTTGCGGAGTGGCGCTGTCGGGGCGGTCCCTCATCTCATCGTTCTCTGACTTGCGTTTATTTCTCGGCCTGCGGAGCGACTGAATCGCTAGGACTGCCTCGTTTGTGATGGTCATGGTGCCGTTCTCCCGCTTCGCCACGGTCACACGATTGACGCCCAGGAGGCGGGCTACCTCGGCTTGTGTGCCGAGGCGCTCGCGAGTGGCTTTGTATTGCTCAGGCTGCACACCATTCCCCCTTCGCCATCTTGCGCTTGCCTTGGTATTCGTGCCAGACTTCGCCGGTCACTTTGTTTTCGCACACGCGATAGGCCGTGTGAGACTTCATGTTTGGCGTCTGAATCCATTCGCCTTTGACCACCGCAGGAGCGGCAGCGGCGAGCACCTTCAGGAACTTGAAGTTCACCCAGGTGCGAGGGCTGTCAGTCCAGCGCACGCGGGCGCGCTCGCCGTTGATTTCGATCACTTCGCCTTTTCTCCCGCCCGTGTAGTCACTGGCGATCCGTTCAACTTGAGTTCCGATTTCGATTTTGTTCATGGTGGTCATTGGGTTACGGTTGCTAGTGTAGCATTAAGCTACACGCCATCAAGCCCTATTTGAAGTATTTTCACCAAAGTCAGAGAACCATCACATGCAGGCAACGGCTCGAAGGCTGTCTGTCGTGTCAGCCATGCGTGTCGCTCGCCGTCGCCTGATCTGAAACGTTCTGCCCTGCGCTGGTAAATGCGGGGCGGTGAGGAGGTCGCCGGTCAAAGCGTTTGCCCATGTCGGCGGTGGCGGTCATTTGGGGCCGAGGATGAGGTTGACGGTTTTGACGAACCAGCGGGCGAGGGAGGTATCGGCCTGGATGGCGGATTGGAGGCGGTGCCAGGCTTCGAGGACGGCGGCGGGTGAGGTGTCGAGCTGGCCGGTGGTGTAGGCGGTGACGGCTTCGCGGAGCTCGGCGGGATCGGTGCCCTGAAGGGCGGCGATGGTGATTTCGAGGCGCGGGAGGTAGGCGGGCGGGCAGTCGTCGCGGAGGTAGGCGATGAGCCAGCGGCGGGCGGTGTCGTCATCGACGGCGTGGAGGAGCTGGCCGAAGCGCTCGGGACGGGGATGCTGATCGCGGCGGATGCTGTCGATGGTGCCGCGGTTGAGACCGGCATCGCGCTCGACGGAGTGGGCGCTGCGGCCTGGGTGCGTGCTGAAGTAGTCTTCGACTTGGACGGATAAGTAGCTCATGAGACTAGAGTATGAATCAATTCTGAGTTGATTTCAACATTTTTTTGTTGGGGGGGTGGGTTTGTTGGGTGGGTTTGAGGCCGTGGGTCGTTGATGATCGGGAAGGCTCAAGATGGCGGTCTGGAGGGCGTCGGCGAGGGTGATCTGGTGGGCCTGGGCGTAGGCGTGGAGGTGGGCGTGCGCGGTGGCGCTGACGCGTGGGAGGGTGGTGCGGCGTGGCTCGCTGAGGGCGGGACGGCCGCGGCGGGGCTTGCGGGCGGGTGTTTTGGTGCTAGGCTGGGGGTGCATGGCGTGCGGTGTAAGCTGGCGCTGTTTGTGATGAGCCCCCGGCGATTTGCGGTCGCTGGGGGCTTTTTGTTGGGAGGGTGACGTTGTTGACCTGGTTGACGTTGTTGACGGGGGTTAGGCGGTGCGGGTGGTGGCGTGGAGGCGGTGATCTTCGGCAATGATGTGGGCAATCATTTTCATGGCCTCGAAGCTGTGGAGCCGGATTTCTGCCTCGAAGCAGGGCCGGGGGCCGTCTCGATCTTCGAGCTGGCACTCGTGCGCGATGCGCAGGCCGGGCATATTGGCAAAGCCGTTGTGATAGTTTGGCCGACTTTCGCCGACGATGGCTTCGAGCTGTGACAGGCGATGCCGCACGAGCTGCTTGCGGGTGGCGACGGTGGCGGCGGTTTCGGCGTGCTTGATGATGTGGGCGCGGGCGGGATCTAGAACACGGCGGCGGAGATCGGCGGCGATTTCTTCGATGGGGCGGCTGCCGGTGAAATTGGCGCTGGGGCTGCCGTGGATGTGGCGCCCGTCCCAATCGCTGACGCTGGCGTGCCACTTGGGGCGGGCGTGCCATGCGTGATTCACGGACAGGAGGACCTTGGGCGAATGGATCCGGATGACGGGGCGCTTGTCGTTTTCGGCATGCGGGCGGGCGATGGCCTCGCCGCCCAAAAGGGCGGCGAGGCGCTGCATGAACTCGGGGGTTATTTCGGGGGAGTGCATGGCGATTACGCGAGAGCGCGGCGGGTGCTGTTGAGAGCGCCTGCGGAGCGGTTGAGGTTGACGCCATGGCCGGCGGCGCGGCCGGCCTCGCGGCCTGCGTGGCTGTAACTGTGGCGGGCGGTGCGGTTGCGAAGGTTCATGTTGGCGCGTGTCCATTCGGCGACTTCTTGCTTGCGCTTTTCGAGCAGGGCGAGGGAGTTTTGGACGATCACCAAGGCGCGTTCATTGCCGGCGGCGAGGGCTTCGGCTTTGACGGTTTCAACGGTGGCGGCCAGGGAGGCTTTCAGGCGCTGGTTGATTGTTTCGACGGCTCCAAGTCGGAAGTTGTTCCAGTAGGTGCGGGAATTGCCTTTGCAATGACGGCTGGCTAGGCGCTCGATTTCTCCGGCAAGGTAGGCGTAGAAGGGGCGGACCATGGCAACGTCCGACGGGCGGCCGATGAGGTGAACGTGGCCGCCGCAGGTATAGACTTGGCATTGATTGACGGTGGCAACGGCTTTCCCCAGTAGGGCTTTCCAAACGCCGCCTTCGTCCAGCGGATCGTCTTTGAAATTGCGGATTTCTTCGGCGGGTTCTTCGCTGGGGGCGTCGTCGAGGGCGGCGAGGTTGAGCTTGTAGCGGTCGATTATTTCCTGCGCACGGGAGGCGGCAAGGGCGGCTTCGTGCGGGTTGTCAGACTGGGCGAGGCGGAGCAGGGCGGCGGCCTTGCGCATGGCGGCGGCGTGCTGTGACTCGGGACTGGCGGCGGCTGCGGCGGTGGCGCGGCATGCGGAGCATTCCAAGCCGGTGCGGTGCGGGTGCATGGCGTGGCAGGGGTGCCACGTTTCGCAGGTTTCGCATTTGACCTGGATGCCGCGCAGGGTGGCATCATTGCCGGCCAGGCGTGGAAGATCGGCAACGGGGATCATGGCGCCCGCGGCGGTGCGCAGGTATTTGATGCCGGTGACTTTGTGGCGGAGGAATTGAGCGGAGGACATGGGATATGGGAAGGGTAAAAGTTTGCCCGCGTGAGGGATGCGCGGCCCCCGTGAGGGTTTAGGCGGCAATTTTTGCGTTGCGGGTAGTCCACCAGGCATGCGGGCAGCGCATTAAGCGGGCGGCCTGCTCGGCGCGGGCGGTGGCGGCGGCCATGTCGGGATCTGAAGCAAGGCGCACGGCAGTCATTGCGGCATGCACAATGCGACCATCCGCCATGCGGAGCGTGATGCGGCCGTTGCTACGGTCGCGCTTGTTGTAGCCGTTGCGGTAGAAAGTGCCGAACCAGGTATGGCGCAGCACGGTGCCCGTTTCGCCGGCGTGATACGGTGTCTTGCAAGTGGCGCGAGAGCCGCGAAGCATGCGCACGAGCGTGCCCACGGGCATTTCTTGCGGCTCCGGTGCCTCATGGCGCTGGCGCTCGGCTTCGTGACTGGCGGGCAACAATTCGGCGAGCCGGAGTGCCCGGATGCGGTCGGCGATGTGATCCGGCATGGGTCCCGGCACCATTTCGGCGCGGTAATTCCAGCTCCCACCGTAAGCGGTGGCGCCATATTCTTTGTCTATGATTTTGTCCTGCTGTGCATCGTAATAAACGACATGGAAGTAGCTGTCATGGTAGCCGTTAATTTCATAGTCGCCGATCAAATAGCAATGAGGCGCAGGCGCTGGCGCAGCGCTGCCGTTTTCATGCAGCACTAAAGCGCGGCCTGGATTTTCTTCGGCGCAGCGCAGCAATTCGTTTTCAGTTTCGCGATCAAAGGGACGGTTCATAAATTGGGAAGTGGTAAAAGGTTGCCCGCGTGAGGGATGCGCGGCCCCCGTGAGGGTTTAGCAAGGGGTGAACTCGTCTTGAATGGTGGCGGGCTCGGTGCTGATGACTTCGGCCTCGATGTCGAAGGCCTCGGCGTGCTCGGGGAGTGCCAGGGCCGGAGCGGGCAGGGCGAGGGTTTCGCGCTGCTTGCGGGCGGCTTTTTCGTCGTCGGTTTCGGTTTGCGTGATGTCAAAGACGCTGCCGAGGATGAAAAAGCGGTCGTTTTCGGTGTCAGGGTTGGCGCTGGCGTCGTTGGCGGTTTCGGCCTGCTTGCCGCAGGGCACCCAGATTGCCAGGGAGCGCTCGCCTTTCTTGACGCTGCGGCCGAGTTTCTTCCACTGCTGGAAACCGCCCACAATCGAAACGCTGCTGTTTTGATGCACGAGCAAGCATTGATTGAAGGGCGAGAGCTCGCGGCCTTCAGGATTGCGGATGCCGTAGGAGGACGCGAGGAGCACGCGCTTTTCTACTGGCAGGGCTTTGACGATGGCGCAGAGCTGCTTGATGGCGGCGCAGCGGGCGGCGGCGGCTTCTTTCTGCTCGGCGGTGGGCTCTTTGCGGGTTTTGCGGTCGGTGCGCTTGGCGGACTGCGGGCGGATGGCGAGGGCGGATGTCATGGCGAGTATTGTTTGTGATGTGGTTTGAAGTTCGCGTTTGCGGCGCGGTGCTCGGTGATGAGCACGAGGGGAGCTTATAGCTTGATTTAATGCGTGCAAGTATTATTTGCAGGAAAATGTTGTTTTCGTTTTGGTGTTGACGTTTTGGGTCAACCCGTGCAATAATGCGATGAATTCGTTTAATTGACGCCATGCCACAAGATGACACCCCGCCCGAATTGACCGTGCTTGAAGCCCTCAAGGGCCAATGCGAGCAGGTCCGCAAACACAACAGCAATCCCGAGATTGCCAAAGCGGCCCTGAAATGGGAGCTGCGGATCGCGAGCGAGTTGGAGAAGATCACCGGAGGCGCTGGCCGTGAGGCGGCGAAGGCGGCGTGATTTTGGGCCTGGCGGTTTCTTTTTTGCTCCGCGCCATGCGTTGGTTGCGTGAGCTGGGCCGCGCTCTGGCGCAGGCTCGGCGCTGGCGTCGCGGTCGGTTTGGCTGCGGGTGGGCGGCGAATCTGTGCCGCCGGGATGCGCTGACCTTTGGCCGCCTGGCTGGGCTGGATTTGCTGCTGTGGCGTGAGCTGGTGCTGGCTGGGATCGCGAAACGGGAGGCGCAGGCCGTGACGGCTGCGACGTTGGCGTGATCTCGGATCTGCAACAGCGGATTTCCGCCGCTCTGCGCAAGGGCAGGCGGCAGGTTGAGGACGCTGGCGCGGCGGTGAGTAGGGACCGCCGCCGCGCCATGCTGCCGGCTGGTGCCTATGAGGTGCGTGAGTCGTGCGGCGGCGTGGGCCGGTCGTGGGTGGAGTTTCGAAGCTCGAACGCGGGAGGTCGGCCGTGACTGTGGCGGTCTTCGTTTGCCTTATGCTGGGGCTGCTGGCGCTGGGTTTCCTGGCGGTGTGGTTTGCGGTGATGCCTGCCCAGGATTGGAGCCGGGAGGATTTTGAGCTGCGGGATTTTACCGAGTGGAAACGCGAGCAGGAAAGCCGCGGCGATGCCGGCGGCGAGTGAGCGCCCCTTTTTTCTTTTTTTGACCTATTATGGCAAAGCAACGTCTCAACGTGTCGGGCCTCGATGTGGCGCAGGTGCTCCAAGCGGGCACCTGGACGGCTGCGGAGGTGTCGGCGTTGATCGACACGCCGCTGGCGGTGGTGACTCGCTGGGCGCAAACGGGCGTCATTCGCGGGGCTTTCCACCAGGGCGGTGCCTGGCGCATCCCTGGGCGGGCGCTTTTTCTTTTTTTGGCACGACGGGTGGAGTGTCACTATTCTGTGCCGACGGTAGCCGCGATGCTGGACAAGCCGGAGGAGACGGTGCGCGATTGGATCAAGCGGAAGCGGCTGCCGGTGGTGAAGCTGGGGCTGGCTCGCAAGGCGTCGGCGCTCGTGCCGGAGTCGGCGCTGATCAAGTTCCTGAAAGCGGAAGGGAGGGCGGCATGATTACGCTGATAAATGTGGTGCAAATCGCCGGGCGCAATGTGTGTGCTGAGTCTGAGGCTGGCCGCGAGGCCGCCGGAATGGATTGTGTGGCGGGGGAAGTTTCCGCAATGGGCGCGGCGGTCGAGCAGGTCGCTGGCGGGTCGTATCAGGTGGCCGATGGGGCTGCTGATGCGGTGCCAGCGGATGCGGAATCTGCTGTGAATGCGGCGTATCCCCTTGGAAATCAGGCTAAATCGGCTTCATGTCACACCTCATGCCACAAAGCGGGCGGCATGGCTGCTGACGTGGTGGCCGGTCGGCGTGTTGTTTTGGAGGGGGGGAGGGGGTCGAGGCCGCGAGCCGCGAGCGTTCCTACAATCGGATTCCAGCGCAGACAAAATTTTACCAATGTCCATGCCGTTGCTCTGACCGAGCAGGGGGCCATTTTGTGCCGTGACCTGAAGACGGGCGGGCTCGTGATCGTGCCAGTCGCCAAAGGCGTCGATTTGTGCATGCTGGCGCTTCCGACGGTTTTGGGCTGCGCAAAAAAAGAGGGCGGCGGCTTGGTGTTTGAAGGTCCGGCACCAGCGTGGAAGTGCCCGCAGTGCTGGCTGCCTACGCCGCACGATTGCATGGAGCAGCCCTGTGGCTGGCAGGCTGCACCGAAAAAAAAGGAGGGCGCGGCATGAGCACGGCCACCGCCAGCCTTTGGGAAACCGCACCTGCCACGGCCGCCGTGCGTGAGCGGCCCGTGCATGAGCTGCTCCAGCTCCGCTCCAAGCAGGAGCAATGGAGCGAGCAGATCCGCGTCATCGACGACCTGCTGCCCGATCCTGATGTGAACGACACCGAGCGCCTCGCCCTGTCTATGGAGCGAGCCGTTGCGAAATGCGGCCTCATGGCCTGCACCAATGCCATCGCGGCCTGTGAGGAGCGCATGCGGCAAGACGCCGCCCGCATCCAGCGCACGCACGGCCACCTGCTTTGATTTCTTCCCTATGCCTGACTCCAAACCCATTCCCCTTGCTGCCGCCGTCCAGGTGATGCGCTACCGTCCCAACGCTGACACCGGCATTTCCGAGCCGTGGCCCGTCGCCACCATTGAGATCGACATGGCCGGGCGCATTGCCTTCCGCGGCGACGCGGGCAAGGCTTACGAGCCGCTGCTGCGTGCCGCCCGCAAAGCGGGGGGCAAACTGGCCGAGCAAAGCATCGCTGAGGCCTTGCAGGAAGCCCGTGAACTCAAAGAGGAGGTCGAAGCCTGTGAAGCATGAAACTCACCGCTTGGGTGGAGCAGTCCGCTGCCAATCTCGGCGTCAAGCCGCGAGCCCTATGGGTGACGCTGTATCGCGGACGCCTGCCGTGGCCGGCCATGATCAAAAAAAACCGGCGCGTATTCGAGGTGCTGGAGTCACCGCTGTGCCCGTCGTGCGTGCCATCTGGTGTGATGCCCAAGGCACGCGTGTCCGCCTTACCCACGTCACCCGCGGCACCGTCGATTTTGAGAATCTCGACACCGGCGGTCATGGCGTCATGAGCCGCGCCTGGCTGGAAAAACATTTCACCTCTCTTTCCTGAATGAAGCTTGACGCACGCATTGCAGTGGCCTTGCCGCAGCACCCTAAAATGAAACGCCTAATTTACCGCCTCGGCGCAGAAGCCGCATGGCGTTTGGTTTGCCTGTGGCTTTGGGCTCGCCAAAATCGTTCTGATGGCAATCTTGAAGGCCTTAGCGACGAAGATCTTGAACTGGCTGTTGATTGGCCAGCCAGCAACGGCAAACTGATCGAGGCACTGGCCACCATTGGTTTCTTGGAAGGCCCCGAAAAAAAGCGGCGCTTGCATGATTGGGAGGATCATCAGCCATGGTCTGCGGGTGAAAATGATCGCTCCAAATCGAGCAAGTGGAGCGCCTTGGTTCGTCACCACGGCTTTGAATCCGCCAAGGCGATGATGCCCGATTACTACGAATCGCACGCAGAACAATGCGAACGCTATGCGAAACGCACGCCAAAACATGCGAACGCATGCGACGCATCTGCGAACGCATCAAAAAACGGTGCTCCGTCTCCGTCTCCGTCTCCGTCTCCGTCTCCGTCTCCGTCTCCGTCTCCGTCTCCGTCTCCTACGTTATCTTTGTCGGCTGACGCCGACGAGCCCGAGTTGACCCTCGAATCTCCTGCCGATCCGCCACATCTGCCCCCCGCCGGTTCGGACACGAAAAAAAACAAAGGGGCGCGGCAGCGCAATGACGTGCTGGATGCACTGGCCGTAGTCGGAGGCGGTTCCGTGGAGTCGGTTACGGCTCCGATGTGGGGCGAGGCGGCCAAGGCGCTGAAGGATATTCGCGAGGTTTGCCCGGACGTGACAGCCGCAATGATCCGGCAGGCGGCCAGGGTTTACCGCGAGAAGTGGAAGAATGCCACGCTCAGCCCGTCTGCCCTTGCCAAGCACTGGCAGACGTTTGGGCCGCAAAAAAAAGAAGGGGTGGCGCGGTCGCAGGTCATTCAGGAGCCACTAGGATGGCGGATCAAGGCTCAAGAAATAGGCCTTCACTGGGTCGATGACCACACGATGTGGGCGATGCTTGAGCGTCCTGACAAGGCCCGAATCTACAACGCCATGAAAGGAGCTGCGGCATGACTCAGGAGGAACTTATCGAGCAGGAGCGCCGCGAGCAGGAGGCGATTGCCAATGATCCGCGGCTCAATATCCGCATGCCAGAGGCTCCCGAGAGCGAGCGATGGCTGTTGTGTATGCTGTTGAACTCACTGGAGGCCGGTGCTCTTGGAGAAATCTGGCACCAGCACGGCCGCCGCATGCGCAATGATTTGTTCCTGCACGAGGGGCGGCGCACGATCTATTTTCTCATCGAAGAGCTGGCGGTTTCCGGTGCCACGGCGGATGTCATCACGTTCACCGGCATGCTGCGGAATCGCAATGAACTCGACATGGTTGGCGGAGCGTCGGAAATCAGTGATTTATTTGCTCTGACGCTGGTCACGCAGGGCTTGCTGGAGCAGCATCTTGCGACGCTGGAGCAGTTCCGCATGCGGCGCGGCATGTTGAAAGCCTCATGGGCCATGGCCGCGGCAGCCAAAGACAGCACCGTGGATTGCAAACAAGCGCTGGAGCGTGCGGAGGGCGATTTGTTCAACCTGCACGAGCAGACTTCCAAGCGTGGCACGCGACATATCCGTGAAGTTTTGCCCGTGGTGGTCGAAGAGATCGACATGGCGTATCAGAACAAAGGCCATATCGCAGGCGGTTTGCAGCTTGGCTTCACCGATCTGGACCGCATCACGATGGGATTGAAGACCGGACTGTTTGTCATTGCTGCTAGACCTTCACGAGGAAAGACCGTGCTGGCCTGTCAGATCGCGCTCAATGTCGGCACGGGGCGCGGGCACTACAAGGAATTTGCTCAGACGCCGGTGCCTGTGCTGTTCTTCTCACTGGAGACAACAGACCGATCCCTTACGCGGCGCATGCTGCTCAACGAATGGCAGGTGCCCATTTCCAAGGCTCGCGATGGGATGATGAAGCGTGAGGAACAGCAGAAGATGGGCGAGGCAGTCAAGACATTGGCCCGCAGCCAGATCTACCTGCACGAATCCTTTGGCATGAGCATCCAAGAGCTTCGTGCCACGGCCCGCATGCTGATTCAGCGCTTGCCTGAACGGACGGACAAGCTGCCCAAGTGCATCGTGCTGATCGACTACCTGCAACTTCTGAGTAGCAACACCAAGCGGGCACAGTTGAGCAGGCAGACCGAGATCGCCGAAATCAGCACGGGCCTGAAGCACCTCGCGCATGAGTTCGACATCCCGGTGATTTCACTAGCCCAGCTCAATCGTGAGGGTGACAAGTCGCGCCCCGGTATGGCAGACCTTCGCGAAAGCGGCCAGATTGAGCAGGACGCCGATTACATCGGCTTGATCTGCGATGCGCCGGAAGGCTTTGGCGGTGGCGACAATGGCGAAGTGAGCGCCGATGAGTTCATGGGCTTCGATCTGGCCAAGAACAAAGACGGACCCGTAACCACCGATGGCAACCCGCTCGTGTTCTACTTCGACAAGAGCATCTTCCGCCTCCGCAGTTGGACGGACAGCCTGTATTCCAACAACCCCAGCAACTACCAAGCGGGCTACCAGCGCGAAACCAAGGCCGTGCAGCGGAAACAAGGCGGCAAGCGCAAAGACGATAATTGGGCCGAAGGCCTAACCGAATAAGTTTCAACTCCCAAACACCACACCCACACACATCATGGCCAATAAACTCAACGCCTATCTCGACCTTGCCAAGCTGCAAGGTGCCTATCGTCTGCGCCTCAAAGGCAAAGACTGCATTGTGATTAACCTCGACGAAGCCCGCGCGAAGCCATCGCCCAAAAATGCGGAGCGCGTTTACCTCTCGCTTTCACTCGTGCCAAATCGCGACGGCAAAGACGACTTTGGAAACACCCACTGGATCTGCGAGCCCACGACCAAAGCCGAGCGCGAAAGCGCCAATCCGCCCAAGTTCCCGATTCTCGGCAATGCCCGCGAGTATGACGACCACGGCGGCAGCCAGCGCACCGCGCGCCCCGCCGCAGGCTCGCCCGTGACCAGCGGCAGCGAGGCACCCATGGCCGACGGCATGGAAGACGATGACATTCCGTTTTGAACTGTGAGGGAAATGCACACAACGATGAGATGACGAGCCCCCACAACAAAGCAAAAAGCCATGAGTGACCAGACACCTACCCCAGAGCCAAAAGACCCTGATGCTCCAAGCCGCTGTGGGGGTCGTCGTCCATCGCCTGGTTCTCCGATTCCGGCGCTTGAATCGTCTGTTTTGAATATCGGAACCGCTGTCAATGATTGCGAATGGGCAAAATCAAAGTGGATCGACGGCGAATGGGATGACTGCGTGATGTGGATCAATAACGCCATCAGCCAGCTTGAATCCGCGCGTTCAAAAATCCAAGCGCACCAAAAAGAGGAGAACAGTTGAATTAACCCCACCGCTATTCTGAGTTAACATGACAAACCCAGACACCCAGCTCGTCATTGAAGCCCTGCATGCAGGGCAGGAGGCGCATCCGGTCATTGAGCCGTTGGCGTTGGATGAGTTGCTGGTGCTGGGCGAGGAAGGCGCGGCGGAGGCGGTGGCGGCGCGGGCGGATGCGATCCGCGAGATGGCGGAGCAGCCGTTGGATCATGGCTGGGTGCCGCAGGATTGGTGGTTGTTCCTGCTGGAGCTGTGCCGGAAACGGCTGGAGCATCCAGGGCGTGTGCTGGAGGTGCTCGTCAGCGGCGGGATTCGTGCGGGCAAAACGCATGTGGCGGCCTCGCTGGCGGTGCAGCATTGGAAGCATGCGCAAAAGGCCACGGTGTTTTGCATGTCGAGGCGCGAGGAGGACTCACAAAATCTTCAGCAAAAGCCCATCGAGTCCTTTTTGCCGCCCGAGGCGCTCGGCGGTGCAGCGGGCAAGATCAAGCAGGACAAGCACCAGAAGGCGAAGTTCAGTGGCGGCAAGTTCACGGACAACCAGTTCAGCCGCTACCTCATCGTCACCGGGGCCAATGGCGAGCGCTACACCGGCGGCGGCATGGTGCAGTTTCGCTTCTTCACGCAGGAACTGGAGAGCTTCCGAGGCTACGCGCTCACGTTTGTGTGGTCGGACGAAGGCATTCCCGTCGATCACGTCAAGGCGCTCAAAGATCGTCTTGCGTCGCGAGCCATCGAAACGCAGCGCGATGAGCACCGGAAGCAAATGCTTGCCCTCGAAAGCTACCTCGTGCCGCTGGCCGACGGTGTGCCCGGTGCCAAACGGCCGCATGGCGAGCTGCTGGGGGCGCTCATGCACGGCGTGCATCTCATCACCTACACGCCGGAGGAAGGCTTCACGCCCACCGTGCGCTACTTCATGCAGGGCGCGGTGAAGCCCGACAAGTTCAAGGTCATCGCCCCCGAGCTGGCGGCAAAGGGCGGCTGCAAAGATCCGCGTGTGCCGAAGATCGCGTATCCGCTGGAGCCAACGCGGTTGGTTTGCTACCTGCACACCGCCGCGAACAAATACGTCAACGTCTATCCCCAACTTTCCAAGGACTACGCCGGAGCCGATGAGAAGACCATCCGCATCAAGCTCTACGGCGACGCCGAGGCGGCGAGCCGCAGTGAATTCGAGGCCGTGTGGAAACCGGAGCAGCATCTGTGCGATTGGAAGGATCTGCCGCGTGATGGCACGCTCTACGAGATCATCGACGGCGCAGAGGCGAAGCCGTTCTTCATCGGCTGGTTCATTGTCGATCCGATGGGCCGGTTCTGGCAAGCGCAGGAATGGCCGTGCGAAAGCATCGCCATCGACGACATGATGCCCGGCCCGTGGGCTGTGATGTCCGAAAAGGACCGCATGAACGGCGACGAAGGCCCGGCGCAGAAGCTGCGGCTCGGTTGGAACTTCGAGCAGTATGCCGAGCTGGTGTGGCAGATGCGGCATCGCCTGCTGGAGAAAATGAAAGAAACCGGCGGCGAGTGGCAGGGGCGCGTCGTTCAGCATCCCGTCAAAAGCGGCGATGCCCTTCTGTGCGCCGAGCCCTTCGAGACGTATGGCGATCCTCGCTGGAGCCAGTGGAAGAGCGGAGCCACCGGAGCAACGATTCAGCAGGAGTTCTACGATCTGCCCAATGGCTTCACCATCCTCGTGCCCGATGGCGTGCGCGTGCAGGAAGGCCTGGCGCTGGTGCGCGATGCCTTTGCCACCACGATCCTGATGCAGCCCAAAGCTCGCGTGAACCGCGAATGCACCAACACCATCTTCGGCCTGCAAAACTTCACCATTCCCGACTACGCCGAGCAGACCAAACGCAAGGACGAAGCCTGCAAAGACCCCGTGGATGTGTGGCGCTATTTCTGCCTCGCTGGGCCACGGCATTTGAATCGCGACCGCTTGAAGCGCAGGCCGGAGCAGGAATTTGGCTATTGAGCCGCAACGCAAGACAATCAGACCATGAGCATCACCATTGATCAAATCACCCTAGACACACCTGTCGATGACGGGCTTGTCGCCCTTTCAGCGTATGGCAAGCCTCGTTTGTCCCGAATGGATAAAGGCTGGCTGTGCAGTGTCGAAGTGCATTCTTCGGCCAAGGGCGCATCCATCGACGTGCGATCTGAATTTAACTGTCAGACGCCCAAACAGGCCATGCTGCAATGCTGCGTGCGCTTGCATGATCTCGTCACCAGCATCACCGCTGCTGCGCAGTCGGCTGGTGGATTGGCTTTTCCTCAATCTTAACCCCATCATCGCATGAGCATCACCATCGATTTATCAGAAATCAACTTTGGCCTTGGCTGCATGTGGCTTGCGGCGGGCTTCATCATTGGCTGCGCGTTCCTCGCCAGCGGCCTGTCGCAAATCGGAAAACAATAATCCTATGACCACCACCACCACCGACACTCCCACCACCACGCCCGAGGCCGTTTTGGCTGCGCGGCTGAATGTGCCTCGTGAATCCTTCAAGCAATGGCGCGAGAGCGGTGCGTTGCAGGAGGCGATTCATTACCTCAAAGATGGCCGCGCTTACCACGTCACCGCCGAGGGCGAGGCGGAGGTGCTGCGGCTCATCGGCCTGCAAACCGCGCCCCCGGCTCCGGTGAAGATCGCCGTGCTGGCGCAGGCGGCGGGTGCCATGCCGCGCATCCTGCGTTGCAAGCCCGCCGATGGTGGTGCCATGGTCAGCGTGCGCCTCACCGGCCCTCGCGTGTTTGCCTCGCAATTCCGTCGCAACATGCGCCTCGAAGTCACGCCCACCGATGTGGCAGGCATCTTCGAGTATGACGGCCCTGTTCCCCGCAAAACCCGCATTTAACCACCACATCACCACTCCATGACCACCAAACCCATCTTTTACCCCATCATTGACAACGGCATGGGCCTTTCCGTCACTGGCTGGGCCGTCAGCATGATGGCGGCGCTGCAAGGCCAAAGCGTTTTCTGCCATCTCAGCACACCGTATCCAGGCTATGCCATGGACATTGCCACCAAACAGTTCCTCGAAAGCGATTGCGAGGAAATGATCGTCATCGACACCGATCTCGTGTTCAAGCCGCAGGACCTCGCGCACCTGCGGGAACATGATGAGCCGCTGGTGTTCGGGCTTTACTCCAAGCGCACCGTCAAGTTTGACCCGCCCGTGGTGCCCATCGTTGGGCAGGAAAACCCGGCGCTTCAGCCCGGCGTCTTGTGGGAGGTGCAGAAGACCGCCCGCGGCTTCATGCGTGTGCATCGCAGCGTCTTCGAGACGATGCGCCCGCATGTGAAGCTCATGGAAAACACTGAGTTTGGCAGCATGCACTGCTACTGGCCCACTTCCTACGACGGCACCAGCGAGGACTTCGCCTTCTGCGCCAAGTGGCGCGAGCTCGGCGGTCGCGTGCTCATCGACAAACGCGTGTTCGTCGGCCACGTCGGTCAGGCGAAGTTTCCGATCATGAAGTGATCCTTGTATGAACTCAGACCTTGGAACCTATCACATCCGCGTGCAATTCACCAACGGCACGGGTTATCTGTGCGTCGTGCAAACCGGCAGGCGCTACACGGAGGGCGCTCAAGGCTGCCATCCCTTGGATGCGGAGGCGATTTTGCCGCCGTTCACCAACGAGGAGGAATTGTTTTCTGCGCTCAAGTATCAGCATCTTGAGGGCAATCACTCGTGCGATTGCAATCGCTTGTCGTTTTTGGCGTCTGTGGCTGGACAACCGCTAACAGAATCGCCGCCTTGTGGGCACACGCTTGAACTTCAAACGCTCACGGCTATTCGCCCCGATGGCACAGAGCATCTCTTGTGGAAACAGCCATGAAACTCCTCCTTTCCTACTCCCAAGTCTTTGAAGAACTCACGGCGTGCGGCCTGCGGTATCGTGAGGCGGAAAGCGTGCTGGCGCGGCGGGACTTGCTGCCGCCGCATCCGCATGGGCTGCATTCGCACCGCCGCTGGCTGCGGCAAACAGTGATTGACTTTTGCGCGGAAGTGCAAAAGGGTGGCATTGCCCTTGGGGAAGGGTGCGTTCGAGGCGGTTCACAGAGCACTGTGAACTCCTGCCCGTAATGTCTGAACCCGCTGAAATCTCTTCCGTCATCGACCCGGAAAAGCCGCTTGCCGATTGGAAGGTGAGCGATGCCCTGGACGAAATGGACGCCGCCTGCCGCGATGCCAGCACGTTCCTCAAGCAGATGGCGATCAACGAGCAGACGCGCAAATGTTGGTGGGACAACAAAACGGGCACCGGCAAAAAGGCCAACACCAAGAAAGCGGATGCCAAGCCCTTCAACGGCGCGGCCGATCACGAGGTGCATCTCACGCAGACGGTGATGAATCGTCGCAACGCCGCCCGCATCGCCGCACTCATGGCCGGCAGTTTGAACGTCACCCCCATGGAGAGCACCGATGCGAAGCGGGCCGGGCTCATGCGCCAGGTGCTGCGCTACTACCTGAACGGCCCCATGCGCACCGAGTTTGTCACGCAGGGCCTGCGGGCAGGCAGCTACGCCGACCGCTTTCGTGCCTCGGTGATGTATGTCGGATGGAAGGAAGAGCGCGGCGTGGAGGCCATCCAACTCACCGTGCCCATGGTGGCCGAATGGCTGCAAATGCAGACCGCCGCCGAGGCGCAGGACATGACGCTGATCGAAGGCATCGACTTCGAGGCGC
>Ga0315904_10005225_pt1 | contig 18097 bp, 35 predicted proteins | sample LakEriMetagenome_6_FD_203529 | JGI IMG/M metagenome (GOLD analysis project Ga0315904, IMG submission 203529) | Freshwater fungal communities from buoy surface, Lake Erie, Ohio, United States - Buoy 12 MA120 | ecosystem: Environmental > Aquatic > Freshwater > Lake | place: USA: Lake Erie, Ohio...
AGTCAGTTAAAAATAGATTTCCGCATTTGTTTGAAGGTAGTGTTCTGGATATAGGCTCGATGGACATTAATGGAAACAACAGATACTTGTTCGACAATTGCGATTATTTAGGAATTGATATTGGGGAGGGACGCAATGTTGATATTGTGTGTCCGGGTAATTTCTTTAGAAGCGAAAAGGAGTTTGATGTTGTGATTTCAACAGAATGTTTTGAGCATGATAAATTCTGGGTAGCGACAATCTTCAATTCTTGGATTCACCTAAAGAGCGGAGGTCTTTACTTATTTACTTGTGCTGCCGACGGAAGACCTGAACACGGCACAAGCAGAACGGATAGCTTTTCATCTCCGTTTACAAACGACTACTACATGAATCTAAACGAAGGTTTGGCTATGAAAAATCTCCCGATAGAAAAAATGTTCTCCGAGTTTGAGTTCAAAACAAATAACAACCCATGCGATTTGTATTTCTGGGGAATTAAGAAATGACACAAGCAGACAAAATCCTAATAGACCTAGACAAAGCACTAGCTAGTCTGGATAAGCCCAACTTCAATTTGCAGAAAACCTGCGATACCGTAAACAAAGCCTGCAAGTTCCTAGTCGGGATAATCGAGCAAAACGCTAAAGAGAAGGAAGACCTAGAGGCAGAGCTAGACGATATGGAAGAAGCGGTAGATGCCCTAGTCGAGGAAAACGAAATCATGCAGGTAGACATCCAGATCATCCTAGAGTTTATGAAAAAGAGCGGGATCGACATGTCGTATATCGTCACAAGGTCCGACATCGCCAAGAAGGTCAAGAAATCCAAATAGCGAATTGCCAAAAAAGCAGCGCACACATTATAGGGATTTAGATTCTCCTGCCCATAGAGATGACAAAAAAAGTGATTTTAGCGCACACATATCCCAGTATGGGGGGCGGTAGGGAGGTAGTAGGTATAAACATCAAAAACATGTCGCACACATATAAGGGATTTGAGAGGTCATACCTAGTCAGAGATATTAAAAACGGATGTTTGTCGCACACCTAAAGGAGGAGTAGAACCGAGATGATGGAGCATAAACCAATTTACCCTTTTTACGGTAAACCCAGCAGGACTACTATCAATTCCTCAAGAGATGCCGCTAGATTAGCGTATAAGCCCGTATAAGCGAAGATAAGCAGAGAAACGCTACATTGCCGCAGTAAGGCAGGAAAACTCGTTTAACGGGCAAATAAACGCAAAAGACGCCCCTATAGCTCAACAGGACAGAGCGAGGCGGATTAAGTTTGACATATTATCCACAATGTGCATAATACTGAACATGAAGAAATGCCCCAGATGCAATACCGAGAAAGGGTTAACAGAGTTTTACGATAGAAGAAATGGAGTCGGAAACTCGCCATATTGTAAGCCATGTCACAAAGATCAGACAATAGAAAGACAGCGTTTATTCAAGCGCAAGTCGATTGAATATAAGGGAAATAAATGTTGTTACTGTGGATACTCTAAATACCAAGGCGCATTACAGTTTCATCACTTAGACCCAAGCAAGAAGGATTTTTCGATCAGTAAAATCAAATTAACAACTTGGGATGAAAGAGCCACAAGGGAACTGGATAAATGCGTATTACTTTGCGCTAATTGCCACATGGAGGTTCATGCAGGAGTTATATCTCTCGATAGTGTAACGGAAAGCACAGAAGCCTTCTAAGCTTCTTGTCTAGGTTCAAATCCTAGTCGAGAGATTTCTAATCTCTAGGTTGCTGGTTCGATTCCAGCTAGGGGTAAGTGCTTGAGAAGGCGAGATAATATAATTTTATTTTTTATATTTTTCCTAGGGTCTTCTTTTACGCGACATGCACACGCGCCGTCCCCTCCCCTCCCCCTACCCGTGGCGGGGGTCTGTCTGTCTGGCCGCTCATCCGTCCCGCTGTCTGTCCCTCCCTCCCTCCCTCCCGCTAGTGTATAGCCTCACCGCTTGTCTATCCTCCCGCATCACTAGCCTATGTCATGCGGAGGCCGGAGGATTAAATGCGTTTCGCCTTTTATAAGTAATTGGTTTGCAATATAACTTCTCATAACAGCACTAGAAGATAGTGGGAAACCTTTGCGCTAGGATGCCGCTAGATTGCGTTTGATGGATTGGCAAGGGGAATGATGCGGGAAGAATCGCCGAGCGTGTGGGCTGTAGGCCACTTGATGGAAAGAGGGCGGACGGCCACATGGGAAAATCTGGCTTGCCGACCCGTGCGCTTTTCCGTGCGCTTGCTTTCCACTTCTCACATATCCACATATTCGAATACCTAGATATGTTCCCCTGAAAATCGGCAAAAGAAAAACCCCGCCGATTAAAGCGGGGCTTGTCTTGTTAGCTTGTGGCTTGTCCTATTGTGTGGCTTTGACTATTGCCACTCTCACTTGTCGAGCTATAAAGCTATCGCTTCCGATCATGCTATCAGCTACGGCTTGCAATGCTTCGAGCATCACGGGCGCAGCCGAAATTAAACGGGCATCATATTCTAGTTTTCGTGAATCGGTGAGCTTGTTAACCTTCGCGATAATCTCCCCCTCTTTAAAGCTGATAATTTTCGCGCCCGTCTTGCTATTTAGTGAGATTCCCCAAGGGCCGCTTGTGTGCTTTGGTTCTTGTGTGGCTTGTAGTGTCATTGGTTTTTTGTGTTATGGTTTGCGGGCTGGCTTCGTGCCTTCCCTCGCCTCTCTGCATAGCATCTACTATGCCAACATCATTCCCTCTTGGCGCGTTCCTGTTCAACAATACCAATCCGGCAAATCCTGCCCATCTCCGGCAAAATCTTCCCGTTTACTAGGCAAGAAATGCCATGGCATAGAAAATGCTGTGCATCTTTTCGCGTGTCTTTACCTAGTGTCGCGAACATGGCACAGGTCTTGCTATGTCTGAAGGTGCGGTAATAAAGCCGCGAAAAACCTAAAACTAAAATGAACCTTCTATCTATCGACACGAACGCCAAAACTAAAAAAGGCCAAGCCAAAGGATATTTGACCGGAATCCTCTATCTTGCCCCTGCTGATTTATCTGGTCGCAATTTTTGCCCTCATGCCTCCGTCGGTTGCAAAGCGGCTTGCTTATTCTCCGCTGGTCGCGGCGCATTTGATTCCGTGAAAAATGCCCGCCTTAAAAAATCGCACTATTTCCTGCGCGACCGCGAAGCATTCCTTCGCGACCTTCGCGCCGATATTGCCGCACTAGTAAAGAAAGCAAAGAAAGCTGGAATGCTCCCATGTGTCCGCTTGAATGGCACTAGTGATCTCCCTTTTCACAAGTTCGGAATCATGGAAGAATTCGCGGAGGTTCCCTTTTATGACTATACTCCGAACTTTTCCCGAATGCAGGAATTCTTGGACGGAAAGCTTCCCGCGAATTATTCGCTCACATTCTCACGCAAAGAAAATAATCAAAGCGAATGCGAGGCGGTTCTAGCGCGTGGGGGAAATGTCGCGGCGGTTTTTTCAAGCATTCCAGAATCCTATGCAAACCGCCCCACATTCGATGGAGATCAAAGCGACCTCCGCTTTCTCGATCCGAAGGGGGTTGTCGTCGCGCTTAAAGCCAAAGGAAAAGCCAAAAAAGACACAAGCGGCTTTGTGATTCAATCTTAATTCCCAACAGACAACACAACACAACACAAAAAACACATGAAAAACTACAGCCTCACCATTCACCAAATCGGCGGATCGGTCACATATTTAAACATCACGCGAGAAAATGCTTTCCTGCTAATTAGAAAAGCAAACGCTAGCGGATATGCTTGGCAATTTAATAAGGGGAAGAAATGAAAACACTCCGAAAACACACACGCGAACGGGAAACCTTCTTCCACCGATCCTGCGCCCTAATCGTGATTCTGACAATCCTAGCCGTGCAAATCATCAACATCCTCACACAATAAAACACACCGAAAAATATGACCGCACATACCGCCTACCGAATCTGGTTTGAAGAATTCCTGTCTACCGAATTCTTTGCAGAATATCACAATCTCACCTTGGAAAAGGCCAGAAAACTAATCCGCGAAGGACGCGAAATCGAGGAGAAAATCGACAAACTAAAACAACAACACACTAAAAAACAGAAATAATGAAAATCAAAAGCGTTGAAGAGATTCACTATGGTTTCAGCACCAAATATTTGGTGACATACGAGGATGGAACATGGGAATGGAAATACCATTGCTTGAAATCATTTATCCCATTTTTAAACAACAAATAACACACTAAAAAACAGAAATAATACCATGAACAAACAAGACGAACTTGAAACACTCCGAAAAACCGCCGAAAAACTAGGCGCGAACTCCTACTGCGGCCCGTGGCTATTGGATCAACTCCCGCAAATCGAGCAGGATATCCGCTCGGATTTCTTCCCGCAGGTTACTTGGACGGAATCACGCCGCATTCAAGACCAGCACCTCGCAAACGCGAAAACACAAGCGGAATTCCTCTTGAAACAGGCGAAAGACAAAGCAGACCGCATGATTCAAGACGCTGAAAAACACTCCGCGCAAATCCGCGCCTCACTAATCCGAGATTTAGAGAAAGCAATCTCTAACCTGTAGCTGGCACACTTCCTGCTATGCATTCCACAACCGCTCTTCTACGGGAGGGCGGCATGGAGTGAAAAGCTCCGAAACACAAAACAACCTATTGTTAAACCATAAAACACACATGAAAACCACAAAACAAAATAACACAAAACTAGCGTTGGAAATCCTTGATACCATAATACATACAGGGACAAACGCAATCTCAATTTGCGAATGCGATGGAGATACAACGGCAATAATTAAGGACAGCGATGGAGACTTAACAATTATTCAATCATCCTATCTTGGAGATGTTTCCAAGACTCGCTTATATGATACAGAAATTGAAGAACTCAAAAGATTGATCTGCGAATAAAACACACATGAAAATCCAAAAACAAACATTCTCTGGAGGCGTCTTTGAACGCAACTCATTCGTTCTGCACAAGATAACTGGTCGATTCACAGGAAAATGCTCGGCTTGGTTCCTCGCTGACGGCTCAATCTTCGACGCCGAATGGATCAGAAAAGATGGACAAATCCGCAACATTCCACGCAACACGCCAATGTTCCGGCATTGCGAATCGCTTGGCCCCGCTTGGAAGTAATCCTGTTAAACAATAAACCAACAACACACAACAAAACCAAAACCATGAAACCACAAGATAAAAACACAATCGCCGAACTCGTAGCCTTGCTCTCACAAGCAATCGACATAATCCGTGAATACAACGGAGAAGATGATGCAGACTACCTCGAAAAAGAGATGCAGAAAACACTCCAACAAATCGTTAAACAATAAACACACAACAAAACACATATGAAAATCGAAAAAGCAATCGAAATGCTTCAACAAGAGCAAAAATCCGGCACAAAAAGCATCGTCTTCGCATATTGGAAAGCTGAACTATTTGGAAAAGAAGATGACGAATCTTGGGAGGCGGAATCAGAATGGATCGAGAACGATATGGATTGGAGCCGAGCGCACGATCAAATGTGCGATCTGCTATTGCTACAATTGACTAACGAATAAATACACAACAAAACCATGACAACAACACAACACACAGGCGGGAATTGGTATGTCGAGAGAATCCACACGATGGCGGACAAGACGCCTCACGATTACGACATTTGGGCAGTCTACAGCACCCAAAGAACAAGATATGCGGACAAGCCTCAAGACATTTGCTTCTTCAACTGGAGAACTCCAGCGGGAAAATCAAATGCCCATCTAATCTCATCCGCTCCAGATATGTTTCAAGCGCTGCAAGCCATCGTTGACGCATTCGGAGATCAAAACAGCCTGTTGATCGATCAATGCAAAGCCGCAATCGCTAAAGCAGAAGGGAGGACGAAATGAAACGCATCGCTACACTCGCAGGAGCGTTGCTATTCACCTTCGCGCCTATCCACGCAAAAACACATTGCAAAACAGAACTCCGCCACTCCGTCTATTACAAACATCCCGCTTACATTCGCGGCTTCGACGATGGATACGATGGCAGGGAGTATTACAACCCATTCACCTACTCCGACGATCAGTTGCTATACGACATTGGCTTTGAAGATGGCGATGCCGCATACCTAGACGACAATCTCCGCTATCGAAGCAGGCGCATTTGCTTCTAAATCAAACAAAAACACACAACAAAATGAGCGCACTAGAAAAAACATATCAGACCTGCCTCCCGCCAGAGGCTTATATCCGAATCATTCGCTCTTGCGAAAATCAGAACCCGCCGAAATTCATGTCATCCGTGTATCCAAAAGCACAACAACCGAAGAAGTTAGCGAAGAAGAAAGGATCGAAGTAATGGTTATCTTATCAACAACCTACGAGAATCGCGCCTTTGATTCTTTAACACTCGCCGAAATTTACGGGTGCGAGAACATAATCGACAACTGCTGCATCCTTACTGAAGACGGACGGGTGCTGGCCTTCAAACGGAAAGGAGGAGACAATGTTTTCACACGAATCCGAAAGCAAGACCGCATCGAAACGCCAGCTTGAGCTAATCGTTAAGCTCAAGACGCAGGTTGGTCTGCCAGTTGGGAACATCTGGCACTACACGAACACGGAAGCGCAACGAGTCATTCGCTTATTGAGGAACTACGCGAATGCTTGTTGAACAATAAAACAACACTCTGCAAAACGGGGCTAGGATTACCTAGCCCTTTTTTGCTGTCTTGGCGGATTGCTTAAATGCCTTTGCTGTTGGGGCGCCTTTGCTTCCAATCTTACGCATACGCTCACCGGAACCTGCTTTAATGCGCTCCTGCTTGGCGTGGATCGCAGCATACAAACCTTTACTCTTCAATGTGATTCACCTCCTTCGCGTCTAGGCTAGGGATTTCCAGCCTATCATTGACTAACTGAATCAAAACTTGGTTCTTGGAATCATCACCAGATAGCTCGCCAGAAAGCCTGCTATCCAACTCGATTGCCTTCAGCTTATCTCCAACCTTCGGGCCTTGCAGACTGCGATTGCCCTCACCATCAACGGAAAGACTAGCGATTGGAGACTCCTCGGTAATGTCTGCTGGCTTTGCTCTTGCCACATCTGCAAGCAGGGAACGCTTCTCGGCAATCGACATTGCATTCTGCACCCATACGGACTCTTTCAGTTCCTCCATATACTTCTGGACATGGGGTCTGTTCTCTATCTTCGCACCACGAATTGCCGCATACTTGCTGTGTGTTGCGGCATATCCAGATGCCTCGTACGCTTTAGCGAGCGACTTGCCTCGGACTCGCTCCATGCAGTAACGCTTCTCTCCTTCTGTCAGTTCTCCGTTCTTTCGTTTAGGCATCTTGTGTAATAGCTGTATCTTGAGGATTTTCTAAATCAAATCTCTCGCAATGCCAAGTCTTATTCGGCATCACCTTGTATCTCGGCAACTCTCCACGGCAAAACGATGGATCATTCCAGACTATACGATTGTTCGGCATGGCCGCGATCTGTCCAGACCCGTCATCTAATAGCAGAATGTGATAACATTTGTGCTGACTCGGACAAAGCGAGAAGCCGTTGTCTGTGTGATCTAATGTAAACCAATACCTCGCAGGAATGTCCTTGCCTGATCTAGTTCTGAATGTGCAAGCCATCTCTCGGAAGTAGTTGTATTGCACAACCGAGAACTCCCAGCCCATTGCATCCCACAACTGAAGGTCATGTGCCTGCCAGAACCATTGCCGTTCGGGGTCTGGCTTTTCGTGATGCAGGTAGTGGATCGGTATCCTTGCCCATTGCGCTCCAGACTCACACAAGATGGAGAAGTAGAATGCTCTACTCGGAACCGAGGTGATGCCTGTAATGACGCAAGGCTCGTAGCCCTTCACGCCTGTCAGCCCATGCAGAATATCCTTCTGTACATACCCGTAAATGTGTTGCGGAACAGAAGCGTTCTGCGTGTAGTGCATTATTTCAAAGCGGCTTTAGCTTTGTCCAGCTTCTCAAGGAATGCCGTAATGCTCATGTCACCTTCAAAGAACTCACCGAATGTCGTTAGGTAAGCATCAGTCAAGAGACAAAGAAAGCGAGCCTCGTCCAGCTTCTCGACGATCTGCTTCGGGAACTGGAAGCCTAGTGGTGTTCCGTCCTTATCCTCAAGATTGCTGTCGTTGAGGTCGATTGTTTTCTGAATGCCGTCTGCGATCTCCTTGAGAGATACGATTTGATTTTCTTGTTCCATATTATTTAGCGATTTTGATCAGGTCTTGCATTGTGTCTTCGTCGAACAGTCCAGCTTGGCCGGACTCTTCCAACTTGTGATGCTGTTTCATGCGGTCATTGATGATGAGGCGGATCGTGGATTGCGTTTCAACTTTCAAGCGGTTGAAAATCTTCACCAGTTTCCCGATGAAGTGGTATTGATCCAACTCTCCCGCTCCTCCACCGATGCTCCATTGACTAGCGAGGATTAGCAGTTCGTCTGTTCCGCCCATGTCTCCTACCCATGAGTTCGCGCCTTTAGGAGTCTTTGCAAGCGGTTCCTTGCCCTGTTCCATACGCACATGGCTGCGAGCTTCTAGTGCAGTCCAGCCTTCCTTACAGGCTTGCTCGACTAACTCGATAACCTTCTTGTTGTTGGCCGCTTCGTCGTCAGAGTATTTAGAGCAGGCAATCTCAACTGCTACGGTTGGGGAAATCTCGGCGCGATACTTGAGAGGCACACGCTGGGCTGCACGATGCCAGCCGGACACATGAGAGTAAGACAGCTTGAGAGATGCGGCGATCTGTGTGACGACATTCTCGAAACCGAGTGCGTAAAGGTGTCTGATACCCTCACCAGCGATCCACATTCCCTTGCTAGACATATCCACACCGAGTCCGATAGCGGCAGCGTAATCCTCTGGGCAAGGGATAACACCAGCCTTCGGAACGAACTGCGTTAGGTTAGCAAAATCATACTTCTCTGCGAGGGCAGTATATCCATTGTGCATACCTGTATTAACGGCTGCCTCAAGGATGCTCTGCTCTGTGCCGAGTTGTGCTTCTGCTTTAACTATGGAGAACTTCAGTTCCTTTGCGTCTATCTCACCTCGATCAAAAGCAAGGATAGCGCAGGCTTCTTCCAGCAATTCAAAGTGGTTTGCCGGACTATCCTCGTCGATCTCGTCGTCCTGCTCACAGCACTTGATGAGTTTGAGTGCCGTCTTTACATCAGTCTTGTGCTTAATGGACAGCATTTCTGCCAAATCCATGCGAGTGATCATGCCTTTTGGGGTATTGAATGACCCCTTGAGTGTTTGTGTCATAGGTATTTAGGTTTTATTTTAGTTTTTTATTCAGGTATTGTTCGACAATAACGCGAACAAGGCCGGAAACTGATCGTTGCTGGGACTTTGCGAGAGTCTCCAGCTTCTTCTTGCAGGTAGCAGGAAGGTAAAGTCCAAGGAAAGTATTGTTGTTATTCAACTTCTTCATTTGTGTGTTCGGCGATAGCCGTTAGCTCAACATAGGTATCCAGCAAATCTTCGTCGTCGAAGTCTGTTGTCTGTTTGCAGTTGTCTCCAGAAATAACCCTAATGTCCCGTTGGAACCCTTCGTGCGGAGTTGCGCGAATGTATTCGACTACTTCATCCTCGTCACGAAAGAACTTGGCGAAGTCGTAATGCTCTTTGTTGAGCGGCTTGGTCAGGACTAGGTATTCCATATAGTTTGTAGGAGTTGGAGGAGGCTGGGGAACCATGAAAAACCAGCCCCCTCCTGTCGCCTATGACAAATTAGAATGCTTCCTCTTTAACGCGAGGTTCGGAAACTTTGAGCGAGTAGTAGGAACCCTGCTCGTTAGTCTTTTGCCAGCCAGCAATCTCGTAGTCCTTGCCGTTGACATTGATTTTACCCTTCACATCTGGGTGTTTCTCCTCTTTTTTGTATTTGTTTTTACTGAGGAATCCGCTGTTTTCTTTAGCCATATTATTGATTTGGTTGGTGTTATTCTGCGATAGCCTTGTAAGCTATGATGTTTTTCTTGATGGCGTCGATGCCATCGAAGAGGAATAGAGATGCCGTGTTGTCTGACATCTTGTAAAAGTCTTTAGCCTTTGCTGGAATGCGCTCGTCTTTAGCGAAGTGACAGGCGCCGATAAACTCTTCGGGAGTGTATCCAGCCCTCATCAATTCTTGGAATAACGCTTGGTGATTCTCTCCGTTGAATTTGGATGCCGTTTCTTTTGCCTTAGGAGTCTCTGTAGCTGGCTTTTCTACTGGCTTGGCTGGCTCTACCTTAACGGCAGGCTTCGGCGATTCTACGGGCTTTTGTGGAGCGTTGTTATTCCTACCCATTGCTGCCTCGCCATCGTCATCATCTGGGCAGGCCATGACCATTGCCATTAAAGCGTAGCGGCGAGCATACGAGATGAGACTGCCGATCCCTTGTGGGTCTTCCTTTGCAGGTTTCATGTAGGTGGAGGAACGAATCCATTGACCCGATGAGTGCATGAGTTGTGTTTGCACGAAGTATCCGCGCTCGTCGGAGCTTGGAAGTTGAACGATGCTTAGTCCGTTCTTGGTGAGCGATGGCTTTACTGTCTCCCATACATTCGCCAAGCTGGAGTAGGCGGAGCGGAAATAAGGATTTGCTGCATCTTTGTGGACGCTTCCCATTTCAGACTGCGCCTTTGCCAGTGCGGCTGCTAGGGCGTCGATGTTGTCAGATTGTGTGTTCATTGGGCTATAATTCTACTAGGTTTTTCGGTTGTGTCAAAATTATTTTAAGATTTTTTTTCGTATTCAACGCCATCATGGATCGTGTCGAATCCGAAATACAGGTTCAATCGAACCCATCCTTCCTCTGGGTTGTCGTCAACGACTGCGGTGAATCCGCCTGTGCCTGAATACCCGTTGCATTCGATGGCAGACTTGATCGTGCGCCTTGCTGACTTGCGAATTTCGTATTCATCTGGGACTCCAGCGTCTTTCCATTCCCAGTTGAGGTGCTGCATTACTGAAGCAACCTTGTCGAACTCGAAAGAGTCCATGATCTCGTCCATCTGCTCCAGAAGTGCTTGTTCTTTTGTCATTTTGTTTTCGGTTGGTATTTGTTTGCGAACTGCCAATACTTGCAGACATGGGTGAAGGCTTCGTAGTTTGAGTCGAGAGTCTTCTCGTCATACCACGCTTCACCGATCCTGCCGGGTTCTGTTGTTGAGATATAAAGATTAACTCCACGCTTGGCTCCTGCGACCTTGGCATAGGCCGCGATCTGCATTGGTTCTTTCGACCAAGGCTCGATGTCGTATTCTGGTTTGGTCTTGCGGCTCTTGTAGTCCAGCACATGAAGCACTCCGTCCTTCTCGATGAGAGCGTCAGTCGTTCCCGCGTAGCCGACTTCAGGGTTGACCAATCGCAGTTCGTGTTGAAGGAACTTGACCCTGTTATGCTCGACCCACTTCTTAACTGGCGCGACATACTCTTCCATCACAGGGTCGTATGCCTCGCCTTGGAAGTGCATCTCTAGTGCCTTGTGAATCTGTGTGCCGAGGTCTGCCGCTTGCTCTACTTGCTTGAAAGCATCTGTCATAATGCGCGAGCAGTAGTCCTCGTCGCTCTCGTCTGGGTTACGAGGCAGAGTCAGGCTTGCCATCAGAACCTGCTGTTGTTTCCAGCGGTCTAGTTCTGGCGATGCCAATGCCTTGAAGATTGTCGTAACACTCGGAAAAAGGCCGAGTGCCTTGCAATCTCGCAGCGTTGTCGGGCGCATACCGCCCTTGCTTTTGTTGGGAACTTCAAAGACTGCTTTGCCGTTGATGTCGTAATAATGTCCTGTGTCTTTCATTTATTTTTGCGTTCTAGTTGTTTTATTATTTTCTTAATTCTTCTGTTAATTTTTGCTGGCGTCTCTAAATCAAATCGCCAATCAATTTCGTTTAGTTCAAACAACGCGAGGTCTAGTTTTTTAGAAAAACTGTAAAGCATCTTCTTTGAATCAACGAAGAACGCCTCATACTGCTCGCATTTTTTGTGAAGGTCTTCGGCCTTTTGGTGGATGATTGCTCCAGCCAGCAGGCGTTGTTGCACGATTACTTGCAGTTCGTTTCTCTCACGCTCTAACTGTCTAGCGAACTCGGTTGGAACCATGTGTTCCTGCGAGAATGCCATGCGTTCAGCTTTATCTGTTTCAGGTGTGTCTTTCATTTGTTGCAGAGTGGGCAGATTTGTGTGTTTGGTTTGGTTACTTCCTTCCAAGCGCATCCGATTAGGAATAGTGAAAGGATAACTAGAAGGATTGTTTCTAGCTTGAAAAGCCTGTCGATCATTCTCGGCGAATAGCGGACAGGATGTTGTCCAGTAGCAGGACGAGCATCAGTTGAAGTGTTAGCCACTCTCTCTTGGTGTAGAGGAGCGTCAGTTGTAGGTGGTATTTCATGGTTGGTATTTGGGTTCACTAGGTATTGAATAATTCGACAGGTTTTCGTTTCGGTCAAGAGAAATTCTTAAAAAAGTTTTTAGAATAAATCTTCCTTGGATTTGATGAACTCGACTAGCCAGCGATCTTCTACGCTTCCGAGGTAGTCACGCTCTATGTCAGTCCGGCCTTGCTCTTGGTGTAGCCATGTCCAGAAGTCATCAACCCACTCGTTGTTCTTGATCGTCTCGACTGGTGACTCTTGTTTGGTAAACACACTTGACTCTTGTTTAACAATAGTCTCGTCCTCCCACCTGCGTTGGTTCAGCCATGTCGCAGGGTAGGGAACAAACTGCGGGTCTTTCCAAGTCTTCTTGTGCTGCTCTAGTGCCGGTAGGACTTCTGCCAATACACATTTGTTTTTGCTCCACGCTTTCTTTGCTTGGGGTTTGGCTACCTTCCGAGGATAGGAAGAATAGAAGGATTCAAATTCACTATCGGCAGTTTGCTCTTCAGGCCTTTGTTCTCCTTTAGTTCTTTCTTTACTAAGATAGTATTTAGTAGTTGCGGGTTTTCCCGATTCGGGATTTTCCGTATCCGGCTTTTCCGTATGCGGGTTTTCCGTATGCGGCTTTTCGCCAAACGGGCAATCTAATTCAGGAGCATCGTAAACGAAATACTCCCAGCCCCCCGGCTCTATTCCTGACCTTGGCCTTCTCCAAATGTATTTAGCCTCTATAAGCTCTTGAATGCCGTTATACACACTATCTCGACCATCCGTTGAAATGGTAGCCAAGTGCGATACATGAAGCTCCCAGTCGGAAGGCAGTGACAATAGATATGTCAGGATACCTTTAGACTTAAACGAAAGCGTTCTTGAATGCAGGAACTCGTTTGGAACAACGGTAAAGTTCCTTGTTCTTTTCTGACGAAAAATATTCTTACTCATTTACCCCATGCCTCCGAGTGAGGGTTGACATACATCTTGCCATCTCTGACTACGACAAACTTTAGAAACGAAAGAATGTGGATGGCATTTGAAACTTGAGTTTCCGAGCAATCCAATAACTCTGCTAAGTATTCATTGCTGACGCTGCATCCATCATCGCAGTTCTCAATGTAAGCTAGTAAAAATTTGTCACGAGAATTGAGGATTCTAGCTTTCAGTATTGCTCTACTCACAAGAATCCCTCCTTTCGACACTACGGGACAACAGGTATATTTCATATTTTGGAGGGGCCACCCCTTCCTAGCGGCAAAAGACGGGCGAAATGACCGGTGAAGAATTCCGCTAGAAAGTGGGTGATTTGTATTGTTTGTTTTTCAATTTACTTCTTTTGATTTGCGTCTGTTCTTCACGCAGACGGCTGTATTGCTACAGCGAGATGGACTCTACACTCGCTCGGTGTAGTGTCAAACTTTTGTTTAGAAATAAATGCAGGAACGGGTCGCGATCCCTTTTCAATATGCCGCCGCTCGGTCACGCATTTATCGGACGGATTTCTGGTCCGCCGATAATACGGAGAGGAGCTTGTCACGGTTCTCATACTGCCTGCAAAATTATCCATCGTAGCAACCACAAGGTATAGGATGCGGGTCATGCTTATCAAGCCAATCGAAAAGTTTCAACTGGTCATCATCCGCTTCAACAATCTCACTCCACGGAACCCCAAAATTCAATCCACGGACTCGGCCTTTGACAATCATGTTTTTCTCCATCGCAATCGCTCGCTCAAAGTATTCTGGATACTCATTTCTCAATCGCAGTATCTCACTATTCTTCATTGCCGGGCAGAAGTAGCAGGAGGATTTGCCCGGTAGGGGAAGTCCATGAGCTTTGATTGTTTCAATGCACTCTCGGCGTGTCCACATCCATTCAATGAGAGGGAACCAATTTTCTGCTTTTTGAGTTTTTGAAAGCTGAACATATTCAATGCTGATTGCCCTATGCCCTTCTCCAGCATCGTATCCTATTGCACGAATAATTTCTGAATGACCATTATCTTTCATCCATTTCTTTATCATCTTATTCTGCGGATCAACTTTATGCTTCAATGAGCAAGCCTTAAATCCATAAGCCAATGAAGGAAGTATTTTCTTTCGGTGGCATTCATCATACAAGTTCTCTCGTTCTCCTTTGTAGGTCGCATAAACCTTCTCAATCTCCAATCCCCACCATTCCTTGGTTTTCTCGCTCATTAAATCAATGTGAGCATAAGTTGTCGGAAGCTCGCCTCCTGTATCAGCGAATACGATGAGGTCTGGTTTAATTCCGCGATCAAGGAAACCGCAGAGCATGGCAACTGAATTTGTTCCGCCTCCGTAGGCGACAACTAATGGTTTTTGTATGTTCATTTGTTTAGGTTTTGTTCTGCACTTCAAGTGCGGCTTGATTTATTTGGCAATTCTTAAACATGAGCGATATTTTTTTGCTGTATAACTCATATCCTTCCTTGAACGGGCCGCGATAAATCTCCTTGCCATCCTCTGTCACGACGAATACGGAAGGCTTGCCGGAATGATCCCAGTATGACTTCAGCATTCCGCGCCTTTATTCTTAAGGAACTGGTATGTCGTAGCAGCCTTTTCAAACTGCTCCCAGCTTGCGGTCTTGTCCTTGCCAGCGCACCAAAAGAATTGATTCGCGCATTCCTCCCAGTCTTCAGCCAGCTTCTTCGCTTGGTTAAGCTCGGTGATGAGCTTCCATTCTCGATTCGCGCTGCGTCCTGAGATAATGTAGTTCTCTTCTAGCTCCGCTTGCAGTCCATCTCTCTGCTCCCGCATCTCAGCTAGAGCTTCGGATAGCCTAGCGAGTTCGCGGTAGGACTCGTTCAGGTCTTTCAGTAGTTGTGAATCATGGTGGCTCATAGGTCGGAATACTCCCGTGCGATTGCGTATGCTTGCATCAGCTTCTCGTTAGCTAGATCAATCTCGTCGGCGGCATATCCTATATCGTCACGCGTCATATAGATCATTGCAGATTCGATGAACCGCATTGATTCTTCTAGGTAGGTTTTGATCTGATCTTCTGGTTTCATATTCTTTCGAGAAATATTGGGGTTTGCTCACCAACATACGCGCCCTGCGTATTGTAGTAAAAATATTCTTGCGCTTCTTCTGGAGTCATGCCTTGCGACTCTAAAATCTCGATACACTTGTCACGATCATACACAGCAAGTGGAGTGTTGAACTGCCAGCCGATGCCGATGAATGCTTCGTCTAGCCCGTCTGCAAGCAAAATCGAATAGTCGTCTCCGATATGCTCGTCTAGTTTTTCTTTGAGGTTCATTATTGTTAAACAGTAGTCAGGGTTTCGGAGAGGTTCAGGTCGATATACTCCCGCACAAATTCCTCTGCACGGTCATAGTCCTTGATAAACGAAAGCGTGAGTATTTCTACCTTTGCTCCGTCTGGTTTTCTAATGGCAACACGATTGCCTTCGATGGTTACTTCGCATCCGAGATGGATGAATTTTTTATTCATAGAAATTGAATGTTGACACAACACAATATGTGGCGCAAGCTGATTTCTCAATGAACACACAATACTACATCGAACCTGAATTTGAACCAAACGAAATGTCTGTCGGATATTCTGCGCGACCAGCAGACGAGCCGGAACTGGCGCATCCAAGCCTGCTGTCTATGCAGGAGATTGACTCGCTGCGAGAGGAGCTGCGGCATGAGCGATACAGGCGACTGCTTGCGGAGGGCGAGATAGCAAGGATGAAGTTTGAAGAGGTCCGTCCTAGCGATCAATACTTCCTCGGCTTTCCGCTTCGCAACTACGACAGCAGCGACGACGACTGCCAGCGCACTACTTGGGAAGTCAAGATCGAAGGGATGTGGCATGAGGTCATAACCTGCGGTCTGCGCTTCGACCGGAAAGAAGCAATCGAATCCCTCTGCCAAATCCTCAAAGCCAAAATATGATCGCCTCACAAGAAGGCGACCCAACAAAACGGTTGCTAGAGGAAATCTTTCAACTGGCGGTTGACGATGTTCGCTATCAGAACCCAACAGCCTGCACGAAGAACGAGCTTCAAGAAACCAAGCGAACAGCAGAAGACTTCTTCAAGACCAAGTTTTATCACGAACTCTGCGACTTGTTCAACCTGCCGTCACACCGAGTAGCCAAGCTGATTCTTTCGCAGAAGAACAGTCGTGTCAGAGAGGAAAAGAAAGATGAACTGTCCTAAGTGCGGAAAGAAGACGAAGATCATCGACAGCAGAGTTGCTGGTGATAGAACAGTAGTCAGCAAAGAACACGAATACACGGGCAGTAAGGTTCGCAGGCGGCATCAATGCAAGTGCGGGATTAGATTCTCCACGATTGAAGTCTTATGCGAAATACTCCCACCTGTATTCCCAATTGAAAACAGATACAGGAAACCTAAACCAAAACACAAACCAAAGAAACCAAAGGCCAAACCAAACAACGATTGGCTGGAGAGAATAAATAGAAAGCTAGAAGAAGTATGACCTACGAAGAATTTGTTTCAGCCCTCGTTAAGGACGGGCATAAGATTAAAGAAGAGATCACGCCAAATGAGTGCCACACCCTGCACATGATTATGGGAATCTGTGGAGAAGCTGGCGAGCTGCTGGATGCGGTGAAAAAGGCAGTTATTTACCGCAAGAATCTGGACCGAACGAATGTCATTGAGGAACTTGGTGACATAGAGTTTTACCTTGAAGGTTTCCGCCAGTCGGTTGGAATCAGCAGGGATGAGACAATTAAAGAGAACATGGACAAGCTGCGGAAGCGATACGCGAAGATTCAATACACAGATGAAGCCGCTCAAACTCGCGCTGATAAAGCCTGAAAACATATTGCTGATGGCAGTCATAGCAGTGTGTGCTGCATACAAGTTATTTCTTGAATGACTCTACACCCATTCGTAGGTATAGACGAATCAGGCGACCTGCATATCTACATATCGCCATTCAAGCTGCACAAGTTAAGCCCTATGCACTCTCGCGGCAGACCATTCCCAGACGGTGCGGAACGAAGCATCTCGCCTGATAAGGCAGAAGAGTTGTTAAATAAAATGCACGATTATTTTAACGAGTATGAAAACAACAAGAGGTCTAAAAAGAAATAAACCTATGAACAGGGTATCCGATAAGCACCGCAAGGAGCTAAAGGAATACTCCAAGATTAGGTATGATTACTTTATGCTGAATCACTTCTGCGAGATATGCGGAGAAGCAGCAACAGACATTCACCATAAGGCTAGGAGGGGTAGCAACCTTAACAAAACAGAAACATGGATGCCTGTGTGCCGTAAGTGTCATACCAAGTTGCACGACAATCCGAAATGGGCAAAGGAGAATGGATACTTGATATGACTATATTCGCAATAGACCCCGGCCCCACAGACTCAGCGTTCGTTCAATGGGATGGGAAGGTTGTCGACCACGGACATCTTAATAATTACGAGATGCGTCAACTGCTGATTGGTAGGGAATACGACATCGTAGCCTGCGAAATGGTAGCCAGCTATGGCATGGCGGTAGGTGCAAGTGTATTTGATACCTGCCGCTGGGTAGGGAGATTTGAAGAGGTTGCTAGGACTGACACGCTCTTGTGCTACAGGAAGGACATTAAGATGTATTTGTGTCGCACGATGCGATCAAAGGACAAGGACATCCGACAGGCATTGCTGAACCTTGTAGGACCACAGGGAACTAAGG
>Ga0315904_10005226_pt1 | contig 18095 bp, 23 predicted proteins | sample LakEriMetagenome_6_FD_203529 | JGI IMG/M metagenome (GOLD analysis project Ga0315904, IMG submission 203529) | Freshwater fungal communities from buoy surface, Lake Erie, Ohio, United States - Buoy 12 MA120 | ecosystem: Environmental > Aquatic > Freshwater > Lake | place: USA: Lake Erie, Ohio...
TGGTATCCATCACATAAATCTTGGAAGCAGTAACCAAGCTATGAGGGATAACGGGAACGCCTACGATACGAACGTTACCATTCTGGTCGATAACCATGCCACCAGGGATAGAGTAATCGGATGGCTTGGTTTTCAACAAACCAGCCCAACCAGCGTGTGTGGTCAAGGAAAGATTTGGAGTCCAGTTCAACGCGCCCAATTGAGCTACATAATCAATGAACTTCTCAGCGGTGTTAGCACCAGAAGAAGAACCTGCGGTAGCAGAAGCGGCGATGGCGTTGAGGTAATATGTATCTTCAGCCTTTTGGAAGTCTTCGATCAAAGACTGCTGCAAATAAGCTTGCAAGAAAGGAAGGTCATCAATCATCTGACGAGATACTTTAGCGTAACCAGCGATGAAAGACAACGCGGTGTTTACTACGGTTACATCGTAATCAACTTGAGGCTTTGCAGAACCTTCAGTTTGCTTACCGAAAGAACCTTCACCAACGGGGCTGTTGCCACGAGGGAAAGATACAGAACCAGTTGATACGGGGATGATGTTGAACACACTTCTCAGGTGAGGGTTAACAAAGCTACGGAGAGCTGGGTTGTCAACATAAGAGGTGTAAACAGAACCAGTAAGGTTGTTAGAAATGGTCATAGTACCTACGGCCTTCAAATCCATCTCGTAAGAGAAACCTTTACCGTTACCACGAGCGGCAGACTTAATGTCGTTCCAACCCTTTTCGATAGCAGCACCAATTTCGCTCTTGATGTTGTTGATGTGGTCAGCGTAAGAAACGGCAACCTTCTTCTCTTCTTTAGCTTGGAGCTTACCAAAGGCAGCTTTAGCTTCTTTAACTTCGGCAACAGCTTCAGCAGCGGTCTTGTTTGCCTTAACCATCTCTTCGTTGATTTGCTCAACGCGAGATTCAAATGCTTTAGCGGCTTTCTCGGTAGCAGCTACAACCTCGGCCTTTTGCTCGGCCAACTTAGATGCCAAGGCATCTTCAAATTGCTTCAAATTTTCCATTTTGTTAGATTTTATTAATTATTGATATGAGTGATGACACATCAACCCTTTCCTCTCCTTTTTGCTGCTTGGGCTCCTCAACGGTGGCCTTCGTGCTACTCATTTGCTCAACGGCTTGTGCCAATTGCCTTACTTTAATAAGGCAAAGTTCTATTGTCTCATCTGTAACATCGCTATTACGGATGAACTTCTCGAAATTACGAATTTGTTCTTTAATCTCATCAATATTTTTTATTGACTTGATACCCAACATTGGTGTATGCTCATTAGCACCCCAAGCGGTCAAGGATGAACCTTCGAACAACATAACCTCATGTATCTCATTGGCGCTATCGTTTTTTTGCTCACGCAAAGTCCTAAAGCCAATGGAATGTTCACTAATTAGGCCACTCTCAACCATCTTTACAAAGTCTTGGCCCAATTGATGTTTACCTACTTGTGAACGATAGAAAAGGCCATAATTGTCCTCTTTGAGTTCCATTATCTTGCCCAATGGCTTAGATGGGTCATGGTTAAGCAAATGCTTAATCCTTCCCTTGGCATCCGGCCCCCAATCTTGGATTGACCTTTTAAAAGCTCCTGGCATCATTATATCCCCATCGGAGTCAACCATGCCAAAAGCACTAAAATAGCCACTAACAATACCTTGTTTGGCATCAACATCTTTTACCTCAAGGCTTTGGTTTTTGTAAACGTATATCATACTTTTCTTATTATCTATTTGGTCTAATTTTCTTATTGCCCATTCTATTCCGGCATCACCGCCCCACGCATCCCACATGATGCCTCCACATCCCTCATCATAAGGCACGTCCTTATTTTGTTGATGCCTTTTAAATGATGCCATCCTCGCTATCGTGTCTCTACTTATCTTCTCTCTGTTTGCGAGTTGCCTTGCTCTTGTCCAACCAACAGGAGTGCCGCAACTGCTGCCATTCTCCTCTTTATATTTCAAAGCCCTTTTGGCATTGTTAGTCGCTGCCTCTGGGTAATCATTGTAAGTCTCTTCTTTTTTGTCCATGTACTCATCCTCATCCTCCTCTTGTGCCAAATAAGCTCTATAAGCCCTATTTGCACTTTCTTCGCTTCTATACATACACTCACCATCCCCAATTCTCCAAAGACCATTTCCGCAACTTTCTACTGGCATAATTAATCTATTGTAGCTACATTTAGCTTAGGTTTAAAAATAAGGTTTCCATTGCCATCCCTCTTGGGTATAAATCCAACCGTACAACGACAATTGATAGTAAACCCAGGAGGTGCGCTCAAATCCCCAGGTTGCATGGCTACTACGGGCTCACCCTTTTTGCCAGTTGAAGTAAAAGGCTCTTTGTAAGGAACTACCACACCATCCATCTCCCAATGGTCGAACTCATCCTTTGGTATCCTCCTTGTCCTATTGTCCTTAGCGCTAATCCATATTTTGTCCACCTCAAAATTGTGAGCTTGAGCCCCCATCATTGCGGCCATATTACTCGCCCTCATCACCTCAGTCCTAACTATCCTCCTCGCCCTAAAGGCTGCATATGCCAATTGGTCATCGCTAAGTATTTGCTTGACTATCTCATCCACACCCAATCCATCCTCAATAGCCTTACTCACAATAGCCAAAAGCTTGTCCTTAGTTGTTTTAGTTATGTCCGAAACCAAAACAAAGCCTTGTTGCATAAGGAAAGTAAGTATCTCTTTTGTCCACTCCCTATTAAAGCCAAAAGTCTCACCTTTACGGTTAGCCTCTATCTTTAACATCCTATAAGTGGCATTGCCAAAAAGGATGGTTGCTTCCTTATATAAATCCTCAAAGACCTTAATTAATTCTTTCTCCCACAAGTCAAGTCCTAACCTTGTCCTTGCCACATCCACACCATAAAGCTCAATATCTTTAGCAAAGCGTTTAAATTGTTTGAGTATTGAGTCTTTAGTCGCATTGAAGTATTTGCTATCCAATTGCGCCCTTAGTCTCTCCACTTTCCTCCAATATTCTCGCCTTTGCTTCCCATTCATTTTCAAGTCGTTTACGATAACCCTCCCTCACCTTATCCATCATCCTCTTCTCTATCAAGCAAGTCCTCTCGCTTGGTGTTTTAGGATATTTGGTCATCACTATTGTCCATATCTCCGTTTTGGTCATTGCTCATACTTTGGTCATTGCTAACGCTCAAATCCATCATTACTTGCTCCAAAGGTATCAACCCTTGATTGACATAGCTATACTCATAAGCACCACCTCTCTCCTCATAATTCATAGCACTCCTCTTCTCATCAAATGTCAACCAGTCGGCCATCCTTAGTTGGTTAACCATTTTCTCGAAGTCTTGTTGCATCTCCGGTAGGGCCGTGATGTCAAAGTCTATATAAACATCCTCACCAAACCTTGGCACTAACCACTTGTTCAACTCATCCCTCAATTGACAATTGAGAGGCATGATGGTATTTGTAACCAAATCCCTCATTGCATTTGAATAGTTATTATATGAGCTGCTATCCGTGTCAAACAAGACAACTGGCAAACCAAACAATCTACACCATTGGTGAAGGGTCATCTGCATTGTCTTAACCAACTCCATATCCACACTACTCAAACCAAAGTTTAAATAATCCCAAGGAGTTTGGAAAACACCAATAGCACCCTTTTGGTCTTTGTTATTAACCCTATCATTGACCATCCTTTGCACCAAAGAGGCTTGTTCCGGTGTCAAGGTTGGGATAGAATTATTAATGGCTTTAGGCACAATAGCACCTTTAGCTCCTCCATTGGCGGTCATGGCGGCACTCGCATCGGCGGCATTATTGCTCATCCTCAATAACTTCCAACCTGGCCTCAATGGTGACAAGCCCCTCAAGTGTGTCCTTGTGTCGGCGTTAAACTCTGGGTTCCAACTCTTCCATTGGCACACCACATCTTTTGGTAGATCAATACCCGCTCCAACCATCAACTTGTAACCCAATATTCCATACAAATCCTTTGGGTCGGGGTAAATGTCCAAGAACTGGGTTGGTAATACGTTAAGCTCAACGAACTTTCCTCCCTCAACTCCACCGTCATTTCCATATATGTCCCCTTCTCCAGATAATATACGATAACCATATAGATTCTCAAAAAATTGGTCTTGTGCTTGTTGTGGGTTAGGTTGTTCCAAAAGTTTAGCAAGAGGTGAGTTAGTCACCATGTTCTCTTCGTATGCATTCTTACGCCTAAGCAAAGCTTGTTCGTAAGCGCCCTTATGTTGTAAACCTTTAGTTAGTTGCTTGTATTGGTGCAAAGATGTTTGTGCCTTCTCCCCTGGTTTCATCTTATACACATACCAAGGAATAGAAGCCGCCTTCCTTGCCAAAAAGGATACAATAGCGTAAACATCGCTATTACTCAAGTATCCTTCCGCGACATAACTATCGGCACCATATTGCTGAAGGACGGAGTTATTAATGCCTTGTATCTTTGGTTGGTTAACGGGATAAGGATTTAAACCCTTACGCTTCATGTAACCCTCTACAAACCTATCTATGATTCCCATATTATATCATGCCCCAAGTTAGTTGAGGCGCATTTAATTTCGTAAATACTGCGTATCTAAGAGAGTCGCAAAGGTGGTCATTAAACTTAACTGGCTCATCCAACTTCTTGCCATTCCTATCCGTTTTCCATTTATAGTTTCTTAATTCCTTCACTAAGTTATGACTTTTCTCCGTCACATACATCGGCACACTTTTAATCTTCTTAATACCTTCGGTAACATCCTTGTTGCTTGGTTTGGCATTTAGACCACAACGACAAAGCTCCTCAATGGTTTTAGGCTCTGCACTATCGCAAAAAATCTCATCATATTGAGATATCCCTAAACTCTTAACCTTCTCAACCAAGTCGTTAGTCGTTAGCTTTGTCTCGTAAATAACCTCATCAACATAAATACCTCCCTCATAAAAAACCACTTTGGTCATGGCAGATGGATTGTTAAAACCAAAATCTAAGCCATAAACAACCTCACCTTGTGGCAAGTCATGGCAATAACGCCAATGAGTGTAAATGGTGTCGTGTAAGTTGCCCTTTTGACCAAGGCCATAGATTAACCAGTAATTCTCATCGGCATCCTTTAGCCTCTCAATCTCTTCAACCAACTCTTTTGGTAGAAAAGGATTGTCTTTATATGTCGTTATGTAAAAGTCGGCATCATCACGAGGTATCACCTTATCAAATACCCAATGGTACTCATCCGATGGGTTATAGTCCAAGATAATCTTACTTTCTGTCCTCATAGTGAGCTGCACCCATGCCTCATAAGACATCTCGGTACATTCGTTCATGAATAGGTATTGCCTCTTACGACCCCTTATCTTGTGTGGCTGATCAACGCTCACGAACTCAACCAAGTTGCCATTTAGGTTGTAAGTTTGCTCGGTCTTATTATGGTTATCCTCCGAATAGATGCCCAATTTTAGTAATATTTCGATAAAATCACGCAACACCGACCCTTTGATAGATGGTAAGCTTTGCCTTACAATAGACAAAGTTTGCCCCCTTTCTTGGAGCAATTTGACTATGAACCAAAGGATAATGTTGTAGGTTTTGCCCGAACGGCTACCACCTTGCATCACGGTTATCCTCTTATCACTTGTACGCAGTATGTCAAAGACCTTGGATGTCTGTATTTTTGGCCTCATCATTTTTCAGTCCATTTATAACCTCTACGGTCAGTCCACTAATGCTGCCTTCAATTTTAGACTCAACTCTTTTTACTGGCTCACCGAAAAAATACTTAGTGTATAATTCCACGGCCTTCATATCTCTTTTCTTCAAATTAGCCTCCATTGCCTCATACCACAAAGGCTCAAGAGGACTTAACCTCTCAAGCAACTCCTCCTCCGATTTTCTCCTTGGCCTTCCCGACCCTGGTCTTGGTCCACCCCATCCTGCCATCTTGATAAAATTTGGTTAAAAAAGCCTTTAGTGTTGATGTATCACCTCCATATTGTGCGTAAAGCCCTTCTCGTCCTTTTTATCGCGCTCAAATATCCTAAGCTTTACCCACCCATCCTTATTAGGCAAGGTGTCTAAAAACGCCTTAAAATCGCCTACATTCACATTAAGCATGAGAGAGCCATCTCTCTCGTTCTGCCTAAAGTAAAAGCCTTTCTTTTGCATATAGTAAAATTAAATGTTTTTATTACATCAACTAACTCAATTAACATGGTTTGTTAATAAATCGGAGTTATGATGCAATCATATCTATTTTGGATATCGTTTATTATTATGTTTGGATTAATAATGTCGTTGACCATTATTGAGAGCTTTATTTCGGTGTAGTTGTTCTCTTTTAGTTTTTCCATTATTTTACCATAAGGGATGGATATTATTGGGTCATCCATCTCAAGCATATTAGCCACGAATCTCGTTGAGTGTATCACGGTGGTATGGTCTTTGTTTATGGACTTACCTATCTCACCCAAATTATAGTTCAAAAACCTCCTTGAAATATAGCAATAGATTTGTCTTGCTACTACGGTCTTTCTGAATCTCTCTTTACCGATAATTTTCTCCGGTGTGGTATCCATGACCTCGGCACAAATTCCTAATAACATTTTAAGCTGTTCCATGTTTTTCATCTTTTTCTTTCTTCCCCCCCCACCTCTATTTTTTACCTTTTTAACTTTTTCACTTCAAAATATGTAAAAAATATGGTACAAGTGGTACAAGGATTATAAAGTATTATAAATCAATAAGTAATAAAAAAAGCAAAATGGTACAAAAGTGGTACAAAAGTGGTACAAAGTAGTACAAAATCAAAAATCTAAGGGTAAACTACTAAATCTTATAGCTATTTTACCTCTCTCAACCTGATGTTTTTGTTCCAAATACTCAATTCCATACAATTCTGTACCACTTTTAATTCCCCTCTTGTACCGTATTCTGGTATAGTCTTTTTTATCCATTCCATACATATTTAAGAACTCTTGATGCAATTGGTCTATACTCACCCAATCACCATTTTTGATGATTTCCTCAAAGTGTTCTACGAACTCATCACCAAACTGATTTTTAAGGGCTTTCCTTGCCATCTTTTCACTAAATGGTATATTGACTACACCATTAGCCAAATAGTCGCTTAAAGAGAAGAATAAGAGGTTATAAAACCTATTCCATTCATCTTTATCCCAATCATCAAAAAGTTTATGTCCAAACTCATCCTCTGGGGTCTTGGTTGCACCAAAGTATGGGGCAAACTCAAAGACTCTTTGTCTCCTTTTGGCATGGATACCATTTTGTGGGATAGAGTAGTTAGTGGTAAAAAGTATCTTAGGAGAGTCCTTATAGGGTATAAAGAGCTCATCCTTGTTCTTTTTCTCTACGGTTATACCTTCGGTTATAATGCTATAAAATCCCTCAAAATCTACCTTTTTACGAGTATCCTCTATGGCTACTATTCGAGTGTCAAGGTCAACCCGTTGGAAGGCAAAGTTTTTGTCAACCTTAAAGTTCTTACCATCAACTCGGATGGTTTTGACTATGTAACTAAGAGCTTTGACAAAAATACCCTTTCCGGTACCTCCTCCTTTCTCCTCATTGTCGGTCTCCTCGGCTAAAATTACGGCGAATGGTCTTGCGGGGTCTTTGTATTGGTGCAAAAGGTAACCGATAAGGCTAAGAGCGTACATATACTTCTCGGGTGTATCTCCACTAATACGCTTTAGAAACCTAAAATATTCAATACTCTCTGGGTCAATACCATCTTGATCCACATGAATAAAGTGGTTGATAACTTGTGTTTTCCAAATAACCTTACCTAATTCGCCATAGGTAACAAGTTTTATATCATTTTTGGTAATTTGTACCACTCCATTGATAAATGGAAAAAAAGCAATGTCTTTGGTGTCTTTTAGAAAGTCAATATCTGCACGAGTAAAAAACTCAAAAAAGGCATCACTAAATAGCGAGATGGCATTTTTATAGACCAACTCCAACAAATCTTGTGGGGTGATACCGCCATCAAAGCTATCTGGGAGTCTATCAATATAGTCCTTAATAAACTTTTTTACTTGTTCACTTGATGCCTCCTCAACAAAACCATCTTTTATTCTAACCAACCTATAAGAGGTGGATTGTTTATCGTAGAAATAAAGCCTAAATCCTCCTTGCTCGGTTAGGAATATTTGAAGTTTGTACTTACTAATTTGTGGGTTACCATTCTTATCAATGTCCCAAAAGGTACAAATCTTGTCCCCCCACCTTTGTTCAAGGTCATCAACTATCTCTTTAGCGTTGGTGAGGTCTTTATCATATTTTTTTACCAAAATGGTAATTAAGTCATCATTGGTAGCACCATCCTTTTTTTTCTCAAATAACTCTTTTTCAAGTTTATCACCGAAGTTGATACGCTTCTCACCATAGCCATTTTCGAGTAGCTTTTTAGCGCTCTTTTTCCAATCTCCATTACACTCCAATATGGTGAAGACATGAGCCAATTTATAGCCTTTATTTGGCTCAAAAGGTGTATTGGTAGAGAACACGGAAAATAGACCAAGAGACTTATTAAATGAGCCGGAGTGAGAGGATGTGCCACCAGGGCGTAGGTAATAATCCCTCTCACTATTGCTTTTAACTATTTCCCAACCATACCCTTCTAATAACCCTCGCAAATCCCCTCTTTTGTTATAGTCATCAAAAGGTGAGACTCCATAATCTTTAGTGCTTGGCCTATGGTGTGCTTCGATTACCACCTCATCAATAACCTCATTAAATGCACCCATAACCTCAAATAGTTGCATTCTTTCCTCTACACTAAGCACATTAATACCCTCTTGCAAGATGGTGTACCCTTCACTTGGGGGTGCTACAACGTAGCCACCCTCACCACGAGTCTCAATGATGCAATAAGTCTTATTGTGAGGGTTTTGTGTTAACTCTTCCGGAGTGGCATGGCGAAGAGCCAACTTTTGGTTTCCTTGTATGCATTCGCAACGATAATATAAGTGCTTACCATTTGATTTGGTGTTGACAATATGAAGCTTTTTGTAGATGTCTTGAGGGATTGCCTTTTGTATCTCCTCCCAAAGAGGGTAGGTCTCGTATTTAGTGTCTATGTCAATGACCTCAAGGTTTGAGGAGACACCACCACAAATAATAGCCATCCCTTTGGCTCGTGGGTCGGACATTTGCTTGTCGAACTCCTCTTTTGTTATTTGTCGTGTCTGGTATTCTTTCCAAGGGTAAAGTGATTGTTTTTTATCATTAACGGCAATAGCATTAATGCCTAAGTCTAAGTAGTTCATTAAGTAAAAAGTTTATAGTTGCGAAAGTATGTCTTTAACTTGACTAACTGACCTAACGACATGAGCCGGAACACCCATCGTGTTCAATCCTTCAATGTGATGCTCCTGTAGTTTGCTCACTCGGCCTTTATCGGTCTTAACCTCAAAGAATATTACTTTGCCATCTTTTAGTGCCATAAGGTCAGGCATCCCTGGCTTTGAGGTATTGATAAGCTTAACTACAAACCATCCCTCATTGATGAGGTGAGCGCGGATCGCGCCTTGTATTAGTGATTCTCTCATATTGTTCGATTGTTTTAAATATTTGGTAAACTACTTGAGGAACTATTGCATTTCCTCCGGCTTTGATTGATTCATTTCTCCATTTAGGAAAGGTAATAGAGTCCAATCGGTCGGAAATCCCATCATCTCCAGAACAAATTGGGGAGACAGTTGGGAAGGTTTGCCAGTCATTTCTCTTGTCATTTTTACTAATGAATCTTGATTTTCCAGACCAGTTACTTTCTCTCCGCAATCCGATGCCATCGGAGTTGGCAGACAACCGCTCCCCATCGCCATCTGTCTCAAACTCATTTGCAAATTGACTCCTTTCTGTTGATGTCTTTCTTTTCTCGTTTGATAAGTTTCTGGTTTCGTTCCTGTGTTCCAATCTTGTGCATTCGGTGTCGGCAACATTCCCATTTTGGCTATGTCGTTGAGACTCGGGCCAAACCTCATCCCGTCCTTTTGTCTTATGTTCACAAAACTTCCATTGATTAGTTTCAATTCCTTCCCGCTGTTCAAATTCTCCGCCATTCCATCCATTGTTTTTGGAGTGGGCAACAAACCAAACTCGGTCTCTTCGGTGGGGTGCGTTGACGGAAACAGCTGGAAGTACAAACGGTTGTACTTCGTACCCTTCAGCTTCCAAGTCAGCTTGCACCTCGTGGAAAACCAACCCTCCTGACCAATTAACAAGGCCGAGAACGTTTTCGCCCACGACCCAACGTGGCTGAACCTCTCTAATCGTTCTAAGCATTTGCGGCCAGAGGTGTCTCTCATCCTCTTTGCCAAGTCGCTTTCCTGCACTTGAGTATGGTTGACATGGGAATCCTCCGGTGATGATGTCAATTTTTCCTCTGTGAATAGTAAAATCTGTTTTGGTGATGTCATCGTAACTAATTGAATTAGGCCAATAATATTTTAATACTTGCTGTCCAAATTTGTTCCACTCACAATGGAAAACATTCTCCCATCCCATCCATTCGGCAGCCAGGTCAAAGCCTCCAATGCCACTAAATAATGAGCCATGTTTCATACCACCTCCATTAGTTTATCCATGAAATTGACTCGCAGCTCTTGAGGTATCATTGATGGCTTTGGCTCAACGCTAAATTCTATTTGCCAATCCTTCTCGGTGAACGTACTAACGCAGAACGTACCCTCAAGATAGCCTCTATGCACCTCACCATCCCACTCTTTGATAAGTGACTCCTCCTCTTTGGTTGAGAGGTCATCTATGTCAATTCTAAATCTTATCCAAAAGTGTGCTCCTTTTGCATAGCCATAAAGATTGGTAATGCCTTGTGTGTTGCTAATAACAGTGGCTTTCCACTCTAAGAATTGATTTGTTTTGTCAACCCAATAGTCTATATCTATTGAGGAACGGAGGCCGAGATGGTAATTAAGTCCCGATGCGTCTACGTCGAACTTTGTCGTTTTGAAGTCCATTTAGTGATAGTTTTAAGTGAATAAACAATTTCTAAAAGTATAAGCAAAAGCCCAGCGATTGGTAAACTTATGCAAAAAAACCAAAAGTAAGCGAAAATTGTCTTTATCATAATCAATAATTAATCGGTACAAAAACCAGCTTGACATCCGGCACCCTCACCAAAATCAAAGTCCATTTGTAAGCCAACATTTAATATTTGCTTATAACTCATCTCCTTTTTCCACCTCTTTTTATCATTCTCTTGATCGGCAAACCATTGCATTTTTTGTGGGTTATCCTCCCAATTTTTACGCAGTTGGTTAATACTTTTCCAAAAACATCCTACACAATTAGAGTCGGTTGGGAAGGTTAAATTAGTTGAATTAGCCCAATTAACAACTTTTGGATGTATAATTTTATCATTTACCATAGGAAAAGCGGCCTCTCTCCACTCTATTTCCTCCCATTTATTGCGTGTACCACGACTACCAACTATGCCTTTAAATGTGTTTTTTATCCTTTCTGCCCTTTCCATCTCATCATATCTAATGCCAATGTTCATAATAACTTTCTCATTAATATTCTTATACCACCAATCAAAAATGGGTCTCATTTTCATTTCTGTTGTGCAAAATCTCCACATTTGGTTGGGCAATCCTTTGCCTCCTGTCATTTTTTTATTTACTTTCTCAAATGAGTGACCAGTTACCCAAATAATTTCTTTACCCATCATTTGTTCTAAATCTCGCAAGACTATTAGTGTTTTATCATCCTCGGCTGTTGCGACAAACTCTTTACCTATCTTATTTGATACATATTTAATAATAGAGTCATCTTTAGGCTTACAAGATATGTCTTGTATTGTAACCAATGCAAATATGTAATAATCGGCGGGATAGTGAATAGCCATGTAAGAGCTTGTCTTACCACCGGATAAACTGTTAATTTTTATCACAAAAAATCATTTTTAAAGTACCTAATGGTATAATCCTTCTTATCACTCACCGCTTTGTGTATTTTATCCTCAATGCCATTTACCGAAAATAGCCAATGTACCTTACATTCCAACTCTTTATCCCTTGTTTGTATCCTAGCCCTTGTCTGCCAATAGGAGGTAGCTGAAAAGTCTATATTATACATTATAAGAGCCTCTGCAGATTGTAAGTTGATACCCTCCCTACCACTTACAATTTGCGAAATGAAAATACCCCTACTTGCCCTTTCAAATTCCATTGCATCGTCAAAAACTGGTTCATCAAACAATGTCTTTAGTAATAAGCCCTCTTGCTTGAACTTATAAAAGATAGCGTATTTTTTAAGGTATTTAAATCGTTCTTTTATATAATCTACCTTACTATTATCAATAATACGACTCTCTCGCTCCGGCTCATCAATGATAATGGTACCACTATAAATTTGGTGAAGCTTTTGCATGAGCTTAACGGCTGTCTCGCATATCACCTTATCACCATCGGCATTAGTGACCACTTTGTCATTTTTAAGCCTATTTGCGAGTCTATACGTTGAGTCCATCATTTTCACATAATGTATCTCCTCATCTACAAAAGATGTAAACCCAGCTTGTTCTTGGGTGAACGAGATAAATAGGTGTGCGCAATGCTCTCTAACCTTTTGATGGTCGGCGTTCTTATAATCATTGAACGATTGTCCATTTATCATCACTTTCTTGATCGCCACAAACTCATGCGCCCATTTGTAGAAGGTAGGCCACTTTTTGAAGGGAGAGAAAGATGAGATAAAGAACTGGTGGTACAATTGACTATACGATTCTGGTGATGGAGTACCAGATAAGTATATAATTTTTTTATCCTCACAAATCCTTTTAAGCTCCTCGCACCTATTACTTTTCATTGGAAACGCTCCGATGCTATGCGCTTCATCGCAAATGACCAAATCATACTCATCTTTAACCTTGTGCAATTGCTCGTAGTTTACCACATTTAGTAAAATTTGATAACCAAGGTCTTTTGCTTGTAATACAATATCATCAATGGCTTTTTTCTTGGTCACAAATAAAACATTCTTAGCTCCTGCTTTGTAGGCAGTAACTATAGATGTAAGAGTCTTTCCGGTTCTTGGCTCCATTGCTAAGTAAACCAATCCATGCTCTTTTAGTATTTCAACCGCCTCATCACTAATTCTAACTTGATAGTCGCGTAAGGTCATAATACATAAGTTTTATCCGGATTCTCACCACTCCTTGGATTGCGCCTATACTCGTACTTAGGGAAAAACTCATCAAAGCTCTCTTGGTGAGCCCATATTCCTGGGAATATCTCAAAAAACCATTTACCATCCTTTAGAGCCCAATGCGCATTTTTACGCATTAGGTTCTTTTGGATGTACTCGGTTACCGAATTGGTAATTTTCATTTTTTATGAGTTAATTCGTAAGAAAATTTCTTTGGCTTAATGTCATCGTTTATGCTTTTCCATAGCTCATAAGTGGCATTGAAAAGCTTTATCTCTTGTGTTGTGTCCTCTTTGCTTACGAATTGCCAACCCACTCCTTGAATGTCTCCTTTCTTTCCTCTTGTCCTTGTTTTAGCATTGAGCCACAAAATAGCTACCTCATCAACGAGAACTCCACCTTTTGCCAATAGCTCACGATAGGCGGCAAGTTGCAGCCAATAGGAGGGATAGATACTACCAGAGGTCTTAATGTCCACAAGATAGGTCTTACCATCAATACTTAGGATACGATCAAGAGTCCCAGCATAGCCAAGCTCACTACTTACCATGTGTACTTCTATCATGTCAATATTTGGCTTATGGTTCTCGGTAAAGTCAACATACCTCTCAAACATACTCCATTCGAGCATTTTGTACTTTGGACGGCCATTCTCATCAATATAACTAACCTCTTCACCACTATCATACCTTTCGGTAAGCTCATGCACCAGGCTTCCTCTCCTTCCGGCCTCATCACGGATGGCATCGGCATCGCCTCCGACATCTTTAAGCCATTTAAAATAAGAGGCATCTTTAGGGTATGCTTCTAAGATTGTTGTGACGGATGGAACGTAACCACCCTCACTTGTGCCATAAAAACGAGTGTCAATAAACTCAATGCGACCTTTCTCTTGGTCAATGTTAAAATTTTTCATGTTGCTTAATTTAATGTTTAAAAAATGGCCGACCATGCTCGGCTAACACATTGGATGTAATTAAAAAGGAAGGTTAATAATACTTTTTGCTTTTTGATAAAGCCATTCAATTCTATCGGTATCATCCCATTGCTCCTTGCCTTTGACCTTCACTTTCACCATGTCTGGCATCCCTTTAGGGTTGTCTTTGGTATAGGCGTGTTTAATGGTTTGACCACTTTGCTTGAGAAAGATAACCGACTTTTTCTTGTCCCCATCAATGATGAGGGCGGGGTTAATCTCTACATTTTGCCCAAGGTCAACATTAGGCAATGTTTTGAGAAAGGTGGTTGAGTAACCAGAGGAGAAGTTCATCTCTAAGATACACTTTTGGTCACTTCCGGCGTCTTTGATGGTAACGAGTAGGAACTTGCCATAATCGTTCTCTTTAATGTCAAGATTGACAATATGACCCATTACTCCAGTAAAAAATAGCTCATGCACTTGTTTGCCAGTTTTTGTGGTGCGTTCAATGGCGTTTGGTGTTCCCGCATCAACGCGGCGGCAGAGCTTACCATTGCTAATAGATAAAAATACCACGTTTTGTCCTTGACTTGAATTTGTCAACATTTGTATTGGTTTTGGTGATTAAAAGAATGTTTTGATAATATCCATTTTTTGCGTGTTTGGTAGTTGGTGAGCATGGTGGCCACTCTTTGTCTATAAGTGTTGTGGTCACTAATCTCTCCATATTTATCGCAGAATTGATCAATTAAAAAGACCACATGGTCAAGCTCATCGTATCCCATTTGATAGATAGCTAAATCAATTTTGTTTACATCATCCCAAAAGGATTTGGGGATAAGATACTTTCGGAACCGTGCCTCTGCTTTTAGAGGTGGTAGGTATTCCCTATTTCTTTTGAACTTAGATATTAAAGATATTATTAGCATTACCGATGCTAACGTAACCAGTATTAAAATTGGCAGCATAGTCCATGAGTTTTTGGGTTATTAAGCGATGGTTCTTGAGTGTTATTTTGCCCGTCTTTTCGGCTCTATTGATAGTGCCAATAGATAGCCCCGTCATGTCGGCGAGTTGCGTTTGCGTTAAGTTTAATGCTCTTCTTGTTTGTCTAATATCCATCTTTTAAAAGTTTAGGTTTCCGGCCAAGACAAGGCCAAATGTGAGAATTGTAAGTACAATCATGAGGTAAGTAAAGTCTTTGTTTTTCATTTTGTGTGTTTTTTAGTGTGATGTAAAACTAATCAAACTTTTGATATAAAAAACTATTTTTAGTAATTTTTTTTCTATTTTTTGTAAGTTATTGATTATCAATAACAAAAAAAAGCCCCTTGTAGAAACAAAGGGCGAAAAAACACTAAAAAAGCAACAATTACTGACTTTGTAAAGGTATTGTATCCTTATTATCAACCCGTCTATAACCTTCGTGCCAAAGGGTGTTTGTCAAAATAATACTATTCTTTACGACTTCCTCCTCACTATCCATTGGGTATAAAATATGCAAACACTCATGTATCAAAATCTCAAGGTGCTTCTTACCCTTTATCCTCTCATCCAACTCAACCAATCCCTCAGAGTGAGCCATGCCCCAAGCCTTTTGCCTACCAAGCTTTGTATATTTAACCTTTATCCTTCGCATACTTTTTATATATCATGAGTAGTGACTCATCATCTATTCTCTTGCCTCCTCTAACCATTGCCAACATCTTTTTAATTACTTCCAAATCCTTGTCCAGTCTCATAAATAAAGTACAAAGTAGGGCCTCTTGTTCATCTATCTTCATATTCTTTCTCTATTAGTATTTGTAAATAGTGCAATGCTTTTTTTAAATCCTCTAATCCGTTCTTATGTTTGTGTCTCATTACATACTTAATGATATTGCCCTCAATGAAACCAATCTCATTGTCATAAATAAAATCAATTGGTTGTATCTTATGCCTCTTATAATGAGAGCCTCCTTCTTGGTGGTCTAATGCACTCATAATACTTTCCCTTTAAAAATCCTCTTGTTTCTTACATCAAAGCTATCACCATCAATGTCAACCATTGCAAAGCCGTGATTCCATTTGTTAATTGGCAAGTAGGCAGGGTTCAACTCGGACAAACATCCCAAAGAGAATGTTGTCACTATTTCCCCATTCATATTGCTCTCCGTGTGTTCGCTTGTCTGGTGGTTGTGGCCTTGCATGGCACTAACCTTACCTCTTAAGAACAAACCACGAGCAATATTAACAGGGCTAAAGACCGATCCACCAAACTCGTGTCCGTGGATGATATTAAGAGCACCAGCTTTAATGATACGCTTGTCTTTAATTATCTCTATTCCTTCCGCTCTTGACTTGATGATGTTCTCAAGCTCAAACTCATCTACTCCATTTAACTCCCCCGCTTTCATCCAAAGGTAATGAAAGTAGCGCTCCTCGTGGTTACCAGTCTTAAAGTAAATTTGACATTTGAACGTATCTTTTAGTACATCCATGAACTCTTTAAAAGCCAATAGCTCATGTGCAAATGACCTGGCTTTTGGGTCTTTCACAAAGCGGCTCAATTGGAAAAAGTCAATTGTATCTCCATTGAGAAGGATAGCATCTGGCTTCTCCTTTTTTGCGTAGTCAAAAGCCGCGGTTAAAGCGTCGATTGAGTGATAAGGTATATGAATGTCGGAAAGTACCAATAATCGCTTGGCTTTAATTACATATGGCTCATAATTAGCCTCCTCCGACTTAGGTAGGTTGTATGGGTTGCGTGGTCTTTCATCTACTAATTTTCTAACTCTATCTCCATTTTTACCATGCTTACCTTCAATAGCTCGTAGAGTATCTCTTGACCTTTCAACAGTATTAAATAGCAATGGGTTCTCCTTTTGCATGATTCTTGCTAATTTAAGGGTAGGCATCTCCCAACCATATTTTTTGCGGTATTCCTCGGCAACATTGGCTTTGCTAAAAAGTGGGTTGTTCGCCATATTAAGGGGTTTTAAAGTACAAGTTAGCCTCGGCCTCTCGCCTCCTCGTAAGCCCATTTAATACTTTGCCACTTGATCGGTTCCATTTCATGAACTCTTGCCTAATGGTGGGGTCGTTTGGGTTGGCGTTCACTTTCTTTAGCAATGTGCTACCGCTAAAGTTGCCAATGCCGCAATTATATGCAAAAGAGAGTAATGCCGACCTTTGGTTGTCATTTATATGCGATTTGATATACTTAGCCATCCTATTGGCAAATTGCTCGGCTACCTTTGCGAGTAAGAAATCGGCTCTATCTCTTGTTATTTTATCGCCCATAAGGACTGGCTTTCCATCCTCATAGAAGGTGTTCCCGAAGCCAATTGTGACCTTTCCGGCAGGGCATTTGTAGGCGCTTAGACTCAATCCCTCAAATTGCTTAATAATGTCCAGATTAAGGCTCATTTTTTAAGTTTTAAGTACAAGTAAGCACCTATGCCCAAAAATACAACTATAAGCCAACCAAAGGCCTTATTTGCCCTTCCTTTCCAATTGTCAGCCTCTACTTTAGAACTTGTGAGCTCGGCTTGTAGGATGTTGACCCGTGCATTATCAACTATGTATCGTTTGATAGTATCATGGATGGTGAGCGTTTTTGTCACCACATTTGTACTCCACTTAGTGATATAAGTAGTATCATTGAACACCTTAACCTCCAATTGCTCATCCACAATGGTTAAAGTGTCCACTTTTATCGTTGTGTCGCTTTTGGTGATAATAGTTGTATCGTTAGCGCAAAGCCCAGCCTTAATAACCTCTTTGGCAACCTGGTCAAACATAGTTCTATTATTTAGAACTTTTTTAACCGGATTGCAAGAGACAAATAGTAAGAGTATTAAGCTAATTCTTATCATCTTTCCTGAATATTTTCTCAATAGAGGTAAGGCCAAGGCATCCAAACGCAAGAGAGGCTACCGCATACACGAGAGCCTCACTTGGTTTGGTTTCTTTAAACGAGTTATGGTACATAGTAACGCAAAGCATCACTA
>Ga0315904_10005227_pt1 | contig 18094 bp, 14 predicted proteins | sample LakEriMetagenome_6_FD_203529 | JGI IMG/M metagenome (GOLD analysis project Ga0315904, IMG submission 203529) | Freshwater fungal communities from buoy surface, Lake Erie, Ohio, United States - Buoy 12 MA120 | ecosystem: Environmental > Aquatic > Freshwater > Lake | place: USA: Lake Erie, Ohio...
GTCGTTTAGATGTGATACTTGAATGTGGGGATTACAACAAGGCAAAGTGTGAATTACAGAAAATTGGATTGGATTCAGACAAACGTAACTACAATGTTTTAAAGCCGGATTCACAAAGTCCAACTGTTATGACGATCGCAGATGATTACATTCATTTTTCTTCTCCGAGAGCATTAACGGTTAGAGAAATGGCAAGACTTCAATCCTTTGACGATTCCTTCGTTTTTCAAGGAAAGCGATCAACAGGTGGAAATAAACGCAAATTTGAAGTACCACAGTTCACGTTGGTTGGTAATGCAGTACCTCCTTTAATGGCTAGAGCTGTGGCAATGGAGTTACTGAAAAATATACAATGAGACCACTTAGCGATCAGGAATTAGAAAAACTTAAAATATTTACCGAAAACTCGATTGAGCTATGCTTAATTGAACCTACAAAAACGGGTCTGGAGAAATCCATCATGGATGCCACTGGACCCGTTCGTGCTTTTTTAAAAGGTGCAATGGTTCACGATTACGAGCTTCAGTCTCAAGGTCCAGAGAATAAAGTAATGTATCCAGCATTGTTGATCACCTCGGAATTGCTGTTGCCTTCGTCGGCATCGTTATACAGACCAAATACAAAAAAGGGGGATCCAAGAATTTGGTTTAAAAGCTTAGGAGGTCTCTGTCAAGCAAATGATATTCTAGGCATATTACATTTTGAGAACACTCTCTATGTTTTCAATCTCACAAAGCTGGATGTCAAAACATTGTTGGATCAGGCGCATGGTAATCCGTTAAAAGATATTGTTTCAGAAATTCGAAGAGCCACCAATCGAATAGCAGATGAGTTACTTGGATTACTTAGAAAAATTGCTGCACGAGGTCCTGTTCCCTCTATGGTTAATGCAGATACATCCATCGGACGAACACTAGAAACGCTATTGGGTATTGACATCAATTCTTCAAAACAGCCTGACTACAAAGGGATCGAGTTGAAGTCCTACCGAGATAAGCGAGGAAACCGTAAGAATCTTTTTGCACAAGTTCCAGATTGGCCGATCAGTAAATTCAAAAGTTCAGCTGAGATTCTAAATGCATTTGGATATAGCAGGGGTGAAGATTATAAATTGTACTGTACAGTTTCAGCAATAGTTAGAAATTCACAAGGATTAATGCTTCGTGTAGATAGCGATGATCAAAAGCTCTATGAAAATGAAGCATCAGCCGGAGATTTCATCGCCTGGAAATTGGAGACGTTGCACAATCGATTACTGGAAAAACACAGTGAGACTTTCTGGATAGCAGCTGATTCGGTTCAGATCGATGGAATAGAACATTTTCAGTACAAAAAGGTAGAACACACAAAAAAACCCATTGTATCTCAATTCGACATTTTGGTAGAACAGGGTGTTATAACCTTGGATCATTTGATCAAAAGAAAACCTACAGGATCCGTTGTGGAAAAAGGTCCAATTTTTAAGATTAAACCTAATGCATTGGAAATGCTTTTTCCACCTAGTGCAGCCTATAACTTAATATAAATGAAATTACTTGAGATTGAAATTGAAGACTATAAGTCTATAAAAAAACTGAAATGGAATTTAGATGAAGCAATCGTTTGTCTTGTTGGTCAAAACGAAAGTGGGAAGTCCAATTTAATGGAGATTTTTGAGTTAATCAAAACTAATCAATTAGGTTCACTTAATCATCAAATTCATACTAACAGGTCAAGTGAAAGATACATTAAAGGAGAACCACCTCTTGTAAAAATAAAATATCAGGTAGGATTAAGAACAAAACGTAGGATAAAAGAACTTTTTCCAAAATTTAATATAGAGGAGCGTCACATTCAAGAATTTGATTCACTAGATGCTATAATAATTCAATCTGTTCCAGATTTAACTTATGGTTCAATATATTTTGTAATTAATGGAAGAGAAAGATCACCGAAAGAATTTATTTTAGATGATCCACAATTGAATTTGTTAATAGAAGCCATTAGAGAAGTAGAAACGAAAATCATTAAACTTTCAGATGAATATTCTGATACTTTTTCTTTACCGCTTCAGGAAGTCAAGGCAAATACTCAACCAAATTCAGCCTTGATGAAACTTATAAAGTTGAGTGGTGCGAAGGTTGACGCGATTCCAACAGAAGTAAGGCAAATTGATAGTTTTCTAAAACAGATTTCAAGAAAACTAAATGAAAGCTTTACACACAAATACTATTCGCAAGACCCAAGTGTTAAATTGAATATTCGACATAACTCAGGTCAGATTTACTTGGAAATAGAAGATAATTCAGATGCAGAGTATTCGATGAGCGAACGAAGCAATGGATTCAAGTATTACATTAGTCTATTAATTGAGGCAGCTTCTTCCTTTCAGGGAGATGGTGATTTTCTTTTTATTTTAGATGAACCAGGGAATAGCCTGCATCCCAGTGGTCAAAGAGACTTACTAAGATATTTAGAAGAATTATCAAGCATACATAGGGTCATTTATTCTACTCATTCCCCATTTTTAATAAACCGATTACATCCTCACAGAGTTAAAATAGTTAAGAGAAATAAATCAAAGGGAACAGAATTCAAACTTAAAGGGTTCTCAAAGAACTGGAAACCACTTAGAACAGCCCTTGGAATGAATATATCGGATAGTTTTTATTATTCAGAAAAAGTCTTGATTGTAGAAGGCCCAGAGGATGTTCTTTATCTTAGTTCATTAATGCACTATTTTGTTCAGAATGAATTAATAGATGTAAACACGGATATTTTCTCATTCATCGATGCGGGAAGTGAAAGTAATTTGATTCCAATGGTTCAAATTATGATAGAGGAAGAAAGACCTTGTGTTGTATTAATGGATTCAGATGTGTCAAGAACATATAATCGCCTTGAAACGAAACAAAAAAGTTTGCAAGCTGGTCAACTAGTTGTTAGACAAGTAAATCAATATCGTAAAGATGCTAATTCGATTGAAGATTTATTGCCCTTTGATATATTATCGAAAGCTGTAAATGCATATTTGATAGAATTGGTTAACGACGAGATTCTTGTTTTAAATAATGAGAAGGTTGCATTTTCACTTGACAAAGCTGAAACGGGCGTGTATAAGAACCATATTGCGCCATATGTAATAAAGAATTTCACAAGTAAAGATAAAACAGGAGATGATTGGATTCACGAAAAGGTTCCAATATCAAAAGTTGGAATCGCGCGCCAATTTGAAAAAATATTAGCATCAACCGCATATCCAAACAACAAAGAGAATTTTAAAAATTCTATGAAATTGATTTCAGATATGGTATTAGTTTTGAAATTAAAAAATACAGGAGAAGATTAAAGCAAACGAAATCACTGTTATAATTCATCCTTTTACTTTTCAGTTTCTCAAGGATGTGTATCTGAATCCTTGGTTTTTATATGTATCAAGAAAATAAACTTTTTATATGTATAGAAAACACGATTTATTATACATGAACAATTTTTTGGGAAAGGAAATATCGTCTTCCTCCTTGTCTTCACAGCTTCAGCTTTTTTGCTTTCAAGCCTGATACAAAGCTCCACTACGTTACGGGCTTGCAAGCACCGTTCACTTAGCCGGTAGTTCAGAATTCACTCTCGGCTGTTCTCTAAAAAGTCTTTGCCTGTTCTTCCATCGTCGTCAGTCGCAGCTCTCTGCCACCCCAGCCCCCAAAAAGGTATTCGTTCGGTTACGTTCCTCCAAGACCCGCGCTCACTTCACCTCACTCATTTTTATTTCTCGCTTCATTTCCGCTCTCGCTCTCATTCTCGCTCAGTCATCTGGGGTGTCACCGCTGCTTGTGTTTATGCTCGCCTGCTAAATCGCTCAGGCTGCGGGCTTGTCACAGTTTTTGAGAAATCCACCGGTAGTGCCGTTTGTCTCCGTGCCTACACCAAACCGCACTTTTATCCTCTATCCTATTTGCATTTCTGGTGCGTCAAGAGCTTTCATTCTCTTCACTCCATTCTTCCGCTTCGTTCATTTCAAGCACTTGGATCCAACCACTCTTCGAAATTCAAAAACCTGCGCCAAGCCCTTGTGCATACTGCATAGGTCGTCCACGTCTCCTTTCAGGCTCCTCTTTGGTCTCCCACCTTCGCTCAACTCGCAGCGGCTCGCGCGCTTCATTCAACCTCATTCCGTTGCTCTGCATTCCGTTTCATTCCGCTTGCCACACACTCGGGCAGCTGTTCCGTAGGGCTACACAGCTTGCCCTTCGTTTTCCCTCTCACGGGTTCCTTTAAACCAATCTATTTCTTTGTTAAGAATTTAGTAATCGTAAATAGTTTAAGTTCTTGTATGATTAGCTTCGCATTATGAAATACACAAAATTCTTCGCCGGATATGTCAATACTCAAGGATCTCCGAATCTTCAACCGGATCAATTCAAACAACTCATGAACCTCATCCATTTAGAAGGACAAATAGCAGGGATCGATCGTGTTATTGAAAAATTCAAACATATTGACAATCCTCAGAAATATGAATTTGTGAAAGTGAGTATTCACCAAAAGATCGAAGAGGTATCAAAAGGCCTTACACCTGTCGAACTCCTTCATTCGTGGATGAATTAATTTTAAAGCCGAATAAAAAATTGTAGATTTCGGAATTACAACGAGCAGAGATCATTCCAACTGTTTTAGATCTTTGCGCGTTTATTGACTGAAACGCCTATGAAAACTCTTCTATTTTTATCTGTTTTATTCCTGGGATTTAATGGTTTCGGTCAAGGGTATGCGCCATTCAATGAAAATAATCCTAAACGATTTCAAGATGTTTTAAACACGAACAATAATGAGTATTTCTTTTATCCAATAGAAATAGAAAACAACGCTGACACCACAACTTTTCATCAATACCTAAGCTATTCCTCAGTTTTGGTAGATGTCACTGGAACTATTTGCGAAGGTTGGGGAGGGCAACTTCAACCGGCGGCAGATACAACCTGGTTGGGACGCCTTATTAAATATATTACTACCACACAAGAATTAATAATAACAAATGCGGATGCAGAACAGTTAACTTTTGATTTTGGAATCAATATTGGTGATTCGTCAGTCTTCTATTCCAATGTTGATCATTATTACTTGCGTTATGACAACCTAGCTCAAGAACTTGTGATTGACTCTCTTAACTGGGTTAAAACTTTCACAATTTGGAAATATGACAGCTTTGGGAACGCTGTATCAAGCGCCTTAAACGGCTTTGAAATTAAACTAAGTGAGCAACTAGGATTGGTGAGTTTTATTGATTGTGATAATTTTCCAACGAGCGAAAAGGGATTTACTTTAATGGGTCAGTTGAATCCAACTATCGGTTATTATCAATTAACGTATGATGAAATATTTCCATGGAACCCAGGAGACACATTGGAAGTAAAAGGAACAAACTACAAACAAAGTTGGGGAATGATCACTAGATCACATAAACTAATTACGATTCAAAATAGAATAGAAACGAGTGATTCGGTATGGATTTATTTGAATATTGAAGAACAAATAGATGAAAGCGCTCCGGGGGCTCCATTTACATTGTATCCATATAACATTGGGTATACGAATCCAATCGTTTTCAAAAAAGGGTCGAATATTAGTCCATATCCTCATAATTCCGCTTATGGAACCATTTCTTTTTTCAATGATTCAGTTAATTATTGTGGACCGAGAAAAGGTTATGGTTCATATGAAGCCTTTAATATATATTGTGATAGCTGTGACTGTTTCATCCCTTTTGATGGAAATGGACAATATGTAAGTACTTACGAATATACAGAGGGTTTAGGTATGACATTTTCAAAAATACAGCAATACGGAAATTGGGTAGATGAAACCTCAGCAGAGTTAATTTACAGTAATATTGGTGGTATTCAATGAGGTGCTTACATTCCGTTATCGCTAGCTGAACATTCTTTGAATGCAGAAAAAGAACTCCTGAAAATTGTAGATGTATTGGGTCGCGAAACAGTAGAAAAATACAACGAAGTTCAACTATATATTTATAGTGACGGAACCTGTGAAAGAAAGTTCAAGATTGTTGAATGATTTTATACTACGACTAAATACTCCCTTTGCAATAAGGCAAGTTAGCCCTGCAGTCGTCGCTGGTCAAGGTCAAGCCCTTCGGGTTATGATAAAAATCTCCACCCAATTAAATCTAAATTAGCACAACACTATTATTTCGAAATTTTAGTTTTCAGATGTCACCTTAGCTTCTTGAGGGGGTAGTATTTTTTTCATAAACCTTGTCCTGCTTCCTCCTTTGCCCTTTTTGTTGCCTATGCAAAGTGCAGCCAGCAGCTCTGCTCAGTTTTAAAATCAAATATTATGAGAAAAAAATCAGAAAAACTTTATGTTCCTTATCATGTAAACCCGGCTGTTATCAAGAGTCACTTAAATCAATTACCCAAAGATCAGTTAATACTGCATGGTAGATATATTCGTTTGCGTGTTTTCAGAGAAGAACCAGGTAGTAATAAAAGGGATATGTTTATACGTTTGTATCAATTTTGTCGAAGGGTATATTTAGAAAAATACAAGTAATAAAAAACGCCACCCGGATCTCGAGTGGCGTTACACATTTTCAATAAATGATTAGGAGCTAATCCGATTCCAAACCCATTTCAAAAGGACACTCATTAAAAAACTCACTGTAGCTCCAATGACTGCAAGGATGGCCGTTTTAATGAAGTCCTGCGTGTCGATGGTCGCAGCCACGGTAAACACCGTGCCGGTTACGGTTCCAAATGCGGTTGTGCTGTCGTGATGATGTGTCATACAATAGGTTTTAGATGAATTACTCAGCCGTTTCAGCACATGCCTCAGAAGACAAATGCAACTTGATCTCCAATTGCTCGAAGTTTTCTCCGATCTCTTCGTTGAACACCACATTCATGATGTTCACCTTCCCGGATAATTCTGCACCAGCTTTGAAACGAGTAACGTTCTTCTTAGTAACGTTAATGATCAAATCACTTTTCTGACACTTTGTTGTACAATTACTGTTTTCCATTTTTTTCAAAATATGGTCCCGACATCCATTTAGCCGGGACCGATTTAACATTCAGTTTGTTGCGGGTGTTAACCCACTCAGATCGTCGTCTTCGTCGTCACAGTCAGCATGCGCATCTGCGATCGCCGCTTGGCTAACCGCTGAAGCCACAGCTCCACCAACGATGAGGTAACCTCCGATTGCTAACACCATTGCCGGTAATGCTACCGGTGCTGTAACAACCGCAGTTCCTGCAGCTGCTACGATCACTCCAACAGTTCTCAACTTCTTGAAGAATGGTGGTGTTTCTGCGTTGCATCGTACTAGGTACGATTTCAACTTGTCTTTAAACTTTCCCTTTTCCATAACTCAGAGATTATTGAACTTCAACAATGCGCAGAGCATTGTAAGCTCCGTTTTTCAATGTGTACTGGCTACCGTTCACTTCCTGAAAGAACTCGATCTTCAACAAGAAAAGCTTGGTATTTCCCACTGCAGGCACAGCTGCAGGAGTCAGGGTCACAGTTGTCTGTGTCGGATCGATCGCAAGGTTGACCGGAGCAGAAACCTGAAGGTCCTTCTCATTCGTATCAAAATCCAAACCTACGAATCCGCAGGAAAGCTGAATGTGCGTTGCGCCTTGCGGCCATGCAACATCCATTTGAGGAACCAAATCCGCAATTACGATTTCACCTGTTGCAGGATCCACCGTAAACGGTTTGTAAAGGATTGATCCCATTAAGGCATCCTTGTTAAAGTCGAAACCTTTCAAGGTTGCCACACCTTCAGGATCCTGGATCCCTTGTGAAACTACTCGCTTACCGCGATCGTTCACAGTGTCCAGATTCTTGATCACCGTCATCAGCTTGGTAAGTCGAGCAACTACTCTTCCATCGGAAGCATTCATTGCCATCGGACGTACTGCATCTCTCATCAGTTTACCTGATGCTGCAGAACTTCCGAACTCCTTACCGTTCTCACGGGTTCTCTCGAAGGCAGGATCATTTGCGATGCGCTTTGCATCAACGGATGTTTTCATCCGCGCCAAGTTTCCATCCTTGGTCTTGTAGAAGTTTACGTTATCCAACGTACCCTTCAATTTAATTAAGCCGGATTGTCTTGCCATTTTGTGTAAATTTTAATTTATAACTTTGTGCCTGATCAGACACTCAAATTTACAGGGTGATTTTGGCTAAACCATAGATGTGGTGGGCTTTGCGGTGATTGGCGTTGCTTGTCATTATAAACAAAAAGTCACCACTAAAAATGGTGACTACATACTGCCTATATTAAGACTATATAGAGTATTAAAACTTGTTCTTTTAACGATGTATTTTTCCCTTTTAAAGCAGTTTTTGTTGCCTATTTGTTGCCCGAAGTTGTGCAGCCCTTACTTAATGGGAAAAGTTATATTCTGTATCGGGAAGTAACGTAAAGTGCGTAAATTTGTTTTACTAGTTATTAGGTTAATAAACTAAAAAACAACTTAATAGGTTAAATGATCATGAGAAAAAACAGCAAATTGCTCCTGTTGACCGTCATTGCTTTTATTCAAGTAGCACACGCACAAAATGTTAATTTAGAATGGGCCAAACAGGTAGGGGGAACCAACGTGGATATAGGATATTCAATGACCATAGATGCATCGGGAAACTCTTATACCACAGGCTATTTTAGTGGAACAGTAGATTTTGATCCGGGAAGCGGAATTTTCAATATTACATCTTCTCCAGGTATTTCAATTTATATTTTGAAACTGGATGTCTCCGGTAATTTTGTTTGGGCAAAAACAGTGTATGGCGGTGAGGGAAAATCAATAACAGCTGACGCATCAGGAAATGTATATATTTCGGGATATTTTGGGACCTCTACGGATTTTGATCCAGGTGCAGGAGTATACAATCTGACTTCGGTAGGCGGAGTTAACATTTTCATACTCAAGCTCGACGCTTCAGGTAATTTTATCTGGGCAAAGAATATAGGAGGAAGTGGATATGGAGGGTACTCGATAGCTGTTGATGGTACAGGGAACGTATACACTGCAGGAGAATTTCAAGGCACCGGAGATTTTGATCCCGGAGCAGCTACATTTAATCTGGTTTCTGCAGGAGATTATGATATTTTCATTTCTAAACTAGACGCCTCAGGAAATTTTGTGTGGGCTAAGAAAATGGGCGGGGCGGGTACCGATAAGGCATATTCCTTGGCAGTTGATGGCTCTGGAAATGTATTTTCAACTGGATATTTTTCGGGGATCGCTGATTTTGATCCCGGGGCAGGCACATTCAACTTAAACTCATCCGGAGTTGAAGATATATTCATATCTAAATTAGACGCCTCAGGGAATTTTTTATGGGCAAATCAAATTGGCGGAACTGCTTATGATGCCGGCAACGGACTAAGCTTAGATGCCCTCGGAGATGTATATACTACCGGTCAGTTTTCCGGAGTTGCAGATTTCAACCCGGGAACTGGAACCTTCAATTTGTCTTCGCTTGGTAGTTACGATATTTTTGTTTCTAAACTAGATGCATCAGGAAATTTTGTCTGGGCCAAACAAATGGGTGGTACGGGTTATGATTGGGGCCAGGCTTTAACCCTTGATTCTTTTGGAAATATATATACCACCGGGGGCTTTAATTCTACTGCCGATTTTGATCCTGGATCAGGTGCTGCTAACCTTGTACCATTTGCAATTGATGTCTTTGTTTCCAAATTAGACCCATCTGGAAACTTTGTTTGGGCGCAACAATTTGGCGGCATAAACTCTGGTTCAGAATATACGCGCGCTATTAAAGTAGATGCTTCGGAAAATGTTTACACCGCAGGATATTTTTCGGGCTCAGGTGCTGATTTCGATCCAGGTGCAGGAACCCTAAATTTTATCCAGGCTGGGGGCAACGATGTTTTTGTTCACAAAATGAGTCAATGTTATGCTCCCTCTGCGGCGGGAACCATTTCAGGATCAACAACAGTTTGTGAGGGTCAAAATTCCGTAACCTATACCGTCCCAGCAATTGCGAATGCAACTTCCTATGTGTGGACCTTGCCAAGCGGAGCAACAGGAACAAGCGGCACCAATAGTATAACCGTGAACTACGGTACAGCAGCGGTTTCAGGAAACATTACGGTTAAAGGAAATAATTCGTGTGGTGATGGTGCGATTTCAACTTTAGCAGTCATAGTTAATTCGTTGCCGGCGGTGGATGCCGGACAAGACCAAACGATTTGCATGGGTGAGCAAATAATTCTAACAGGCCAGGGAGCAAACACTTATTTTTGGAACAATGGAGTTCAAGATGGGGTGGCTTTTATTCCAAACGGAACACAATCTTATATCGTTACAGGTACAAATACAACAACCAATTGTTCTAATTTCGATGCAGTGTTGGTCACTGTAAATTCTCTTCCCAGTATTAATGCAGGTGCAGACCAGATAATTTGTGACGGAAATGCAGTGACCCTTTCCGCTACCGGTGGAGTATCTTATGTTTGGGATAATAATGTAACGAATGGAATGTCCTTTATACCGGTTCATATAGGAGATCAAACGTATATTGTAGTTGGTATAGATGGGAATAACTGTTCGAATACGGATCAAGTTGTTGTTACTGTGAATGAGCATACTTCTGCTATACAAGACCAGACAGCACTCAATAGCTACACATGGCCCGTGAACGGTCAAACTTACACGCAGAGCGGAACTTATACAGCCGTTATTCCAAACATTGCAGGTTGTGATAGTACGATTACACTGAATCTGTCTTTGAATTTTACAGGAATTGATGAGCAAATAAACTCAAGCATAGTTATCTCGCCTAACCCTGCGAGTGAGTATGTGTTAGTAGCTGTACCGGAAAATTTACTCGGGCAGTCATACGCTATTCTAGATTACAGCGGAAGAAAAATTTTGGAAGGTACTTTAGCACAAAAGGAGCAAAAAATTGAAATCGTACAGTGGGTAGATGGCATGTATGTGTTCCGAATCAATGATGCCATGCAGCAAACATTCCGCATACTGAAGAATTAACCATGCTGAAGGATCATGAAAGTTGAAGCTAAGGTTTCGCTGTTGAATATTTAGAAAATAAAACGCTTAACTTCGTGTGAATGATTACTTGCCTGAAGGCGCCAAGCGCCTTCAAGGAAACCATTCTTGCTAAACTAACACCCCAACCTCTCCGCTTTCCCCCGGTGTGTTAAACATTTTGGCATCAGAACAAAAAAGGGCTGCTGAAACCCAATGAAATTAAGGGGTTCAGATGTAGTAAATTATATTGTATCGGAAAGTAGCAGATAAGCTACTTTTTGTACATTTGGGAAATTCGGTTTGATAACCATGACCAAACTACTAGTTATACCAGTCTTTTTACTCACCTCTGTAACCCTTTTTTCACAAGGCTTTCAGGTCAATTTTCAAGGCCAGAAGCAACAGGCTATGGCGAGTGCCGGGACAGGGCTTTTAATGGATGGAGCAGCACTTTTCTTCAATCCGGGAGCTGCAGGTCACCTGGAAGGATCCTCCGTTAACGCTTCATTTACCCCGATCTTCGCGAATGTGCTGTTTGAAGAAAACGGCACTTATGAAACGGCCAGAACGGACAACCCTATGGGAACACCGTTTTCATTCTACGGTGTATTTAAAAAGAACAGCGAATCAAAACTTGCGGCAGGACTGGCGGTATATACCCCTTTCGGAAGTACTGTGCAGTGGGAAAATGGATGGATGGGACGTTTTGCTCTTACCAGACTCAAATTGAAGTCGATCTTCTTTCAGCCAACAGTTTCGTATAAGATCAACGATAAATTCGGAATAGGTGGCGGATTTGTAGTATGCTACGGAAACGTTGGTCTGGAAAAGGATATTCCTGTCATGGGTGATGATAATCCAACAACAGGAGATGGTTATGCTTCTGCGTCACTTTCAGGTTCGGCACTCGGATATGGGGCAAATGTGGGGGTCTATTACAGGCCATCAGATAAATTAAGTGTTGGTTTGACTTACCGTACTCAGGTCAACATGTCGGTAGACGACGGACAGGCAACATTCAATGTTCCCGAAGCATTGGAGGAGAACTTCCCGGACGGACCCTTTTCCTCCTCGTTACCCCTTCCGCAAGTTGCGTCTCTTGGTATTGGTTACTGCCCGAATGATAAGCTGAGCCTGGCTTTTGATGTCAACTTCGTCGGCTGGAAAGCCTATGACACCCTGGCGTTCGATTATGCAACGAATACGACATCGCTGGTTGACACAAAATCGGCCCGTATGTATGAGAATTCGTTCTCTTTCCGATTAGGCGGGGAGTATAAAGTTACACAAACCTGGGCGCTGAGGGGTGGAGTACATTACGGGATCACCCCGGTTCAGGATGGATATGTGACTCCTGAAACACCGGATAATAACAGGATCAGCATTACGGCTGGTACAGGTTATTGTATGGGTGATCATTTTGAGGTGGATGCTTCCTTCTTCTTCACCAAACTCCATCGGACGGATACCAACCTTGAAACAGGACTGAGCGGAACGTTCACAACGATCGCTGTTGCACCGGGACTTGCACTGATCTATAAATTCTGAGCCGATGAAGAAATTAACCATAGCGCTTGCAGTACTGACAGGAATGATCGTTTCTTGTAAGCCGAAGGAACAGGATACGGGGTTAAACTCAGGAGATGCAGATCTTTCAGTATTTGTTTCCATCGGCGGTTCAGTTACGGCCGGATTCCTGGATGATGCGTTGTCTTTTGAAGGACAGGTAAATTCTTTGGGATATATTCTATCTGAACAATTTTCTGAAGTAGGTGGCGGAACCTTTGGACAGCCATGGTTGCCGGGATCCTCACTCGGGATAAACCTGGAAGGGAAAACGGCTTTGAAACTGGGTTACAAAACCGACTGTGAAGGAGTTACATCGTTGTCGCCCGTTCGACTTTCAGATGTTGCTGACCCATTACTTCTGAACATTCCATACGGTTCAACATTCCATAATTATGGTGTTCCTCACCTTAAATCCACTGAGATATCTCTGGTAGGCTATGGTGATAACATTAGTAATCCGGGAAATTATAATCCATTCTTTTACCGAATGGCAGCAGATCCTGTCACATCCTCAGTTCTCGGTGATGCGATGACAAGAAACCCGACCTTCTTTAGTGTGTTTGTCGGAATGGATGAGGTCTTGCAATACGCAAAAAAAGGAGCCGCAGTCGGAAGTCTTACCCCGGTCAACGGAGCGGATGGAGTTGGCTTTGACGGCAGTATAGATAATTTGTTGAGCACCCTGACAACAAATGGCGCAAAGGGGGTTGTGGGCACTATACCGGATGTTACGGAAATGCCGTACTTCACAACAATTCCTTACAACGGACTGGATCTGGACGAAGAGAGCGCAACAACACTGAATGAGATCTACAATCCTATCGGGATCAATTTCAATGTGGGGAAGAATCCGTTTGTCATCGAAGACCCATCAGCTGGAGTTTTTGGCGTCAGGTTGATGGAAGAGGGAGAATTGATCCTTCTCAATGTTCCGTTGGACTCTGTTAAATGCTACAAAATGGGTTCTGTTTTCCCTTTCCGCAATGAGTTCATTTTGACCAATCAGGAAATAGGGGAGATCAGGAACAGGACTACCCAGTACAACGCCGTGCTGGTGTCAGAAGCCCAAAGCCGAGGTCTTGCTGTTGCGGATGTCGAGAGTTTTTATTCAAAGATCACTGACGGGTTTGTGTACAACGGGATCACCATGAGTGCCAGGTTTGTTTCGGGTGGAGCGTATTCACTTGATGGTATTCATCTGAACCCCAGAGGAAACGCCTTGTTGGCGAATGAGTTTATAAAGGCCGTCAACGAAACCTACAATGCTAAAATTCCTTTTGCCGATGCCACAAAATACAGGGGCATTATATTTCCATAAGTAAATACAAAACCATGATGAAAAAAACGTTTACTATTCTTTTTGCACTTCTAGGTGCGTTTTCCTTTGCGCAGGAACCATGTGCGACAGGCAGGTATGCCTCAGATGTCTTTGAGGATGTTACGGTCACCAGTAACATTGTATACGGGTTCAATTATACCTTCAGTGGCACGCCCAAGACACTTAAACTTGATCTGTATGAACCAACTGGCGATACAGAAACAGAACGTCCAATGATCTTCTGGGTGCACGGAGGGAGTTTCCTTGGCGGAACCAAAACAGATGGCGATATGGTAACCCTTGCCACGGCCTTTGCTAAGAAAGGATACGTATGCGCATCTATTGACTACCGCACAGGATTTTTCCCGATCGATTCTGCCAATTCAATCAAGGCCGTACTCAGAGCGGTACACGATCTTAGGGCAGCAGTGCGCTACATGTACAAGGATGCTCAGGAGGCAAATTTGTACAAGATTGACACGACAAACATCTTCATTGGAGGATATTCTGCCGGAGCGATTACAGCGCTTCACTATGCCTACCTCAACAAGACGTGTGAAGTGTCTGAAAGCGGATATATAAGTCAAACAACGCTTGATGATGTTGGTGGAATGGAGGGAATTAGCGGAAACCCATGCTATTCTGATGACATTAAAGGGGTGATCAACATTGCAGGCGCATTGGCGCGTTACAATTGGCTGGAAACTGGAGATGTGCCATTTGTTTCTGTGCACGGAACCAATGATGGTACAGTAGGGTACAACCGTCAGATCGTAAATCCGGGAGTTGAGTTGATGTACCTCGACGGAAGTAGGATGCTTCATGAGCAGGCAAATGCGGTTGGTGTGGAAAATCCTTTCTACACATTCTACGGACAAGGCCATGGTTTCTATGTAGGGAGTACTACTTCTGCATTAGCGCACATGGATACCACTCAATGGGTTATCCGAGATTTCCTTATTGACCGACTTGGGTGTACGAATGCACCACTTCAACTATTGAATACACCCGCTGAGACAGCAACGCTTTATACTGTTCAGGATTGCAGCACACATATTGCCTTCGAGGATTGTATTGCGGCAGGAGTCGGGAACAATGAAGATCTTATCTTCTCGTTGGCGCCGAACCCGGCGTCAACACAGGTGAAGATCAACACACAGCTTTCAGGGTTTGGTTGGAGAATGTCAGACCTGAACGGTCGTGAGATACAAGCGGGTTATTCTCTCACAGATGAGGCTCTCATAGACGTGTCATCAGCCTCTAAAGGGTTGTATATCATCACGATAGAGATGAATGGTGTTCTTCGTGCGGAAAGACTGATCATTGACTAAGATGAGACTTCTTCTATTCCTTTTATTGAACTTCGGGGCGCTCTATGTGGGCGCCCTTTTCATGGGCCAAAGTCCCGCTGAAAATGAGTGGTATCAGTCGTTGAGCAAGGCTCCCTGGACCCCTCCCGGCTGGGTTTTTGGTGCGGCCTGGACTACCATTATGATCTGCTATGCGGTGTACCTTTCAAGTGTCGTGAGAACAGATGATTCACTGACCAAAAAGCGACTTATTCTTTCGTACGCGCTGCAGCTATTTTTAAATGTCTTTTGGAATCCGCTGTTTTTCAATTGGCACCTTACTGAATTGGCGCTTTTTTGTATTTTGAGCCTGTTGGCAGTGATTGTGTATCAGCTTTTAAAACTCAGCCCTCAATCCGTATATCTCAAACTGCTGCTTCTACCATATGCTCTTTGGTTGGGAATAGCAGTTTCACTGAATTTTTTTGTTGTGCTGATGAACTGATTGTAAGCAGAAAAATAAATTTTACGTAAAACTGTTAATAAAGGCAACCGGCTGTTGATAATTTCGTCTGTATTGCATAGTTTTATGCTCATTTTGCTAAAAGGAAAAACTGCTGCTGCATATATGAAAATCATTAACAGACTCCTCTTCATTATCTTTTTATTGTACTCTGGATGTGTCTTTTCGCAGTATCCAACGACAACCAACTATGGAAACTATATCAATTGTTCCGGGCCTATTGAACAGTTGTTCTTTGACTTTACTCAAACAACCAATAATGTTATTACCCAGGCAGGGATAAACATTCAAAATACCGATAATCAATGTTGTAGCGAGTCAACTAATGCAGGTTGCTTATTTTTTAATGTAATCGTTGACCCCACTGCGACAGGGGTGAATTTCTCTCAGACGGGCGCCGGGGGAAATGTGGATATATATTACGATAATTGTAATCAAGTATTTCCTGCAAATACGCCAATCTGCCTGAATCCCGCGCTCGCTTACATTGATCCCGTGACCGGTCAAACCTATCACAGATTTATGTTTTGCCGATCAGGACAGACAACATATGACTTCACCTTTACCCAAATTGTACCCACATTCCCTCCCGACCTCGGAGTAACGGAGGGCTGTAATATTCCACTAAGCGTAACCGGACTGAATCCGGCAACCGTTGTGTGGACCTCAACATCTCCCGGTACACCCGGTCAATGGAATAACCTGTTGACAGGAGGTTCAGTTCCCGGTGTTTCAGGGGTTCCATACGGACCTTCAGCGGCCCCTTACAATGGAAACCTGGGCGCCACGGGAACCTTGAATGTGGTGGTTACGCCGACAACCAACTCGCCAAGTGTTGTAACCTATCAGGTTTGTGGAGCGTTGGCGGGCGCGTGCTCTAATCAGACCTACTGCGATAATGTCGTCATCTCTATTTATCCGGATCTATTCGCGCAGGCCGGATCTGATCTGGCAATTTGTCAGGGTGCAGCACCGGGCACAACGGTTGCGGCATTAGGAACGGCAATCGGAGGAACACCACCTTTCACATTTAATTGGCAAGGTGTTTCAGGAGCAGCAACAGGGTTCAATTACACGGCTACTTCTGCCGATGCTACCGAAACAGCGAACCTCTCGCAGATCGGAACCTATACGTTGACGATCACTGATGCCAACAACTGTGCAACCGCTACAGATCAGTTAGTTGTTTTTAATTACGATACACAGATCCAGGCATTTATTACGTCTCCCGCTGTAAGCATTTGTTTTACACCAACTCCGACCATCAACCTGCAGGGATATGTAAATGAAACCAACTCTGGTGTCTGGACGGCTTCTGTGCCGGGAACTTTTTCTAATGCAAACGTCACGTCGGGTGTTACACCCGGTACGGCTTCTACATTTATACCAAATGCGGGTACAACGGGTACAGTTATGTTTACCTTAACTCCAACAAACACATTGGGTTGCCCATTTATCCCGGCATCTTTCTCTGTAAATCTTACCCAATTCACATCCTCACTTTCGGCAGTTCCAACCAATATTACGTGTAATGGACTTACCAATGGATCAATAGACCTTACCGTGACTCCGGGGACAACGCCTTATGCAATAAGCGGGTATTCTTGGAACACAACGCCTGCCCAGACAACTCAGGATATTTCAGGTCTTGCGGTTGGTGCGTATACTGTAACCGCAACAGATGTTAATGGCTGTACCGGAACAACATCCACAAATATTGCACAGCCGGCGGCACCCGTGGCAGTGACATTTACCCAAACGAATGTGTTATGTAACGGGGCTTCAACCGGAGCAATCGACCTTTCGGTAATAGGAGGAACAGCACCATACACCTATGACTGGAGTAATGATGGCACCGGAGATTTCAACGATACTCAAGACTTGTCCGGGCTTCCGGCAGGTACATATACCGTTGTTGTGCGTGATGCGAACTGGTCTGCCGTGGCACAAACGGGCTGTACGGCAACTGCAACCGTGACGATCACCCAGCCTGCCGCACCGGTGGCATTGACCAATACCCCAACGAACGTATTGTGTAACGGAGCATCGACGGGAGGGATCGACCTGAACGTTACAGGTGGTGCTGCACCATACACGTATGACTGGAGTAACGACGGAACAGGAGACTTTAACGATGCACAGGATCTGACAGGTCTACCTGCAGGAACATATACAGTAATTGTTCGTGATGCAAACTATGCATCATCGGCACAGGCCGGCTGTACGCAGACAGTAACGGTAACGATCACGCAACCTGCGGCGCCACTGACCTTGACCAACACCCCAACGAACGTATTGTGTAACGGAGCATCAACAGGAGCGATCGACATCACTCCGGCGGGTGGAACACCGGGCTATACATACACAT
>Ga0315904_10005230_pt1 | contig 18092 bp, 10 predicted proteins | sample LakEriMetagenome_6_FD_203529 | JGI IMG/M metagenome (GOLD analysis project Ga0315904, IMG submission 203529) | Freshwater fungal communities from buoy surface, Lake Erie, Ohio, United States - Buoy 12 MA120 | ecosystem: Environmental > Aquatic > Freshwater > Lake | place: USA: Lake Erie, Ohio...
GATTTGTAATATGTCAAGTAAAAAATTTGCGGTAAAGATTTTACCAAGCTATTGTGCCGTATTTGGCGCAACTACTTCCTCCGGATTGTCCTTAAAAAAAACACCTTGAAAAAGTAATATAATAATTACTCCGGTGGTGATAGCCGCATCAGCTATGTTGAAGATAAATCGAAAAAACTCGAAATAATCGCCCCCTACAAAAGGTACCCACTCCGGCCAAAAACCATGAAACAATGGAAACCAAAGCATATCTACGACTAAGCCTTGCATCCAACCCGAGTAACCGCCCTCTGCCGGAAAAAGCTGAGCAACTTGGTGATGACTTTCTGAAAAAATAACGCCATAAAACGTGCCATCAATCATATTGCCCATAGCTCCGGCCAATACCATAGAGGCTGCTGTAACAAACCCCCAATGTGCTTTTTCGTAGATGATTTTGCGCAAATACCAAACACCTCCAACCACAGCAAATAATCGAAAAATGCTCAAAAACAACTTACCCCAAACACCCGGCAGCATCATGCCAAAAGCCATTCCCGGATTTTCGGTGAAGTGAATGCGAAACCAATCAGTAATAATATACTCTTGGCTAAGCATCATATTACTCTTCACCCAAATTTTGGTGGCTTGGTCTATTAGAATAATACTTAATATAATAATGGCGGCTTTATATCCTTTCATGGTTTGAGTATTTACATCAGCATTTTTCAACGCTTACTTTGATGACTTCATCGTTTAATTCTATTTCGTCAAACGAAGTTAATGAGCCGCTGACAGAAATTTCTTTAGCTAACACTTCGTGACAAATGTAATCATTGAATTGAGCTAAGGTGATTTGCATAGTTTCATTCGCTTCTACCACCACACGAATGCGGTCGAGCACTTCAAATCCTTTGTCTTTGCGCAAGTTTTGAATTTTATTTATGAACTCGCGCGCATTGCCCTCAAGTTTAAGTGACTCGTTAAGCGTGATATCCAAGGCCACCGTTACCCCAGCATGACTTGCGACCAACCAGCCCGGAATATCTTCACTCATGATTTCTACGTCAGCCAACTCCAATTCAAAAATTTCACCTTCTAAATTCAAGGCATAAATGCCTTTAGTTTCGATAACGCGAATGTCTTCTTGAGTAAATGCCAAAACTGCGTTTTGAATAGCCTTCATTTTTGTTCCAGCTCTTTTGCCCAACTCTTTAAAATTTGGTTTGATTTTCTTTTTCACCACACCATCTGCATCGCTGATGTATTCAATCGTCTTCACGTTGACCTCGCCCAAAATGTAAGCCTCTACTTTGCTATACTGCTCACGCTGTTTATCGCTCAATAAAGGGATTGATATTTTAGATAATGGCTGACGAACTTTGATTTTTTCTTTTTTTCGTAATGACAATACTAACGAACATACCTTTTGCGCCAACTCCATTCGCTGTTCTAAATCCTTATCGGTGCGATTGGCATCGGCTATTGTCCATAGTGTAAGATGAATAGACTCCCACTTTAGCGTTGTGTTTTTTTCTATGGCATTGGTGCGTATGTTGTTTGTCAAATTTTGGTACAACCAATCGCTAAAGAAGGGTGAAATAGGCGACATCAATTGCGCCACAACCAGCAAACATTCATGCAATGTTTCATAAGCCGATTGCTTGTCGCGACTCATTTCGCCTTTCCAGAATATTCTGCGACTCAAGCGAACATACCAATTGCTCAAATCTTCATCTACAAACTGCTCTATGGCGCGTGCAGCGCGAGTAGGTTCATAATCATTGAAGTAGCCGGTCACATCACTGATGAGTGTTTGTAAACGCGAAGTAATCCATTGGTCAAGCTCCGGTTTTTCAACAAACGGCACCACATCACTTTCATTTTTCTTCCATTTATCTAAATTAGCATAAAGAGCGAAAAACGTGTAGGTGTTATAGAGTGTTCCAAAGTGCGCACGCGAAGTATCCTGCAAACCCGCCAAGTCAAACTTCATGTTTTCCCAAGGGTCGCTGTTGCGAATCATATACCATCGAGTAGCATCTGCACCGTTCTTCTCTATCGTTTCAAAAGGGTCAACGATGTTGCCCAAACGCTTGCTCATTTTGTTGCCATTTTTGTCGAGCAACAAACCATTACTCACTACATTTTTATAGGCCACAGAATCGAAAAGCATAACGCCTAAAACATGAAGTGTAAAAAACCAACCGCGCGTTTGGTCTACACCCTCAGCAATAAAATCTGCCGGAAATGAGTTTCGAAATTGCGCTTCATTCTCAAATGGCCAATGCCACTGTGCATACGGCATTGCGCCACTATCAAACCAAACATCTATCAAATCCGACACACGCTTCATCGGCTGACCGGTTGCAGACACTAAAATTATTTCATCTACATATGGTTTATGCAAATCATTAACCTCCATGGCTTGCATAAATCCGGCTTTTACTGATTGCTCAATTTCAGATTTTAATTCCTCGATAGAACCGATGCAAACTTGTTCTGATCCGTCTTCCGATTTCCAAATCGGCAAGGGTGTTCCCCAATAGCGCGAGCGAGACAAATTCCAATCTACTAAGTTTTCTAGCCACTGCCCAAAACGACCTTCTCCGGTGCTTTGCGGTTTCCAGTTGATGGTCTTGTTGAGTTCAATCAAACGGTCTTTGAAAGCCGTAGTGCGAATAAACCAACTATCTAGCGGGTAGTAAATTATTGGCTTGTCCGTGCGCCAACAGTGCGGATAGTTGTGCTCGTATTTCTCCGTTTTAAATAATTTATTTTCCAATTTAAGTTTCAACACAATCAAATCATCTGCACTCATAAACGATTTCAAATCGGCAATGATGTTGTTCACCCGCATAATCTCGTGTTGCAACTTAAACTCTGCCTCTTTTTCACTTTCAGTGTAATAAGCTTCCTTGACATAGCGACCTTGCAATGGGAAAACAGGGTCGTTCACTTCATCCACAAACTTTCCGGCTTTGTCTACCAAGGTCAATGCTCCAATGCCATTTTGCTTCGCCACACGAAAGTCATCCGCACCAAAACTTGGCGCTATGTGTACAATGCCTGTACCATCTGTGGTTGTCACAAAATCACCCAATACTACACGAAACGCATCGCTATCTGTCGGTTGGGCGTAGGGCAATAACTGCTCATAGCAAATGGAGTCTAATTCACTGCCTTTAAACTCTGCAAGGAAAACATAAGGAATGGCTTTATCTCCTTTTTTATACTCCTCAATACTCAATGCAGCATTAGCCTCGGGGAAATATTTCCCAATTAAATCTTTAGCTAGAATCACATGGCTCAATTCATGCGTATAGGCATTAAAAGTTTTAACTAAAATGTATGTAATGTCTTTGCCAACCGCCAAAGCTGTGTTGCTTGGCAAAGTCCAAGGTGTGGTGGTCCAAGCTAAAAAGAAAACATCCCCATCAATGTTAAACTTGGTTTTCGATTCCTTGATTTTAAACTGTGCAATTGCTGAAACATCTTTTACATTTCTGTAGCAACCCGGCTGATTCAACTCATGTGAACTAAGGCCTGTGCCGGCAGCAGGTGAATAAGGCTGAATAGTGTACCCTTCGTAGAGGTAATCTTTTTCGTAAAGTTTTTTGAGCAATGCCCACAAGCTTTCGATATAGTTGTTTTCGTAAGTGATGTATGGGTTTTGCATATCCACCCAATAACCCATTTTTTGGGTCATGTCATTCCACACATCGGTAAAACGCATCACATCTTCGCGGCACAAGCGATTATATTCTGCCACAGTGATTTTTGTGCCAATATCAGCTTTAGTAATACCCAATTGCTTCTCAACATTCAATTCGATGGGTAGTCCATGTGTATCCCAGCCGGCTTTGCGCTCTACGCGATAACCTTGTAAAGTTTTAAAACGACAGAAAAGATCTTTTATCGTGCGGCTCATCACATGATGAATGCCGGGTTTTCCGTTGGCCGAAGGTGGACCTTCATAAAAAATAAACGGCTTTTCTTCAGGTCTTGAGCTGATGCTTTTTTCAAAAATCTGCTCTTTGCTCCACCAAGCGTTAATTTCATTTTCGATGGTCGGCAAATGAAGTTGATCGAACTCTGGATAGCCGTCAGCGATGTTATTTTTCCTTTTCATACCAAATTTATAGTTGAGCGAAGCGTTGAATTTAAGCGGACGAAGATAGAAATTGAGCGATAAAAATGAGCAGAATCTGCCGTTTTGCGCAATAAGGCCGAACCATTCTCGTTTAACAGCGGTTTTCATAATTTAGCCACATGACAAGAGTGAAGTTTAAAGTCAGTTTGTTTTTAGCATTTTGGTGCAGTTTACCGGCTATTTTATTGGCACAAGAGCGACAATTAGGCACTTGGAAAGTGTTTATGGCTTATGGCTCGAGTGTGGGCATTGGTGATGGCGGAGATAAAGTTTTTAGCGCCTCGGTGAGTGCAGTATTTAGCTACGAAAAAGCCACCGGTGTTATACAAAAATATGACAAAGCTACGGGTTTAAGCGAAGTGGGTGTCAAAGTAATTGCTGTAGATAAATCAGCTAATGTTTTTGCGATAGCATACAACAATAGCAACCTAGACTTTGTGTTTAATGGCACCGATGTTTACAACATTGCCGATATTAAAAATCAAAATCTATCGGGCGCGGTGGGTATCAACAATTTGGCGTTTTATGGCAATAATTGTTACGTATCTTCTGATCTTGGCATTTCGGTGATTAACCTTGCTAAAAAAGAAATCAGCAATACTTACATCATTGGGTCGGGTGGTAGTCAAACTAAAATTTATGCCACTTCATTAGACAATCAATTTATCTACGCAGCCACACAAGAGGGCATCAAATCTGCTCCGCTCAATTCGCCCAATCTTCAGAATTTCAACAATTGGACTTTATATAGTGCAACTACCGGTTTACCAACCAAAAAAGCCAAGTTTGTTCAAGCCTATAACAATAAGGTCTATGGCGTTATCGAGGGTGCAGATAAAACTGATACCCTATACTCTTTTGATGGCACAAATTGGCAGAAGTTATATTTTGCCAACAAACGCACCTTTACGAGTTTAAAGGTAAATGACAACACACTCTATTTTACACTTTGGAATGATAGCAATACCACAGCAGGGGTGAACGGCAAAATTGACCTATCTGAAACAATGACCATCAATCCCGTTCAAGGTCATGTGCGCCCATTAGCATGGTTTGAAAGCAACGGTTGGCAATATGAAGGCGATTTTTGGAATGGGTTATTCAAAAATAATCAGCAAGGTTTTTATGAAAATGTTACTCCTGAAGGGCCGTTTCGTACTGATGCCTATGATGTAAATTTTGACAATGATGTATTGTACGTAGCCGGTGGTGGTGTAGATGACTCATGGGCAGGTGGTGCCAACCGAAGCGGAGTATATATTTTCAAAGATGGCAGTTGGACAAATATCAATGAGTTTGGCTACTCAGGTATGAATCAATATTTTGATATTCTAGCCACGGCTTTGCAACCAGCCAGAAACAAACTATTCATTGCCTCATTTTGGGGAGGGTTGATGGAATATGATTTGAATGACAAAACGATACTTTATTATGATAAAGGCAACAGTATTCTCGAAGCGCCAATAGGTGACCCACAACGAACAAAAATTAGCAGCTTAACTACCGATAGAAATGGTAACGTTTGGATAGGTAACTCCGGAGCTCCTTCCCTTGTAAAAATGATAAACACAGCCGGAGAATGGAAAAAATTTAATATCCCAGTCAGTTCAGCTGTACCTAAAAAATTGATGTTCGATTCGTATGGTCAATTGTGGATACCCATTCGCTCGGTGAGCCAAGGTTTGCTGGTATGGGATTATAACAACACCCCTGATGACCCTACTGATGATAAATCAAGAATATTAAACACTGGAAAAGGAAATGGAGGGTTGCCCGAATCGGTAGTTTACTCCATTGCAGAAGACAAGGATAGAAACGTGTGGGTAGGCACCGGATCCGGTGTTGCTGTTTTCTATTGCCCGGGCAGTGTGCTGTCACAAAACGGTTGTGATGCTGATCAGATTAAAGTGGAGCGTGATGGCTTTGTAGGCTATTTATTTGGCAGCGAGCAGGTGCGCGCCATTGCTGTAGATGCTGCAAATCGAAAATGGATAGGCACTACTAATGGGGTGTGGTTAGTTTCGGCAGATGGCAAAGAAGAATTGCTTCGTTTCACTGTAGAAAATTCTCCACTTCCCTCCAACCAAGTGACCGACATTGCTATCAATGACAAAACCGGAGAAGTTATCATTGCTACGCTTGGTGGCATGGCTAGCTACCAAGGTGATGCGGTGGCGCAATGCACCGACTGCGAAGATGCTTTAGTTTACCCAAATCCCGTACGACCCGATTATGACGGACCGATAGCCATCAAAGGATTGATAGAGGGTGCTTATGTAAAAATCATTGACGTTAGCGGTACGTTAGTTTTTCAAGGGAGAGCAAATGGTTCACAAATGATTTGGAATGGCAAAGGCTACAACGGCAATCGCGCAGCTTCAGGGGTTTACACCGTGATAAGCTCTACCGACTTAGGGAAAGAAAGACGTGTGGCGAAGATTTTACTGATGAATTAAAATCCACCCACTTTCTTCCAAATACCACCATCTTGGTATAGATAAACAGCATTTGATTTTTTTGTCTTGAAACTAATCGTGTAGCTATGACTCCATTCGTCAATAACTACAGTGAAATCTGCAGTAGAATAATTAGCCGCACCAATGCCACCTTGCCACCACCAATTTCCCCATTGGTTGAAAGTAACTTTGAGTGAATTGCTATCCACTACCTCTACGCTTACACCATCATTAAGTTTTATCATATTGTAAGATAATACCTGTGTGACTTTCGGACGAATATCCATGCCTTCTTTTAACCACAATGTTTCAGCAAATGAATTGTCAGGCGCGAATGAGCGAAACATATACGAGCCGTTAAAATTGTCAGGCACATTGAGTAAATAAATGTGGTCTGCTTTTTCGGCAGAAAAAGATTGCAGCAAACTAGTTTGAATTACTTTGTTACTTGCCCAAGCTTGTGTGTTAACATGAAGAAATTGTACACTAAAAAATAGATACACTAACACAAGAGCAACACCAAAATAGCTGAATAATGAAATGAGCGCAAAAGAGACTAACTGTGCAGAAAATAGATTTGCCCAATAGCTCAATCTATCTCCTTCCACATTGACGATGCTGCTAAAAAAAAGATTGATGATAGGTGCAAGAGCAAACGCAAAAGCAGCAACTAAAAACAAGAAATAGCGAATAGATTTAGGTAATCGGTTTAGCTGCCACAGTGCTAATGTTGCAACACCTAGTAAAACACCGAAGAGTAAGTAACCATACTTACTCTTCTCGAAAAATAAGTACAACAAATTACGCTTTTCATAAGGCAAAAATTGAGTGAAACCAAACACTTTGGCTGCGTACTTACTTAGATTACCCATTATCAATGGAATGCTGAAATTAAAGTGTGTGGCAGCTCCGTAATGTCCCGCTGCGCTGCCTTTCAAAAAATAATTCATCAAAAAATAAAAGCCCACTAATAAGAAAGAAGGTAAGACAAAGGCTAAAAATAAATGCAGCTTATTTTTTGTGATTTCTGTTTGTGGTAGTAGAATGATTAAAGCTGTGATGATAAGTGGCAAAGTGAAACTAATTTCTAAAGTAAAAACAGCTAACGCAAAAAATAGGTAAAACCTAAGTACGTAAGTCGAAAGATGATTTTGTATGTAATTCAAAAACTGTTGAATGGATAATAAAAGTAAAATGCTACACACCAAATAATGCATGCAAGCATACCAAACCAACGGCTCGGTGTGATAGGGCGAAACCAAGAAAATCAAACTTCCGAAAAAAGCGATTAAATGAACTGATGAAATTTTTAAACGCAATAAAAGTTGACTAAAAACACTGTAACTAAGTGTGGCTACCACCGCATGAAGAGCAATAAAACTAATACCCCAACCGATGCCATCCCAACCGAACAGTTTCCATAAACCAAACCCAAACCAATGATAAACTAGATGTAAAGACTTATCGTTAAACGCATGAAACATTCCTCGCCATCCAAAATGCTCATAGGTCATCAACCAACCCACTTGATCAGTCACCAAACCGGCACCAAAGGTATCGCGATATAACCACCAAGCGATGTCAATAAAAAACAGAAGTATGAACAAAAGCGATTTACTCATCACTCAATTTTTTTACGCTTACAGTCAATAATACTAAAGAACATATTATCAATGAAAACACACCTAACCCGATAAATAGTTGAAGGTATTTGGGGTTGTAGATGTAGGTGACTTGATGACGCCCAGCGGGAATTTCACATTGCATGAAATTCATATACACTTTTGAGATAGGTAATGGCTGTCCATCACAATTGGCTTCCCACCCTTTAAAATTACTTTGCAGTAAAGTTAAAGGAACCGGTTGCTTCGCCCCATAGCTCAACTGTATGTATCCCGGCCTAAACTTTTGTATTGCCAAAGTAGTGTTGGTTAAGCTATCAGCGGTAAACACCACAGGTTGTTGCTTTACAAATTTCTCAGTGGGTGTTTCTTTCAAATCATCAATTCCTTTTGGATAAAAATTATTGAACCCACCCCAACTTGGCGTTTTTTTAAAGAAACTAATATTAAACCACATCGGATCGGTACTGATATCACTTACATGACCAAAATCGCCAATGGGCGTTAAACTTGGTATGGGGAAATTCTTAGGGAATTTATCAAGCTCTGCTTGGAGTGTTCTGGGTTTTACATTACTAATTGCGGTAGAGGGCAAGTTGAGATAAGCTGCAGCACTAATGTCTGCTAATAAAATAACTGCTAGTACATATTTTTTTACCTCGGTTTTTAACCAGATAAATGTTACAATAAACCAGCATACTAAAATCAATTGAAAAGCTGCTTGTGCGATAAAGTGGCTAGCTATTGAAGCAGAACGATTGAACGCTTCGATGGCGCTTGGCGTTAGACTGTTAAGTAACTGAATGGAGTTATTTTCTTGTCGAGAAATGGAAAACAGAACTACAATCAGGAACAGCAACATCACCCATAAGCTGAAAGCAACTACTCGTTTTTTCAAAGTAGTCTGTGCATGTATGAGCCAATCAAAACCGGCTGCAGCCACACCTAAAAAACTCAACATAGCAACTGCTCTAAAAATGGCTGCATGTCTAAAGACATTCATCCCGGGCAGGTACTGATACATACACGAGCGAACGGGCGTTACGTCACCCAAAGCAGCCAATAAACAAACTAGACCAAAAATAAGTAGTAAAACTTGAAAGCCGTTTTGTTTCGTTTTCCATAAGCCAACAATAAAAAGCGGAAAAAAGAAAATGCCCATATAAATATTCGTCATCGAAATATCCGTATCTGTGGTGTAAGCGTAGCTCACACTAGAATTAACAAAGGGGAACAAAAACGAAACAGCAGCTTGGGGTGTAAAAGCGATGCTGTTTGCTTCTGCTAAAGTGACCGGCTTGCTCCGTGCAATGTCGGGCATTGCTTGAACGATAGAGAAAATGAAACCAGAACTTATCAAAGCAAAAACAAATGCACCAGTAGCCAAGCTGAGACTGGTATTTTTCACTGCTTGGCTATCTCTGCTGCCGATTAATTGAATAAAATTCAGCAAGGAATAGGCTACTAAAAAGTAAAATAGAATAATAGCAAACCCCGGATAACCACCCGTCATAAAAAGGTAGGCTGTCAATGAAAAGGCTAACGCGCTTTGCAATTGAGGTTGTTGCAATAATCTGTAAAACAACAACACTACCATCGGCATCCAAGCCATAGAAACCACCCAAGTCAAATGTTGTGCGTTGCTGATGAATACACCGGAAAGCGCATAGGTTATTCCAAACGTTGTAGCGGAAAGCCTAGAGACTTTAAACTGACGTAGAAAGGCATAAAAACTTAATGCTGCAATAAAGATATGCAACAAATACTCTGCTGCGATGGTGTAAACATTATAACCACCTAAGAGTGAGAATAGCCAAGTGACCGGATAGAATACTCCACTCTGTGGGTCAGCGTGAAACGGATAGCCATAATTGATGAATGGACTCCAAAGCGGCAATTGTCCATTTTGCAAACATTCGCTGATAAAAAACCGACAAGGAAAAAACTGATCCATCATATCCCACTTCATGGTGTAGAATAAAAAACTGATGGGATGAAGGGCTAGCAATAGAACCAACAAAATGACTAATATTGATAGTCCGTTATGGCGGAAAAACTCTTTCACAATTGCTGACGAATGTACCACAAATCAAGAGGAATTGTATTGCACACGACTAAATATTCGGAAACGAGTATCATAGCACGCATCTACACCGAAAAATTTGGTTTGCTGTCGTTTATGGTAAAGGGCGTTCGCTCCGCCAAATCAAAATCAAAAGCGAGCATGATGCAGCCACTGAGTTTATTGGATTTAGAATTTCAGTATCACGAAAACCGTGGCTTGTTATACATCAAAGAGTTTAACCGCGCGCGCACTTATTTATCGCTGCCGTTTGATACTTTAAAGATTACCGTAGCCATGTTCTTGCTCGAAGTAGTCACCAAGTCTATTCAAGAACACGAAGCTAATGACGAACTCTTTGATTTTGTATATTCAGCCTTGTATTACCTAGACGAAACGCCTCAACTTCCTCCCGATTTTCATTTGTTATTTCTTGTGCACTTTACACGCCATTTGGGGTTTTTCCCGCAGACTAACTTCAGCACGCATACGCCTTACTTCGAGTTGCAAGAAGGTGTGTTTACTGCCAATAATGAAGAAGGATTCCATTTTCTGTCTAAGCAAGAAAGTGCTTTATTAGCCGAGTTGATGCAGACAAGTTTTTATGATGAAAAGAAATTGGCCGTTAACCGTACCGAGCGCAGGCAATTGATGAATAGTATCTTAAAGTATTACCAATTTCACATTTCACATTTCAATTTGCGTTCGCCAGAAATCCTCGAAACTATCTTGGGTTAATCACTTCACCCCTATCTTTATCCAAACCTTAGTAGCTTTGGTAAGCTTGTCTTCCAATCGGCAAAACACCGCCCCTTTGGGCGTTTCTATTTTAGGTATCTGCAAGGGAATATAATTAGAAGTGTAAGTCTGTGAAACAGGCTTAATAGTAGAGAAGCCACAAGCTTGCAAAATCATCAATCGCTTTACTCCATTCGTAGCAAAGGCAGAAACGGAACCAAACAACAGAAGTAAAACGATTAACTTTTTCATATGCCTAATCTAATACAGTTTTTGAAAATGATTTTCACATCATCTATAACGCGATAATGCTTAGCATAGTTTAAGGCCACTGTGGTTTGCTCACTCTCGCTCAAACTAAACTCGCGAACCATGCAGTCTGCACTCAACACAGCCGGCCTTGCGCTCGGAAACTGTTTAAGCAAACTCGCTGACCGAAACCCTACCCATGTTTTTCTGCCAAGCAATACTTGCATCCAATTTTGAATGAGTTTGTTTTCCCCTTGCTGTATCCATACTAATATGAATAGATTCGGAAACATCGTTATGCAAAATATCAAATCGAGCATTCGTTTCTTGCGCAAGTTTTCGGGGCGAAAAAGTGCATACTGTTTTTCGACTACATACAAATCTCCGGCTGTGTCTTTCGAGTTGCTGCCAATGAGTGCAGTGCTGTTGGGGTTTAATATTTTGTAATAAAATCTCGGTCCGCCTTGTGCCAACGCGGCAATGATGTTTTGATAAGAAACTGTTTTGGCGCAAAAAATTAACTCTTTCGCTTGATGAATGGCTGCTTGCTTAAAGATGTGTTCGATGTTCGGCTCTGCAACGGCTGTTTTGGTGTACCCCAACTGGCGCAAGAGCAATTCTGCTCTACGTGTTTCGACTTCATCGCCCACTACAATACACGTTCTATTTTCATCGGCCTCGTTCTCCCACGATTGATGTTTTATCCATTGATAAATAATCCGCACACCCAACATAGCCACGGTCGTCCAAACGGCTCCCAACAAAATCATAGCGCGTGAGAAACGCCATGCATCGGGAATAAACGCATAACACACCGCTATGGCTAAAGTGCCCAAAAACATACCCCGTAAAATATTGCCGACTTTAAACGGTTTGTCATACCCTCCGCTCATAAACGTAGCGACTATCCACGTCAACAAATAGAACGGCACCACTATAAATAAAAACTGATTGGGGTAATAGTGATCCGTGTACTTAATCATGTTTTCCCAATAGGTTTTGATAAAATAAATGCCGCCAAATCCCAGCAACACATCTATGATAAACAAGAAGGAAGACGACAACAAACTCGCTAAAAGCGTCAACGCTCCGCGAAACACAATTGCAAAGTTGATAAGCAACGTGAACAAGCCCGATTGATTGCCACTAAAGTGTTTGCGCGCAAAAATGATCATCGCGTTGTAAAACACTTTCACATAATTCAAGCTGCCTTTCTTTGTGCTTTCGCCTTTGTAATGAGTAATACTCGTATCGGCAAAATAATAGTTCTTATACCCGACCTTCAACAATCGGTAACTCAAATCAATATCTTCACCATACATAAAAAAAGTCTCGTCCAGCAGCCCCACTTCATCTAGCGCTTTCTTGCGCATGAACATATACGCGCCCGAAAGTATTTCCACTTCATTAGTCGCTTTCTCAGGCAGATACCCCAAATGATATCGCCCAAATGTCTCAGACTTTGGCCAGAGAGCCGATAAACCAAACGTTTTGCAAAAAGCCACAAAAGGTGTTGGCAATCCACGCTTCGACTCCGGCAAAAAAATGCCGCGCCCGTCCACCATGTGTACACCCAAAGCACCCGCCTCAGGGTGAGCATCCATAAATGCAATACATTTCACAAAGGTATCTTCCGCCACAATCGTATCGGGGTTCAGCAAGAGCACATACTCGCCTTTCGCCAGCTCCATCGCTTGATTGTTCGCCACAGAAAAACCCATGTTCTGTGTGTTCGCTATCAACTTCACCCAAGGGAACGATTCGCGCACCAACTCTACAGATCCATCCTTCGAAGCATTGTCCACCACATACACCTCTGCCGCCAAGTTTTCTATCCCGCGCGCAACCGACCGCAAACACTGCTCGAGGAAGTATTTCACGTTGTAGTTCACTATAACAATCGTTAGCTTCATGCCCCTGCGTTAGTTCAATTAATGTTGTATCAACGAATTTTCATATGGCAATCGCGTGGCAATAGAGCGCGCCAACGTCATTTCGTCTGCGTACTCAAGCTCTCCGCCAAACGAAATGCCTCTCGCTATCGAAGAAATCTTCACGTCCAAGCCGCTCAATCGTTTGCTCACATAAAAACTGGTCGTGTCCCCTTCTATGGTGGGCGAAATAGCCATAATGATTTCGTGAATATCGCCTTGCTTCACACGGTCAATCAGCGATTGTATGTTTAGTTTCTCCGGCCCCACTCCATCTATGGGAGAAATGATGCCGCCTAAGATGTGGTAAACGCCTTTATAAATGCCGGTATTTTCTATCGCCATCACATCCCGAATGCTCTCTACCAAACAAACCGTGCTCGCATCCCGGTGCGCATTGTTACAAATCTCACAGACCTCTTGGTCTGCTACGTTGTGGCACACTCGGCAAAACTTAATGTCTTTTCTCATACGGCTCACGGCCTTGCTAAACACCTCCACCTTGTCTTCATCTTGTTTCAGCAAATGCAACACCAATCGCAGCGCAGTTTTCTCTCCAATGCCCGGCAGCTTCGTAAACTCCCCCACCGCATCGGCTATCAATTTTGACGAATATTTCATTGCGGGCTAAAATAAACGGATTTGGGGTATTTTTTTCGCTTCTAGGTTCACGGCTAAAGTTCTACAATTTATTCTGTTCCTGTCTCCCAATCTTCCTCCATGACAGTGTAGTCCGTCCAATAACCGGCTTTGTATGGATAACGTTCGAGATACATTTTTTTCACTTTCTCAAAAAGCAGTTGGCGAAGCTCTGCTGTGTTTCTGTTTTGTGCGGCTGAGATAAATATGCAATTGTCATGCGTGCGCGCCATCCAACTTTCCTTGAGCTCAGTCAATAGGCTTGTTTTTACCTCAGCCGGCAAAAACTCATCAAACTGTTTTTCTTCATACAAATCCATTTTGTTGAATATAACTAACTGCGGTTTGTCGTCACATTTCAAGTCTTTCAAGATTTCGTTGACCACATTCATTTGGTCTTCGAAAGCGCTGTGCGAAATGTCCACCACATGCACTAAAATGTCGGCTTCAATAGCCTCATCAAGTGTAGATTTAAAACTTTCTATTAGATGCGTAGGCAATTTGCGAATAAAACCCACTGTATCACTGAGCAAAAATGGAATGGTGTTGAACGTGACTTTTCGCACCGTAGTGTCAAGTGTGGCAAAGAGTTTATTTTCCGCAAACACATTCTCCTTAGCCAACAAATTCATGAGTGTGCTTTTGCCCACGTTAGTATAGCCCACCAGCGCCACCCGTATCATATCTCCACGGTGTTTTCTGCGCACATTATTCTGCTTGTCAATCTCTTTGAGTTTTTCTTTAAGATTAGAAATTTTCTTCTCAGCAATTCTTCGGTCGGTTTCTATTTCTTTCTCACCGGCTCCTCCACGCGTGCCTGTGCCGCCTCGTTGACGCTCTAAGTGAGTCCACATCCCTTTTAAGCGGGGCAACATATATTGCAACTGTGCCAATTCTACTTGTGTTTTGGCTTGCACGGTGCGAGCACGTTGTGCAAAAATGTCGAGAATTAGCATACTCCTATCTAATACTTTTCGCTGCAATTCCTTCTCCATATTTCGTTGCTGTGAAGGCGGAAGCTCATCATCAATCAAAACAATACTTACTCCGTGAGTTTCTATATAAGTTTTTATTTCTTCCAATTTACCTTTGCCAACATAGGTGGCATTATCCGGATGGGCCAAACGTTGAGTGAACCTTTTGATGACTTTTATTCCATCAGTTAGTGCCAAAAACTCTAATTCATCTAAATATTCGTTAGTTTGCTCTTCCGACTCATTCTTTTGCATCACAGCCACTACCACCCCCAACTCTTCTCTAAACACTTGATTACCTATCTTAAATTTCTCTTTCTCGTTCATGGCCGAAAAATAAGAACAATTCGGTAGGTGATAATCTTTACTTTATTGACCTAAAATTTAACAATCTATGCCAAACCATGATTATGTAAATTTGTTTTTTTATTCAGGATTAATTAATATCACATTCCGATACATTTCGGTCAATTCAAACAACCCAACTATGAACAAAATTTTTTCTCTCATTGGCTCGGCTTTGTTGTTTAGCGCATCGCTGTCCGCTCAGGTAACTCAGCCCAACGGTCAGTTGGATGACATTAAAGAATTTACGACAAAAATCACTGTCCCTTTGGTTATGCCGGATGGCGTAAAATTGATGACGGATGTTTACATCCCTCGCTTGCGCGATTCTCTTCGTGTTTCCTTGGGAACAATTGACTTTTTGGGGCAACAAGTGGTGACAGATACCATTACGTTTATTCCAAACGGTACACAAATCATGATTTATGATACCTTGAATGGTCAACCTAATCCGAATCCATATCAATTGCCTACCATCTTTACAAGAACACCTTACAATAAAGGTGATTTCAATGATATCGGAGCAATCTTAGCCATAATCGGATACAATTATATGTATCAAGATATGCGCGGACGTTATTCTTCAGAAGGTGTTTACTTCCCGATGTATTCTGATAGCTGGAACAAAAATGCCTACCATCCATTGGTTGGACATGTTTTGGACTATTTGCCTATCACTGATCCCAAGCATTCTAACCGTCATGAAGATGGTTATAACTCTATCAAAGCAATAACCAATATTACTTATCCTGGCTTATACAATGGTTTGCCACACACCAACGAACGCATTTCTAATGGCAACGTAGGTATGTTTGGTGCTTCTGCATTAGGAAACACCCAATTACAACTAGCTTTGGCTCACCGAGTTACCGACTCTATTCCTGCGTTAAAATGTTTGATGCCAATTGTAGCTACTACTCAACATTATCTTTCTACCGGCTACAACAATGGTGTTTTCCGCGACAGAATTGTGACAGGATGGTTAAAAGGCCAAATTTTTAGTGGTACTGACGATGACTTGATACCTGTAGATGATGACAAACAAAATTCTATTCACTCATCTGCTGATTATAACTTACCACAAACGATTACCCTTAATGGTGTAACTAGAACATTTGAAGCCAATAAATTTGAAGCTGCGAATCTTTCTATCGATCATTTTACGGCAATGCGTTATCTAGACCTAAACGGAAACTTAGCTCCGGCTGGATTTTATCCCAACTCTATCGGTCGTGCCGATATGGATGGAAGCGTTGCTCCTGTAGATCAAAATGGAGAATCTGTTGACCCAGTTACACAAACACCTCTACCCGGTTTGACATTTAACCGTTACTCTAACATGGATGTTCCTGTGATGCACGTTACCGGTTGGTGGGACATTTTCACCGAAGGTCAAATTCATACTATGAATTATACCATGAAGCATGTGAATGGTATCAATAAGCAAAAACAAAAAATGATCATCGGTCCTTGGGCACACCAAACCATTGCATCTCGTGAATCAGGTGACCGTTATTACCCTCAAAATGTTACTGACTATACAAAAATTGATATTGGTGATTTCAGCATTGACAATGTGCCTATCAATGACGTATTGCAATCTGATTTGATCACTTGGTTTAGATATAATTTGAACTATCAACCAGGCAACTATATCGGTGAACCCAAATTTAACATTAATGCGTCTACAGAGTGGCAAAGATTAGGTAATGCCGGACCACTTTACGGAGATATTTTTGTTCGAGTTCCTGCCAATAATTATACTGTACCATTCCAAGACCTAATTAACTTTTTGGCAGGCACAGACACCCTTCGTGGTTTAACCATGGAAGTTAAATTGCCACAAGTTGGTCAGCAGTTTGTTATTACTCAGGATGTACCTTCTTTGGGTGCAGTTTTACCTGCTTTCACTGGCGACAAACTACAAGGAATTGGCTACAAAGACTTCATGAACGATGTGAAAAATTATCGCTTCTATGTGCCTGGTCCGGACTCTGCTGCTGATGCTGCATTGGGTTATACTGACAACTATAAGTATGGCAACTATTGGTTAGAAACCGATGAGTTCCCGATAAAGAATGTAGAATGGAAGAAAATGTATTTGCATCAAGATGGAAAAATGAACGACTTATCACCAATCCAAGATGAAGGATTCAAAATGTATGTTCACAATCCGGATGATCCAATCTTGACTGTAGGAGGAAATAACATGATTGTACGTTCGCCAGACGGAACGAGAGATTCTCAAAGTCAGATGGAGATTACTGACCCTACAAATGCGCCATTTACTATGGACAGAGATGGTGTAATTAAATTTGCAACGGATGTTTTAAGCGATACGTTTTCAATTGTTGGTTTGCCAGTTTGCACACTTTATGCTAAAACAAATCCCGCAGGTGTAACTGATGGCCCAACGGACACAGACTGGATGGTTCGTTTATTAGATGAATGGCCAGATGGCAGAATGTATTTTGTTCAGGAAGGTTGTGTAAATGCCCGCGCTCGTGATTATGCTCGTGCATTAGTAGACGAAATGGGTGTAGCCGGCACTCCAACTTATGCAGATGGAGAAGAAGATCCTGCTGACGTTAACATCCCTTATTCAAACATTAATGTAGGTCAGATTTACGAATATGTATTTAAATTTCAACCGATTGCTTACACTTTTGCTCCGGGCCATAAACTAAGAGTATTAATTAGTTCTTCTAACTATACACGCTACCAATCTAACCCGAACTTGCCATTGAACGATGGAGAGTTTTTCCGTAGAAAACCGGGTGATGGTCAGTCCTATATTTTCGATGGCAAAGAAATGTTGCCTCGTGTTGCTGTACAACGTGTTCATTTCTCTCCAGAGCATCCTACCAACATTAATTTCCCAGTGTTTAATAAAGACTTTGTTTACACCAACATCAATAATACTCCACAAGAAATTGCCCTAGAT
>Ga0315904_10005231_pt1 | contig 18088 bp, 15 predicted proteins | sample LakEriMetagenome_6_FD_203529 | JGI IMG/M metagenome (GOLD analysis project Ga0315904, IMG submission 203529) | Freshwater fungal communities from buoy surface, Lake Erie, Ohio, United States - Buoy 12 MA120 | ecosystem: Environmental > Aquatic > Freshwater > Lake | place: USA: Lake Erie, Ohio...
TCGGATGCCGGCAGCAAACTGCGGGCTCAGTGCATTGACCTGTGTTTGGAAATCCAATAATGCTTTGGCCTGTTTCTCTTGATTGTTTGCCACCATTTCGTCATATTGGGCGCGGAATCTTCCTTCGCTCAGCGCAGCGTCCTGCTGTTCTTCGATCTGTTTGCGTTGCTGACCAGTGAGTTTGGCCAGTGTATCTAATTCCTTGGCGTATTCAGCCGCGCCTCGGGCCAGTTGACTATTGGTTTTTTGTTGTGCCAGGCCCAGCGTGCTCTGCATTTTGACAAAGCCAGCTGTGGCTTCGCCCATGGCATCGGCCGAGAAACCCAGACGCCGTAGTTCTTCTCCAGCTCCGTCAACCACGGCGCCCACGATCTTGCTAAAGTCCTCAGCACCGGATCCCACTGATCCACGGAACGTGGCCAAGGCATTAGAATTGGCTACTACCTGGCGACGGAAACTTTCCAAAGGCAGACCGGATCTTAAAAATTGTTCCTGGACGCCACTCATGCCCTTGGTAGTCAGCGCACCCACGGCACTGAGTTCCTGGAATGTGTCGGTGGCCACTTGCAACTGCTGATTCATGAATTTGGCGCCTTCGGCGGCCAGTTTCATTGCGCCCGACAGTGCACCGCCAACAAAAGGAATGGCTTCGGCCAGTTTGGCCATGGCACCAACCACGCCATCGATCAGAGGATTCAACGAAGTAAACTTGGTATCACCTTCGGCCAGCCCCTTGGCAAATGAACCCATGCTGCCGCCAATGGCCGACAGTGTCTGCCCCGTGGCCTTGAGACGGCCGCCCCAGACCAGCAGGGCTTTTTGATTTTCTATGGATGCACCAGCGGCCTTCATGAACTGGAAGGCCAAGGTCTTGGTTTCTTTTTCTGCGGCCAACTGTTCTTGTGCCAAGGATCGGGCACGCTTGGCCGCATCTATTTCATAGGCAGCCTTTTTCTCTTCGTATTCTTTTACTGTTTTGGTTCCAGATCGTACTTGTTGCGCAAATTTTTCCAAAGCCAAGGCATTGTTTTGCAAGCGATCATAGAATTTTTTCTGGCGCTCAGCAGAAGTCTCAACAGTGTTGTTGAGGGTTTTGAGCATTTCATTGAGATCTCGCAAGCTCTCTGGTAGTTCGTCTTCTGCGGCCATGGTTTTATAGGTCTATAAATATCCGTATCTATTATTTACCGCGAGGAAAAACCCAATGGAAGTCAACCCACTGAAACAGTATTTCAGGCAACCCAGCGTCTATGTGCGCCTGCCCAGCCAAGGAAAGTTCTGGCCCAAAGATTCTTTGAACATGCCGGCCAATGGTGAGTTACCAGTGTTGCCTATGACCACCATGGATGAGATCACCTATCGCACACCAGATGCCCTATTCAATGGGTCAGCGGTGGTATCTGTGATCCAGAGTTGCATGCCCAACATCGCTGACGCCTGGCACACGCCCAGCACTGACATCGATACCTTGCTGATTTCAGTGCGCATCGCTACCTACGGGCACACCTTGGACATCAGCAGTCGATGCCCGGCCTGTCAAACCGAACACGATTTTGGTCTCGATCTGCGTGGAGTCATGGACCAGATACAGTGTCCAGATTACACAAAACCGCTGATCATGGGAGATCTTGAAATATGGTTCAAGCCCATGACCTATCATGACATCAACACCAACAATCTTGCTCAGTTTGAAGATCAGAAAACCATGCAGGCCTTGGAATCTCCCGATGTTGACGAGGAAACAAGGCTCAAAACCATGGGCAACATGTTGAAAAAACTCACGGCCATCACCACCCAGGCCCTGGGTCAAAACATAGCCATGGTCAAGACACCGGCAGCCCAAGTCATTGATCCCGAACACATACGCGATTGGTTGATGAACTGTGATAAAAACATGTTCAATCGCGTGAGAGATCATGTGTTGGATCTGCGCCGATCTACTGAAGTAAAACCCGTGAGCATCACCTGCCCCAACTGTGCCAACAAATACGAGCAGGCTTGGACCTTGGACATGACCACTTTTTTCGAGGACGCCTCCTGATCCTGGACAGTGAACAGATCGCGGCCGAGGTTGACCGCATGGAAAAGGAGGCGGAGACCATCAGAGCCGACAGTCTCAAGATAGCATGGTACATGCGCGGTGGCATGACTTATACCGAAGCACAGATGCTGAGCCCCAAAGAGCGAGAGTTGATTGGCACCTTGGTCAAAGACAATCTTGAAACAACCAAAAAATCCGGACTACCGTTTTTCTAATGAACTTTGAACAGGCACAGATCGACATACTGCTATGGGTCACTGGATTCGTGGAGCAACCCAACGCCCAACTACAGGGTTGGGCTCCCTGCCCGTATGCTCGCAAGGCCCGCTTGGACAAGCAGTTTGAGATACGCCCTGGTCGCATAGATCCCTACACGGATCTCATGACAGTGGAAATGAAGGATCTCATGGTCATAGCCTATGTGTATGATCCCGCTGACATAGATGCCCGTGAATTTAACCAGCAGATTGACGCTGTGAACCAGGCATTTCTGTTACCACGCAACATGATAGCATTGTCCGACCATCCTGGATCACCTGAACAGGCCAATGGTGTACTGATGAACCAAGGGACCTGGGCCATAGCCTTTGTACAACATTTAGACAAACTCAATCAGTTTGCGCGGCTGCTGGCCCGGCAGGGTTACTACGAAGGTTGGTCAGAAGATTATCTTGGAGAGTTGTTCCAAGGGCGAGAGGATCCGCGACAGTGACCTATCACTTTGCCAGAGTGGCATTGGCCCGGACCAACTACACCGAATCTGTGCAATGGCAGTATCTGGACAAATCAGATCAATGCATTGCCCAGTGCTTGGATATCTACAGGACCTACTGTATCTACAAGCATTTCGCTTCGGTCATGCCTTTGTTTTCCAGCAGGCTCTTGGATCCCATGGCCGATGTCATTGGTTATATTGACGGTGGCAGCATGGTAGCATTCAGCCTGATACGCAGATACGATGACGAAAATGCCATATGCGATCAGTTTGCCTGGACTTATCATCGTCCACGACTGCGACTTGGCATAGAAACCATGAAAACAGAGTGCGCCATATACAAGGCCCGAGGGTTCCGTTATCTCTATCTCGAGCAAGCGCATCTGTACAAAGAAGAGATAGCAGGATTTGAACTTTTAGGACCAATGACATGAGCGATTTATACACCATATGGGCAGACAAAGAAGGCGACATCACAGACCTGGATTGGGTCAACGGAATGAAAAGTTTCTTTGATCATCTCATCGCCGAAGGCAAGATGGAAACATACAGGATCACCCGGTGCAAGATGGGGTTCCGTAGCATAGCAGACATGCCCGAATGGATGATCATCATGGAATTTAAAAACATGGGACAGATGGATGATGCATTCCGTCGTGTTGCTCCTTTGCAAGGCGAACTGGAAAGCAAACATCGCAGTTTCAATCAATTTGTCGCGGGCAACATACAACACGCCTTGTTCCGAGACTGGCCTGATCAGTTCTAAGATCTCTGCGAGATCTATTCATTTCGCTTGCGCTCATGAATGCTATGGAATCGAGCGAAGCGAGATAATCCGTATCATCCAGATTTTGTGGTCATACTTGCCCGTTGTACGGGCAAGTGATGTGCATCATCCGAGTTCGACGCAGCCATCTTGTATCAGGAGATTGGTTTCCCACGGAGGCGGTCGTGCGCTACCCCCTACTCCAGCCTTGACTCACAACGGAACGTTCCTTGACCCCTACAAGCGAAGTCTTGAACGCTGGGTTTGTATCTTCTTCACAGTGACCCAATCATTTTAGCCTAAGTTAGCTATTTCCTTTGACACCCAAGAACATCCGGCGGCGCGAAGCGCAACCTCAATGGGGACCAGTCATGTCACTGGTCACAGAGTCTGATCAGCCTTGTAATTTGCCTTTGATGTGACTACCGTGTACACGCACTTGGATGTGCCCGTTGTAGTAGTCGTCTGATTCTAAAACACGCCTGGAGAATTGTTCGCGAGCCTCGATATAACTGCATTCTGCTTTGGAACGACAGTAATACAAGATCTCTCTGGTGAAATTTTCTGTGCCTAACAGTTCAACATCTCGAGATAACTCCGGAGAACTGCCGTAATATGTTTGCCAATCCGAATCTATAGTACCACGTATTTTTTTGCGTTTTTTCTTGCCGTTTTTTAGTTTGACTATCTTGTATGTCGTCTTCTTGAATTTTGCCAGTTTTTTGCCAATATACATGCGTCCGGTCTGTTTGTTAGTGATCAAATAGACAAAACCGGCACAATCTTCAGGTAGTTCTATGATTTCTTGAGATTCGAAAAGCCATGTCACTGCATAGTTATGCCACGTCAATGTCTGTGTTGTAAGAAGTAAATCCGTTCTCTTTGACCACACGCAGGATGTTTTCCACACGGCCAGCCAGTTCATCTCTGTGGCTTACGAGCCAGATAGATTTGTGACGTTCTCGGCTCATTTTCTTCAGCAGGGCCAGGCTGTTTTCCACGCCCTGGGTGTCCATGCCCGAATCCACCAGTTCATCAATAAACAACACATTGATGGGATGATAAAGGCTTTCCCACACGTCACGGAATGCCCACGACATGCTCAGAATCAAACGATTGCGCTCACCACGTGAAAGATTATCAAAATCAAGATCACGACCCAGTTCCTGGATCTCTACAGTGAGATCGTTTTGGAAGATCACTGAGTGTGGCAGCCCGATCCTGTCCAAGTACCAGGTCAGCCGCTGATTCAAATAGGAAAGATTCTGTTCAATGATCTTCTTGCGTATGAATGAGTCCTTGTTGGTCAGTAGTTTGAGCAAAAAGTCTTGATGCTCTTGCAATCTCGAGAGTTCGTTCAACGCATCATAGGTCACTACTTGCAAAGCCTGTCCTTGCATGTCTGAGATCTGTTCGCCATAGGGATCAATTTCGGTTTGCCGCACTGATAGATCCCGGCGCAGCCCCTCCAGGCTATTTTTGTGATTCAATGCCTGTTCAAGGTCATCGTAAAACACACGAGGTGCTGTGCCTGTATCACCGAGATCGTCTAATTCGTTGACGTGTTCGTGGCGTTGGGTATCGTTGGTTAATAATTGCAAGGCGTTTTCTTGCAGTGCAGTCTGTTTGGCTGTGCGGATTTCGTCTTGTTTGCTGTCGTGTATGTCCTGACCACAGGCATAACATTTGTGATCATCCAGATCCGCGATTTCTTTCTTGAGTCGATCTTGTTCGCGTTGTAATTTGATTTGCTCTTGATCGATCTGGCGGATGTAACGATTGTGCTCGTCTATGGCCTTGCGTCGGGCATGATAGGTTTCGAGATTCCTGTGCGCCTGTATCTCTGATTCGATGTCAATGTGTTCCAGGGCAGCCACGGCCTGTTGCAGACCTTGGCAGTCAGCGACTTGTTTGTCAAGCCACATCTTTTGTCGTTTTTTCAGGCTATCTATCTGTTCTTCAATGCGTTTGTTAGCTTCCTGCACGGCCCTGATCCGGAGTTCTTCGGCAGTGATGGCTTCTTTGGTCTGCCTATTGAGTTCTTTGATACGTTCGGCACGCTCACTCAAGAGAGTGATGCCTAGCAGTTGTTCGATTATGCCGCGCTGATCATTGGCTTTGAGACTGAGGAACGGCTCGGTGTAGGTGTTCAAGGCCAGCACATGTCGGAACATGTCGTGTGTCATGCCCAGCGCAGTTTCTATGGCATCTTGTGTTTCTCTACTATCTCCTTGGCTATCATCCTCAGATGCCTGCTCTTCGTTGTTGACATAAAATTTAAGCACATTGGGTTTACGACCGCGCTCGATGCGATAGTCTCGGCCATTGATAGCAAAGTCCAGACTAACCATCATGTTCTTGCCGTTGGTCTTGTTGATGAGATTGTCCTTGCGGATGTTGGTCAAGGCCTGGCCATACAGGGCATAACTCAGTGCATTGATAATGGTGGTTTTGCCGGTGCCGTTCCTGCTTCCGTCGCCACCGAGATCGAGATTCTCCCCCAGCACAAGAGTCAGGTCTCTTCGATCAAAGTTGATGGCCTGTGTGGCATTGCCCACCGACATAAAGTTTTTAACAGTTAAGTCCTTGATCTGTATCATGTAGTCTGGTTGATTAAATCCAAATAGGTATCAGAGAATGTCTTTGAAAAATCAAGATTACGTCTCATGTCCAACCCGGAAAAAAACAGCAATGACCGGGCAGGATCTTTTTTAGAAAATGATTGCTTGCTGAAATTATACATGGCGCCCAGCGATTTATGCAACCAATATGAAGGATTGGTGCTCGACATCAACTGTTGTATCCTGTTTCGCATGCCATCTAAAAACTCATTGGATAGGTTTCTAACATCCAAATAAAATGGATCATCCAAGACATTGACCACAAACATGTTTTCATGGAATCCACGATCGAGGAAGTATTGTATGCAGTCGAGGATGTCGGGAGCCCCTAACAGGCTCCAGGTCATGTTGAAATTCACATCAGCGCCGGTGGATATCAACTGATCGAGATTGGATTCAAATTTCGCCCAATCCCCTGGATATCGTGTGTAGTAAAACTTGTCTTTGATGTTTTCCACGCTGACAGTCCATTTGACTTTGGGAAATTCTAAAATTTTTCTATATACCGGGGTATCAATGTTGATTAGATTGGTGTTTACACGCAGATCTATACCAGGGTTGACCTGTTGCACACGTTCAAGCAGGTCGAGATTGTCCTTGATCAAAAGGGGCTCGCCGCCGGCCAAGTATACATGCTTGATATTGGACAACTGATCATAGATCCAGGCCTTGGTCTGTTCTATTTGGTCATCGGCCGGCATCAGTGGGTAGGACTGCATTTCTTGTGCCCAACGACTGCTGAGATTTGGCGAACAGTAACTACAGGCCAGGTTGCAGGTGTTGCGCCATCTGAGATCCAGGATTTCCAGTTTGAAATTATCAACGCTGTCAAAAAGACCTGTATGGACAGATTCTGCACACATTTTTTTATACCAACTTCTGTTGCTTTGGCTGGTGCTAACATCCTGGCTCAGGTCATCCACGCGATAACAATAGTGACAATTTTTGGGTTTTTGTTTGTTGATCTGATGCAGTTTGATGCTACGATTGACCTTGCCAGTCAAGATGTCTTGTATGGGTGTGTCTTTGATATTGCCCAAAGATTCCTGCGCCACTGCGCAGGTATTGACACGACCGTCGGGCTCGATATACACGCCATTCCATGGAATAGGGCACAGAGTAGGATGATAAAAGAAATCTTTTGGGGTCATAGGTTGAAACTATCTAAAACTTCTCGCACATATGGCAAACAATCATCGTCCAGGTGCCGGGGATGGACCAAAATTAGTCTTGTGCGATCTGTACAAGATAACACTCTGTGGGCATGATCCAGCGCAATTTTTTGTGTCAAATATTCCAGTAGATGGGTGTCAGTCCATGGCGGTGGATTGATCACGGCCGCGCTGCCTATAGACAACACCGTCCTGATTGATTGTGATCGGGCCAATCTATACAGTATCTGCGTCTGTGCGAAATCGGGTTTAGCACTATTTACGAAAAGGTCAAATCCTTGTGTGAGTTCAATGATCTTGGATACCACGGAAAAATCGCGTATGTCATGCCCTGTGCTTTGGCTGAATCCAATGACTTGGTATCCTCTTTGCTCGAGTGCTTGATAAAATGCCTTGCCTAATCTTTGTGTGTGGCCAGTGACCGCGGCTCTTTTCATCAAATCTCCTGGTAAATTTTCAACAGTAAGATCCTTGATATGTATCATTCGTTGTGTATTTTAAAGCAGTTGCCGGGCTCTGTCAAGCTCGGGAAGATAATCTGCAAGACATACACCACGGCTTTGATCCAACTTGTCATTCATGGAAAAAAACTGCTTTAATTTTTGTTTATCAACTGGAGGATTCTGGTTATAAAATACTGCCAAGTTATCAATCACAGTGCGCATAGACTCGAGATTTTGATAGGTGTATGTATTTTTAACTCGATCAAGATCTTTGAGCACGATGTCCGCATAAGGAAAAAGATAAGGAGACATATGGAAAGGAGTGGAAACCAAACTTGGGTGTACCAAAATTCCTGGAAACGCTTCATCCAGGAATTCAAATAACAAACTAAGACATGAAATATTGTAAATGCTGATGGTGGTATTCAAAGTCACTGCATGCTCTTGTTGGCGCAGATAATGTAAGTTGTTTACCACTGTGTGCCAATCTGAAGGCCATCTGATGTAGGTGTTCAGCGGCCCGTAGGCATCTATGCTAAAAATAAAATTGAATTGCTTAAAATGTGGCAGTAGTTTTTTTAACTTGGCTGTGATGTTGGTACCATTGGTATTGAATTCGATGGTAAAGTTTGTATGTCCTGTATGCACGCATAGATCTAACCATTGCAATACCTCGGCAACCACAGTTGGTTCACCACCGGCTACGTATACCTGATGTAGATTATCATATCGAATCATATCGAATCTTGGATGATGCATCCGCAGATTCTCTTCCTGTACCAATAACCCCAATTGTCTGTATTCTTTTTCAATTAGATGGCTGTCGGAAGGCCGACACATGCGACAGGTTAGATTACATTTGTTACTGGGCCTGATATCATAAAAGGCCGGTTGCGAGATGCTCTGTAAATCATCCACAGTTTTCAACTCCAAACGATTGACCCATTCAATGGTATCCTGAATACGATCGCTGACAATGTTGTTTTTTTCTAAACTGTAACAATGTTCGCAGTTGGATATCTTTTGACCGTGTAAGATTTTTTCTCGTAGAGATCGATAATTGGCATCTGTTGCAAAATTATTAAAAGTCTTGAGATCAGCCACTGGCTGGCCACTGCGGCAACAGACTACGGTATGGTCGTATCTGGTATGCAATTGGATAAAAGGGTGTATGCAGAAAGCCTGATTGCGATCTAACAAATCCAGCCAATACTCTACATCCTGTATAGATTTAGCATTGGCAAATTCGCCTATGGTACCTAATTTTTTGATCAACCTAATGGTGTTCAGCCAAGCATTGGGGTGGCTCCAGAGTGGTTTGGGTTGGTCCAGCATGATTACGTGATCAAACTGCTGAGCTAACTCTAAAAGTCGAGCCCAAGACAAATCATACACACTGCTGTGGTAAAATCCAGCATGTGCGAAGTGGTCAGCCAGCACGGGCCTCTCCAAATCACTTAGAAGACCATGGCAAAACTGACCTCTATCTCTGGCCAAGTCTCGTGTCAACTGATCAGTGTGTTCGGTGTTGTTCCCTAAACAAAGGGTGCGTGTCATAGCGCCTGATATATCTGCAACAGCAGTTTAGGATCGTAGAATTCACTTTCGATCTTGGTGATCTGATCTGTGACGATCTGGTCTACACTTTCAAATTTCACATCGCCTGGGGCCATGTCTTCTTCTAATGCCGCACGCTTGTTGGGCATGAGAGCCATTTCTCTCAGACCGTGCTGGGTGATAAAAGTCTCTTTGATATAGTTGGCTTCTTCGTAGGATATCTCGATGTCCAACTGCACCCTGACATGCATGTTTGGACGCAGTATTTCTGCGGCATGATCGATCACATGGCTAAGATCCCATACGTTGTATAGTGGTTGATCGGGCCAGGCGTGATATTCGGGCTTGCCACCCCACTTCAAGATCATGGCGCCACGATTGGCATCACCGGCATCGGCGAAGTTGTGTGGAAACGCATTGCCGATGTAGTTGATGTTGCGTTTGTTCTGGCGCAGATGGAAATGGCCGGAGAATACCTGATCGTAGTGACCAAAATGCTCTACTGCGATTTCACCGTGATCGGGCATTTCTACCATGGCGTTCATCTTGAAGTGCGGTAGTTCAAAATGACCAAACATATATTTGGCTGACATCTTTTGTATTCGTTTATGGTCATCGCCTACTAACCAAGGTGCGATAATGACATCGCCTTCTTGTACCCAATCGTTGCAGATATGGATGTTGGGTATGTGTCGAGCCCATTCGGTGCTGTAGATGTCACGCCGATCTCGATAGTAAAGATCGTGATTGCCCGGAATGAAATAAAAACGATCAAATGCGGCACTGAGTTTTTCCAAGGCACGCAGGCTGTACTGCAAGGTCTGCATGTTGATTGATGACCGATGATGGCTCCAGTCACCCAAAAACATGCCAGTTTCGCACCCCTGCTCTTTGGCCAACTTGATAAACCAATCGACAAATTTTTCGCAGTCCTGGTTGTGCAATAGGCTGTTGGATTTGAGGCCGTAATGGATGTCAGTGAAAACTGCCACCTTCTTGAATAGATTCGTCATGACAACAGTATACTATTCTTCTGTGGGCGTTGCAACCGCATTGGGTTGGGCAGAATTCGAGTATTGTCTGGTCCACGAAGGATTCAACCCGTTCATTTCCAAGATATCGTCGCGTATGTTCTGCATTTTCTTTTCGATGTTGAGCACGCGAGTGAACGAATTGGTTATGGCCGCGGTGTAGTAAGCAAAAGGATTGGACGATTTGCTTTCATCAAACTGCAGGCCAATCTGGCTCAGTTGTAACAGGGCCTGCCCACGCATTTCTTCGTTGTAGGTATAACCTCGCCAGTTTGAACGTGTGGCATAACGCTCGCACAGTTTCATGAACATCTGCGCAAGTTTGCGTGTCATCTGTCCATGTTCCCGGCAGTATTCTCCGGTGTCAACGTCGCCGCGCCAGTGGCTCTTGCCCACGATGTAAGGTACCTTGTGATCTGTGACACGATAGTGGAAAAACGGGGGGAAGTTTACCCGGACATGTGTGGGGTCCAACAAGGGTTCTTCTATGAGTTCAGCGATGGGATCTTCGGGCGGCAGTTCCTCAAAACCCAGGATGTCTTCTATCTTTTTCTTCTTGGCAGCAGCCTTGGGCTGTTTTTTTGGCGCCATGGGTATGTGTTCCCAAGTCATGACACGGAACACGAGATCAGTGTTGGGTATTTTTTTCTCATTAATCTCTTCACCGGTTTCCTTGCGTATGCGTTCGGCTCGGTTCCTGCGTGCTTCAGCGATAGTGCGCTGATTGATCTTGGTCACAGATGGCAGTATGAGATCATACTGATGATCACGGGCCGGGTCACGATAGGCGCAGTAGGTTTTTTTGCTGAAATGTATCTCTTTTAATAGGTCTTTGTTGTTGAGATAATTGACCTTGGGGGGAGTGGTGATAGGCAACAGATTTCTCCTTAGGATGTACTTATTTTACAACATTTTGCCCATTTGTCAAATGTTTGATGCCATTAAATTTGCCGTTTTTGCCGCCGGTAAATATATTGATAGGAAATTTTTTATATGCCACAGATACTGGTCGACGGGGAACTTGTTGATATTTCGCAGGAAAAATATGATGCTCTTGGACAAGGCACACAGGCCACGACCACGGCCACTGATGCCTCGGCCTATGAGCAATATGCGCTGCTCCAGGCCAAGATTGAGGGCGTCAAGCAATTGGCTACAGCCGATGCCGCAGTAGTAGACGCAGACAATATCAGTCCGGAATTCCAAGCGGAATTAGATCGATTGCAATCTCAAGCAGATGCGTTAGCCGGCGACAATTTGGTACAATTCCAAGCACAATATCAAAATGAATCTGTGGCCCTACAGGCTCAGGGTGCTACCAATCTTGACGCCTTGCGACAAGAATTGTTGGAAGATCCACAGCCCGCAATCATAGTACCTGGTTCTGTGCCGGTAAGCACGGAAACCATCAGTGTTGGCGGCGAAGAAATCACTGCTGTAAACACCACAAACAATTCACCACAGCAAGAATCAGCAGTAACCAATGAATCTTTGAACTCTGATATTGAATCAGTAAATCCCACGGTCAACCCCCAGGCCAATCTACCCGTAGACATAGCCGGGGCACCTGATCCCACGGTGGCTGAATATTTCCAGAACAAAGCTGAGCTGGAGGCAGTGCAAAAGACTTTTGCAGTTGAAGAAGGCGATCGGCCAACATTCGTGGCCAACCCCGAAGAGCGTGCAGCCTTCATTGCCAGACTGGAAGAAAACAACCAACGGTTAGAAGCCGAACTGGAGCAGAAAGGGCTGCTGTCGGCAGTGCAACAGGCCGAAGAACAAAACCGGATAGAAAATGAAGCGGCAAGGCCTCCCATAGCATCCTTGGCTGAATTATATCCCGACGATGAACCCACCGTGGTGTCCAACAGCGAAATCGTGGGCCAGACAGTGGCTGACACTGCCCAAGGTGAACAAGAGATCTTGGCCGCCCAAAGAGATGTACAACAGACCGAACAGCAACTGGCCACGGCTGAAGCAGAGTTGGCTGGCACACAGCAAGAAATCGTTGCCACAGTACGGGCCGGTGGCGAACCCACCACGGAACAGTTGGAGACCTTGGCAGCACAAGAATTTGAAGTGGCCGCCTTGGAAGAACAGCTGGCCACTGATGAACAAGCACTGGTCTCTACGCAGGAAGCACAAGGAGTAGATCCAGATCCCACCACGCTGACCGCTGCAGAACAGGCGGCTGATCCCGAAGTATCAGCATTTGAAGAACAACAGGCACCGGAAGCAGTGCCCTTGGCTGAGATAGAAACTGAGGCCACAACAGAACTCACCGCAGAACAAGAAGCCGCTGATCCCGAAGTGGTCGCACCCCTGGAAGAGTTTATACCTGTGTCTGAGATAGAAACTGAGGCCACAACAGAACTCACCGCAGAACAAGAAGCCGCTGATCCCGAGATCACACCCGTGGAGTCCGGTATACCACTAGGAGAGATTGACAGTGAGCCATTGACCGTGTCACAGGATGATCCGCAACTGCCAGCAGAGATCCAGCCCTTTAGTTCGGATTTAGTGGAAGTAGAGCCCGAAGAAGTAGATCCTGAGACCGATCCAGAGATAGTGGAACCCCTGGAAGAGTTCGTGGCCGAAGCCGACATAGAAACCGAAGACGACACGGAACTCACTGAGGAAGAAGAGGCAGCCGATCCAGAGATAGTGGAACCCCTGGAAGAGTTCGTGGCCGAAGCCGACATAGACACAGAGGCAACTGATGTGGATGCTTTCATTGATCCCGAAGTGCCGCAACAAGACGATTTTGTGCTGTCGGCAACTGATATTGACACCGGTGATGACCTCACAGTCACAGACACCGGCGGAGTACCCACTCAGACCCTGGCAGACATTGGCGGTGACACAGGGGTCCCCTTCGTCCAACAAGATGTGTTTGCCGAGGATGTGGTAGAATATTTTGAAGACACTCCAGATGATTTTGGAGTATCGGATGCCGACATCGATCGTGGTAATGATTTAACGGTGTCAGACACAGGTGGTGTGCCTACCCAGACCTTGGCTGATTTCACCGGCGAAGACACAGGTGGTGTACCAACCCAGACCTTGGCTGATTTGACTGTGTCGGACACAGGTGGTGTGCCAACTGAAAGCCTGGCAGACATCGGTGGCGATACCGGGCTATTGCCGTCCGAAGTAGAACAACAGGCCTCAGACGCGGCCAGGATACAGGCCCAGGTCGCCAAGGCCCGCGCACAGCAGACCGTGCAGGAGCAACGCAAAAATGTCAATACTGCAGACTGGCGTGTGCGTTTGCGCTTGGCACCACAGGCCACATATCTTTACAAAGACACCGGAAACGAAGGTATCTTAGCACCGTTGGTCGAAACCGACGGTGTGATTTTTCCTTATACACCTACTATACAGACAGTGTACAAAGCCAACTACAACGCCTATGATCTCACCCACTCAAACTATCGTGGTTATTTTTATCAGGGCTCCAACGTAGATGACATCCAGATAACCGGAACTTTCACGGCACAAGACACCGACGAAGCCAACTATCTCTTGGCAGTGATACATTTTTTCCGTTCTGTGACCAAGATGTTCTACGGACAAGATCCAAATCGTGGTGCGCCACCACCTTTGGTATTCCTTTCAGGATTTGGTGAATATCAATTCAACGAGCACCCTTGTGTGGTGTCGCAATTTAACTACAATCTACCGGCAGATGTAGACTACATACGTGCTCGCAGTCCTAACATCAACGGTACAAACTTGCTAAAACGTCGCACACGCCAAGACCTGCCTACCAATCCTTTCAGCAGTGCTCTGGCACGGCTTAAAGCTGCTCGTTTACCAAAAGGGGCACAACGACCATTGCCACCGGTCACCGCTCCAACGCTGGGATTGAATTCACCCACATATGTGCCCACCAAGATGGAGATCACCATAGTGTTACATCCCATGCAGACCCGGCAACAGGTCAGCAAACAGTTTGCTGTTCGTGATTTTGCACCTGGTAGATTGCAACGCGGAGGATTCTGGTAATGGCCCAATATCCTGCCAACAGTGCGTATTTTGATACCGGTTATAGCCAGTTCTTCCTTGATCTCATGGTCAATAGGCCAATACCTAAACTGGCCGATGATGAAGTCTTTATCATAAATCAGACCTATCAATATCGCCCTGATCTTTTGGCCTTTGACCTTTACGACCAATCACAATTGTGGTGGGTGTTTTACCAGCGCAATCCCAACACCCTCTCACAACCGCCCTGGGACTTCCAGGCCGATGTGCAGATATATCTGCCCAAGATCAGCACGCTGAGATCAGCGCTGGGATTGTAATCAATGGCCGATTTGATCGCACTGCGTGCCCGGCGCGGCGAACTCGTAGAACAGATAGCCACTCTCACTGCGGAAAAGATCAGCGCTGAACGATTGCTGGCACGAGCCCAATCAGACCTGCAGTTTACCACAGATCCTGTTGTGCGTCGCAATCGCGAACAGCAGATCCAGCAGGCCAAAGGCATCATTGCCAAGAACAATGCCGAGCTGGTCACATTAAATGCCCAACTGGCCGATGTAGATCGACAGATAGCAGTGGCCCAACAACAGCAAGGCAGCAGAGAAAGCACAGGTCAAACTGTGCCCCAGGCCCAGAGAGCCAGAGATGATGCAGCCAACTCTGCGGTGCCGCCTCCAGAACAAGCCGGTGCCGAATCTACAACCAGCAATGCCGAACGATTTGAACCCGAAACTACGACAGACTTAGGTACGGATGATCCACCCAACACGGCCGAACAAAACCAGAGTTTGCCACCACGCACTGCCTTTCCTGGCGGACCTGTGCCCGATGATGCCTTCGGCGACCAACCTACTGTGGTTGATGCCCGACCAACATCGCAGCCCGGAGCGGCATCACCCAAAGACGATGCTTCAGGCGGAGCCGCAGTCAGGGCACGCATCAACAGCATCTTTGGAGGCGACGGTGGCCGCATCGTACCCCAAGGCAATGTCTTGGATCAATACTCTTCATATGCGTACAGTATCAGCATCTATCTGCTGAGTCCGGAAGATTATCAGCAGATGCTGAAAACCAAACGACCCCCATCGGGTTGGCAGTTGTTGATCCAAAGCGCTGGTGCCGCGCAGGGCGGTGGTATCATTCCCGGATCGCAATTGGGACCTGAGTTCAATCAAGAAGATTACCGTCAGGCGGCCGAAGCCACTCTGGCCCGCCTGGGTCGCAACCAGTTTTTCCGCAATGATTATTATATCGATGATGTCAGCATCCGGACTCTGATATCAGGCAAAGGAACCAACGGGGCCCATAATGCCGTGGCATTGAGATTCAAACTCTTGGAACCCAATGGTATAACCTTGCTGGACAATTTGTACAAGGCCACCAGAGAATATGTGAACATCCGTGGCGGTAACAGCAACTCCAACTATGCCGCGCAAACCTATCTCATGGCCATAAGATTTTATGGGTATGATCAGAACGGTAATTTAGTGTCAGCACAGCGACTCAATGCCACAGACCTTGAAGGAAAAAATTACAGCGCAGTGGTGGAAAAATTCATTCCATTCCAATTCACAGGCATCAAATTCCGTGTCGCTAACAAGGTCACTGAGTACGAATGTGATGCAGTATGTCCACAGAACATGGTCAATACCGGTCCGGCCCGTGGTGTCATACCCTACAATATCGAACTCAGCAGCCAGAGCCTTAAAGATCTCCTGACCGGTCCTTTGGGATTTGCCAAGTCAGAATCGGCCAGCAAAGCCGTACCTGACAATGCACGTGCCGCTGCCACACCAACCAATGCTCCACAAAGATACAATCCTCGCCGAGGTGGAACCAGTACCCAGGCAGCGCCATCGGTGTCGACTTGGCCTCCAGGCGGCGGCGAATTTGCTGATCTGTTCAATTACAATCCTGCAGGAGACTTCCAAGGACCAGCAACTACAGTCACAGCCGGTGGTAGCCCTACACAAAGCCAGGCGCCACCCAAGGCCGACGCGGCCAGCCGTGCCAAGTCATTGACCATAACACAAGGTCTTTCAGATGCCTTGAACAAGTTCCAAGAGGAATTGGTCACTGAGGGCGTGCAAGAACTCGCTGATATCTATGAAGTGCGCATTCTGGAACCGGTGCTTAAATCTGCCAAGTTGGTACCACCGGGCGAATTCAATCCTCGTCAATCGGCCATGATCAAAGCCCAGACTGCCAAGGAACAAAAAGATGGCAAGACCCAAAGCATGGACACCAACAGCAAGACCACCAAGGTCATAGCAGGTACCAGCGTGGTACAGTTTATTGATCAAGTCTGCCGCACCAGCAGTTATATCCTTGAACAACAGACTGCATACATCGATAGCAAGACCGGCAAGCAGGTTGAAAATGGTACGCCGGCACAGACCATTGGTTGGTATCGCATAGGTCTCCAGGCCGAGCCCACAGGCAAGTACGACACCAAACGCAACGACTATCAGTACAAGATAACCTACAGCCTGGCAGCCTACCAAGTCAATCAGGTCAAGAGTGATTTTTTCCCTCGCACACAGTTTTTAGGCACACACAAGAAATACAATTACTGGTTTACTGGTGAAAACACGCAGATCTTGGATTTCCAGCAGGATTACAACTATCTTTATTACATCGTGCAAAACACCGAGTCCAGACCCAAGATCACCAGTAACTATCGTGAAGCCGATCGCTATTTTTATCAACCTCGAAGTCCAGAAAGCAGCCAGGGACAAGACGACGACAAGGTCTATGAACCATCGGCCCAGGCCGCAGACTATCTTTACTCACCAGCAGATCAGAGCAGGATCAAACTGCAGATAGTGGGCGATCCTGCCTGGATCTTCCAGGGCGAAGCCACATCGGGCATCCAAGGTCTGCAGAGCATATACGGTGCGTTTCTTCCTGATGGAACGATCAATCCCGAAGGCCGACAGGTATTATTTGAAGTGGCCTTCAATCGTCCTACTGATTATGACATCAACACCGGTCTCATCGATCCTGGCATAAACAACTATGGCGCCGATCGATCCAACGGCGTAGCAGGTGATGCGCGGCAGAGTTTCATATATCAAGCCGTGGACTGTACCAGCAATTTCAGCAAAGGCAAGTTCACGCAAGAACTCAATGGTGTGCTCCAAACCTTTCCTTTGGAAGAACCCACGGCTCGAGGTCGTGCTGCCACAGAGCAACAGCGCACCAACACACAGACCGCACAGACCAGAAACACAGCCGCACAGGCCAATAGATCTACCAGAAACACCGCAGGACCCCCAGGGGCCCGTGTGGGACGAGGTGCCTTGCCTGTGCGTGTGAGACCAGATCCACCATTGACTGGCAGCCTCACTGACGCGGAGTTTGGCGGATCAGGATCTGGCGATGGCATCTCATCTGCCTTGGGCACAGTCAATGCCGAACCACTGGCGAGTCCGCAACCTCCAACCAGTGCTACCCAGACCGTGGGCCCAGCGGCCACTGGATCCGCTGCCATAAGATCGCAAGGTGGCGCTGCCGGCTCAAATGTAGGACAGCCCGCTACTTTTGTGGTGTTGTCCAACGGTCGAGCACAGACTGTTACATCACAGTCTGAGATCAATGCCTTGGTAGCCAGCGGTCGTGTGTCGGCCATCCAAGGTCAAGAAGCCAGCCGCACTTTGTCTTTGCAACAGCAAGCGGCTAACAATCCAAGAACCACAGCCAATAGACAGACTGGCGCGAGAGAATCATAATGCCTGATAATTTACAAAAAACCA
>Ga0315904_10005234_pt1 | contig 18082 bp, 14 predicted proteins | sample LakEriMetagenome_6_FD_203529 | JGI IMG/M metagenome (GOLD analysis project Ga0315904, IMG submission 203529) | Freshwater fungal communities from buoy surface, Lake Erie, Ohio, United States - Buoy 12 MA120 | ecosystem: Environmental > Aquatic > Freshwater > Lake | place: USA: Lake Erie, Ohio...
GACCTCGGAAAAGAGAAGCTTGATCAGATCCAGCAAGCTCTTTCAGATGTTGCTGTTGTGGACGAGCGATCGCCAGCCTTTGGGCGGCAAATACACATTACGTTCGCCCCAGCGAAGTAGTTTTGACATCTGAATTAGAATGACATCCAGCGATACAACCCCCGTAGTAGCCCCGTTTCGAGGCCACACGTGCAGGGAGCTGTACAAGGCTATCTTCGAGGCTGAAGCGCCCGAACAGATAGTTAGGCAGCTCCCCGTGCAGAGCCTCTTTATGGTGATGAAGCAGATGGGGTTGTCGTCGTGTTGCGACCTGATCATTATGGCATCGCTTGAACAGTGTCGCTTGTTGACCGACCTCGATCTGTGGCACGGCGATACATTAAACGAAGAAGCGTTGTGGGAGTGGTTAGCGCTTGCTGATGAAGCTGATTCACTCGAAGTGCTGCAAAAACTTCTTAAGTGCGTTGATCTAAAATTGGTGGCGCTGTTAATCGGCAAGTACGTTGAGGTGCAGGTGTTCGAGGAGCCAACCGACCAACCACCCGGGCCAGGATTCCACACCCCAGATAAGGGCTCAACGTGGATAGGCATTACAACTGAGAATCCCGACCATCATTTTCTTTTGGCGCGCTTGCTGGCACTTATTTTTGAGACTAACACGGAACTCTTCTACCAACTTTTACAGACGCCATCGGTTGCAACCTTGTCGATGCTTGAGGAGGAGTCGTTCTCTGAGCGAACTAAAAGATTAGCCGCAGAGGGGGTGCCTGAGCCTGAAGTGGCCGCGGGTATCCATGCACCGTACGCACTAAACCAGGCCTTAATTGATCTGCGTGAGCAGCACAAGCACAGAGTGATCGAGGATATTCGAGCCGTAGAGCCGCTGTTGTACGAGGCGCGCGCTGCGAAGCTATTTGCTGAGCTGTTACGCAAGGTTTCAGACCACGAAGTTGTCGAGATGGAGTTTACCTATCTTGCGAACGCAGCTGTTGTGCGTTTCGGGGTCGATTTTGCCGATCAGGAGGCGGTGCTCCAACTGTGCGAGAAGATAAAGGGAGCGATTAACCTTGCGTGTGAAAAGCTGCTGCGCGGTAGCGATCGGACCGTGTTAGAGCTCTATAACGCTTTGGGGCTTGAGAAGTTATATCGTCTTGGCTTGACCGATATACTGTCGGTGCGAAGTGTTGCTCGCAAGGTGCCGCTTGAGGTCGCAGAGAAGTTTAAGGATTCTGATAACGCGCTTTTCTCGATAATAGCGTGCGCTCGGGAGCCATTTCCATGTATTCCTATGTGTATAAACGATGATGGCTCGGTGGTTAGCAATGAAGGCTCGCTGCCGACAGGCGGTCGCCCGATCGAGAGTCTTCAAGCGCTTGCGTCGGTTCGAGCTGCGCTAGAGCAGGTCATAAGCCAGAAACTTTAACAATATGCTGCACGCTACTGATTTTCGTCGCTGGCTGTAGCGCGTAGTAAGCGATCCATAATTGCCGCGCCCAGGCCAACTGGTTCGCATGTATCGACGGCGATGCAGTCTAGCCCAGCGAGGTCGAGTTCGCGCAGACTAGAGAAGATCCGCGCAGCAACTTCGTTTAAATCTCCAGCCTCGCTAATTACCCTTACCGCTGCTGGCGTAAAGTTAAGCGCAGTGTCTCTACGAAATAGGATCACGCCGATACGCTGTCCGGCGCTACGCTCTGAAGTGAGGCTACTAAGTAGTGTAACTGGGGTGCGGGGTGCGTAGTGCTTTGCGAGCAGGCCAGGTGAGAGCAGGGGCGTTGATGTGTCGCTTACTTTGTGCGTAGCCGTTGCTACCTGGCAGTGTAAGCATTGTGATAACTGCTCAACAGTGACAGCCCCAGGCCTTAGAACGCGCGGGGGTTCATCCATCAGCGACAGCACAGTCGATTCGATTCCTACTGCACACGGACCACCGTCAAGCACAGTTGCGACAGCATCGCCGAGGCTGTCTTTGACGTGCTGAGCGGTCGTTGGGCTGATGTACATCGATGGATTTGCACTCGGAGCAGCTAGTGGACGTTTAGCTGTTTCGAGCAGCTTTAGAGCCACAGGATGGCGCGGGATACGCAGGGCAACTGATGGACCCCCAGCAGAAACGGCTGGTGCGATATGCGCTGCCTTTGGGACTACCACTGAGAGAGGGCCGGGCCAAAATTGACTTAGTGCTGTAAGTCGTGAGCGGAGCTGGGTTGGGTCTGTGCTCTTGGAAAAATCGATACATGCCAGCAGCTCTGCAAATGATGCTACATGTACGATCAGGGGATTAGAGGCTGGGCGGCCCTTGGCTTTGAAAATAGATTGCACCGCGGCTTGATTGGTTGCATCCGCACCGAGGCCGTAAACGGTTTCGGTAGGGAAGGCCACAAGCTTTCCTTCTAGAAGAAGCTTGGCGGCTCTGTTGATCTCCTGTTCTGTGCTTAGCGTGGCGGCCATAGTGTCTTGTTAGATCAGTTGCGGAGCCTCTAAGGCTAGGCAACTTCTTTACATGTTATGCACAACGTTGACACCAGCTTCTCTTCTTCTTCAGAGGGGTTAATCAGCGTAATGTGCCCAAGTTTTCTGCCTTTTCGCGGAGATTTTCCGTAGAGGTGAATCGTGCAGTTAGGAAGTCTTGAAAGCTCAGATAGGTCAGGAACGCTGCCGATGATGTTGAACATAACAGCTCGTGAGAGAGGCTCAGCTGAACCTAAGGGCGTGCCGGTGATGGCACGGATGTGATTTTCAAATTGACTGCTCGCTACGCATTCGATTGTGGCGTGTCCTGAATTGTGTACGCGCGGAGCGAGTTCATTAGCAAGGACCTCCCCACGGACTTCAAATAATTCGATCGCCAAGGTTCCAACATACTGTAGTGTAGTCAGGACTTTTGAGATCGCTACATGTGCAGATGCGCGAATTTCAGGTGCGAGGTCCGGAGCCGGTAGTTCGCTACGGTGTAGGATGCCATCGATGTGCGTGTTGTAGCTGATGGGGTCGAAAGCTATGGCTCCTTGTTGGTCACGTGTGGCGATAACTGAAAGCTCGCGCGAGAAGGGAACAAATCCTTCAACTATCAGGGGGGCACCGTTAAGAGATGTCCATGCCTGCGGAACATCGGATAGAGCGTTGACCCGATATTGTCCCTTACCGTCATATCCAAATCTGCGCGTCTTTACTATGCACGGTGTTCCTAGTGTTTCGCACGCCGCGAGTAACTCTTCTTGGCTTGATGCGCCCTGAAAACGCGGTGTGCCAATGCCAAGGCTTTGTAAGAATTCCTTCTCAACTAGCCTGTCCTGAGAGACCTCAAGAGCTCGTGGAGGGGGGAAGACTGGTTTTAAGTGTGAGAGAAAGTGAGCGCTCTGACAGGGGACATTTTCAAACTCATACGTGATAACATCGCACGTTGAGGCGAACTCTCGAAGAGCTTTCTGATCGTCAAATTGCGCAACGGTGATCGGCCCTAATTCGGCAGTGCACGCGCTTGGTGCCGTATCGTAAAACGAGCAGCTATGGCCTAGTTTCTGGGCTGCATGAGCGAGCATCCTTCCTAGTTGTCCTGCGCCGAGTATTCCGATTCGCATCTTCTGTCCTACGACTCTCGATTGCGCTATTATTTTTTAGTTGTTGTTGGCGCTGGCGTTGCTAACACCGCCTGTGTTTGTTTGGCGCGGTATGCCTGTAGGGCCTGAGAGAGCTCTGGATATTTTATACTCAGAATGCTCGTGGCGAGCAGGGCTGCGTTGGTTGCCCCGGCTTTTCCGATCGCTACAGTAGCCACCGGTACACCCGCTGGCATCTGTACAATCGAGAGCAATGAATCCATCCCATGCAGCGCCTTTGATTCAACTGGAACGCCGATCACGGGAAGGTGAGTCATCGAGGCCACCATCCCGGGTAAGTGAGCCGCTCCACCGGCACCGGCGATGATCACTTCAAGCCCGCGCTGTGCTGCCTCGGTGGCGTAGGATACTAACAGCTGGGGCGTGCGATGCGCCGATACAATCTTAGTTTCAAAAGGTACCGACATGAGCGCTAGGGTGTCAGCTGTGGATTCCAGAGTCTCCCAATCAGAGGAAGACCCCATAACAACTCCAACTAGTGGCTTTTCGGCGTTTTTCATGGGACAAGGCTACCTTTTGGGCTAAAGGTTCGTCAACCGCAATGGCCCTGATTTGAGAAACTCAAGCGCCTGCTCTAACGATTAAATAATCTGGTCAGCAATTGCTACATTCCCCAGAAGTTATGGGCGCAGAAGATCGTGAGTGGCTGTACGGCTACATCCCTCGAGCATCTCGTTTAAATTGGCCAGGGTATCGGACGAAATCGGACCGTTAACCAGATTTCCAAGCCAGAAGCTATCGAAGTTATCGAGGCAATCGTTATTGACGATACTCGGTTCAGGGGTAGCCAATAAATCATTGTTTGCCTCGCCCTCTGTGCCTGAGATAGCCCCACGCCTTAAAGCTAATCGGCCCTGTTCCGTGTGCAGGCAGGAGGCACTACGCGCACCCCTACGAAAGCATCCTGCGCGAGCTTCGCCCTCAAATTTGAAGCAATCAGTCAGATCCTGAAGACACTCGGATTCGTCCTGGGCGCATGCCGGTGTAATGCTTAGCCCAAGGCCCACAGCGAGAATAGCGGCCAAGGTCAGTAGACACGTTTTCATAGTTCCATCCGTGGGCTTTAAAACCGCCTTATTTTATCACAAAACCGGCCCTATTCAAAAAGCAAGTGGCAGCCTTTGGTTGGTAGCGGTTTTGGTAACAACTATAGCCACTTGTCTCACCATAAATCCAGGCTAGAGCTGCCTTGCAAAGAGCCCGCTAGAAGCATTCCCCCAATGGGGCTGCCGCGCCAGTAGGGTATGCTGTCTCGCCCCGGAGCGGTAGGGGGTATTAGCCCATCAGCGCGGATACTCGCACAGCTCTGTAAGTACACCCATAAATGAGCTAGGGGATATGAAGGCGATCTTGGTGCTTCCAGCGCCGTGCCGCGGAGCGGTGTCGATCAAGGTGCAGCCGTGAGCGGAGAGCCTCGCTAACTCAGCAGTGATATCGGCTACCTCGTAGCAGATGTGGTGTAGCCCCGGACCACGCTTTGCCAAAAAGCGAGCTAGAGTGGATTGATCGTGCAGAGGAGCGAGCAGCTCAACTTTTGAGCCTCCAGTATTAAGGAATGCAAGCTCAACACCTTGAGCCGGAAGTGTTTCCCGTAAGGTGACCTCAGTTGCGGCTGTGTTCGCATAGAGCTCGATCGCCTTGTGTAGATCTGCAACTGCAACTCCGATGTGATCGACTTTCCATGTTGGTGGGTGTGACATGCAGATCCTCGCTGGAGGGGGGTCAAGATACCTACTATTCTAGTGCATACTGCGCAGTAATTTCAACGCGCATATCGATCGGTTTCGCTTCAATACTCGGGGCACTAGATACAGCGTCTGCCATCGCGGCAGCTTCAAAATTTCTCATTCGCGGCAAGGGCGTTACGCTACCGTCAGACACGCCCTCTCTAACAGACACTAATTTGCCCATTTTTCTGCCGGCGCCCGAAGCTAGTTTTTGAGCTTTGGCAGCTGCGTTTTTTATGGCAGTTTCAAGACACGCTTCGCGAGCGCTTTGCAGCTTTTCTGGGGATGCGAATGTGTTCACGTTTGAAACTTCCTCTGAGCCCAGTTGAGAGGCGACTCCGATCATATCTCCAAGCCGGGCGATGTCTGAGGTCTCGAAGCGGGTTGCTAGATGTGCCCTGTATCCCTGGCATTTTCGACGCCCCTCGGGATACGAGCACTCTTGCTGAACTGAATACCCTTCGGTTTCTGAGATAAAGTCAGGTAACGCGAGCTCTCGTACCGCTTTCTTGATCGCCTCGTGAGCCCTAATGGTTTTTTCAGAAGCTTCCTTTGAGCTGGGGGCGAGTGTGCTTGAGGCGATCGTGACGCTTCCGCGGTCTTGCACCACTTTGGTCAGGCACTCTCCGATTACCATAATTCCTGAGTTTACTTGAGCTATTTGATCAAGATTATCAGCACGAACTAAGTTAGGTGCTCCAAATACAGAAAGACTGACAATAACGAGGCTAAATAACGACGTATTTCTCATAAAATACTGCTGCTTCATTTTAAACTCGCTCCGATCAAAACAGAAGTTTAGGGTTTACCCTAGAGGCGCAAAAGCCTCTTAAGACGAGATCGTACCACGCTGACGCATTTGGTGCACCACGTTGATAACGATGACATTTTGACCTGATGCAGATCATGTCTCAGAGCTCGCGGGGATATAAGAGTTTTGCAGCTTACACTAAGTTTGTTTATCAGTGATTAATTTATAACGGACGCCGAGCAGAGCGCAAAAGTGTTGGAGTGTATGGGGTTATTGACCTATAGTACGGCTGTATTGAGTGCAAAAAAGAAAGCAGCGGCTAATCAATCTGCGTGTAAGAGGTTTATGACATGTACGGTCTAATCCACCAAGGATTTAAAGATATGGTGTGCCTCTCACACGGAGAGGATGTTTGGCGTGAGATTTGTGGGGGTATCTCGCGTGAGCCCGGTGACTATGACCCATTAGCCTCATATCCTGATGCAGAGACATTTAGGTTGCTTGAGGCAGTTACCCAAAGGCTTGAACTGTCGCACGAAGAAGTGTTGCGGCGGTTTGGAAGGTATTGGATCAGGTACACTGCGCTCGAGGGCTACGGCCCAATCTTGGATCTTTTCGGCAAAGATTTCAGTTCGTGCCTAAAAAACCTAAATCGTATGCATGGGCACATGGGCGCGATGATGCCCAACTTAAAGCCCCCTCGTTTTGAGGTCAAAGAACATGACTCGCGCGGTGTCACACTACATTATTTCTCGTCTCGTAAGGGCTTGGCACCTATGGTTCACGGGCTATTAGAGGGGCTCTCTGATCGTTTCAATGAACCGATAAGTATAGATTATTTCCCGCAGGGAGAGCGATCTGACCACGATGAGTTTGATATTTTTTTTGAATCTAAATGAGCTTTCTTGGAGAACAGATTGGGATATCCCTAGAGGCGTTTGATGCGCTTCAGCCGTTCTCCTTCGTTACTGACGAGCACGGAACTATTCTGTATCTCGGAAGGTCGTTACGAAAGCTAACCGAAGAGCACGATATATTGCATCACTCGTTTAGCGTGTGCTTCTCTGTTTTGCAGCCCACGCTGGGGATTACCAGTTTGCTGCCATCAAGGTTGGTAAATGAATTGGTGGTGATCCGTCTGGGAGATTCCGATGTCTTGCAGTTTCGTGGGCAGGTAGTCAAGGTAGGCGAAAGCCCGACCAGATTTATTTTCTCTCTGCGTCCTGTAATCACGAAGCCAGAACACGTTGCCGCGCTAGGTGTCGAGTACTCTGATTTTGAACTCGGCGCTCCGATATTCGATTTTTTGATGATCTCGCATGTGCGACGTCTGGCGCAAATGCAGCTTGAGCAAGCTAACCAGTTGCTGAGTCTTGATGCCAGGATGTCTCGGACATTAGTGGCGATAACAGCAGCTGCATATCAAATTGAAGACCCAGATGCCCTGTATAAACGCTCTATCACAGCAGTATGCCAGGAATTGGGCTGGAGTATTGGACATGTATTCTTTGTGGATACTGCTACTACTCCGCGCTTGGTGTCATCGGATATCTGGTATCTTCAAGATTCAGAGCGCTTACTTGAGTTTGTCTCAGCTACATCGAGACTTTTATGGGAGACTGACAAGGAGTTTCCGGCGTTTGCGGTGAATCAGGCCGTGCCTGTGTGGATATCCGAATACGGTCGGAACGGCGATAACATTAGGGCGCAAGCGCTGCAAACTAATGGTCATGGTACAGCAGTGAGTGTACCAGTTATTATTGCTGATAAGTGCGTTGCAGTTCTTGAGTTTATCGCAGAAAAGCACCAGCATTTTACAGACACGGTCTACAGTTTCTTCTCGCTGCTTGGGGCGCAGCTGGGGTATGCCCTCGCGCACCATCAAGCAACTCGTAAAGAGCGCGAGCGTCTGGCTGCGTTAGCCTATGCATCAAAGATGGCGACCCTCGGAGAGATAGCTGCGGGGGTTGCTCACGAGATTAACAATCCGATCTCAACGATCTCGCTTATTTCGCAGATTCTCAAACGCACGGCGACCACCGAGGGAGCTGCTCGTCAAGTAATAGAGAGTCAAGTTCCTAAAATCGAGCTGTGTGTTGAGCGTGTTGCAAAAATAGTAGCAGAGCTGCGTGATTTCTCGCGCGAGTCTTCTAAGGATCCTTTCGAAGTCGTGCCCTTAAGGAAGGTAATCGATGAGGCCGTTGATCTCTGTCAGGCTCGTTTCGCATCACAGGGGGTTGCGCTGGAAGTTCAACGCAATATCGGGGATTGGACGGTGCAGGGCAGGCCTTCTCAGCTCTGTCAGGTGGTCGTAAACCTATTAAACAACGCCTTCGATGCGGTTGTAGGACTTACGGAGCGCTGGGTGAAGTTGGAATGCGCTGATCGTAAGACTTTTTTTGAAATTGCTGTGTCTGATTCCGGCGATGGAGTGCCTAAGGAAATTAGAGATAAAATTATGACGCCATTTTTCACAACAAAACCGCCCGGGCGTGGAACTGGGCTAGGGTTAAGCATCTCTTCAAACATCGCCACTGATCACGGTGGGTGTCTTGAGCTGGATACGCGGGCTGCATATACAAGGTTCGTACTGGCACTGCCGAAAGGTATGGATGCGAAGTAACCCACGCACCAGAATTAGCCCTAATGCTTAGGCGATGGTCATACACTTATTTTGGCGGCTTTGGCCTAAACCCTGCGCGAGTGATTTTTGAGAAAATCACTCGCAATAGCAGGGCGAGCGCAATCTTGGCCCCATCAAGATCATCAACGGCCAAGTTGCGCCGTAGGAGACAAAGAAACTCTAGCTGCAGCCCGGGACTATCTAGTTGCTGACAAACGTAGGACTATTGCTGGGTGAGTCGATTTTTCACTAAGCAGGAACTTAAAAGCACTGGAGCAAGAGCTACGGCTTTAAGCGCTATGCCCGCTTCTTGAGACAGGATTAAGTGTATATTGTTGCTCGATGCAGGTAAGTCATCAGAGAGTATCGCGGAGCCCCTCTTTTTCAAGCTGCAACACCGTCACCAACTACCTCAAAAAAATATCAAGCAGGTGGCTTAGAGGACTTAATATCTGACGACTACCAAGGAAGCGAATGTCGATTAAGCGAAGTTCAAAAACGAAAGCTCGCTCAGCACCTGAATGAATGAGGCTGGGTGTATTTACTTCTTCATTGAGTGGCGAAAGCTGCGATGCACCATCTCTTCTGTACGCTCCGAGCGCTGGTTGGCTTCGTTGGCCACAACAAGCGCCTGGTCCGCAACTCGACGCGCCTCGATAGCTTCGGTGCGGACTTTGGAAAGTTCTGAGTTGGTTGCGCATCCTGCAAGTGTAGTAGTGAAGACCAAAGCAGATATTGCGGTAGTGCGTTGAAATTTCATGTTAGACCTCTCTTATAGTTTCCAGTTTTGTGGGAGGGTGCGACATCCCCACACGAGCGACTTGTGTAGCATGACCGTGCAGCTGTGCGTGTGAGGATAGTCACTGCTTAGACATCACGGCTCTGGTGAAAGACTCTGAACGCTGGCAGGTAGAGCGGCTTGATAAGTGAGTGGCAGGGTGAGCAATGAATAAGTTGCCACCTGTCGCGTGCGCCGCGCTTGTGGTAACTTCGGAGGTATGCCGGTATCATCTGAATCCCTTAAAATTGTTGAGCAGCTTTTGCAGTTAGATATCATGCATTGGGTGACGCAGACGGTCGCCATGGCTCTGACTGCCTTACTGCTTCCAAACCTGCGTGTGACCAGTATATTTGGGCCGGTTATGGCGGTGGTGGCGTTGGCGGTTGTCAATACAACGATCTGGAGTACTGACCTCTTTTCGCAGCTTCCATTGTCAGCATCAACTCAAGCCCTGACATTGCTTGCGATTAATGGGGCGATCTTTTGGTTGGTTGTGAAGCTTCTTCCAGGTATTGAGTCAAAAGGTGTCCTGCCAGTTGTTGTTGCGCCGATAGTATTTACTGTGTGCACGATGGTGATTCCTCAAGTAACAGCTAGGGTCAACTGGGGTATTGTTCGTTCCGAAGCGACTCGCCTGTTCTCTGAGGCCAGACAGTTTGTTGAGAAGCAGTCTGGGGCCTCGGATGGTTCTGACAAAAAAAGTTAATAGCTGTCACCCCCATAGTTTTCCCCTGGGTATGCGATTTTCTTTCTCTACATGGCTTGAGTATCTATGTGGATGTGCCAATATCCCGGCAAACTCACCAGGGGTAAGACCCGTTTGAGACGATATTCTATCGACTATGTTCCGCCACTTCACCTTCAGTGCATGCTGTGTGTATCTTAAACTTCCCCTTCTGGTAGCACTGCTACTCTTGCTGACGTGTGTATGCTCCGTCTTCGCACAACCCACGACGCCACCGATGCGGGCGGGCGCCGCAGGGCCAGAGAAGGAATTTAAGTTGGGAGATGCTCTTGAGAATCTCGGACGGCTCTATAAAAGCGACCAAAACGATGTCTTGCAAGAGTGGTGGTTGCTCGGACGTTATCACGGCCAGTATCACTGGACTGAGGCCTCAACGGGAGAGGATGATAGTTACGAGACCCGCCGTTTTCGACTTGGCTCACAGGCTAGACTTTTTAGAAAGATGACCCTGCATGCCCAGATGGTAAGTGGGTCTGATATTGATCCGTTTTACAATGGGTTTACCGAGCTGTGGGCTCAGTGGGCTTTTAGTCCAGAGATCGCTTTAACGATCGGGCAGCAAAAGCATCGTTTTACCCATGACCGCAACGTCTCAAGTAGATACCTTAATTATCTTGAACGCGCGATGTTAACCAATATGTTTAATATCGACTACACCCCAGCGATTACCCTACAAGGCAAGGTTCAGAACGCTACGTATTATACCGGATTCTTTACTAATGCGACCGGTCAGAATATGGGGGAGGCATTTACTGATTTTGATTCGGGATATTCTTATATTGCTGCTGTGTATTACGACATGGGAGCGCTCTTTGGGGCTGATGCGCTCACGCTGTATGGCAGCTACGTTTATAGCGACGCAAATGAAAATGCCACCAACATGAATCGCTTCAATAATGGAATCTCCCCGGCGTTAATCTACACAAAAGGGCACTTCTCGGTCGTCAATGAGATCACTGGAGGATTCGGTAGTGATAACGGCAACTCTGTGGGAATGAATCTGCAGCCAACCTACTTTTTTAACCACTACCTGCAGATAGCGACCCGTTACCAGTTGGCCCGTTCCACGAGTGACGAAGGTCTACAGCCCCAACGTCGCTATGAGCGAGCGGTCCAGATGACACCAGGAGAGTTGTACCAAGCCGCCTATATCGGCCTTAACTACTACATCGCTAAGCATAGACTGAAGGTAATGACGGGTCTTGAGTATTCTAATATGAGCGGAGACACGGCGTGGACGGCTAGCACGATGGTGCGCTTCTACTTTGGCCCACACTCGGGTGGGGCGTTCCCGATGAATCAGATTTTACCGCTGGATTATGATTAGGCACTGAAGACAAATTTATATGCTTGGGCGCAATCAGGCTACAAAATAGGTGTAGCGGCTCGATGCTGGCCAGTCTTGAATTTCCAGGCGTCTAAGGGATCATATCTGATTCCCCCGGTAATGTTTCCCAGCACAGGTTACACTTTAATGCTCAAATTGCCATGTGGTTTTCTGATTGGTTTGGGAAAGCGCTCTTTTTAGGCTTGATCTCAGCCCCCCACTTTAGGGTAGCCTACGAATGCCGAGCTCGGCAGTACGGCCGGGACGAGATAGTCGCTAACGGGGAGATATAATGTTCACACAGAGTCGCAACAATTTAATTTCCATTGGTCAATTCGCAAAATTTTTATCTTTAGGCCTCGTTGTGAGCGGTGCTTTGACATCCTCCGTTGGTGCCCAAACAATCGAGGATATCATCCCGGATTTTACGCCAGAGGAGTCAAGGCAGTTGCGCGATGGTTTTGGTCGCTACACCAGTTTTGTAACGGTATTTACCAGCCGGAATGGAGCCTCGTCAGGAGCATTCTCCGCTGATGGTGATGCCGGTGATTTCTCTGTAATGAGCGTTCCTATTTCCTACACCTTCGGTGAGGACTCGGACCAGCTGAGATTTAAGCTTCGTAGTGCTTTAGGTCAATACAAGTCGACATCTTCAGCAAGCGAATTCGCTGATGTATACACTGAAATTGAGCCCGAACTTCCGCCAGAGCTGCAAGGCCTTCCGAACGAGAATGATTTTTTGCGCAACACGGCTAATTCGCTGACCCTTGGGGGTGGCTTTGAATATCGACCTACCAAAAACCTTTTGATTGAGCCGGCTTTTGACTTTGTCTGGACGCATATCAAGCAGCGTTGGAACTATGGCAACATCGTAAGTGCTCTAGTGGGTGCAAGATACGATCGAGATTTATTCAACACCTCAGTGGAGTCAATGTCGTACTCTCCAAGTATACATGCCCTGTATGAAATCGAGCTAGGCAAAGGATACGCATTGATACCTGAAGTCACTTATACACATCTGTGGAGTTACGATCTGTGGAGCAAATCTGAATTCGGTGACTTTGCTATCGACTCAGGTGTTCTGCAAACTAGAGTCACAGGATCTATTCCCCTATCAAATGAAACATTCGGCCGCAATGTTGACCTGCGGCCATTCGTGGTTCGTACCGATCTGTACCGCGCTGTTAAGCAGGCCTTCGGCGAGAGCACGCTATGGGACTTTGGTGCCGACATTGCGGTTGAGATCAAGGATTCGTGGATCTCTGAGCTCCGCCTTGGCGGAGCCTACATTTACTCGGATGTGATCGAAGGTTACCGGCTAAATCTAGGAGCCGAGTTCTAGTCAGCGCGCCCTTTTTAGTGTGTGTTGGTGAGCGCGGCCATATCGGCTGCGCTCACACATTCAATATGTGGCACAACAGCTAACCGCCAGTTTAAAATTCTTTAAGCAGACTCAAGCATAAGTAACTAGCGCATGTGATTATGATCATGCGATCGCGTTGTAGCGACTGCTGCAATATAATCCCGATCATTTCAAAAAAAATTCTTCATCCTCTGGCACTTCCAAGTCGAGATCGTTAGGGTGAATTCATAAATGGCTTGGTTCCACGCTCTTTCAAAACAGATAGAGCAAGGAAGCGGTCGTTTTGATGCGTGACGATCTTGTTGGTTCTTTGCGATCTAGGTTTTTTGAGTGAAACGCGCTCTTATGAGCTCGAATTTCCTCTTATCACTCCGACCTTTTTCGCTTTTTTAAGTTCTACGGAGTGTCAGAGGAGGTTTTAGCTCTATGGATATAAATTCTTTCGGCCGTTTAATTGTACGGAAGTGCCTAGCGATATACTTTAAGCCAAGCTTAAACGGTGTGCTGCATACCGTGGTGGCCGCGGTGCTTGCATGTGCTTCTGCGCTGGTGTGCAGGGCCTCTTTTGCTCAAAGCTCTTCACTGCCTGTCTTTCCAGGAGCCGTGGGCTTCGGTGCAACGACTGTTGCAGGGTCAGGTCGTGGGACATCACCCGCGAATACTACGATCTACAAAGTGACAAATCTTAATGACTCCGGAACGGGCTCACTGAGAGCGTGTTTAATAGCAAGTGGTCCGCGAACTTGTGTGTTTGAGGTCGGTGGATATATCGATCTTAAAACTCGCATCACAATTAAGTCCCCTAATGTCTCGGTATTTGGACAGACAGCCCCATACCCTGGTATTCAAGTGCGCGATGGAACGATAGTTGTGCAGGCGGATGATGTTCTTATCCAGCACATCGCCTCACGACCTGGCGATCGCAACCTTCCTACCGATGGTGGAACTGGTATACGGGCGGCTGATCGAGATGCGCTGGGAGTGTGGGGTATTAGCTCCTCTGATCCGGTTGAGCGAGTAGTGTTCGACCACGTTTCACTAACCTGGGGGATGGATGAGTCGTTTTCAACCTATACAGGAGTAAACGGAACTGCCGACGGCACAACTCCGATTAAGAACGTCACGATCTCAAACTCAATCATCGCCGAAGGCTTAAACAACTCTAACCACGGTGATACCGAGGGAAAACACTCGATGTTCTCGCTGCTTGGTTCGAATACCAAGAACATGACCTATTACCGAAATCTGATCTCAAGTTCTAACGGGCGACACATTCGTATGAAGATGAACTCAGATATCGAGTTCATAAACAACTACGTCTACAACTTCGCCAATACAAGCACGAGTGGCTACAACCAGTGGAATATGGATTACAGCTCTGGTGCCACTGGTAACAGAATTAACTTCATGAACAATGTGTATCAGCGAGGACCAACGACGGCTGATACTGCTTCACCGGTATTTTATTACAGCAGTCTGACCCCACGAGCCTCTAGGGTCTATGTGTCTCGCAATATCAGCTCCAATACGCGACCAACCGATTCGGGAAGTGAGTGGCTGATAGCAAACGCAAACGGCAAGGGTCTACCATCCACGATGCAGGCAATATCGCCCGCGTTTCCGCTTTCAAGTGCTGCCAGTAACCTTGTCAGCCCAACGGGGCTTTTAAGTGCGCTAGTTCCTGAAGTGGGGGCGAGGCCGTGGAACAGGTATCCGCACGATAACCGAATCATTAACGAGACGGTTACAAACACGGGCAAACATAAAGATTGTACCACAACAGCGACGTGTTGTGTAACAAATACGGGTGGAAGTGGATATTGTCCAACGCCCGGAAGGATCCTCATCGACGGCTCGATAAAAGATACAACTAGGTCGATCGATGCCTGGACGAGGCTTACCCCAACAACGCGGCCATTTGTGGTGCCCGCCAATCCAACAGCGATCGCCTCTAATGGATATACCAATCTTGAGAACTACATCTTCTCGTTTACAAGCGATGCAGGTGCGGGTGGAGTGGCTACTCCAACTGCTACTCCAGTGAGCAACACGCCGACATTTACGGCCACACCGACCTTCACAGCTACGCCAACAAGGACCTTTACGCCGGTGCCACCAACCCCGACGTTTACGGCAACTCCAACGAGGACTTTTACGCCAACGGCGACTTTTACTCCGACTGCGACGAGAACGCCAACGGCAACATTTACTCCGACTGCAACGACAACGCCGACGCCAACGGCGACCGCAACTGCGATCGCTAGAACTCCAACGCCGCTGGCTACGGCAACATCGACCCCCACGGGTGAGAAGAGGTATTCGGTGCTCAAGGTAAACTCGCTGGCAGATAATGGCCCGGGAACGCTACGTGAGTGCGTGGTGCAAGCTGTGCCACGAGTATGCGTGTTTGAGGTGTCCGGACGGCTTAGGTTGGCTTCTGACCTTGTGGTCACTCAGCCAGACCTAATAGTTGTCGGCCAAACTGCACCGTCACCAGGGGTGATGATCACCAACGGAGGGTTCAATATCCAAACACACGATGTGCGGATTGAGCACCTTGCGATAAGAGCTGGTGATGACGCAGCTGGGACGGCTCCTGCATCTCGGCGTGATATAACGATTCAGGGCGCTACTGCTGATCGGATTCGTTTGAAGAATCTCTCCCTGTCGTGGGGCGTAGATTCAAATATCACAACAACCGGCACAGTCGATGATGTTACGGTTGAGAATAGCATCATAGCTGAATCGCTGTGGCGTTCGATCCATCCATCAGGGCCTCGTGGAAACGGTGTGCTGATAGGCGAGGGGGCGCAGCGGGTTATCTTTGTCGGCAACCTGATAGCATCCAACATGGATCGTAATATCCGCTGGAAGTACAACACCAGTGGCGAGATGATTAACAATGTCATTTACGGCTGGGGAGGTACGACTTCGTGGAATACCACGAATATCTCTGATCTGGATAACATCGATCGGCCAACATCTTTGGATGTGATCGGAAATGTTTACAGCGCGGGGCCGCAAGGGTTGTCGACGGCGTACGCGGTGTATTCCGAGAACACACCGTCGAATTCGAGGATATTTATCTCGGATAATATCGCTCCAAGGATAAGTAACGTCGAGTCGCAGTACCGCGCGTTGACGCGAGTGCTCGCAGGGCCGACGGCGATACCGAGTGCGAGCACCTTCGAATCGGTAATGTCACGAGCAGGCTCAAGGCCGTGGGATAGAAATGCTGACGATCAACGAATTATCGCAGGAGTCAGGAACAAGACCCTGCGGTTACGAGATGCAGTTGGCACCTGGCCGACGCTTGCTCAAAATTATCGAGCTGTGACGATAGCGATTGATCCGATCTCTGAGGCAGAGCTTGATGAGGCGCTGGTGTTGTTTGAGGGGTAGTGGCGCAACCCCCGGGACCGCGGAGCTTGCAGCTCCGCTGGTTGGAAGCCGAAAAACCCGTACACGTTAGGCCTGCACGTGCACGTGACACGAGTACTGGTTTGCGTCGTAGAATAACACTCCAAACAAAAAAGCCCGCCACTTTCGTGGCGGGCTTTCCTGTTTTTGGGTTGGCGATAGGAGGGCCTATCGCCTATGAGGGAATTACATCATTCCGCCCATTCCACCCATTCCGCCCATACCGCCCATTCCGCCGGCTGGAGCTGATGACTCCTCCTTTGGCTTGTCGGCGATTAGAGCCTCAGTGGTGAGCATCAAACCAGCAACGGAAGCTGCGTTCTGCAGAGCAGTGCGCACTACCTTGGTTGGGTCGATGATACCAGCCTTGACCATATCCTCGTACTCGTCAGTTGCAGCGTTGTAACCGAAGTTACCCTTATTGCTGCGAACCTTATCGATTACAACAGCTGGCTCAGCGCCGGCATTTGTTGCGATCTGACGAAGTGGAGCCTCGAGAGCGTGACGTACGATCTTAATACCGAACATCTGCTCTTCGTCAGTCAACTTCATTGCATCGAGCTTCTCGATCGTGCGGATGAGAGCTACTCCACCACCAGGAACGATACCTTCCTCTACAGCGGCACGAGTTGCGTGGAGGGCATCCTCTACGCGAGCCTTCTTCTCCTTCATCTCAACCTCAGTAGCAGCTCCAACATGGATAACTGCTACACCGCCAACGAGCTTAGCGAGACGCTCTTGGAGCTTCTCACGGTCGTAGTCGGAAGTTGTATTCTCGATCTGCTGACGGATCTGAGTAACGCGAGCCTTGATATCCGCGTCTGCACCCTTGCCATCGATGATGGTGGTGTTGTCCTTATCAATAACGATCCTCTTAGCCTTACCAAGATCCTGGAGCGTGATGTTCTCAAGCTTAAGACCAAGGTCCTCAGTGATGCACTTACCACCGGTGAGGGTTGCGATATCCTCAAGCATCGCCTTGCGACGATCGCCGAAGCCTGGAGCCTTAACAGCACAGACATTGAGGGTGCCGCGGATCTTGTTTACTACGAGAGTTGCTAGCGCCTCGCCCTCTACCTCTTCAGCGATGATGAGGAGTGGCTTGCCAGCCTTAGCAACCTGCTCGAGGACTGGGAGGAGATCCTTCATTGAAGAGATCTTCTTCTCGTTGATCAGCACGAGCACGTTGTCGAGCTCAGCTTCCATTCTCTCTGGGTTCGTTACGAAATATGGAGAGAGGTAGCCACGGTCGAACTGCATACCCTCAACAACCTCAAGGGTAGTCTCAAGGCCCTTAGCCTCTTCAACTGTGATAACGCCTTCCTTACCAACTTTCTCCATCGCCTCAGCGATGATGCTTCCGATCTCACGATCAGCATTTGCTGAGATCGTTCCAACCTGAGCGATCTCCTCTTTGCCCTTAGTTGAGCGGCTCATGCTCTTAAGGGTTTCAACAGCAGTCTTCACTGCTGCATCGATACCGCGCTTGAGCGACATTGGATCGTGTCCAGCAGCTACAAGCTTTAGACCCTCGCGATAGATTGCATCAGCGAGAACGGTTGCGGTCGTGGTTCCGTCTCCGGCGATATCTGAGGTCTTGGAAGCAACTTCCTTAACCATCTGAGCGCCCATATCCTCGAAACCGTCGAGCTCGATCTCCTTAGCAACAGTTACACCGTCCTTAGTAACGGTTGGAGCACCGAAGCTCTTCTTGATAACAACAAC
>Ga0315904_10005238_pt1 | contig 18077 bp, 17 predicted proteins | sample LakEriMetagenome_6_FD_203529 | JGI IMG/M metagenome (GOLD analysis project Ga0315904, IMG submission 203529) | Freshwater fungal communities from buoy surface, Lake Erie, Ohio, United States - Buoy 12 MA120 | ecosystem: Environmental > Aquatic > Freshwater > Lake | place: USA: Lake Erie, Ohio...
GCAAGTGCCTGGCTCATTGTCGAAGGTCCCAATTTGGCTAGCTCTTCTAAAAGTTCCACACTTCGCCACGTAGGATCGATTGCTATTGAATGCTGCGAATAGATCGGACCCGTATCCATTCCTTTTTCGAGTTGAAAAACCGTAACTCCCGTTACTGTCTCGCCATTTTCCAACGCTCTTTGTGCGGGAGCTGCGCCTCTATAGGCAGGCAAGAGTGAAAAATGCAGATTGATGAATCCGTACCTGGGTAAAGCCAAAATATGTTCTGGGAGCAAAACTCCGTACCCAATAGTCACCACGCAATCGAGATCATCGATCACTCCACGCAATTCATCTGATAACCCTGGCTTGATGATGGGTATGTTATGTGCGCTGGCCCAATCTGCAACCACAGATTGCTTAATCTCACGTCCGCGACCAGCTGGCTTATCTGGTTGGGTAATGACTAATTCGAGCGTGTGATCACTTTCCAACAACCAATTGAGAGTTGGGATCGCAACTTCCGGAGTAGCCGCTACTCCGATGCGCATTAGGTGTTCCGTCCGAAAATGGAGTGCGGCGAATCCTTCACCTGTATTGATTGACCCTTTTCTGCTGCCAGATTAAACCAGTCCGACTCGCGAATCTCCTTCATGGCCAACTTGCGATTTTCAGCTGACAACTTATCGATGAAGAGAATTCCGTTGAGATGGTCGGTTTCATGCTGGAGCGCACGAGCCAAAAACTCGGTTCCCTCAACGGTAATTGGCTCTCCGTACATGTTAAATCCTTGTGCAACAGCTCGCATCGCTCGTGGAGTTTCGTACCTTAACTCCGGAAAGGATAGACACCCTTCTTCACCGTCTTGTAACTCATCACTTAAAGTTAAGGTTGGATTAATCAGATGGCCAAGAGCCTCATCTACATCCCACACAAAAACTCGCAACGGAACACCTATCTGAGGCGCAGCCAGACCAGCTCCGGGGGCATCAAGCATGGTGTCGGTAAGGTCCTTCACCAAAACACGTAGCTCTTTGTCAAAATCAACAACTACTGAAGCCGGCGTTGTTAACACCGGATCTCCAAAGTAGCGGATCTCTTGAATAGACATAGCCAAAGTCTACCAATGCCCTACAGTGAATACGGATCGATTCGAAGTGTGAGCAAATCCTTTTTCGAAATGCTTCGCTTTCGCTGCAATTCATGCAGGATTCTGCCCAAATCCGAGCTCTGGTCATGCGATACATGCATCACTATTTTGGCTAGCCCTTTCGGTAAAATCGTTGTGCCAAAGATTCGGGTGCTACTTGGTAAGCGCATATCTGATTGAGCCTTCTTAAGTCCTGACAAAATTGTTGGAGCAGTTTGCTGGTCTGTGACTATTACGGCGGACAAGACTGAAGGAGGTAACTGCAACTCTTCACGTTCTGCCAGTTCCCGCTTCAGCAGTGGTGCAACATTCCATCTAGATATCGCTGCAACAACTGGATGCGAATCATCAAGGACGAGTAATACTTGACCATCTTTGCTCACGAGCGAGGCGGTTTCAAACAACAATTCTCGCGCTCTTTCTTGGCCATTGATGTCTGTGTGCGAAAAGAATCTGATCGCATCAAGTACGACTATCGCTGCATAACCAGCCTCAGCCAGTGGTTGGGCGCCAGGAGTCGCCAGAACAAGTGCAGGTTTAGAATCAACACTTTCTTTGATGACATCACCTGCCGAAATCACTACAGGAAAACCTGGAAATGCCCTTGAGATTTCCTCTGCTGCCCTGTCGATGCCACGACCTGCCAAGTACTGCTTGTCGCGATTACAGAAAGCACATCTCCATGATGCAAATGCTGTGCCACAATGCACGCAGGTGGGAGCTGAGCCTTTTGCTGCAACGCTGAGCCGTCCGCCACATTTACAGAGTGCAACGTTTCGACAATGTGCGCACAAAAGTGCATTTCCATATCCTTTTCTGGGTGCAATGAAAAGAATGGGGCCTTTCTTAAGTGCCTTCTTTATCTCACTGAAAATTCGGCCTGGAAGCAATGCACCTTCTGCCGGCATAAACGCCTGAACACTTACCTGTCTTTTCTGATTATTGAATTTGATCGTACTTCGATCAATCCCATAAGCAATGCGTACAGAGGGTGTGAATCCGGTGAAAACTATTGCAACACCTTCATGCTCAGAGCGCATCTGTGCAATTACTGATGTGTTCCAGCCTGGAGAGCGCACTTCGAAGTGATCCGAGGAAGACTCCTTGTACACGATGATTCCAGCCAAATTTCTGACCGGAGTAAAGATTGCACTCCTAGTTCCTACAACCACCGAACTCTCTAATCGCATGGCTAGCAAGAAATTGCGGTACCGCTCTTCACGGGGTCCAGAGCTTGAAAGGCGCAATACATCGTCAAAGGTGTTGGTTAAGCTAGAAATGATTCGTTCCACATCTTTTTCATCTGGAGCAACGATTAATACAGAGCCACCCTTGGTAAAACTTCGGACAATATCTTCGAGTTGTTCATTGGAAGGCACATATGGAGCAAAACTTTGAAACACAGGAGCAGCTTTGGCCAGTGTATAACTCTGTTTAACATCAAAAACTGCCAATTCCTTGTCAACGCTAGCTACCCTTGGTGGGATAGCAGAACGCACCAAATCCCACGGATTACAGCAGTAAAACTGCGCGGCTTTATCAATTAGGTCAAGAGTTGCAGCAGTGGCTACAGCATGAGGCGAGAGAACTTTAGTAATTGTCTTTAGTGATCCAGCTCTTTCAGGAAGAGCGACTCTTTCAACCACTATTCCTTCGGTTTCGCGAGTACCAAAGGGCAGTTGAACACGTATGCCTGGTGCAATGAGTTCGCTTAACTTCTCTGGAACCGAATAGTCGTACAACTGATCTAGATGAAACACACCGGTATCAACTCGAACTCGTGCGATTGGTAGACGCTCGGCTACTGGGCCTGAGGGAGCGACGGCTACCTCCGACCTTAAGCGAAATAGCCGAGGCGCCGCCACCGTTTACTTAACTGCGTTTTGAAGTGCTGATGTGCGATCTGTTCTTTCCCAAGCAAACTCAGGAAGCTCACGACCGAAGTGACCATAGGCACTTGTAAGTGAATAAATTGGACGCAATAAATCAAGATCTCGGATGATCGCTGCTGGACGCAAATCAAAAACTGAAAGAACCGCCTCTTGAATTTTTGCTACCGGAACTGTTTCAGTTCCAAATGTTTCAACAAAGACTCCTACCGGCTGCGCCTTACCAATCGCATAAGCAACTTGAACTTCACAACGTCGTGCTAATCCCGCAGCAACAACATTCTTGGCAACCCATCGCATCGCATAAGCGGCGGAACGATCCACCTTTGAAGGATCTTTTCCACTAAATGCGCCTCCGCCATGTCGGGCCATTCCACCATAGGTATCGACAATAATCTTTCGCCCAGTTAAGCCTGCATCACCCATAGGTCCGCCAATCACAAAACGACCGGTTGGATTAATCAGAGTGCGCAGATCATTTTGTGGGAGATCAATTGTTGAAATAATTGGCTTGATTACGTACTCGATGATCTCTGGTGTTAACTTCTTGACCACATCTACTTCTTCAGCGTGCTGACTGGAAATCACAACGGTATTAAGGGCAACAGCTCGGTCACCTTCATACTCGATGGTTACCTGAGTTTTTCCATCTGGGCGTAAGTAAGCGAGTTCACCAGATTTACGAACCTTGGTTAACTGTTGAGCTAAAGCATGCGCCAACCAGATCGGAAGAGGCATCAATTCTTTGGTGTCATCGCAGGCATAACCAAACATCAAACCTTGATCACCTGCGCCTTGCAAATCCAATGGATCTACGGCTGAAGTAACGCGATGCTCGTAGGCATCATCAACACCTTGGGCAATATCTTGTGACTGCTGACCGATAGAAATCGAAACACCACAGCTGTTTCCGTCAAAACCTTTATCTGATGAGTCATAACCTATGTTCAGCACGGTGTCGCGGACGATACCCATGACATCTGCATAACCATTAGTAGTTACTTCACCGGCCACATGCACTTGACCAGTAGTAATTAAGGTTTCAACTGCAACTCGGCTTTTTGTATCTTGGGATAACAATGAATCCAGGACTGCATCGGAAATTGCATCTGCAATCTTGTCTGGATGACCTTCGGTTACTGATTCTGAGGTGAAGAGACGCTTTGACATAGTTTTAACCTAACTGCCGCTTGGCATGATCAAGAAGTACATTACTAAGAGCGTCTTTGGAGACTTCCTTGATCGCTATATCCGCTTCGTTGCGTAGCAGAATGGTACCCATAGTTGTGTCCTGGCCAAAGATAGCCCCGCCAGAAACGTCATTTACATAAATCACATCTAAGCCCTTGCTCTCTAACTTCCTGCGAGCCTCTTGCAGATGATCCTTCGTCTCTGCGGCAAAACCCACTAGTACGCGCTTACCTTTACGCTGAGCGAGTTCGGCCAACAGATCAGGGTTCTGTGTTAGCTCGATGGTGCTCAGTGTGGACTTCTTAATCTTCTCATCAGAAAAATGTGCTGGTCGTGCATCGGCCACCGCTGCACTCATAATCAACATGTCGCATGATTCAAAATTAGCCTGCAACGCGGTTTGCATATCTAGGGTGGTTTCTACGTGGATGACATCTATGCCAACTAAAGAAGAAACTTCACAATTGGCAGCAATAAGTTGCACCTGCGCGCCACGGTTCTTGGCTGCTTGTGCAATCGAGATTCCTTGCTTGCCAGAGGATCTGTTTCCAATAAATCTAACTGGGTCAATAGGCTCGCGCGTGCCACCAGCAGTTACTAAAACTTTTACGCCTTTAAGATCTTGAACTTGGCCTGTTACTTTATCAAAACGTGAAATGATCGCCGAAGTTTCGGGGAATCTTCCAGGACCTGAGTCATTTCCGGTGAGTCTGCCAACTTCAGGATCCATGACAATGAATCCACGCTCTTTAAGTGTGTTGACATTGGCAACTGTTGCAGGATCTAGCCACATCGATGGATGCATGGCTGGGACAATCATTTTTGGTACATCTGATGCTAAGACCAAATTAGTCAAAAGATCATCAGCTCTGCCCATGGCCATTCGTGCGATCAAATCTGCAGTAGCTGGTGCAATCAAAAAGAAATCAGCTCGTTCGGCAAGGCTAATATGAGGAACCGTATGAACACTTTCCCATACTTGCGTCGTTACTGGACGGGAAGAGAGTGCTTCCCAAGTAGCTGCACCTACAAAATTTAGTGATGCAGGGGTTGGTACAACCGTAATGACATAACCGCGGTCTTGTAAACGACGCAACAGTTCACAGGATTTGTAGGCGGCTATCCCACCACCAACTCCGAGAATAACCTCACGGCCTTGGAGTGTCATGAAAAACTACGCAGTTGGCTCTAGGTTTTCGATCGTTAGAAGACCTTCGTTGATTTCGCGAAGAGCGATTGAAAGAGGCTTCTCGTGCACATGTGTTTCTACAAGTGGTCCTACGTATTCGAGCAAGCCTTCGCCCAATTGTGAGTAGTAAGCATTGATCTGACGAGCGCGCTTAGCTGCGTACAACACCAAGCTGTACTTGGAGCCGCTCTTATCTAGAAGTTCATCAATCGGTGGATTTGTAATGCCATCCATGGTTTTCCCCGCTTCTGTGATCAATCTCGTGTCTTATTACCTGTCTTAATTCTGGGCTAACTCTATCAGTTTTCGGACAACGCTCTCGACCTGGTCATTTACGAGGACTACATCGAAAAATGCCGCTGCAGCCAGCTCTTCTTGGGCAAGTTCTAACCGTTCGGCTCTTCTCTGCTCGCCATCAGTGCCACGTCCTTCAAGGCGTGAGACCAGTTCTTCCCATGTCGGGGGTTCTAGAAAAACTAGCACCGATTGGGGCAAATGAGCTTTAACTTGTTTCGCTCCTGCAATCTCAATTTCAAGTAGAACATTCTTTCCTTGACGTAGCGCATCTTCAACTTGGCGCTGCGGTGTTCCATATCTGTTTCCCGCAAACTCTGCCCACTCGAGAAAGAGATCATCTGAAATCATTTGCGAAAATTCTTGATCGCTCACGAAGTAATAATCGCGACCTTCGATTTCATTTGATCGTGGTGTACGCGTTGTAAAACTGATACTTACCCAAAATTCTCCTGCTTGGCGAAGTTTTGCAGCAACCGTACTTTTGCCGACTCCCCCGGGACCAGATAAAACCAATAACCTTCCGGGCTTTACCGCTGAATCCGTTTTGACAAATTCGTTGCGCAGTTCTTTTAATTGATGTCTTCCCAAACCTTGAATTCTACGCGTAGGTGAAATGTTCAATCGTTCCATAAGAGTAATTACGCGAATCTTGCCTACACCAGAAAGTGATTCCAGTAATTCTTTAACCCGCATTTTTCCAACCGCTTCATCGGTTACCGCAAGCGAAAGGACTTCATCGATACCAACCTGGCCATTCTTAATCTGAGCCTTGATCTCTGCGCGTCGCTTTCTAGATGCAGAAGCTTTAGCTAACGCGGCTTTTCGTTGCTCTGGCGTTAGTTGTGGCGGCGTTCCCATGGGCTAAATCTAGTGGAGATTAAATTAGGCGTGAGCCAATCTCCTGGGCGCGCTCTTTCATTGCCCCGGCACCTTGCGCCCAACTCTGTGTGATCGGGCGCCCGATGACAACCAAATTAGCTCCAGCTTTGATCGCTGCCTCGGGTGTCATAGTTCTTTGTTGATCATCAGTGCCAGCCATGTCGAGCGGACGTACTCCCGGAGTAATGATGATTGGCGTGCTACCTATTTCAGAACGTACCGCCGAAATTTCTAACGGTGAACAAACAATCGCTCGAGCACCTGCAGTAACAGCAACCTTTGCTAACGCAACCGCCGAATCAAGTGCTGGTGCTCTAAATCCGACTTGGCTGACATCTGATTCAGACATAGAGGTAAGAATGGTGACACCCGTAATGCTTGTACCAGGGATTGCATCAACGGCCGCTTTGACCATAGCCGAACCACCTGATGCATGCACCGTTAAGAACTTAGGGGCTAGATGTGCCACCGCCTTTGCCGCACCACTGACTGTATGAGGAATGTCGTGCAGTTTTAAATCTAGAAAAATAGCTGAATCGGTTTCGGCTTGAATCGCCTTGACACCTTCAGAACCAAAGGTGAGGTAAAACTCTAAACCTAACTTGTAAACCGATATATGTTCCTGCGTGGCCTTTACCCATGAAATAGCGGTTGCTAAATCTGGGGTATCTACAGCAAGAACAATGGGAGCTTTATTCATTTACTCACTCTCCGCGCCACGATGGGCATAACCAACTGCCTGTTTCAAAGAAGTAAATCCTCTGTCTATCAACAATTGCTTGAGCTCTGTTTGGATTGACATGATTGCTGTGGGGTTTCCAAAACTAGCAGTACCAATTGAGACACCACTGGCTCCAGCCAGAATCATTTCGAGTGCATCCTTACCCGTTGCGATTCCACCCATTCCTAAGATTGGCGTTTGCGGAAGGGCTGCGTGAACTTGATACACCGCACGCACTGCAATTGGACGAATAGCAGGACCTGACAAGCCACCAGTTTTTCCACCTAAATGTGGGCGCATTGTGTCAACGTTAATTACCATACCCAGAACCGTATTGATCAAAGCCAAGCCATCAGCACCTGCGTCGACTACACCTTTTGCTATTGCAACTAAATCTGTTACATCAGGTGACAATTTAGCGATGATAGGTAGTTCGCCACCGATTGTTCTACGAACACCATCGATTACTCGTCTTGACGCCTCTGGATCACAGGCAAAAACAAGGCCACGATTCTCTACATTGGGGCAGGATATATTTACTTCGATTGCACTTATTCCAGAGACTGAACGAAGTTTTCTTGCCAAAGTTGAATACTCTTCAATCGTTTCACCCGCAATAGAGACAATAATTCGGGCTTTTTGTTCTACTAGATATGGAACATCTTTGCTCAAGAATGCATCGATACCAGGGCCTTGCAAACCAATCGAATTAAGCATTCCACTTGGGGTTTCGGCCATTCTTGGAGTTGGACGGCCTGCACGTGCTTTGGACATGACTGACTTGGTGACGACTCCGCCCATATCTTTGAGCGGGAAAAACTGGGCTAGTTCTCGTCCAGAACTAGCACAACCACTGGCTGTAAATGTTGGAGCAGGAAACCATGCATTCCCGATAGTTGTTGAAAAATCTAGTGCAGTCATAACTGCTTACCTACTTGCTCCCACTGAACTTTAGCTCCATCCATGACCGGACCATCAATGCAGGAACGAAGCATGGAAACAGAGCCATCTTCATTGGAAACAGGTAACACGCATGTCATGCATATACCTATTCCGCACGCCATCGATTCTTCAACGGCGCATTGATGCACAACATCATGTTCATTAGTGATCTTGGTTATCGCTGCGAGCATCGGCATCGGTCCACATGAATAGATAACAGCTACATTCAGATCCTTAATGATTTCGGGGATCGGATCTGTTACGCGACCAGCCATTCCCATGGAACCATCTTCGGTAAAGATACGCATTGAGTTAACAGAGCGTTTTCCCTCCATCGGTGCGTAAATCTTTGAGCCCGTGCTTGCGCCAAGAACCATGTCGACTCTGCAACCACGCGAATTAAGAATTTCGGCTAGGCCAAACAGTGGCGCAGATCCATATCCGCCTCCCACCAAAAGAACTGAAACGGGTTCGGTAGGAATTCCAAAAGCGGTACCCAGTGGTGCTACTAAATCTAAAACATCGCCTTCACCTTGTGCGCACAACCACTTACTGCCCTGACCATGTGGGGCAACGATTAACTCCATTGTTCCACCAACAGTTGAATTTGTTGAAACACGAGATATGGCAAAGGCTCGCCTTAGCACCATTCGGGAGGAATCTCCCCCAACGCTAATTGCAACAAAGTTTCCCGGTTTGCATTGAGCAGCTATTTCACCGACGTTGACAATTATTTGGTGATACTGACCAACCCGCTTATTGCTCAGGATTGGCGCAAGAATTTGTTGTGCATTTCTATTAATCTGAGTCATCTATGCAAGCCATTCCTGGATAGCTTTAATGCTCAGTGGGCTTGATTGCAGAAATGAAATTGCATCTACTGCTGCACTAAAACCAGCTGTTGTCGTGATGCATGGGATAGAACGCTGCACCGCTGCAGTACGAATTGCCCAACCATCGGCGCGTGTTCCTCGACCAACAGGTGTGTTAATCACTAGGTCAATCTCCCCCGCATTGATGATGTCTACAATCGTTTTTTCACCCAACGTGCCTGTTCCGTCGGAATGTTTCCTTACCGTCGTGCACTCTATGCCCTTGGTACGTAAAAACTCGGCAGTTCCATCCGTGGCAAGTATATGAAAACCAAGTTCTGAAAAACCTAGCGCTGGTTCCACGCCGGTCGCCTTATCTTTGTCGGCCAGAGAGATAAACACTGTTCCTGACTTAGGGAGCGGACCAAATGCTGCGATCTGGCTTTTTGCATAACTTTCACCAAAGGTCGGAGAGATCCCCATAACTTCTCCCGTTGAACGCATCTCAGGACCCAACACTGCATCAACTCCACGACCATCAGTCCTTCGAAAACGATTCCAAGGAAGTACCGCTTCTTTCACCGAAATACCGCGCGGAACTCCATCGCCTTGGGCAGGAAGCATTCCTTCATCTCGAAGTTGCTTAATGCTGTGGCCAACTGAGATTCGAGCCGCGGCTTTTGCTAGCGCTACTCCGGTTGCCTTACTTACGAAAGGAACGGTACGCGATGCACGTGGATTAGCTTCAAGCACATACAAAGTGTTTTCTGCTATTGCGAACTGAATATTAATCAGTCCTCGAACATCTACTCCCCGCGCAATTTTTTCAGTAGCAATTCTAATTTCGTTTCTTTGTTCTTCAGTAACTGTCATCGATGGCAATACGCAGGCGCTATCGCCACTATGAATACCTGCTTCTTCGATGTGTTCCATGACGCCACCCAAAAACAGTTCATGACCATCAAAAAGCGCGTCCACATCTATTTCGATGGCATTATCTAGAAAACGATCCACTAACACCGGATGATCAGGCGTGATATCTGTTGCGCGTGTAATAAACCCACCTAAGGCAGCGTCGTCATACACAATCTCCATTCCGCGTCCACCTAGAACGAAAGAAGGTCGAACCAAAACTGGGTATCCAATTGTTTGGGCGATGTTTGTTGCCTCTAGTTGCGAAGCAGCCATTCCAAATTCTGGCGCTCTAAGCCCTTGTTGAGCCAAAATCGCACCGAATGCGCCACGTTCTTCAGCCAAATTAATTGAATCAGGAGAAGTACCAAGGATCGTTACGCCATTAGCTTTCAATCCTGCAGCAAGTCCTAGTGGAGTTTGGCCACCTAGTTGGGTGATGACTCCTAGAACTGGTCCGGCCAATGTTTCGGCATGAACCACTTCTAGAACATCTTCGAGAGTCAGTGGTTCAAAATACAAACGATTGCTGGTGTCATAATCGGTAGATACCGTTTCAGGATTGCAATTAATCATGATTGTTTCATAACCAGCTTCACGTAAAGTGAAAGATGCATGAACGCATGAGTAGTCAAACTCGATACCTTGACCAATTCGGTTTGGTCCACTTCCCAGAATGATTACCGCAGGGGTAGTTCGAGAACGAACTTCTGTTTCTTCCTCGTAACTTGAATAGTGATACGGGGTAAAGGCTTCGAATTCAGCCGCACATGTGTCTACGGTTTTATAAACAGGTCTTATGCCAAGATGCTGGCGTGCTTTTCGAACTTCATCCTCGCTGGCACCTCGCAATGCCGCAATCTGTGCGTCCGAGAACCCCTGAGTTTTGGCCATACGAATCAAATCAGCATTGAGTTCACCTGGTTGAGCGATGACGGCGGCCTGAGCATTAATGATCTCAATTTGTCGTAGGTACCAAGGATCAATCTTTGTCGCTGCGAACACATCAGCAATCGATGCGCCAGCCCACATAGCTTTCTGGACTTGCTGCAAACGATACTCAGTAGGGATTTTCATGGATTGCATAAGTTGTGCCAGTTCAGCTGGAGTAACAACTGGCCAGGAAAAAATCGCTTCTTTTCGCTCCAGCGAACGTAGTGCTTTCATTAACGCTTCTGAAAATGATCGACCGATAGCCATCGCTTCACCGACGCTTTTCATAGTGGTCGTTAAGCGAGGATCAGCATCAGCAAATTTTTCAAAGGCAAAGCGCGGCAACTTCACGACCACATAATCCAATGTTGGCTCAAACGATGCAGGTGTCACCTTCGTGATGTCATTTGTGATCTCATCTAGCGTGTAACCAATAGCTAATTTCGTGGCAATCTTTGCGATCGGAAAACCAGTTGCCTTTGATGCCAGTGCACTGGACCTAGAAACTCTGGGGTTCATTTCAATCACGATTATTCGCCCGTTGGCCGGATTTACTGCAAATTGAATATTGCAACCACCGGTATCAACTCCGACTTCTCGGATGATATCCATCGATAGATCACGTAACTTCTGATATTCGACATCTGTCAGTGTCATCGCAGGGGCTACGGTTATTGAGTCTCCTGTATGAACACCCATCGGATCTAAGTTTTCGATTGAACAAACAATTACAACATTGTCTTTGTTGTCCCGCATTACTTCTAGTTCATACTCTTTCCAACCAATAATTGATTCTTCAAGGAGAACCTCTGAGGTTGGGCTATGGCGAAGTCCAGCACCTGCTATTTGGCGAAGCTCGGCCTCATCAAATGCAATTCCAGAACCTAGACCGCCCATGGTAAATGAAGGTCGAACAACTACAGGATAATTCAATTCAACTACTGCCACGAGAATCTCTTCCATCGTGTGACAGATGCGAGATTTTGCGGATTCTCCGCCAACTTTTTCAACAATTGCTCGAAAAAGCTCGCGATTTTCGCCCCGATTAATTGCATCTACATCTGCACCAATTAAACGAACGCCGTACTTGGCTAACGTTCCACGTTCGTAAAGACCAATCGCGGCATTTAATGCAGTTTGTCCACCCAATGTTGCAAGAACGGCATCCGGCTTTTCATGAGCAATGATTCGTTCAATGATTTCAGGGGTAATGGGTTCGATGTACGTAGCATCTGCAAACTCTGGATCCGTCATAATAGTTGCCGGATTTGAATTAACAAGGATTACTCGGATTCCTTCAGCGCGAAGAACGCGGCATGCTTGTGTTCCCGAGTAATCAAACTCGCATGCTTGACCAATAACAATCGGTCCACTTCCGATGACTAATACACTCTTGATTGAGGTGTCTAAAGGCATTAAGCAACCACCTTTTTAGACATTAACTCTATGAAGCGATCGAAAAGATACGAGGCATCATGAGGACCCGCTGCAGCCTCTGGGTGATACTGAACTGAAAACGCCGGACGATCCAACAACGCCAAGCCTTCAACAACCCCATCATTTAAGCAGGTGTGCGTGACTTCGCCACGACCATACACAGTCGAGAACTCCGAATCCGTTGGTGCTTTCACTGCAAAGCCATGATTATGCGCAGTGATTTCGACCTTTCCAGTGTTCTTATCCATTACCGGCTGATTGATTCCTCGGTGCCCAAATTGCAACTTATATGTTTCAAAACCAAGAGCTCGTCCAAGGATTTGGTGACCAAAGCAAATTCCGAAGATCGGAATCTCGGCAAGCAATAGTTCTCTAACAACTTCGATTACATCGCCCATTGTTGATGGATCACCTGGACCATTGGACAGAAAAACGCCATCTGGATTGATAGCCAGAATGTCAGCAAGCGTTGAGTCAAAAGGCATAACGTGTACTTCTACCCCACGTTCGGCAAGTGCTCGTGGAGTTGCCGCCTTAATACCTAGATCAAGTGCTGCAATCGTAAACTTCTTGAGACCCACCGCTGGAACGACGTATGTCTGTGGAGTCGACACATCCTTAACAAGAAAGGCTCCTGCCATTGCATCAGCTTTTCTTACTTCGACAACCATCTCTTCGCGCGAAAGTTCCAAGCCAGAGAAGATTCCTACTCGCATTGCTCCTCGATCTCGCAAATGTCGCGTAATGGCTCGAGTATCAACACCTTGAATACCAACGATTCCCTGATTAACAAGTTCTGCCTCAAGGTCGTTTTGTGCTCTCCAATTAGAAGTTAGGGAGGAAGGATTGCGCACGACAAAACCTGCAACCCAAATCTTTTCAGATTCATTATCAAAATCATTGACCCCTGTATTTCCGATATGCGGAGCAGTCATGACAACGATTTGCTTATGGTAGGAAGGATCGGTCAGGGTTTCTTGGTATCCAGTCATACCTGTCTGAAACACCGCTTCACCAAAACTCTTACCCGTGCATGCCCATGAAGAGCCTTCAAAGATTCGACCGTCATCTAATACAAGGTAAGCACTAGCCATTACATGCTCTCCTTGTCTGCTACAGAACCATTACTCATTGTTTGCTTACCCTTGAAGAAGGTATGCAGTATCACTCCTGGAAGCTCATGCCCATGGTAGGGAGTATTTGAGGAGTTAGAGAGAACTAAGTCTCGATCAACCCTCCAACTTCCCGTCGGATTGATCACAGTTAAATTTGCAGTACTTCCGACAGCGATTTTCTCTCCTTGGCGGGCATATCCACCGATTCGTGCTGGTGCGTGACTCATACGTTCTGCTACAACATCCCACTTGATGAGGCCAGTATCTACCATCGTCTTTTGAACAATTGACAGTGCAGTTTCCAAGCCCAACATTCCAAATGCTGCCTCTTGCCATTCACACTCTTTATCTTCTAAAGGATGCGGCGCATGATCAGTTGCCACTATGTCGATAGTTCCATCTGCCAAAGCTTCGCGAAGTGCATGCACATCGCTTTGAGTGCGAAGCGGTGGATTAACTTTGTAAATTGGATCATATGACGAGGCAAGATCATCAGTCAGTAGCAAGTGATGTGGCGTAACTTCGGCGGTTACATTAATTCCGCGAGCCTTAGCCCAACGGATAATTTCTACTCCCCCAGCTGTTGTTAAGTGACAGATATGAAGTCTGGATTGAACGTGATCTGCCAGCAAAACATCGCGAGCAATTATTGCTTCTTCAGCCACCGCTGGCCAACCTTTTAGACCTAGCCGAGATGAAACAGCACCTTCATTCATCTGAGAACCAACAGTCATGCGTGGATCTTGTGCATGTTGTGCGATTACTCCACCAAATTTCTTGATGTATTCCAAAGCGCGACGCATTACCAATGGATCTGAAACACAATGTCCGTCATCACTAAAGACACGAACCCGAGCTACAGAATCTGCCATCGCGCCGATTTCGGATAGCGTCTGACCCTGTAATCCTTGTGTAACTGCGCCAATCGGGAAAACATCCAACAATCCCGCTTCTTGACCTAATCGATAAACCTGTTCAACAACGCCAGCGGTGTCAGCTACTGGAGAAGTGTTTGCCATGGCAGACAGTGCGGTAAAACCGCCCTTTGCTCCCGCACGACTTCCGCTTAGTACTGTTTCGGCATCCTCGCGACCTGGTTCACGCAAGTGAGTATGTAGATCGACCAGTCCTGGCAAAACAACACAACCTTGTGCGTCGATGCTTCGCTTTGCTTGTCCAGTAAATGCACTTGTTACTTCGACTACCTGCTCACCTGAGATAGCTATATCTACTTTCTTTCCATCTGGTAGCTGGCCGCCCTTGATAACTAGATCAATATCGCTCATTTAATTGCTCCCTGAATCTAATGAACCACCAGTTAGTAGGACATATAAAATTGCCATTCTTACGCTCACACCATTTGTAACTTGCTCTGTAATCACAGAACGAGCGCTATCTGCCACTTCGGCTGAAATCTCCAACCCACGATTCATGGGACCTGGGTGCATAACTATTGAATCCGCCTTCATCGCTTTCATACGATCAGTGTTTAAACCAAAGTAGCGCGAATATTCTCTTGCATTTGGAAAATAGAAATCTGTCATACGTTCTTGCTGGACGCGCAACATCATCACAACATCTACAAAGGGAACTACTGAGTCAAAATCATAAGAGACCGCACATGGCCAAGTGTCAACGCCAACTGGGAGCAAGGTCGGTGGTGCCACCAAAGTTACCTTTGCACCGAGTTTTGAGAGCAATAAAACATTTGATCTAGCAACGCGCGAATGAAGTACATCGCCGACTATTGCAACACTTATTCCTTCAAGATCGCTTTTTCCTAAGCTAAGGTGCTTACGAATAGTAAAAGCATCAAGTAAGGCTTGACTTGGATGTTCATGCGTTCCATCTCCTGCATTAACTACGCTTCCTGACATCCATTGCGAATCTGCTAATCGTTGAGCAGCCCCGGAAGCAGAGTGGCGGATTACCACCGCGTCCGCGCCCATCGCTTGCAGTGTCATTGCAGTATCTTTGAGTGATTCGCCTTTACTGACACTTGATCCTTTAGCCGAGAAATTAATGACATCAGCCGATAGACGCTTGGCTGCTGCTTCAAAAGAGATTCTGGTTCGCGTGGAATCCTCGGCAAAAAGATTTACGATTGTGCGCCCGCGCAGTGTGGGAAGTTTCTTTACCGCACCCTCACTTACGCGTGCTAATTCATGGGCAGTATCTAAGATTGAAATTGCTTCAACCTTGCTCACATCAGCAATTGATAGAAGATGGCGCATTACTGATCAGCCCCTTCGATACTTACTTCATCTCGACCATCTATTTCTCCCAGTAAAACGCGAACGGACTGGGCTTTTGAGGTTGGTAAGTTCTTGCCTACAAAATCTGCTTTTATCGGTAGCTCTCGATGACCTCTGTCGACCAAAGTTGCCAATTGAACAGTTCGCGGACGTCCGATTTCACCGAGAGCATCTAGTGCCGATCGAATGGTTCGACCAGAAAAGAGCACATCATCAACCAGAATCACATCCCGTCCTTCAATTCCGCAGGTTGGAATCGTGGTTGGCATGATGGCTTTAGGTGCGCGAAACCTTAAATCATCGCGAAACAATGTGATATCTAAGGTTCCAAAGGGAACCTCTGAACCTTCGATTTCTGTAATGATGGCAGCGATGCGTTGGGCTAAATGCGCCCCACGTGTAGGAATCCCCAATAAAACGATTGAAGAAGCGCCTTGATTCTTTTCTAAGATTTCATGTGAAATACGAGTCAACGCACGTTTAATGTCAGATGCGGACAGGGCAACGCTCATGTAAATCTCCTTTCCCACCTCTCGGGATGGGTTGTTAAAGGATGCAGGCGCGATACTAGCACCGATTTCCCAGCGCTGTGGATAACGAAATACTCACGAGTCGAAGCTCAATACCCTGCGAACATGAGCATAGAAATCCAATTAGCCGCGTTGCAGTCACGATTGCGGGCCATTCGAAAATCCAAAGGGCTAACCCTTAGCCAAGTTTCAACCCAGAGTAAGGGCGCTTTATCTGCCATTGCCTTGGGCTCCTACGAGCGAGGCGATAGGTCACTCAGCGTTGCAAAGCTTTTTGAGCTTTCCGAACTCTACGCACTTCCGGCCACAGATCTTTTGTCCATGCCTGACAAGGGAATTTTTTCAGGACGGGTCATAATCGACCTGAGGAAACTGACATTAAGTGGCGATCCATGGGTAGCGGCTGCATTACAGATAATCCAGCGGATCGCGCACATGCGACATGATTGGAATGGTGAAGTTATTTCACTACGAGGTACCGATGTTGCACTGTTACAGATATTTGCTAATTTTTCGGAAAACGATGTGAAGCGATTCCTTCAGGAATACGCACTGACTAAATTGAAATAGTGTCCTTAATGCTTGCAATGCGACCCAAGACACCATGAATATACTTCGAGGAATCATCGCTTGATAGCTCTTTGGCAAGTGCCAAAGATTCATCTATCGCAACACTAATTGGAACTTCGGTCGACCATAGAATTTCGAAGATACCAAGGCGCAAGATATTACGATCCACAGCTGGCAAGCGGTCCATATCCCAACCTTGCGCATAGGTAGTGATTAGTTCATCAATCTTGCGGCGATTATCGGCAACTCCGTGAACAAGTTCTTTGGTGTATTCACGAATAGGCCTTGCATCAGGACCTTCCTCTGGAATGTCTCTGGATAGCAAAGTTTGCACAAGATCAGTCCCACGGATATCACTTTCGTACAAAAGATCCAGCGCTTGTTTACGCGCCTTGCTGCGAGCTGACACTAGTTAGCGCGACCCTGGTAAGACCCATCACGCGTATCAACCAAAACGATCTCGTCCTGCTTGATGAATAGTGGGACCTGAATTTCAATTCCAGTTTCGACCGTTGCAGGCTTTGTGCCACCCGAAGAACGATCGCCCTGAATACCCGGTTCGGTGTAAGTGATTTTCAGTGGAACAGATGCGGCTAATTCGATGTACAAAGGATTGCCCTCGTTAACAGCAACAATCGCTTCAGTGTTTTCCAGCATGTAGTTGGCTGCATCGCCCACAGTTGCCGCACTGATTGTCATTTGATCGTAAGTTTTTGTATCCATAAACACAAAGTCGTCACCCTCTTTGTAGAGGTACTGCATTTCGCGCTTTTCGAGGATTGCTACATCTACCTTGACCCCAGCGTTGTAGGTTCTATCAACTACTTTTCCGCTGAGAACAGACTTGAGCTTTGTGCGCACAAATGCTGGACCCTTACCTGGCTTTACATGTTGGAACTCAACCACTGTCCACAACTGGCCTTCGATGTCCAGAGTCATTCCATTTTTTAGATCATTTGTTGTTGCCACAGCTCATCCGCCCGCTCTGTATCGATTATGTTTACTTTTTACGAAGGTCTAAGGATACCCGCTCTGTGGGTATGGTTTGTTACTTTGAAAGCAGATTTGCTAGCGCAATGATGGCCAAAACATAGGAATTTGGACCGAAACCTCCGATAGTTCCATTGGCCACTCCTGATATCACTGAAGTATGACGAAACTCTTCGCGGCTTAAAGGGTTTGAGAGATGAACTTCAATCAAAGGAGCTTTGACCAGCTCTGCTGCATCACGAATAGCGTATGAATAATGCGTAAAGGCTGCGGGATTAATGATCAC
>Ga0315904_10005240_pt1 | contig 18076 bp, 10 predicted proteins | sample LakEriMetagenome_6_FD_203529 | JGI IMG/M metagenome (GOLD analysis project Ga0315904, IMG submission 203529) | Freshwater fungal communities from buoy surface, Lake Erie, Ohio, United States - Buoy 12 MA120 | ecosystem: Environmental > Aquatic > Freshwater > Lake | place: USA: Lake Erie, Ohio...
AACTACCGTTAATGTTGTGGAGCCTGACAGATAAGTGTAAGGAGCGCCATCATAAGTACTCCTTTCTACCCCAACAGGAATGATGCCGTTATTTGGTAAATTATTGGGTGCTGCATTTGTAAATGTGGCTGTGGGGTTCGTGTAAGGTCCACGAATGATGTATCCTTTGCCTTTTTCCATAACTTCACTTGAGGGAGTTGCTAGCCATCCTCCAAAATTACTCAAGCAGCCTGTACAAGTTCGTCCTATAGTGGGTAACCATTTGTATCGCAACCAAGAGCTTGGATTTACATTTCCAACTTGAAAATTAGAAATAGGAGATGACCAATATACATAATCTGTAGTTCTTGCAACAGTAGCCGTGCGCTCCATTACAAAATTCCCCGTGCCAGAATTGACTCCAGAGTCCTCTACTTGTACTAACTGCCCTGTATTCTTAATATTAAATGTCCCATTATTGATTAAACTTTTATTTATCTGCAGATAATCATTAGTATTGACTGTAATTATCTTGTTTGCATTTAAAGTTAAATCCCCTGTTGCAATTAAATCATTTGACACTTGTGTGTCAAAATTATTGTTCATAATAACATTATAGAATGTTTCTGTTCCTTCAGGCATAACATTATTTATGATTTGCGAAGTACTTCCAACAAATTGAACGGTTCCATTTCCTTCTTCAAAAGCAACATTTCCCATGTTATTAGTCCAATTACCATAAAGAAATAACTGCCCATCTGAGGTAAGAGAATTACCGTCATCCATGTCTAATACTCCAGCAGGAGCGTCTAACAATAAATTGCCATGGACTTCTAGTATATTACTATTGCCGGATGTTATTTCTACTTTTTCTCCTGTAATTGTAAGGTTTTTAGCTGTCGCTACATTACCAAAATAACTAGCAAATGGAGCTGTTGCATCTATAATTGCTTGATTATTGTATATGTTATCACCCACTTGAACATCTACTGTTGCGTCTGGTACGGTTAATGTATCCCAATTACCACAATTAAACCAATTAGTATCTTTTTTACCAGTCCATTTCCCGTTAATATAAACATCGGTTGCAAGCGTCATTATTGGGCAAGAAGTGGAACCTAAATAATCAAATCCGCTACTATCAAAATCAGCATCCGTAGTGTAATAATTCCAATTAGCTGCATTGTTTATTAATGCAATCCAATCATATTTTCCATTAGTGACTGTTGAAAAGTCAGGATTAATTGGGTCATTAAATTTTACTTGTGATGCACCTGTCTCAGGATTAGCAACATCTGTTGTAAAACAATCCATTTTTGGATAAATAGTTGAACCTTTAGTACCGTTAGATATATCCCAAGCAGGGGCTGATTTCCATGTAATATCTGTCCATCCATATAACACATTACCAGTATAGACACAATCATGAAGTCCAGTTGAGACATTGTTCCAAGTACCGCCTTGGGCAATCCAAAGTTGATCGTCTTTGTTTAAATCAAAAAAATTCAATGCACTAGAAGCAACCCCTCTTGTCCAATTTAAATCAACAGTTCCGCAAGTATAAATAGTGAAATCTGTTCCTTCATTAACACCATTGTCTACGGTATGAATAGTAATTACAGTTCCTTTTAGTAATGTTGTGGTGGTTCTAGTTAAGGAAATAATTCCTTCTGTATTTCCCCAAAGCCCGGGAAATACTCTTTCATACCCATTATCTGTTAAATATAAAGTTGTACCGGGTAAAACATCTTGAAAACAAACAAAAGAAATTTCATCTGCAGATCCAGATGATTCTGCCTTAGTATTGACAGCTAGTATTGCAATATCTCCTGGTTTAAAAACTGTAATTGAAGTAATATCAAAAATAGAACTTGATATTTGTGGTAAAGAAGAAGTTGTTGAAAGTGTAAAACCTGTACCTATAGTTGTATGAGTAATTGCAGGAAAAGTAGCAATACCAGCTATAGCATTTATACTAATTGGAGACCCTGTCATAACTCCTGTACTCGTAAGCGATATTGTGCCAGTGTACCCCAAATCAGTATTCCCACATGCATCTTTGGCATTAATAACAACATTAGCCATTGAACTATTAACACCTGTATTTGTTGGCTGTTGAGTAAAGACTAATTTAGTTGCTGTTACATCTATAATGACACTCCCATTAGGAGTGCTAGTAGCGGCAAAAGTTGTCTTACTTGATCCTAGTGAACTAAACGTTACATTCCCATTTGAAATTTGAAAACCAAAGTCATTCCCATCAAAAGCATTTGCACCTAAAGGGCATTTTAATGATAATCGTAAGGATAATACTTTTTCGCTATTGTCTGCTACATTAACATTCAAAATCGGAAATTGAACCTGATTAGCTATTACTATACCTGTTGCTAAATAGGTAGAACCATCGAACAGCGCAATGGTGTTTATAGCATCTGACCATGTCCCAACTTGATTGCCTGCCGCTTGAGAAAAAGTTAAAGAAGTTAAAATTGAAGGTAAAGTATCTAAATCATTTAATCCAGCTCCACCATCTCTAACCTTAAATTGCCATACTTGCACTCCCGAAGAAGAGGAAAGGGGAGCCGCATCGTTAATTGTGCTTGAAATCGAGGTTGGTACTCCTCCAAAAGTAATGATGTCTGTTAAAGAACTTACTATTCCTAGTGTAGAATAAGTTGATGGGGTAGTAAACCAAGACGAACTTCCACCAGCATTAACTACTTTGACACGATAGTAATATGGAGTTGAAGGATTAAGACCGGTAACATTTATAGATGTCGTTCCTGATGAAATACTTGATTGAGTAAAATTTATTGACCCAAAAGAAATATCATCATCAACTTCTAAAGTATAAGTGAATGATGCTAAACCGGCAGCCAGAGGAGGTCCCCAATTGGCAATAAAAGATATTGAAGTAGCATTAGAACCCGAACCGCTATTGGGTGAATTATGAAGAGTTGTAAAAGTTGGAAAACTTGACGCATGTGAAAAACCAGTTTGTGGAGTTGAGCAATCGTTTATAGCATAACCTCTATAGTAATAAAGTGTATTTGGGATTAATCCAGTTAATCCTTGACTATAAGACGACACACCAAATATTCCTATTGTAGAAACAGTACTTGCTGTTGTTAAAGAACTATTTGTGGCATATTGAAAACCGCGCTCTGTAACATTTGTACCTCCTCCAATTGCTGTAACATTCCCATTTAAAGTTGTGCTAGCTGTAGTTATAGTTGATGCCGCTGTCGTTGATACTGTTGGAGCAATGCAAGATGAAATCGGAGTAACCGTTCCACTAATTACTACATCATCTAATCTTAAAACTCCTGAACCAGAAGTAACTCTTGAACCATTTAACCAGCCTTGAATCTTAATTACTGCTGAAGTAAGATTATTTTGACCTGTAATGACTTGATTTACAGTTAACAAAGATGAGTCTGGAGAATTTACTGAATAAATATCTGTTCCTCCTATTGCAAAACCTATAGCAGAAGGTCCTGCAGAAGTTGAATATGATCTAAATGAAATATTTGTAATATTCACAACAAATCCTACAGATGGCGTAATTGTCAAAGTAAAGTTTTTTGCTGTTGATTGTACTAACGAAGTCCAACCGCTTGTTTCTTCAATGTATGGCTCATCAGGAAAATATGTCCCAGTCGTAATATTAGTTTCTATTGTCCCTGATGAAAGAGAAAAATTAGACACGGTAACATTAGCATCTTTAACAGACACTACTAAAGAGCTTGTTGCTGGGAAATTAAATTGAGCTATTTGCCCCCAAGAAAGTCCACCCACAAAAAGCGTTATAAAAAGTAATTTTATTTTCATTTTATAATGTGGTATTTTATACTAAAAATAGTCTTAGCTTAAATTTATATACAACTACCATAGATAGGAATTACCCCCATTTTTGTACGCACAAAAACGAGGTAAAGAATATTAGCACATTTGGGACTAGCAAAATTAAACTTAATTCATTAAAATTCAACTACTTTAGTTTATTAAATTATTAACAAATATGTTAAAACCACTCCTTTTTTTAAAATTTAAATTAACAAAACAAGTTAATGCCATTTTATTTTTGAATATTTTTTAAGAAATTTTGAAGAAACAACCAAAATATAATCTACTCAAAAAGCCAGAAATAACAATACATTGTAACTCTTTTTAACGAAATTGTTACATTTTAAACATTAAGAAGTTTCGATTTTGATATTTATTTACTTTAAAAAAATAAATGTTATTCTATAATAATTTATTTAAATAAGAAAAGTTTTACTTTCTAATGAAGCTTTGCTTTAAAACCTTTATTTTTTATAGTATTTTTGTATGAATCATAAAACCCAGACTAAATCCAATGTCTTCAATTAATAGTACTTTAAATGCAAAAAAGAAATTAGAGCATTATTGTGCTTATCAAGAACGCTGTCATGATGAAGTTATTCAAAAATTGAGAAACATGGCGCTAAATTCAGACGAGATTGACGAAGTGGTTGTATATCTCATAGAAAATAATTTTTTGAATGAAGAACGCTTTGCTTGCTCATTTGCAAGAGGTAAATTCAGAATTAAAAAATGGGGTAAAATCAGAATTGTAAATGAACTAAAATTCAGAACTATTTCTCAATATAACATTAATCAGGCTTTAAATGAAATTGATGAAGAAGAATATCTTAGCACATTTGATTCTCTTTCAGAATTAACTTGGAACACTATTACGGAAAAAAACAAATTAAAAAAGAGAAAAAAATTCTGTGATTATTTACTTCGTAAAGGTTGGGAAAGCAATATGATTTATGAAAAAGTTAAATATTTTGAGAGCAACTAAAATAATTCTTTTTAAATCGACAGCAATATACTAACTGCATTTCCTCCAAATCCAACAGCATTGATTAAAACCTTTTCAATTTTTTTTCTATTTGAAGGAATTGATGCAAAAGGAACTCCAATAAATTGTTGATGTTGCATCATAAATATCGCCATCTCAACATTCAACATTCCAGAAGCACCGAAAGCATGCCCAATTTTCCATTTATTGGTGGTAAGCATGGGTAAATCCTTTCCGAAAATCTTTTGAATGGCTTTGTATTCCGTTAAATCTCCTGCCTTCGTTCCTGGAGCATGCATAACAATAACATCTACATCTGAAGGTTCAATATCTTTTAGTGCCATTTTCATGGATTTTTGAAAACAGGTAGCTTCTGTTGAAATTGAAATGTTGTGTTCTAAAATTTCTGTTGCATATCCTACCCCTTCTATGAAAGCCAATGCATTCTGAGATTTGCCTATTTCCAAACAACAGACAGCTGCTCCTTCACCTAAAATAAGGGTATTGATTTCTTTTTCAAAATCCAATGCTCGACAAGGCCATTGATTGTAACTATCACTATCTGTAGAAGCATAAATCTTAAGGGCTTTCATTTGAGCAATGGTAAAATCAGTCAATGGCGCTTCACTTCCTCCTACCAAAAACTTACTGGCCATTCCCGAGCGAAGCCAAGCCACTCCATTTAACAGCGCATGTAAAGCTGTCGAACAAGTTATAGAATGAGAAATTTCAGGGCCTTGTGATTGTAAATCATGGGCCACCCATGAGGAGATGTTTCCTAAAGTTGTTGTTGGCGAAGCTAAAGTTTGAGCCTTTCTTGTTTCTAAAAACTCTTGGTGGTATTTTTCAAATAATTCTGTTGCCCCGCGTGAAGAACCTAAATTTACCCCGAAAACGTCCTCTTTTTCCCATCCCGATTGAGCAAATGCCCTGCGAGAGGCGGCTATTGCATACAAAACAGAAGAATCTAAAGATTTGTACTTTTGATCAAATTGTTTTAAGTCCTCAACTTCTTTCTTACTTTCAAAATCTAAAATGGCAGCATACGCTTGCTGCTCATTAAATTCTTTCATTACAAAGCAATGCTGATTGCTAAGGTAATTTTTCCAAATTGACTCTTTTGAGTTTCCTAAGGGTGAGAGAGAAGCTATCGATACTATTGATATAATTGAGGACAAAATTTTATTTTAAAAATGAATAAAAAAACTAAGATTTAATAATATAAATCGTTTTCAAATTTATACTATTTCTAATGCTTTTTCAACAACTTCATACACTTTTTCAAGTTGCTCATCTGTAATTATATAAGGTGGTAAAATATAGACTATATTACCTACAGGCCTAAGTATAACCCCATTTTTTATAAAAAAATCATATAATTTGTTCCGTAATTCTCCATAATATGAGGCTTTTGTCTCTGTTTCAACTTCTAATGCAAAAATTACTCCTAAAACCCGGGTTGCTTTTACCTTGGGATGTTGTGCAATTCTTTTTTTGAAAATCAGATGCCGATTATTTACTCTGATAATATTTTCTTGCATTGTATTAGTTTGGAGTAACTCTAAACTTGCAAGAGCAGCAGCACAACCAGTAGGATTTGCCGTAAAAGTATGTCCATGAAACAAGGCTTTATTCACATCGCTATCTAGAAACCCATCATAAATTTCCTGAGTAAATGTCGTTATTGCCATTGGTATGGTTCCTCCTGTTAATGCTTTTGACAAACACATCATGTCAGGTTGTTCATTTAGATAATTGCAGGCAAATGTTTTACCTGTTTTACCAAATCCTGTCATAACCTCATCAGCAATTGTAAACACTCTGTTTTTTTTACAAATAGCCATCAATTTATCTAAACTTTCTGGAGCATACATAATCATTCCAGCGGCTCCTTGACAAAGTGGCTCAAAAATAAAGGCTGCAAATTCATTGGTAGCAACCAATTGTTCCAAAGCCAAAATACTCACCGATTCTTTTCCTTCAATTGGAACTGGAATCCTAACTACTTCTAACAGCGAACCTTGGAAGGCTTCCGTGAAAAAAGTTATCCCGCTCGAAGCCATTGCACCAAAGGTATCTCCGTGAAAAGCATCTTCAAAAGCAATTATTTTAGTTCGCTTTTCATTCTTGTTATAAAAATATTGCAAAGCTGATTTGATAGCCACTTCAACTGCTGTTGAACCATTATCAGAGTAAAATATTTTCTTTTGATTAGAAGGTAAAATTTGCATCAATTTCTCAGCCAGTAACACCGCTGGTTTATTTGTAAAACCTCCAAACAAAACATGTTCTAATGTGATTAATTGTTGGTAAATAGCGTTGGCTATTGCTTCATTAGAATGTCCGTAGGGATTCACCCACCAAGAAGCTATTGCATCAATATATTCTTTGCCATTCTCATCCCAAAGCAAAGCGTCTTTCCCTTTTACAATTGCAGGAAGTAAACCAATGGTCTGATGTTGGGTATAAGGATGCCAATTGTATAATGCGTCTTTTTCTGAAAGGGTCATTTGATAATTATTTAAATTATAAACTTAACAGGTTTTCCCTAAATAAATCAGCATAATATTGAACTACATTTTGGTCAAAATAGGGTTCGTTATCAATCCTTCCAATACAGTTTACCTTTGTTTTTTTTAAAATAATTGATTCTGTAGCTTGATTCTCATCTCCTGAAAAAATAATTCCTGCTACTGCAATATTTCTATTCTTTAAAGCTTCAAAAGTTAACAAAGTGTGATTGATACTCCCTAGATAATGTCTAGAGACAACAACTACCTTATGGTCTTTATGAATCAAATCTATTATAGAATCGGTATCATTGAGCGGAACCAAAATTCCACCCGCGCCTTCTATAACTAAATGATTGGCTGTTATAGGTTCCTGTATTTTTTTTATATCCAGAACAATTCCGTCAAGCGTTGCGGCATAATGCGGACTTGCGGGCGTATTTAATGCATAAGCATTTGGATGAAATTGAGACTTCTTGTTTGACACAAGGGCTTTTACTTTATCCGTATCAGAATGGTCCAAATCACCCGCTTGAATGGGTTTCCAATAATCTGCTTCTAAGGCTTGAACTGTTATAGCTGAAGCAACAGTTTTACCTACATCAGTTCCTATACCTGTGATAAATAGTTTCATGTTTTAAATTTAGTGGTAAAGTTCGCAAAGAATAAAGAAAGTATTGATACATTATATCCTTTTATATACATTAAAATACTAACAATGCTAATTCTTGCAATACTTCCGAGATTTCTTTTTCTGAATTGTAACTATGCAAACAAAAACGCAAGCGTTCTTGTCCTTCTGGGACGGTTGGAGAAAGAATTGGCTTGACATCAAATCCTTTTTCTTGAAGTTGTTTAGCAATAGATCTTACTTTCTCATTTCCTGGAATTATTGAAGATTGAATTGCTGATTTGCTCCTGATAAATAGTGGTTTTATACCTAATAAGCTCTTTTCTTGATTAAAATGAACTATATTTTTCTTTAAAATTGTAATTGCTTTTTTTTCTTTTTCTAAATGTTGATATGCAATCAGAATAGTAGCAACAGAATGGGGTGAAAGTCCTGTTGTATAAATAAAGCTTCTTGCAAAATTGACCAAATAATTTTTTAAATCTTCACTACCTAAAACCGCTGCTCCGTGACAACCCAATCCTTTTCCAAAAGTCATAATCCTGGCAAAAAATTTATCCTGTAGCCCTAAACTTTGAATTAATCCCTCTCCTTTTTCGCCAAAAACCCCTAAAGCATGTGCTTCATCAACTACTAAATGACAGCAATATTTTTCTGATAATTGAACTAATTTTTCCAAATCTGGCGAATCACCATCCATAGAAAAAACACTTTCGGTAGCAATGTATATCTCTGAATTTTCTGTTTTAACTTTTTGAATGTGTTTTTCTAAATCTTCATAATCATTGTGCTGAAATCTATACGCCTTGGCATTACTCATTAGAATTCCGTCACGGATTGAGGCATGACATAAGGCATCATATAGAATAACATCGTTGCGCTGTGGTACTGAACTAAAAAATCCGACATTAGCATCGTAACCTGAATTGAATATCAATGCCGATTCTGATTGATGGAAACCAGCGATATGGCTTTCTGCTTCTTGATAAACACTATGGTTTCCGGAAAGTAATCGAGAACCTGTCGCGCCATTTTGAATAATTGCATTGTCTGTCAAATACCGATGCGTTTCTTGAAATATAGCCTCTGAATTGGCTAAACCTAAATAATCATTTGATGAAAAATCAATTAAATCATTAGATAAGCTTAATTTTCGTAAGGCTGAATTGTGCTCTCGTTGTTGGAGTTTTTGAGATAATGATTTCGGGAAATTTTTTTTCATCTATCAAAAATAAAAAAAGCCAAACAAATATGCTTGGCTTTAATACTTTATTTCAATTTGTTTTAATCTACTAAAACAATCACTTTATTATCTTTCATTTCAATAGTTCCTGAATTGATATCAAGAGTGTAATTTTGATCGTTAACTCTGTTGAATTTATTTTCAATCTCTTTCTCTAATTTAAAACTTTGAGCAGTAATCTTTACTAAGCCTTGCTTTAAAGTTGAAACTATTGGAGCGTGAGAGTTCAAAATTTGGAAACTCCCGCTTACTCCAGGTAAAGAAACCGAAGTAACTTCTCCTGAAAATAATTTAGCTTCTGGTGATACTATTTCTAAAATCATATATTTTTAGTTTACAGTCTCAGTTTACAGTCTCAGCTCTGAACACTGCGACTGAACACTGAATACTCAATTAAGCTTCTGCTAACATTTTTTCTCCAGCCTCAATAGCATCTTCAATTGTACCTTTAAGGTTAAACGCTGCTTCTGGTAAGTGATCTAATTCACCATCGATAATCATGTTAAACCCTTTGATAGTATCTTTAATATCAACTAAAACTCCCGGGATTCCTGTAAACTGTTCTGCTACATGGAATGGTTGAGACAAGAAACGTTGCACACGACGAGCTCTTGATACGGCCAACTTATCATCTTCTGATAATTCTTCCATACCTAGAATCGCGATGATATCTTGTAATTGTTTGTATTTTTGAAGAATCTCTTTTACTCTTTGTGCACAATTATAGTGGTCATCACCTAAAATATGAGGAGTCAATATACGAGAAGTTGAATCCAATGGATCCACCGCTGGGTAAATACCTAACTCTGCAATTTTACGAGACAATACTGTTGTTGCATCTAAGTGAGCAAAAGTTGTAGCTGGCGCAGGGTCAGTTAAGTCATCCGCTGGAACGTATACCGCTTGTACAGAAGTAATAGAACCTTTATTTGTAGAGGTGATACGCTCTTGCATAGCACCCATCTCTGTTGCTAATGTTGGCTGATACCCTACCGCAGATGGCATACGACCTAAAAGTGCCGACACCTCAGAACCTGCTTGAGTAAAACGGAAAATATTATCAACGAAGAACAATACATCTTTACCTTGATCAGAACCAGCTCCATCACGGAAATATTCAGCGATAGATAATCCAGAAAGTGCTACACGTGCACGAGCTCCTGGTGGCTCATTCATTTGTCCAAACACGAAAGTTGCTTTTGAATCTCTCAATCCAAGTTTATCCACTTTAGACAAATCCCAACCTCCATTTTCCATAGAGTGCATGAATTCCTCACCATATTTAATAATTCCTGACTCTAACATCTCGCGAAGTAAGTCATTCCCTTCACGTGTTCTTTCACCTACTCCAGCGAATACTGAAAGTCCACCGTGACCTTTTGCAATATTATTAATTAACTCTTGAATCAATACTGTTTTACCAACTCCAGCACCACCGAACAATCCAATTTTTCCTCCTTTTGCATAAGGCTCAATCAAATCGATAACTTTAATACCAGTAAATAACACTTCTGATGAAGTAGATAAGTCTTCAAATTTAGGAGCTGGTCTGTGAATAGACAAACCATTTTCTCCAGTTTTTGGTAATTCACCTAAACCGTCTATCGCATCTCCAATTACATTAAATAATCGACCATATACATCAGGTCCAATTGGCATTTGAATTGGATTCCCAGTTCCAACTACTTCATATCCTCTACTCAAACCGTCAGTTGAATCCATCGAAATAGTACGAACGGTGTTTTCACCAATGTGCGATTGTACTTCAAGTACTAATAAAGTACCGTCTTTTTTAGTGATTTCTAACGAATCATAAATTTTTGGAAGTTCAACATCAACGCCGTTGAACACAACGTCTACTACTGGACCAATGATTTGAGCAACTTTTCCTATTACTTTTGACATTACTTATGTATTTATTAAATAGCTATTTAGGTTTATAAATCACATCTCGCTTAATCGTATTTAGCAGATGCTTTTTTCAGAGTGCAAAGATAATTTTTTAAAATATAAAATCAATACAATTCAAATAAAAAAAATAGATTTTTTAAAGATTTAATTATGAATGGATTAAAAATAAAAAACCATCCAACAAATGGATGGTTTTTTATGAATTCAATACTAATCTATTATAATGAGGGTGGAAATTGAATTCGATAATTTCCTAAATTCACTCCTTTAAAATTTGAGCCAAATTTAAGATTTATCACTTTTAAAAATTCATTCGCAATTAATCCATATCCTCTTGGACTCGGATGAATTCCGTCTAAAGAGAATGCTCCACCATAAACATAAGCTGATGTCAGTGTAAAATTATTACTTACAATACCTAATGGAGTTCCTAATTTATCCATTATAGCTTTAGCGTCTACAAAAGCAATATTTTCATTTGAACTGGCAGCATTTTGAATAGTTTGATTATATGCATCTGTAGCAGTTTGAATTTCAGAAACTTCACTTGGAAGTAAAACATATCTATCTGGCAATGGGAAAGTAATTCCTAATTGAGCTAATGTAGGAGATGGAGAAGCTATACCATCAATTTCTACACTTGGAGCTTTCCCAATTCTTGAAGAAGCCGACAAGCATATCAAATCCGTTGGTTTTGTTTGTCTTGCTCTCCCAAAAATTTGACCAAGCGCAGTTGCTGTAGGTAAATCAACTCCTCCACCTACCAAAACAGCAGTTAAAGATGTTGATAAATCTGTTAAATTTTCATCTACCATTAACATTGGATTATTTTCTGTAGTTGACAACAAATTAATTCTATCTCCTTGTCCTAAAAAAGTAAGAGCACTACGTAATGGTCCATATAATTGAGTATTCAGCGTACTTATAAGACTAGTTCCACCAACAGTAAGGTTTGCTTGAGTTAACTGATTGTACTTTATTACATAAAAATAAGGTAATGTTGTCACATAAGGCAAATTTGCTATGACTCCTTTTCTTCCTCCGGCTGTTAATTGAGAAATAATATTATTATAGGCAGCATCAAATGTTGCAGGAGGTGTTAATGGATTTACACTTGAATCACCTCCTGCAGTTGCATAACCTAACTCATCATTCCCACCAATCCATAGAGAAAAGAAAGATGGATTTTGTGCTAGGGCATCTCCAAGAACTGTTGCTGTTGGAGCTGAGGCAAATCTTGCAAAATAAGGATTGCCTGCTGAACTTCCATAACCTGGAAATGCTAAATGTATTACTTTAGCTCCTGGCACACCCATATTGGTAAATGGTCCGGTTAATTTAGATGTGATTTCTGTTCCTGAAACACCTGAAACTGAAGTTGGTACAACGCCGTTATAATATAGCCTTGGTCCGTATCCTGGAATTTGTGTGCCTCCTAAATTGAATCCTCCAATATTATCACTCATATATGGAGTTGTAAATTCTCCTCCTCCAACTAATGAAAATTGACTTGCTAAAATATTAGGATAGGATCCTTTTTGCCCTTCTATAAACAAAGCACCATCGCTATATCCTGCAGCGAACGAATCCCCTATCGCTACATATTTCGAGAAATCTGCAGAACCTGCTGTTAACGGAGAACCATCCGTTGAGTTTGCATCTTTTGTAACTTCATCATCATTATTACAAGCTACAAAGGTTGCTGCAACCAATAATAGCCATTTGAAATTTCTTATCATATCATTAAATATTATATGTTTTACTAAAATGAATTATGGGTTAATCGTCCAAGAAACAAAATATTGTTGCCCAATAGCACCTGCACCTAGTACTTGTTGATATTCTTTCCCTCCAAGATTTGCTGCACCTATTTTAAGAGTCGATTTCAATTTTGGAATGCCATAATTTAACTGAGCGTCTAAAACCGTAGCCTCATCAATCATTCCATCAGCAAAGGTTGATTCCCACATGTATTCGCTGTTCCATCTTGCGCTAATGTTGAATCCAAAATTAGCAAACAATTTGTCATTGCTTATAGTAGCTTTAACTCTGTGTTTTGGTGTATTAAATCCTGCTTCAAAACTTGGGTCTTTTGATTGATCAAAATCAAATTGTGCATAATTATAATTAGCACCAAACTCAAAATCTTTGTATATTTTTCTAGAAACTCCAAATCCAAAACCTAATGATTTAATTTCTATATCTGTATTAGTATACAATTGAAATGCTCTAAAATTACTATTAGCCAAAGCATGTAGCGTTTGAACTGGAGCACTTGTTGGTTGTGTAAAATCAAAAGTCTCACTAGCTGTACCATATAATGGAGCAACAACGTTAATATTGCCAAGGAAATCATTGTAAATATTATAGTATCCATTGATATCATATGAAAATCCTTTTAATTGTCCTCTGTAACCTAAATCAATAGCTTTAACAGTTTCTGGTTTAACATAACCAACATTGGTTTTTCTTAATAAAGCTGCTGCACCTGGAAGATTTGTTGGGTTTGCTGCTGCAAAAGCTCCAAAAGCTTGAACAGAAGTTGCAGTGTAAGAATTAAAATACGCTTTTTGCCCATTCATAATTGCAGTAGTTCCTCCGGCAAAAAATTGACCTGTTGCTGTTGAAACAGGTAATACCTCAGAATATCTATCTAAGTTGTCTGGAGCAGAACCTAATAATACCGCATTTCCAATATTAAATCCTATATATTGATCTTGAGTGGTCGGGTTTCTGAAACCTGTTTGAAATGAAGCTCTAAAATTGTGATTTTTTTCAGCTCCAGCTGAATAAACTGCGGATACTCTTGGCGAAAAATTGCCGTCAAAATTTTTAGATTTGTCATATCGAACTGATCCTGTCAATTTTAATCGATCTTCCATCAATTTTTTCTGAACTTGAGTATATGCTCCATAATCTGTGTAGTTAATTTGACTGTTGGCATCCGTATAAATTCGTCCTCCTGAATTTAACTCATACAAACGATAGGAACCACCAACTTGAATTTCTGCAAATTTTACCAAATCTCTGAAATTATAGTTTGCATCTGAATGCCAGATTCTTGAATTGTCCTGAAGTCTTGAGCCTGTGAGAACATCTGCATCTGCTGTCACTTTATTAAAAGCAGCTTTAAATTCAGGTGTTCCTGGCAAGAATCTTCCAGTATCCGCTACACCTCTTGCTGCAGCATGAGCTTGAGCAGGAGTTGCTCCTCCCAAAGTAGCCTGAACATAAGCTCCAGCGTATTGACCAAACCAAGTTTTATCGTCTTTCCATTGTCTATTTACATTCAAAGCTGTAAAAGTCATATCGTAGGATCTACCGCCGTCTTCAGTTGTTGTATACCCTCTAACAAAGAAATTTTTACCTTTCAATTCTACTTTATGCTGTTGCATTGTAAAATTATTTAGGTAATATCTGTTAGCTCCTTGGTAAACGGTATTTCCTGTTCCAAATTTACTTTGCCAAATAATTTCAGTATCATTCTTCCAAGGTTTAAAATGTAATGAAAAATCTACTTTAGCATTTTTTACCTTGTTATCTGTCAAGTCCGTTTCATTATAACCAGTCCTACTTACATTATAATTCGGTAAGATATTGTTAAATGCTACAAACTGCGATTCTGTTATTTTACCTGCATCTAGCAACCCTTTTGCAACTCCATTTAGATTAGTTGTTGCCTCATCTCCATATACATTTATTCCGTTATAATTGTGATAACTTCTATCTAATCCAACATTATTAACCAAATCTTTATCTCTGTAGTCTGTGGCATACCAATCTGTTCCTTTCATGAAAGTAAAGTTGGCTTTTGCAGCAAAATAAGGCGTGAACGCTTTTGCCACTCTTACACCATAGTCATAATATTCGTTATTACCTGCAGCTTTTTGGCTCGTTTGTCCGTATTTGGCATAAGCCGTAACCCCTTGGTTTGTAAATGGACTTTGACTATTCATAAATAAAATACCATTAAAGGCATTAGCACCATACAGCGCAGAGGATGCTCCAGGTAGCAACTCAACATTTTGAACATCTATTTCAGAAACTCCTATTAAATTCCCTAAAACAAAGTTTAATAATGGAGAAGAATTGTCCATTCCATCAACTAACTGCATAAAACGTGTGTTGGCTACAGTAGCAAAACCTCTTGTATTAATGGATTTAAAAGACATACTACTGGTATTCATATGCACCTCTTTTAAATTTTCTAAACCATCGTAAAAAGTTGGAGAAGCTGTTTTTTTAATTTCCTTAATCCCCATTCGTTCAATGGTTACAGGAGATTCTTTTATTCTCTCTGGTGTTCTTGAGGCTGAAACCACAATTTCATCAAGTTGAGTCTCTTCGTCAACTAGTGCTACGGAAACATTTTGGTTGTTTGTTTTAACTTCTACGTTTTTTGAACCATACCCCACACTGGTTACTTCTATGGTAAAAGGAGGTTTTTTTGATGTCGACAATTGAAATTTCCCGTCAGAATCAGAAATGGTTCCTGCTGAGTCCCCGAGAATTTTAATGTTGGCACCTGGAATGGGTTGTTTCTTTGTATCAGTTACAACTCCTGTAATTGTCGTTTGAGCATAGGTTACACTGCACAAAAACAATGACAAAATAAATAAATACATTTTCATTGGTTTATATTTTTTGGTTTATGATACCAAAGTACAACTATTTTTGATATTAATAAAAAAAGAGTAATTATATTTCATATATACTAATTAAGTGATGGATTATTTAATTATTTGATATACTGCATTTGTTTAAACTTTATTCACTATTTCTATAAAAATCGCAAAAAATACTATGCTTGCCTATAAAAAATTGTGGATTTAAAAAAAAATCATAAAAAAAAGCGAGATTCTCAAATCTCGCTTTTTACTTTTCTTAAAATATCTATTTATTCAACCGTAACCGATTTTGCTAGATTTCTAGGCTGATCAACATTACAACCTCTCATAACAGCGATGTGGTAGGATAACAATTGTAATGGAATTGTTGTTAATAATGGAGACAGTGCATCTGAAGTATCAGGAATTTCAATGATATAATCGGCTAATTCACGAACTTGTACATCGCCTTTTGTAACTACAGCAATAATTTTTCCGCTTCTAGATTTAATTTCCTGAATGTTACTTACTACTTTGTCATAGTGACCTTGTTTAGGCGCAATTACTATGACCGGCATGTGCTCATCAATTAAAGCAATTGGACCATGTTTCATTTCTGCTGCAGGATATCCTTCGGCATGTATATAGGATATCTCTTTTAATTTCAAAGCGCCTTCTAATGCTACTGGAAAATTGTATCCTCTTCCTAGGTACAAACAGTTTGGCGCATCCTTAAATTTAGCAGCTATTTCTTTTGCCTTATCATTGGTCAACAAGGCTTCTGCCACTTTTTCGGGAATAATTTCCAATTCTTGTAAATATCTATGGAAATCTGAATTTGAGAGGGTTCCTTTTGCTTTAGCTAAACGCAAAGCAATCATTGTTAAAACTGTAATTTGTGTAGTGAATGCTTTTGTTGAAGCCACTCCAATCTCTGGACCAGCATGAGTATAGGCTCCCGCGTGAGTTTCTCTAGAAATAGAAGATCCAACAACATTACAGACTCCAAAAACAAATGCCCCTTTTTCTTTAGCTAATTTAATTGCAGCTAATGAATCTGCTGTTTCTCCTGATTGAGAAATGGCAATAACTACATCATTCTTATTGATAATAGGATTTCTATATCTGAATTCAGATGCGTACTCAACTTCAACCGGTATTCTTGTAAACTCTTCAATGATATATTCAGCAACTAAACCTGCATGCCATGACGTTCCACAGGCTACGATTAATATTCTATCAGCATTTAAGAATTTTTCTAAATTATCTTCAACGCCCGCCATTTGAATAAGCCCCTGATTTGCATGCAATCTTCCTCTGTAGGTATCTTTAATAACATTAGGCTGCTCATAAATTTCTTTCAACATGAAATGGTCGTAACCTCCTTTTTCAATCTGTTCTAAATTCATTTGTAATTCTTGAACATAAGGATCTACCAAGGTATCATCTTTAATTTTTCTTATTTTCAGAGGCTTGTGCAATCTTACAATTGCCATTTCTTCGTCTTCCAGGTAGATTGCGTTTGAAGTATATTCAATGAACGGCGAAGCATCTGAAGCAATAAAATATTCATCTTCTCCAACTCCTATTGCCAATGGACTTCCTAGTCTGGCTACAACAATTTCGTCAGGATTTTGTTTGTCAAATACACATATTGCATAGGCTCCAACAACTTGGTTTAAGGCTACCTGAACCGCTTTGCCTAGCTTTAATTTTTCTTTTTTCTGAACTTCCTCAATTAAATTTACTAAAACTTCGGTATCTGTATCTGAATGAAAAATATAGCCTCTTTTTATCAATTCCTTTTTTAACGGCTCATAATTTTCAATAATTCCATTATGAATTATGGCTAAGTTCCCAGAATTGGACAAATGTGGATGTGAGTTAACATCATTTGGAACACCATGAGTTGCCCAGCGTGTATGGCCCATTCCTATGGTGCCGTTTATGGTAATTTCTTTTGAAATATTTTCTAAATCTGAAACCTTTCCTTTTGTTTTAGAAAGTTTTAAATCTTGACCGTCATATAATATTAATCCAGCACTATCATAACCTCTGTATTCTAATCGCTTAAGTCCCTTGATTATTATTGGGTAAGCTTCTCTATTTCCTATATATCCTACTATTCCACACATACTTTAATTTTGTTTAGGTTCTGTATAATAAATTTCAAATTTTAATCTTTTATCTTCAGGCACAGTTGAATTACTGCCGTATATAATAGTCCCCAAAGGACTGATTACTGAAGACGTTGGTATTCTCACTATTTTCCCAGAATACACTGGATTTGCTACTTTTTTAAAACTTACATCATTTATATTTTCTGTCACTACTAGCCCTAATTTAACGTTAGTAACGGTATCA
>Ga0315904_10005241_pt1 | contig 18076 bp, 12 predicted proteins | sample LakEriMetagenome_6_FD_203529 | JGI IMG/M metagenome (GOLD analysis project Ga0315904, IMG submission 203529) | Freshwater fungal communities from buoy surface, Lake Erie, Ohio, United States - Buoy 12 MA120 | ecosystem: Environmental > Aquatic > Freshwater > Lake | place: USA: Lake Erie, Ohio...
GTGGAGAAGTACGAGGACTGGGACTCGAACCCAGGACCAATTGGTTAAAAGCCAACTGCTCTACCAACTGAGCTATCCTCGCGTTGATTCTCCGGCAGGCGGGCGGGACGAATAGAAGCCCCGCCGGGGGGATGCAAGCGGATATTCGGGGAAAAATATGGGGACAGGACACTTCTGTCCACTTGCCGATGCGTGGCGCGGGCGGAAGCGCGAAGCGAATCTCTTTCTCACCGCATCGTCCTGACGGACAGAATTGTCCGTCCTCCTTTTTCCACCAATTTCACCGCGTGCTTTTTGGAAAGCTTGAGCACGTCGCCGGGCTGGAGGGAAACAGGCGCGTTGGGATCGGTGAGTTTTTCACCATTCAGCTGGACGGACCCGGAGGTGATGAATTGTTTGCGCAGCTCGCTGTTGGATTTCTCCAGATCAAAGGCGATCTTGAAGGCGTGGGCGGCGAGTGAAAGCACCGTCAACTCCGCGGGGAGATTCGCGATGACAAGTTCGACCGCGCCGGCACCGATGTCGCGCTGGGAGAACCGGGCGTCCCAGGTTGCCCTGGCTTCTTTTCCGGCTACTTCACCGTGGTAGCGGGTGGTGAGTTTTTCGGCGAGCGACTTCTTGGCGTCCATGGGGTGGCCGTTGGGATCGCGTGCCTCGCCCAACAGGAGCAGATAGTAGCGGTCCATCAGTTCGTCGGAGACGCTCATGAGCTTGCCGAACATTTCCTGCGGCGGATCGCTCACACCGATGTAGTTGCCGTAGGACTTGGACATTTTACGGACACCGTCGAGGCCTTCCAACAAGGGCAGCACCATGACGACCTGCTGCGGCTGGCCTTCCTCTTTCTGAAGATCGCGGCCGACAAGGATGTTGAAAAGCTGGTCGGTGCCGCCGAGTTCGACATCCGCGCGGATTTCGACCGAGTCCCAGCCCTGCATGATGGGATATTGCAGTTCGTGCAGGCGGATTTCCTGACCGGCATCAAGGCGGTTCCTGAAATCCTCGCGCTGGAGCATCTGCTGGAGCGTCACACGGGAGTTGAGCTTGAGAATTTCCTCGTAGCTCATCTTGCGGAACCAGTCGCCGTTGTAAACGATCTCGGTCTTCGATTTGTCGAGAATCTTGAAGGCCTGGTCGGTGTAGGTCTCGGCGTTTTTGAGAACTTCGTCGCGGGTGAGAGGCGGGCGCGTGGCGGAGCGGCCGGAGGGATCGCCGATGGTAGCGGTGAAGTCGCCGATGAGAAGGACCGCCTGGTGCCCTAACAACTGGAACTGGCGCAGTTTCTCCAGCGCGACAGTGTGACCGAAGTGGATGTCCGGCGCGGTGGGATCGACGCCGAGTTTGATGCGCAAGGGCCTGCCGAGGCGGAGTTTTTCGAGCAGTTCCTTTTCCGAGAGAACCTTCGCAGCTCCGGCGGTGAGATGGGCGAGTTGTTGTTCGGGAGACATGTAGTTGAGTGAAAAGTGATCGGTGATCATTGATCGGTGGAAGAACGAAGATGCAGCTTGAGGATTCGCTTGAGATCTTCGGCGGCTTCGGGGTGGTCGGGAACGCCGTGGTTGCTGGGAATGATTTTTTCTGAAGCAACCGGCGTGACGTGCGACGACCAGTAAGGCACCACGCCGTCGCTGCTGTCGGGAGTGTCGCCCCTGCCACGATCGCCGATGACGGAGTGAGCTTCGATTTTTTCCGGCAGCGGAAGTTTGTCGAGTGCGAGGGTGGCGCGGTTCTGCGGCGAGAGGCTGTTGATGGATGTCGGCATGCGGTTGGCGGGATTCTGCCCCTGGACGGCGTCGCCCACCGCGAGCATGGTCGAGTCGAGCAGCTCGACGGTGAGCGTTTTGGGAATCCGGATGAGCCTGGAGATCCACATCGAGACGGTCATGTTCGCCATCGGACTGCCGCGGTGGGGCACGGCCATGTAAACGACGCGCTCCGGCTCGGTGAGCGGCTGATAGAGCAGCCCGTCGCTGACAAGGCGGCGCTCTTGATCACCAAGCGGGAGCTGGTTCAGGGGTTTGTTGAAAAACGCGTCATAGAAGGTCGTGCCGGGATTGGTGATGCTGGAGCGCGCGAGCAGTCCGCCCATCGAGTGGCCGACGACGACCATGCGCTCGAGTTTGTGGTCATGGCCTTTGGACCGGGCGTGGGCGCAGGCGTCGCGCATCACTTCGCGGAATCTCATGCTGCTGTAGATCCACGGACTGCCGGTGGGATAGTTGTAGAGCCATATCTGATAGTTCTCACGAAACCATGGCTCGGGCGAGAGTTCGTTGACGAGGTTCTTGAACGCGTCCGGACTGGAGACAAGACCATGGACGAACACCACCGGGATTTTGTCCGGATCGTAGGGCGTGATGAAATAGACGCCGGTTTCCTCGGTGAAGCGGTCCGGCAGGATGACGTTCTGGATGAGCAGGTCATCGAGTTCGCACATCTTCCAGAAGAGCGCGTTGGGCGCGGTCCAATCCGCGGCGAGCGTGTGATTGGCGGCGCCGACATTCATTTCATCCTGCCGCCAACGTTTGCGGAAATGCCATGTGGGAATGCTGCCGCGTTCAAAATCGAGAGTGGCGGTGAGGTTCGACGGCTGTCCGTTGGGCAGTTGGAATTTTTCACGCGGCTGGCCGACGGGCGAGGTTTCCGTCCATCCGACAACCGGCACTCCAAGACCGGCGGTGAGATGGTTTGCATTGATCTTGCGACGGCCATTGACCTTGTTGGCCGGAATCAGCGCGTCCAGCACTGCGGGATGCAACGATTGATCGCCGCTTGCCGCGATACGGGTGCCAATGGCTGCGGCGCGGGTGTCCCAGTCATCATGCCCGCAGCGGAGTTGATCGAAGAGTTTCGCAACCGCGGCATTGTAGCGATCGCGCGCGGCGGGCCACTCTTTGGCGCGCGAACCGTCGGCGAGGATGACCCAATCACCGCGGGCCTCCGCGATGAGAGCGGGCGCGGGCACGCGCGAGGCGGACGGCACGCGGCGGCACTGCGGTATGCTTGGCAGGCCGCACTGGCAAAGCAGTGCGGCGAAAAGAACCAGGCAGATGCGGACGACTGGTGAACTCATGCGCGGGCGCACAAGAAAGCCCGCCGCGAGCCCGCTGCCAAGCCCGGAAAGTTGTGACATCCCGCTGGCTGTCTGTGAGAAAGCTTGCAAGTTTCCGTCTGCTTCCGGTGTTTAGAAAGAACCATGAAAAACACAGCTATCGGCCTGTTCTGCATGCTGGCCGCTTCCATCGGCGGAATTGCCGCGGGGGAAAGCCACAGCCTCACCTGGCAGCGGACCGAAACCAGGCTGACCCTTCGCAATGGCGACAAAACCGTTTGGAGCCTCGTCTTCGATCCCTTGCAGCCCAAGTCTTGCTTCCATCCGCTTGCCACGGTGGACGGCGAAGTGCTCACCGCCTTCGAACCCGCCGATCACCCCTGGCACCGCGGCTTGTGGTGGTCGTGGAAATTCATCAACGGCGTGAACTACTGGGAGGAGGATCGCACCACGAGGAAGAGCGAGGGCGTGACCGAACTAACAGCTTCAAGTTTCAAACCGGCTGAAGATTTCTCCGCCCTCGCCGAGCTTTCATTCAGCTACCACCCGCCCGGACAACCCGCGGTGATGACGGAACAGCGCAGGCTCGCCATCACGAAACCGGATGCCGATGGCCGCTACCGGATCGACTGGACCAGTGAGTTCACTGCGGGAAACGCGCCCGTCATCCTCGACCGCACGCCATTGCCGCACGAAGAGAACGGCAAGCCATACGGCGGTTATGCGGGCTTGTCGCTGCGGCTGCCGCTCCAACCCAACGGGTGGTCGATTCGCACCAGCCAGGGGAAAAACAGCGCCGCCGCCAGCCATGGACAGGCCGCGCGATGGTTGGATTTCTCCAGTCCCGGCGGCGGCATCACCATCATTGATCATCCCGCCAATCCGCGCCACCCGACGCCTTGGTATGTGCATGACAACAAGCCGATGAGTTTCTACAGTCCGTCCATTCTCTTCAACGAACCCATGGTTCTCGACGCCGGAAAATCCCTCAAGCTCAGCTACCGCATCCTGATCCATTCCAAGCCCATATCCACAGAGGAAATCGAGACCGACTTCGGCAACTTCACCAAACACTGAACCCCACCATCCCATGAAAATCGGCTGCTTCGCGCTCATCCAACCCTTCTCGCCCATGCGGCGGCAATTCGAACTCATCCGCCAGCTCGGCTTCGACTACGCGGACCTGACCGACAACCACGACGGCGCCACACTCGGCACCGAGTATGGTTTCTCCGCCTCCTTCAGCCTCGACTCGCATCCGGCCACAATTCTCGACATGGTCAACGAGTTCAATCTCACGCTTACCAGCGTTTGCGCGCATGCGAACCTATTGGATCCCACCTCGCCCGACCGTTACGGCACCGCGCAAATCATCAAGGCCATCAAGCTCGCCCACTTTCTCGGCGTGAAACAAGTCATCACCACCGAGGGCGATCCGAAGACCGGCTTCGGCCATCACCTAAGCGATGAACAACGCCTCTTCAGCATCCGCGAGAAACTCCACGAACCGATTCGCTGGGCGGAAAACTTCGGCATCGAGCTTTTGTTAGAGCCGCACGGCATCCTTACCGACACCGTGGACGGCATGTCGCGCATCCTGGACGCGCTTGGCCATGAGAAAACCGTCGGCATCAATCTCGACACCGGCAACTCATGGCTCGGCGGCGGCGATCCGCTGCAGTTCGTGAAAACCTTCGGCCCGCGCATCAAGCATGTGCATTGGAAGGACATGCCCGAGGAATGGATTCCGAAACGCGGCACGCAATTCGGCTGCGGCATGGGACTCATCCCGCTCGGCGCGGGCGTCGTCGGCATCGAGGCCATCGTCAAAGAACTGCTCTCACAAGGTTTCGACGGCCACACCACACTGGAGATCGCAGGCGAAGAAGCCGTTAAAGTTTCCGCCGAGCGCCTGCGCCAGTGGGCGATCTGAAACTTTCAAATTCGAAATTTCCAATCCCATGACCACCCGCCGCCGCTTCCTGTCAACATCCACCGCAGCCATCGCCGCGCCCTTTATCCTAACATCCCTCAGCGCGGCTGAAACCGCCGGGAAAACCATCCGCCTCGGCCACATCGGCGTGGGCGGACAGGGCGCGGGACTGCTGCGGAATTTCCTCTCGATGAAAGGCTGCGCTTCCGTCGCCATCGCCGATCCCTTCCGCCACAAACGCGAGTCCGCAGGCAGGACCGTGAAGGAGAGGCAAGGCCACGAACCCAAGCTCTACAACGACTTCCGCGAACTGCTCGCCGATCCGGACATCGATGCCGTCATCATCGCCACGCCGGACCACTGGCATGTTCCGGTCGGCCTCGCAGCCGTGCGCGCGGGCAAGGACGTTTACATCGAGAAACCGTTAGGCCACACGCTCGCCCAGAACAAGGCGATGCTGGACGCCTGCGTGAAGCACGACCGCATCTTCCAATACGGCACCCAGCAGCGCAGTCAGGAAATCCTGAGGCGCGGCATCGAGCTGGTGCTCAATGGAACCATCGGAGAGATTGAGCGCATCGATATCTGGGCTCCCGCCGGAGCGGGTGGCGGATCGTTGGAGGAAATCCCCGTGCCGGAAGGACTTGATTACGACCTCTACATCGGCCCCGCGCCGATGAAGCCCTGCACCAAGGACCGCATCACCAGCGCGGGTTCGTGGTATTGCACCGACTATGCGCTCGGTTTCATCGCCGGATGGGGGGCGCACCCGCTGGATATTTCCATCTGGGGACTCGACTACGACCAGGAAGGGCCGTTCAAGATCCGCGGCACCGGCACTGCCGCCACGCCGGACGCGCTCTTCAACGCCATCACCTCCTGGGATGTTCACATGGAGTTCGCAGGTGGCATCAAGACGCACTTCATGAGTCACGACATCGCCAAACCGATCGTGGAAAACTATCGCAAAAACTGGACCACCGACGGCACGACCTTCTTCGGCCCCAAAGGCTGGGTCAGTCTCAGCCGCGGTGGCTATGCCGCCAGCAACCCGGAATGGTTCCGTGAAAAGCAGGGGGAAGGAGCCAAGCGAGTCCCTTACAAGAACATTTACTATCAGGCCTTCATCGACTCCGTGCGCGATCACACGCCATCCGTCGGCCCGATCGGTGATGCCGTGCGTTCGGACGCCCTGAGCCACCTTTCCGCGCTCGCCATCCAGTCCGGTGGTGAAGTCGTGTGGGACCCCAAGGCCTACCGCATCGTTTCTCCCGATTCGCTCAACTCCCGGACAAGCCATGAGATCCGCGGCGATTGGATGCAGGGGTGAATGCGTCACACCCATGAAAAAGCTCCTGTTGGCCGCTGTCGTTCTAACAGCCCATCCCGCCGCCGCCGAAACGAAATCCTCCGACTGGCACGGCTACGAGAAGCTCGACTTCGCCTTCGGTGAAAGGACCGGGCTGCTGGTGAAACCGAAGCAGGCCGCCCCGGGCAATCCCTGGATCTGGCGCACCGAATTCTTCGGCCACAAACCCGAAGCGGACCTCGCGCTGCTCGCCGCCGGCTGGCACCTCGCCTACTACAAAGTCAGCAACATGTTCGGCTCGCCCGGATCGATCGCGCTGATGGCGGGGTTTCACGAACACGTGACCCGGGAATACTCGCTGGCGAAACGCGCGACACTCGAGGGCTTCAGCCGCGGCGGACTCTACGCCGTCAACTTCGCCGCCACCCATCCGGACAAGACCGCCGCGCTCTACCTCGACGCCCCGGTGCTCGATATCCGCAGTTGGCCGGGAGGCAAGGGCAAGGGAAACGGCGCTCCCGGCGAGTGGAAACGCGCGCTGGAATCCTACGGCCTCACCGAGGAAACCGCAGCAGACTTCAAAGGCAACCCACTCGACCGCCTCGCGCCGCTCGCCAAGGCCGGCATCCCCATCATCTCGGTTTGCGGCGAGGCCGACAAGACCGTCCCCTATCTCGAAAACACCGCCATACTCAAACAGCGCTACGAGGCGCTCGGCGGCAGGATCGAGGTTATCCTCAAACCGGGCGTCGATCACCACCCCCACAGCCTCGCCGACTCGAAGCCGATCGTGGATTTCCTCATCCGGCACGCATTGAAATGAGCGGGGCTTGCACCGAAGCTGTCGCTCTTGGATTTACGTAAACATCTGACGGACATCGACTGTCAGGACCCCGGCCTTATTGCATGGAAGCAATCATGCAGGATGCGAATTCCAAAGGCTGTTGTGCACCATGGACTCTGGAAACCGGGGATTGGACCTCTACACGGGTGCCCTTGAACGGCAGTCGTTTCCTGTTGGGCAACGGCTACCTCGGATACCGTGGCACCCTGGAGGAACATGGCGCCGAGGAACAGGCGGGCTGCATCCTCAACGGAGTTTACGATCAGGCGCCCGGAAAATGGCGCGAGCCGGTCAATGCGCCGAACGGCCTCTACACCCGCATCCGCGAGGCCGGTTCCATTCTTTCCCACGATCAATCGCTCGACATCCGGCGCGCCGTGATGTCTCGGAACACGGTTTACGAAATCTCCGGCGGAACCATTCATGTGAGGACCAAACGCTTTGTGTCCCAGAATCATCCTCATCTGCTCTGCCTCGAATACTCGGTTTCCTCGGACCGGCAATGTGAACTGACTCTTGAAACGGGAATCGATACCGGAGTTTGGGATATCAATGGCCCGCATTTCGGTTCGGCACGTTACACACACCACGACGGAATTCTCACCGCGGTTGTCCATACCAACGAGCTCGGAGTCACCATCGCCATCAGCGAAACGGCGGAGCTCGACGCCGAGTCAACCGTCTTGGATGGCCTGAGGGTCTTTCCTCTGAGTCTGGTGCCGGGGCAGACAAGAACCCTGAGAAAATACGTCGCCGTGTTCACCTCGCTCGACTACTGCGCAGACCCCGTCGAGGCGTCACGGGTGGCCTGTGCAGGAGCGGTTCGAAAGGGATTTGACGAATTGATGGAGGCTCATGCCGCACGCTGGGAGGAAATCTGGCGACGCAGCGACGTCCGAATCGAAGGAGACGACGAGGCGCAGTTCGCGCTGCGCTACAGCCTTTATCAGCTCAATCTCGCCGCACCCCGGCACAGCGACCGCGTGTCCATCCCGGCGCGCGGGCTATCGGGGCAGGTTTACAAGGGCGCGGTCTTCTGGGACACGGAAATGTTCATGACGCCGGTGTTCACACTTACCGAACCGGATGTCGCCAGAAACCTGATTCTCTATCGGTTCCACACGCTCGATGGAGCGAGGCGCAAGGCCGCGGAATATGGATTCCGCGGAGCGTTCTACGCATGGGAAAGCCAGGAGACCGGCGACGATGCCTGCACGCTATTCAATGTGACCGACGTCTTCACCGGACGGCCGATGCGCACCTACTTCCGTGATAAACAAATCCACATCAGCGCGGACATCGTCTATGCGATCGGGCGTTATCTCAGCGTGACGGGCGACGATTCGATTCTCGCCGAAGGAGCGGCCGAAGTGGCGGCGGAATGCGCTCGGTTCCTGTTCTCCTACGCCGTATTCAAGCCGGACCGCCAGCGCTATGAGATTCACGATGTGACAGGACCGGACGAGTATCACGAGCGGGTGAACAACAACGCCTTCACCAACCGGATGGTGAAACACGCGCTCACCTCCGCAGTCGAAATGCTCGGCCTCTTGAAACAGAAGTTTCCGGATGCCCATGGTGTTCTCGATCGACGCATCGGCTTCTCTATCGAAGTCGAAGACTGGGAGGACATGGCCAAACACCTTTATCAACCTGCGCCAGATCCGGAAACAGGTGTCATCCCGCAGTTCGACGGATACATGTGCCTCGAAGATCCGGCGCTCGCCGAGCTGAAAAACCGGATGCTTGACCCGAACGAGTATCTCGGAGGCGGCAACGGCCTCGCCACCCAAACCCGCATTCTCAAACAGGCGGACGTGGTTCTCATGCTCCATCTCTTTCCTGATGATCATCCTGACGAGATCGTCCGCGCCAATTGGGATTTCTATGAACCGCGGACCGAACATGGTTCCAGTTTGAGCGCATGCGCCTACTCGATGGTCGCGGCGAGGATCGGAAAGCCGGACTGGGCCTACGATTACTTCATGAAAACGGCCACCGTCGATCTGACCGGCAAGTCGAAGCAATACGTCGGCACGCTTTATATCGGAGGCACCCATCCCGCCGCCAATGGAGGGACGTGGATGAGCGCGGTGCTGGGATTCGCCGGTCTAACATCTGATGAAAGCGGGCTTAATGTCCGGCCGAACCTTCCTTCCCATTGGAACCGAATGGAGTTCCTCGCCCAATGGCGGGGCCAGCCCTGGCACGTTTCCATCACAAGCGACCACGCGGCCATCGAGCCCTTTCCATCCAATCTGTCATGAACAAGCAAACCGACGTCCTACTTCGAAATCGAGACGAACTATCCCTTCCCTTGCTGGACCGGAAGATGGTCATCGCCCACTACATGACGATGATGACCTACTCGCGCGAGCTGCGTCCCAACGAGGACCTGTTCAACCCGGAAACCTACTCGGTGATGGGTCCTGCCGGCCATGTCGGAGGGATGTGCCAGCATATCCCGCTGATTGCTCATTACTTTGGAAAGTCCGCATCGCTGGAGGAAAGCGTGGCCCACGAGATCCGCTCGGCAGTGGAACTGGGTGTCGATGGTTTCCAGTTCTACTTCCCGGACCGCTTCGACGCCGAAATCCGCCGCGACTGCTGCCGGATCATCACGGCCTTCCTGAAGGTCGCGGCGCGGGATTTCCCCGGCTTCAAACTGACCGTCTGTCCGAGCCATCCGGAGTCACTGACGGAAGAAGAGAACATCCGCGAATTCGCCATCAGCTTGAACCGGATCCTCGCCGAAACCCGCGGTTTGGACAGTTGGCTGAAAACCCCCGATGGCAGAACCATCATTTATCTGTGGGCACCTGACGGCATCGTCGAGTCCGTCCGCCCTCCCGATCGGATCCGCGAGCACCCGGAACGCATGGTGAATATCGCGGAAGCCTACGAACGTCTGGCAGCGGCCTGCGGCATCCGCGCCGCCTTCATCTATCACCTCCGCGACGACTGGGCGAATGACCTCGCCATGCTCGAACACGCGCTCGATTACTTCCCCGCGGTATGGGGGTTTGTGCCGACCTCGGATCCCGGTGACGGCTGGGAGCAGGTCCACCGCCGCTGTATCGAGCGCGGGAGGAGCTACACCCAGAGTGTTTTCAACGACTTCTACACCTCGAAGTTCCACTTCAAGGAAGACGAATGGCGGCTCGCCCTGCAACGTGAGGAATGCGCCGGCATGACGGTGGACGATTTCTGGAAGCGCTACCTGCCCTGCGGGCTCTCCGCCTCGTTCCGCCGCCAACTCCAACGCGCGGTGGATTGGGACGTTCCGATCATCAATCTGGTCACTTGGAACGACTACCCCGAAGGCCATCACCTGGCGCCTGAAGTCAACCGCGAGTTCGGATTCGCCCTGCTGTTGAAGCATTTCAAGAACCTGTGGCTCGGCCGCCCCGAGGCAAATGACCGCGAGTGGGCCGCCGTGTTCTACAAGAAATACCGCAGCGATGTGAAACCCGTGCCCTTCGACTTCGAAATCCGCCTGCTGCGCGAGGAGCAGGCGGATGATGACTCGATCGAGGTGATCACCTGGCTGCTCGAGCCGGCGCGCCTGTGGATCAACGACACCGACTGCGGCACCATCGGGGCGGGGCTGAGCGAAACCCGGATTCCTTCCGAGCCCGGCCACATCCGGGTGAGGGTGGGGCGGAATGACGCCGAAGTCATGACAATCGTCACCGCGGAGGCCATCACCGACCAGCCATTCCGCACCGATCTGACGACCTGCACCGCTTCCAGCGAGTTTCAACACATCTTCGGCCGCCTCTTCGCGGGCAAGGAACCGGTTTTCTCCACCGAATACGCCACGCAGAGAACCGGCATTGACCTGCACGAGCATTACTCCGCGCCCGCGGCAGTGCCCGCCGCCGCCCGGCAACTCCAATCCACTGCCGCAGGCTCATGACTCGTCCGCACGTTCAATGCTGCCTGATCCTGCTGGCAATCGTGTCGTTCACGCGACCGGCATTCGCGCAGGCCCAAGGATACAAGAGGGAAACCGGCATTGCCTACCGGTCGGGAGAGGTCTCAGACGAACTGACCAAAAGCCGCTGCCTTCTCGACATCGATCACCCTGCGGATAAGAAGGGTTTCAGCACCATCATCTGGTTCCATGGCGGCGGGCTTACCGGAGGAAACAGGGAGCTCCCTCCCGGACTCGCCGGCAAGGGTCATGCGATTGTCGCACCCGGTTACCGCCTCAGTCCCGGCGTCAAGGCACCCGCCTACATTGAGGACGCCGCGGCTGCCGTGGCCTGGACGTTCAAGAATATCGGACGCTTCGGCGGCGATCCGGACCGCATCGTGCTCAGCGGTGGTTCGGCGGGTGGATACCTCGCCCATATCGTCGGCCTCGACAAACGGTGGCTCGCCGCACACGGCATCGATGCCAACCGTCTTGCCGGCATCGCCCCGATCAGCGGCAACACGGTCACCCATTTCACCATCAGGGACGAACGCGGCATTCCGCCAACCAGGCCGGTCATCGATGATCTGGCGCCGCTCCATCATGTCCGGGCGGACGCGCCTCCCATCCTGCTGGTCACCGGCGACCGCGAGCTCGAGCTGTTAGGCCGCTACGAGGAGAACGCCTATTTCTGGCGGATGATGAAACTCGCCGGCCACAAGGACTGCATGCTCCACGAACTCGGCGGATTCGACCACGGCGGCGTATTCGAGCCCTCGTTCCGGCTCCTGCTCGAATTCACAAACCGAGTCACCAAATCCCCATCCAAATCATGAGCATCCATGCAGTCATCTTTGATCTCGACGGCGTCATCGTTTCCACCGACGAACTCCACTATCAGGCTTGGCGAAAACTCGCCGACGGTCTCAGTATTCCATTCAGCCGCGAGGACAACGAGCGGCTCAGGGGCGTGAGCCGCATGGAGTCGCTGGAAATCGTTTTGGAAAAATGGCAGGGCGCGCCCTTCACCAGCGACGAGAAGCTGGCCATGGCCGAAACCAAGAACTCGGTCTATCGGGAATCGCTCGCCAACCTCACCAGCGCAGACATCCTGCCGGGCGTTCTTGAAACATTGCATTCGCTCAAGCAACACGGCGTCAGAACCGCCATCGGCTCCTCCAGCAAGAATGCCGCTGCCATTCTAACGGCCATCGGACTGTCCGATCACTTCGACGCTGTCGCGGACGGCACTCACATTTCCAAATCGAAGCCAGACCCCGAAGTGTTCCTGCTCGCGGCCGGTCTCCTCGGAGCGGAACCCGCACACTGCCTTGTCGTCGAGGATGCCGACGCGGGCGTCGAGGCGGCCGTGCGAGCGGGAATGCCTGTTCTCGCCGTGGGCTCCGCGCGGAGTCATCCGGGCGCCACGCTTGGCGCGCGCGATCTTGCTTCCATCTCCATTGATGAAATGCTCTTCATGACACCGGTATCGTAAAGGAAGACCAGCATCGTTCCGTAAAATCCAAACACATCCCCTGATGCAAACCCAGCCTGCCCGTCATCACCAGACCGCGCCCGAAGACCGCATTCCGATCAGTCAGAAAATCTGCTACGGCACCGGCCAGATCAGCAACATCATCCTGGCGCTTTCCATCATGAACCTCGCGCCGTTCGTGCTGACAGTGGAGCTCGGTGTCAGCGCGTCGCTGGTCGGACTGGCGATGGGACTCACCCGGCTTTGGGACGCGTTCATCGATCCGGTGGCCGGTTATCTATCCGACAATTACCGTTCGCGCTGGGGCAGGCGCAAGCCCTTCATGCTAGTCGGAGCGATCGGCGTCGGAATCATTGTGGCCCTCATGTGGCAGATGCCGCGCGGCTGGAGCGAAATGGGCTACTTTTGGTTCTTCCTCGGGATGTCGCTGCTGTTTTACACCGGCTACACGCTCTATGCAGCGCCGTTCATCGCGCTCGGCTTCGAACTGACGCCGGACTACCACGAACGCACGCGCCTGATGGGCGCGATGAATTTCATCGGCAGCCTCGCCTCCATTCCCATGGCATGGTTGTTCGCCATCACGCAGTGGGACGGCTTTTCGGACGGCGTGCAGGGCGCGCGCGTGCTCGCAATCCTGCTGGGCCTGGCAGTGATCGGACTCTCGCTGGTCCCCATCATCTGGCTGAAGGATCCCACTGTTGAACGATTCAGCAGGAAGACCCCTTCACCCGGGCATGGGGAAAAAGCTCCGCTATCGTTCTTCGGCGGAATGAAGGCCACACTCGCGAACAAGAGTTTCCGCTATCTCTGCTTCGCCATGTTCGCGTTCTTCCCTGGGCTGATTTTGATTCAGAACTTCAGCTCGTTTCTTGTCATCTATTATCTTTATGGAGGAGACAAGGCCGCATCGTCCGTTTTGTTAGGGTGGTCGGGCTCGCTGTCCGGCGCACTCAGCGTGTTGTTCGTTCCGGTCGTCACCTGGATGGGAACGCGCCTCGGCAAACGCCATGCCTTCATGATCTGCGCCGGCCTCGCGCTGTTCGGCACCCTTGTGAAGTGGTTCTGCTACCAGCCATCCCATCCGTATCTGAACCTCATTCCCGGACCGTTCATCGGCATCGGATTCTCCGCGCTGTGGGTGCTCATGGCGGCGATGCTCGCCGACGCCTGCGACGAGGACGAACTCCAGACCGGCGAGCGCCGCGAAGGCACCTTCAGCGCGGTCTATTGGTGGATCGTCAAGATGGGGCTGTCCGCGTCTCTGGCGCTCTCCGGCGTGCTGCTCAAGACCACCGGATTCCAAGAGAAGCTCGGTGGCCAGCAAGCCGACGCCACCTTCATCTGGATGCGCATCTGCGACGTGGCCTTTCCCGCAGCCTTCATCGCGATCTCGATCTATCTGATCCACAAGTTCCCTCTCACCGAAGCACGGATGTATGAAATCAAGGGCGAGCTTGAGAAAAAGCACGCCGCCACCCGCTGAAAACCCGGATGCGTGGGTCCCGGTTCATTTTCCCCTTCGTGATCCTGTCAGGCGCTCCCGCCTGCCTGGCGGGTGACGGCCTGCCGCGCGGCTGCCATGAGATGCCCTATGTCCGTTATGAGGCGGAGGCCGGACTGGCATCCGGAGGCGCGGTCTCAAGGACGGCCTTCGATTTCGACCCGGCGGTTACCGCGTCCGAGGCTTCAAACCGGCACTATGTCGGACTGCCCGCAAACGGCTCGGCTGTTGCGTGGACCGTCGAACAACAGGCCGATGGCGCCACGCTGCGCTTCACCCTGCCCGACAACGCCGCCGGAACCGGCTTGGTGGGATCGCTCGACGTGATGGTGAACAACACCCGCGTCACCACCATCACGCTCGGCTCCTACTGGGCATGGACCTATTTTGAAACGACCGATCCACAAAACACGCCGGGTTCACGCCCTCGCATGCGTTTCGACGAGATCCGTTTCCTGATCCCCGGCGGCATTCAAGCCGGCGACGAACTGAAGATCGTCAAGACCAACGGCGACGCCCACGAATACGGCATCGATTTCATCGAAATCGAGCCAATCCAAGCCGCTCTGACAAAGCCAGCGGGATATGTGTCGGTCGCCGACCACGGCGCGAGCGGCAACGACGAGACCCCTGACAGCGATGCCTTTGACGCAGCGTGGTACGCGGCCAAGACCGCGGGCACCGGACTCTACATCCCGCCGGGGAAATACGTGCTGAACCGCCGCTGGAATATCGGCGACAGCGCGGGGCTCGCCATCATGGGCGCGGGCATCTGGCACACCGAGTTGTTTTTTTCCAACAAGACAACCGGCGGAGGCGGCATCAACACGGGCAAGAACACCACCGGCATCGAAATCTCCCATTTTTACATGAACTCGGCGCTCAACGAGCGGCATATTGTCGCCGGCCAGGTCGCCGACTACAAGGCCGTCAACGGCCCGCTCGGCGCGGGTTCCTGGATCCACCACCTGTGGATGAACCACTTCGAAGCGGGCGCGTGGCCGGCAGACTACACCGCGCCGGTCGCCGTGACATCCGGTCTGGATTTCTCCCACAACCGCGTCCGGGGCATGTATGCGGACGGCATCAACCTCGCTCAAGGGGCCGGCAACTGCGTCGTCAGGCAATCTGACTTTCGGAATTGCGGCGACGACGCGGTGGCAATCTGGACCAGCAATGTGGCGGGCGCGCCGGAAGGCAACGGCAACATCATCCAAAACTGCAGCATCGAGTTCACCTACCGGGCGGCGGCCATCGCGATCTTCGGCGGCTACGGCCATGAAGTCCACCATTGCCTCATGCGCGGCGGCACGGGCAGTTCGGGCATCCGCTTCACCGAGGATTTTCCGGGTTATCATTTCCAGAACAACACCCGCATCCGGATCTATCAGAACACCTTCGACGGCCAGGGAACCAGCCGGGACTTGTGGAACAACCCGCGCGGGGCCATCGAGATCAGCGGCGGGGGAGTGAAGTCGCTCGACTTTGATGACAACGAAATCCTCAACTCGCCGCACCACGCCATCCAGCTCGGCGGCGGGCAGGGGCTGACATTTGACAACACCACCATCCAACAGACCGGCCTCGATGCCTTCAACAGTCCGGGCGGCGCCGCGATTCATGAGTATGGCCCGGCGGGCGGCGCGGACTTCACCAATCTCGCAATGAGCGGCATCGAGAACCAGCCGCCGGTCATACGCGGGAATCCGGACTATCTTCTGGAAATCCACAGCACGCTGCAGCCATGCCCGTTCGAAATGGCAATCGGGTTTCCGGGATACAACCGTTCCTCGAAACTTTATGGATTCCCGGTTCTTGTGAAACTCGGACCACACCTGCCGGGATTCTCGTATGCATCATTCGCCTCTCCCGACGGGAGTGACCTGCGTTTCCGCGATGCGCTCAACCGGGAGCTGCAATACGAAATCGAAACCTGGAACCCGGCCGGCACGTCGTTTGTCTGGGTGCGCGTGCCCACGCTCGAAGCGGGAACCGTTATCCATGCCGCATGGGGCAGCCCCCGCCTTGCGCAAACTCCAACTTACACCGGCGACGGCTCCACATGGTCCGCCTCATTTGCGGCTGTCTATCACGCGAACGGCGGCGCGGGCATCCGGCGAGACAGCTCGTCCTCGGCGCGGCATGGCACGCCTGTCGGCAACACCATCACCGTCCCGGGCATGATCGCCGGCGCGGATGCCTTCGATGGCAATGGCGATGCCGTACGCCTGCCACCGGGATTCGGACTCTTCGATGGAAGCAGGCCGGTTACCGTCGAATTCTGGTTCAATGCCGCCGCCGTGGCTCCTAACAGCAACTGGCAGTCCAGTCCGGTCTTGTTCGAGGCGAGGGCGGAAAACTCATGGATGCTCGCGTTCGGCGATTCCATGCCTGCGGATTCGCTGGGTCCGCGCCTCGATCAGGGAGGTTGGAACACCCCGGTCAGCGCGGGTGGGGTCACGACGGGACAGTGGCGGCACTTTGCGGCGAGTTACACTCCCTCCGGAACCAACAACTGGAAAATCCATCTCGATGGCGTTCTCGTATCCCAAGGAACCCGGACCGGAGCGGTTGCCGCGGCCGCCATGCAAAACCATTACGGCGGCAGCGCCGAAGCCGGCACCACCCGCTGGTTCACCGGCATGATGGATGAAATCCGCATATCAAGCCAGGCGCGCTCCTCCGATTGGCTGTGGACCGTGGCCAACCAGATTTCCTCGCACCAATCCTTCACAAGCTACGGCCCGGTGTCGGAAGTTGGTCCGCGCAACACGCTCTCAATCACCAGCGACTTTGGCGGTTCTGTCCATGGCTCGGCACCCGGCCCATACATCCCCGGCGCGACGGTTGCGCTGACAGCGGAACCCAATCCCTATTTCTCCTTCGGTGGCTGGACCGGCGACGTTCCCGCCGGCTTGGCGGGCAATGCGTCGGTTTCGCTTGATATGGATCAGCCGCGCTCGGTGGCCGCCACCTTTGTGGCGGAGCGGACATCCCTGGGAGTCCCGAAGTGGTGGCTCGCCCAATATGGTTGGAGTGATGAATTCGAGGCGGCTTCCATCGCCGACCATGACGGCGACGGGCACGCCGCCTGGCGGGAGTTTCTGGCGGGCACGGATCCCACAAACCCGGGCTCTTACATCCGATTCACCAACTTTTCCATCATCCCTGCGGGTCTGGACATTCGCTGGTCCAGCGTGGTCGGCAAGAGTTACCGGATCGAGTCAGCGACCACGCCGGCCGGGCCATGGGTCACCGTGGCAAGCGCGATTCCCGCGAATCCTCCGGAAAACGCACTCATCCTTCCATCACCCGGTGCCGCTCCGCGTTTCTTCCGGGTGGCCGTGGAGTGAGCGCGCTTGAGGGATTTAGGTAAAGTCAGGGCTTGGTTTGCGCTTCGACCGACGTATGGAAAGGTCCGCCAATGAGGATCATCAAACCCTGCTTTGTCTTCGTGGCAGCACTCGCATGGATGCCGTGTTCCGATGTGTGTGCGGTCGTCGAGCAGGTTGCGGGTGCTTACCGGTTTTCCGGCACTGGTCACAGCGTTCTGATCAGCGACACCGACGGCTCGATCATTTCGGTCAAGGATGGCAGCGGAAACGAGATTGCCACCGGTGGTGCGGCGGGCCTTTGGTCGCTGACCCATTATGACGGCGTGTCCCATGATTTCCGCGGCAAGCCGCAACCGACAACGACACTGACCGCCAGCGCCTTCCTCAGCGGAGGAGCCATCTTCACTCCAACCTTGGGCTCCAACAACCTGGTGCTGGACTACACGAATGCCGCGCTTGGACTCACCGTAACCGTCACCATCACGGACCGCGCGGATGGCGTCGATTTCTCCTCTGGAGTCACCGTGGCCCCGGGCGCGGGTCTGACCGTGTTGAGAATCGACCTGCCCGCCGCACTGCGATTCAACCCGGCGAACCTCCAGCGTTTCATCGCGCCCAACCATTCGAGCGACGGTGTGGGCATGGCTTTCAATCCATCGTTTTTCCAAGCACAGACGGAGGACAA
>Ga0315904_10005242_pt1 | contig 18075 bp, 10 predicted proteins | sample LakEriMetagenome_6_FD_203529 | JGI IMG/M metagenome (GOLD analysis project Ga0315904, IMG submission 203529) | Freshwater fungal communities from buoy surface, Lake Erie, Ohio, United States - Buoy 12 MA120 | ecosystem: Environmental > Aquatic > Freshwater > Lake | place: USA: Lake Erie, Ohio...
TATATCCATGGTGTAAAAATAACACCTATTTCTTAGCATTCACCGCTATGAAATAAAGCGGGATACCCAGCAGGGTAATGATCATGCCAGGCCAGGTATACTGCGGCTTAAACCACATCAGCAGGGTACAGAAGCTCACACCCATCACAATGTAAACAGCGGGCAGGAAGGGATATCCAAAGGCCTTATAAGGCCTGTCTGCCTGCGGCCTGCGTTTTCTCAGGATAAAGATGCCTGCGATGGTGAGCACATAAAAGATGACCACTACAAAAGACACCATGTCCAACAGGTCGCCATACTTACCACTCAGGCACAACAGGCAGGCCATGGCACTCTGCGCCCATAGCGCCCACTGCGGCACTGCATTACTATTTAAGGTGGCCGCTTTCTTAAAGAACAAACCATCCTGGGCCATGGTATAATACACCCTGGCACCGGCGAGTACAAGGCCATTGATGCAACCAAAGGTGGAGATCATGATCAGTATCGCAATAATGGACCTGCCTGCATTGCCGAAGATCATATTCGCCGCGGACACCGCGAGCCGGTCCTCCTCGGGGAAAGCGATCTGGTTCAGGGGCAGGGCATTGAGGTACATCAGATTTGCGCTGATATAAATAAGAGATACGATCAATGTGCCGAAGAAAAGGCTGAGGCCGATATTCTTTTTAGGATTCTTGATCTCACCGGCAATGAAGGTTACGTTGTTCCAGGCATCGCTGCTGAAGACAGAACCCACCATGGATGCCGCAATGGCACCCAGTAAGGCCACGCCACCGATCTCTTTCCACGCCAGCCCTGCTGCCCCTGCGGATGTATCAACCACGGCTGCCGCATTAAAACCTGTAGCCCAGTTGGCACTCCAGAAGCTTTCTTTCACCAGCAAAAAACCAAACAGGATCAATCCAAACAAAGCAGCGAGTTTCGATATGGTAAATGTGGTCTGGATAACCTTACCTTCTTTCACACCCCGGGTATTGATATAGGTCAGCAGGAGGATCACGCCGATGGCAAGTACCTGGGCAATATAGATCTTGTATGTGCCAATGGCCAGGATCACATTCTCATCCGTTTGCCGGAATACAGGAATGAACACGCCGGAAAACTTTGCAAATGCCACTGCCACCGCAGCAATGGTGCCTGTTTGGATAACGCTGAACAAACTCCAGCCATACAGGAAACTGACCAGCGGATTATACGCTTCTTTCAAATAAACATACTGCCCTCCGGCCTTCGGGAACATCCCGCTTAATTCACCGTAACTCACCGCTGCGATGATGGTCATAAGCGCCGTGATCACCCAAACCATGACCAGCCAACCCGCGCTCCCAACGTTTCGTACAATGTCTGCACTGACGATAAATATCCCGGAACCGATCATTGAACCAGCCACTACCATGGTGGCGTCAAGTAAACCAAGACTGGGTTTGAAATTGGAGTCCTGCGGCATGTTGTTGTTTGTTTAATGGAAGATAAAGAAAAACTGATAATATGATTTCCTTACATTTAGAATTCAAGCTTCCGTTATGAGATCATCGTTCCTGATAACCGTTTTTGTTTGCGTCAACTTCCTTGCATTTTCACAGCCATACAGCACTGCGCTTTTCAATGCAGCGAAATGGCGGATGATCGGCCCGCACCGGGGCGGCAGAACGGTAGGTGCCGTTGGCGTTCCCTCGCAGCCCAACGTATTCTACATCGGCGTCAACAACGGCGGGGTTTGGAAAACCACGGACTATGGAAGAACCTGGATACCGATCTTTGATGACCAGCCTACTGGCTCTATCGGCGATATTGCCGTATCCCCATCCAATCCCAATGTGATCTACGTGGGCAGTGGCGAAGGATTGCAGCGTCCCGATCTCTCTGTAGGCGATGGCATGTACCGATCCTCAGATGGCGGCAAAACATGGACGCATCTGGGATTAAGCGAGGGCCAGCAGATCGGGGGACTTGATATCGACCCCAAGGATGAAAATCGTTTATTCGTTGCCGTTTTAGGACACCCTTATGGCCCTAATAAAGAGCGCGGTGTATACCGCACCCTCGATGGCGGAAAAACCTGGAAGCAGGTGCTTTACTTAGACGAAAACACCGGGGCTATACAGGTGACCATCGATCCTGTCGATCCCCGGATTATATACGCAGACATGTGGGCAGGCCGCTTAGGCCCCTGGGAAAATGGCACGTGGAACGGTCCCGGGAGCGGGCTGTTCAAATCTGCAGACGGCGGCAACACCTGGAAAAAACTGACAAAAGGATTGCCTTCCCCTGCAGAAGGCCTTGGCCGGATCGGCTTTGCCATAGCACCGTCGGACAATTCCCGGTTATACGCCACCGTTGATGCGGGAGCAAATGGTGGAATATACAGGAGCGATGATGCGGGTGAGAGCTGGAAAAAATTACAGTCAGACGCCCGTTACTGGGGCCGCGGGAGCGACTTCGCGGAAATCAAAGTTGATCCCGACAACAAAGACATCGTATACAGCGCAAATATCGTAACATGGAAATCCGTGGACGGCGGCTTATCGTGGTCCGCTTTCCGGGGCGCGCCCGGCGGGGACGATTACCACCGGATCTGGATCAATCCCATCAACCCGAAGATCATCCTGCTGGCCTCCGACCAGGGTGCCATCATCACGGTAAATGGCGGCGAAACATTTTCTTCCTGGTACAATCAACCCACGGCCCAGTTCTATCATGTAAGCACGGATAATGCCTTCCCCTACAACATTTACGGGGGCCAGCAGGAAAGTGGTTCTGTTGGCATTGTATCCCGCGGGAATGATGGCCAGATCGGTTACCGGGAATGGCATCCCGTGGGTGTTGAAGAATACGGATATGTGGCAGCGGATCCCCTGGATCCCAATATCATTTACGGCGGCAAGATCACCCGGTATGATAAAAGAAACGGACAGGTGCAGAACATTGCTCCTGAAGCGGTGCGAAGCGGTAAATACAGGTTCCTCAGAACGGCCCCGGTACTTTTCTCCCCTGTTGATCCAAAAACATTGTTCTTTGCCGGGAACGTGCTGTTCAAAACACGGAATGGAGGATCGTCATGGTCAGTGATCAGTCCTGATCTCAGCAGGAGCTCATGGGAGGTCCCATCTTCTGTTGGCATATACCGGAGTGACGAATTGAAAACGATGCCCAGACGCGGCGTCATTTACACGGTGGCCCCATCGTTCAGGGACAGTAATACGATCTGGTGCGGAACAGATGATGGACTTATCCATGTTACCCGCAACGGAGGTAAAACATGGACGGACGTAACGCCTCCATCCATCACGTCCTGGAGCAAGGTGTCGCTCATGGAGGCCAGCCATTTTGATGTCAATACAGCTTATGCTGCAGTGAACCGGATCAGGCTGGATGATATGAAGCCGCACATCTTTAAAACAACAGATGGTGGCAAAAGCTGGACCGAGATCGTCAACGGATTGCCCAACGATCCGATCAATGCCATCCGCGAAGATCCCTACCGAAAAGGGCTATTGTTTGCAGGATCGGAAACAGCCGTGCATGTATCGTTTGACGATGGGGCGAACTGGCAATCACTTCGGTTGAATATGCCGGCAACATCCATTCGTGATCTCGTCATAAAGGATGATGATATTGTGGTGGGTACCCACGGAAGAAGCTTTTGGATATTGGATGACATCACACCTCTACGGCAATTGTCTTCTTCATTAGCGAGCGCTCCTATTCTGCTCTTCAAACCCCAGGAAGCCTGGCGCGTCAGGTGGAGTATGTATACCGACACACCGGTTCCCCAGGAGGAGCCGGCAGGACAAAATCCCCCCGACGGAGCCATCATCAATTATTACCTCAAGGAAAAAGCCAAAGAAGTGACGCTGGAGATCATGGATGCAAAGGGGGAACTGGTCAGGAGATATCATTCAGGAGATAAGCCCTATGTGAAACCTGCTGACAATGCACCAGACTATTGGGTGAGGCCGCAACAGATCCTGTCTGCTGAAGCCGGCTCGCACCGGTTTATCTGGGACCTGCATTACACACCGCTGGATCTTCCCGCGCAATATCCCATTTCAGCGATCTATATGAATACAGCGCCAAGTCCTACGTCTCCCTATGCCTTGCCCGGGAATTTTTCCGTCAGGCTGACAGTAGACGGGAAAACGTTCTCACAGCCATTGAAACTGAAAATGGATCCACGCGTGAACACGGCAGCAAAGGATTTGCAGCAGCAACATGAGCTCTCTAAACAACTTTACGAACTGCGTAAGCAAATGATGCAAATGAACCCATCTGATACTGAATTAAAATACAGGAAGGCATTGTTGCTGTCGCAGGCAGGGCAGGTATTCGGGATCCTGGAGGACAGCGATCTGCCGGCCACCAGCCAGGCAAAACAAGCGGCTGCAGACCTGATCGGTCAGATGAAAAAAATGCTGGGCAATTAGCGTGTCCAAAAAAACATATGGCATAAAAAAGGGGAACAGTTTCATGTTCCCCTTCGATTATTTTAACACACCCTATTTTTTATCCTTTGATTTCCGGTAAGCTTCATTCAGGCCAGCCACCACTTCACTGGTGATGTTGTACGTCGTGTCCTTATAGAACAACACGTTCAGGCCAGCGCTGTATGAGAAGATATAGGAATAGTCTTTCTCCTTATTGTATTCACCCAGAAAATCATTGATCCTTTTCCTCAGTTCTTCCATGGTTTTGATCCCCTCTTCCTGGATCTGCCCTTCCATGACCCTTTTCTGGTTCTCGAGGTTCTGCATTTTACGGGTATAATCGCGCTGGAATGATTCAGCTTCCACCTGTGTGATGCTGTTGCCACGTTGTACAAAAGCTACCCGCTCATTCTCGATACGCTGGAAAGAGTTATTCAATTCTCGATCTGCACTTTCCTTCCTTTTGTCAAACTCGTTCATTTTCTCCCTGTAGTATTGATACTTCTCCTGGATGGAATCCAAGTCAACATATGCGATCTTAAGGGGCTTGTTGGACATGGTATCCTGGCTGATCACTTTGCTGGATATCTTATCGATCTTACTGTGATTGTTAAAGTGCAAATAGAACAGAACAGCTACCAGTACGGCAAGAACGGCAGTGATAGCAGGTAATACATTTTTCATGCGTTGGAGTTGTATACATTCAAAAAGTAAAAAGCCAGAAGTCGTCGCGGACTCCTGACTTTTGACTTTTTACATTAATAATTATTCTTCTTCATCGAAAGTCATTGCTTCACGGGTGGTTTGCAGCAGTTCATATTCTTCCTTGCTGCCCACGATCATATTCTCAAACTCCCTGAGACCAGTACCAGCAGGAATATGATGACCAGTGATGACGTTCTCTTTCAGGCCGAGCATATCATCGGTTTTACCCATGATGGCTGCAGATGAAAGCACCTTGGTAGTTTCCTGGAATGACGCGGCCGAGATCCAGCTCTGTGTACCGAGTGATGCCTTGGTGATACCAAGCAACACGGGACGGGATGTAGCAGGACGGGCATCGCGGAACTCAACCAGTTTGCGGTCGTTTCTCCTGAGTACGGAATTCTCTTCCCTGACTTCGCGGAGGCTAACGATCTGGCCGGCTTTCAGCTTAGCAGATTCACCAGGCTCAGTAACCACCTTCTTATCGAAGATCCAGTCATTCTCCTCGTTGAATGCCAACCTGTCTTCCAGATCTTCCTCCAGGAACCTTGTATCGCCCGGATCAACGATCTCCACTTTCTTCATCATCTGGCGTACGATCACCTCAATGTGCTTGTCGTTGATCTTAACACCCTGCAAACGATAAACCTCCTGGATCTCATTCACCACGTACTCCTGTACAGCGAACGGACCTTTGATGGACAGGATATCCGCAGGTGCGGTTTGACCGTCTGACAGCGGGGTACCCGCTTTTACAAAGTCGCCATCCTGCGCCAGGATCTGGCGTGTCAACGGAACAAGATATTTTTTGATAACACCATCTCTGGCTTCTACAATGATCTCACGGTTACCACGCTTCACAGCACCAAACGCTACCACGCCGTCGATCTCGGAAACTATAGCCGGGTTGCCGGGGTTACGCGCTTCAAAGAGCTCAGTTACCCTTGGCAGACCACCCGTGATATCCCTCAGCTTACCGAGGATCCTTGGGATCTTCACCAGCACCTGGCCTGCTTTCACTTCATCACCATCATCAACGATCAGGTGTGCACCAACCGGTGTATTGTATGATTTGGTCTCTTTCTTTCCTTCGATCAGGATACCGGGGATCTTGGTCTTATCTTTTGTATCGATAACCACTTTCTCCCTGTGACCTGTTTGCTCGTCTGACTCTTCCCTGAAGGTTACGCCTTCGATCACGTTCTCAAACTTCACTGAACCGGCAACTTCCGCAAGGATAACGTTGTTGAACGGATCCCAAGAGCAGATCACTTCGCCTTTGGTCACCTGCTGGCCTTCCTTAACCTGGAGCGTTGCACCATAAGGAACGTTATTGGTGATGAGGAGACGATCGTTCTTCACGTCCATGATCCTTACTTCACCGGTACGACCGATCACGATATCTACTTCAGCACCGTCGTTGCCTTTGGCCTTAACGGTACGAAGACCATCGAACTGCACGGTACCGTCGAATTTGGCCGCGAGCTGTGAATCAACAGATGCAGATCCCGCAACACCACCCACGTGGAAGGTACGGAGGGTAAGCTGTGTACCAGGTTCACCGATCGACTGCGCAGCAATGATACCTACGGCATCACCACGCTGGGCAACACCACCTGTTGCCAGGTTCAGGCCATAACACCTTACGCAAACGCCACGCTTGCTCTCGCATGTGAGTACCGAACGGATCTCAACAGTCTCAATACCACTGTCTTCAATTCTCTTCGCGATATCCTCATCGATCCTCGTACCGGCTTCCACGATCAGTTCGTCGGACAATGGATCGTACACATTGTGCAATGATGTACGGCCGATGATCCTGTCGTATAGTGGCTCTACTATATCCTCATTATCTTTTAACGCAGTGGTTGCAATACCCCTCAGCGTTCCGCAATCTTCTTCTGTGATCACCACATCCTGCGCCACGTCAACAAGACGACGCGTCAGGTAGCCCGCATCGGCCGTTTTAAGGGCCGTATCCGCAAGACCTTTACGCGCACCGTGGGTAGAGATGAAGTATTCCAATACACTCAGACCGTCCTTGAAATTTGACAGGATCGGGTTTTCAATGATCTCTGATCCTGATGAACCACTCTTACGTGGTTTCGCCATCAGACCCCTGATACCTGCCAGCTGCTTTACCTGCTGTTTACTACCACGGGCACCGGAATCCAGCATCATATACACAGAGTTGAAGCCCTGCTTATCGATCGCCATCTCGCGGATCAGTGTTTCCGTTACTTTGGTATCCACCCTTGACCAGATGTCAATGATCTGGTTGTAGCGTTCGTTGTTGGTGATCAGACCCATGTTATAGTTGTCCCACACTTCCTGCACTTCACCGGCTGCCTGATCGATCATTTCCTCTTTCAGGTTAGGAATAACAAGGTCTTCGATGTTGAACGACAATCCACCGCGGAAGGCCATACGGAAGCCCATTTCTTTGATGGCATCCAGGAACTTAGCGGTTGTTGGAACGTCGGTGATCTTGATGATATCACCAATGATCTCCCGGAGGTTCTTTTTGGTCAACAGGGTATTTACATAACCTACGCGCTTGGGAACTACCTGGTTGAAAAGCACACGGCCAACCGTGGTCTCAATCAGTTTCAGTTCAAGCTCGTCGTTATTTGTCCTGACAAATGTTTTCACCTTTATGAACGCGTGAAGATCAACACGACCCTCGTTATAGGCGATGATCACCTCTTCCGGGCTGTAGAACTTCATGCCTTCTCCCCTCACCACATCGGTGGCGTTGTTGCGCTTACCTTTTGTGATATAGTACAGACCGAGTACCATGTCCTGTGAAGGAAGGGTGATCGGTGTACCGTTCTGCGGGTTGAGGATGTTGTGTGAAGCCAGCATCAGCAATTGTGCTTCCAGGATGGCCGCATTGCTGAGTGGCACGTGTACCGCCATCTGGTCACCGTCAAAGTCGGCGTTGAACGCAGAGGTAACCAATGGGTGCAGTTGGATCGCCTTACCTTCTACCAGTTTAGGCTGGAAAGCCTGGATAGACAGACGGTGAAGCGTTGGGGCCCGGTTCAGCATGATCGGGTGACCCTTCAAGATGTTTTCGAGGATATCCCAAACGATGGCTTCTTTGCGGTCAACCAGTTTACGGGCCGACTTCACCGTTTTAACGATACCCCTTTCAATGAGTTTACGAATGATGAATGGCTTGAACAGTTCAGCACCCATGTCCTTGGGGAGACCGCACTCATGGAGCTTCAGTTCAGGACCAACTACGATTACAGAACGACCGGAATAGTCAACACGCTTACCCAGCAGGTTCTGGCGGAAACGACCTTGCTTACCTTTCAGGACGTCCGACAGGGATTTGAGGGCACGACCACCTTCTGCCTTAACGGCGTTGCTCTTACGGCTGTTATCGAACAGGGAGTCGATCGCTTCCTGGAGCATACGCTTCTCGTTACGAAGGATGACCTCAGGAGCCTTGATCTCGAGCAAACGCTTCAGACGGTTGTTACGGATGATCACCCTGCGGTACAGGTCGTTCAGGTCAGATGACGCGAAACGTCCACCGTCCAAAGGAACAAGGGGGCGAAGTTCCGGTGGGATCACCGGGATATACTGCATCACCATCCATTCAGGACGGTTGGTAATTCTCAGATTGGCATCGCGGAATGCTTCCACAACGCTCAGACGCTTCAGGGCGTCTGCTTTACGCTGCTGGGAAGTTTCATTAGCGGCTGCATTACGCAATGAGAAGCTCAGGCCATCGAGGTCGATGCGCATCAGCAGGTCATGCACCGCTTCAGCACCCATTTTAGCGATGAATTTATTGGGATCCTCATCAGGAAGATACTGGTTCTCTTTAGGAAGGGTTTCCAGGATATCCAGGTACTCCTCTTCGGTAAGCAGGTCACCGGTGTTCTGGCCCTTGTCAACGCGGAGACCGGGTTGGATAACTACATAACGCTCATAATATATAATGCTTTCGAGCTTCTTTGAGCTCATACCCAGCAGGTAACCGATCTTATTCGGAAGGCTCTTGAAATACCAGATATGGATAACGGGCACCACCAGTTTGATGTGACCCATTCTCTCACGACGGACCTTCTTTTCAGTCACTTCAACACCACAACGATCGCAAACGATACCCTTATAACGGATACGCTTGTATTTACCGCAGGCACACTCATAGTCTTTTACCGGGCCGAAAATGCGCTCGCAGAATAAGCCGTCGCGCTCTGGCTTGTAGGTACGGTAATTGATGGTTTCGGGCTTCAGAACCTCACCGAACGAGCGCTCCAGGATAGAATCCGGGGAGGCCAGGCTGATGGTGATCTTCGAGAAATTTGATCTGGGCCGATTGTCTTTCTTTATAGCCATAATATGTTACGAAGTTTAACCGGTTAACTTAATCCCTGAAATGCAATAAAATTCCTGCTATCCACCATCGTGGATAATCATTGAAAATCAATTAGTTATGTTTGTATTCAACCCGGGAAAATGCCAGCATTCCTAATTTAAGGGAGGCAAAGGTATTGATTTTTTGGCTATCGCCAAAAAATCAATCCAATGTGGGAAATGTGATCAATGTGGTGGAATGTGGGGAGATTGGATCAAACCGGTTCATTTCGGGGGTATCATCTCAACACGGTTACATAGCCTGCGATCCTTGACCTGCCGTTCTTGGGATCGATAACATAATAATACGTACCTGCCGGCACCGGCTTTCCATTGGACGTTCCATCCCAGGGCTGTCCGTAACCGGTTGACCTGAAAATGAGCGCGCCGGCAGTATTATAGACTTCTACGACACAACCAACGTACTGGTTAAGGTCCTTGATGTCCCACTTGTCATTATATCCATCCCCGTTGGGAGTAAAGGTGTTGGGGACCACCGGCTTGAGCAACACCTTGACAAAAACGCTGCTCGTGCCCACACAGCCTTTGTCGGAAACCGCCCTAAGGAAATATCTGGTGTCGTTGGGCGGACCGGCCAGGGGTGCCAGCTTCGCAGGGTCATCAAGGCCGAGGGCCGGGGTCCATTGATAGGTCAGGCCTGTCGCTGTGCCCGAGGACTTCGCCTGGATCTTTACGAATGCGCCATCCAGCACCGTGAGGTTAGGGCCCGCATCTACGACTGGGCTGGGGTTGACGGTGACCACCTTCTCGAGGAACTCGGTACAACCCGCCGTTGAGGTATAAGTATACCTGATTCGGTGAGAACCAAAACCTGCTTTGGCGGGATCGAGAAGACCGGTCGGCGAAACCCCCGAACCTGAGTATGACCAGGCGCCGGGGACGCCGCCTGTCTCAGCACCCTCCATGATCTGGTACGGAGGTGCTTCCATGCATATCTGGGGCAGGTCATCGAACCTGATCCTGGGTGCCGCGTTAACCGTGATGGTTTGCGTTGTCTCGCTGGTGCAGACTCCTCCTGAATATACCCTGTACCTGATCTGATAGGTCCGGGTAAGGGGCGACTGGAAATTCGGGTAAAGATGTCGGTAGACCTTTCCAGAAGTCGGATAGTCATCCAAGTACACCAAAGAAGGGCTTCCAGTATTGTCCCACCATATCTCAATCTTGGTGATCGACCCCGGGAACACGGTTGATGCATCGGTAATAGCCACAGAGTCATTTACACAAAGCCCGGTGGGTTTGACAACACTGAATTTGGCCACCGGAAAACTTCCGTTGACCGCAAGCGTCTGGGTGATGGTGTCATTGCAACCCTGATTGCTGGTCACTATCAGGTTGACCTGATAGTTCCCCACGTCCTTGAAACTGTGTTGCGGATCCTTCTGCGTGGACGTGTTCGAACTGACCGGCGGTATGGTGGCATTCCGGTCGCCGAAATTCCAGAGCCAAGATTGTATGGTGCCGCCCATCGTGACCTTGCTGGAGTCGAGGAACTGGGCATAGGTGTCGTTTAGACAGACTTCGGGAATGATAAAACCAGCCTTTGGCCTTGGATTCACAACCAGAGAGCGCACCGTATTGACGCTTATGCATCCGTTGGAAGCAGTTGCCGTAAGCTTTACGTTATAAGTTCCGGGAGCGTAAAAAACATGGCTCGGCTGTTTAATGGCCGAGGTGTTCTGTGCCCCACTTCCCGGATCATCGAAATCCCACTGCCAAGCCGCAACTGTGCCAAAACCGGGTGTCGACAGGTCAGTGAAATCGATCAATCCGATGGCGCAGACAGGGTTATTTGTGGTGTAATCGGCGACCGGCAGCGTCCATACCACCACTGTGGCGGAGCCAGTCTGAGCCTTTGCGCAGGCCGTGGTGCTGCCATCGGTCACGCTCACCAGGCTATAGACAAAAGTACCCGCCGCGCCCGTGGGTGCCTGAACCGTGACGGAATTCCCGGAGGTGGTTGTCACGGTTTGGACGGCACCGCCATTCACATTGTACTGGAATGTGAACGGCTCCTGTCCTGCGGTACCTGTGAACGTAATCAGAGGTGGTGGCGCGTTCAGACAGACACTGGTGGAGCCGCCGATGGTGGCGGTGGGCAGCGGGTTTACTGTAACAACAGCTGATCCGGACTGGTTCTGCTGGCAGAGGGTGCCGTTGTTATCCGATACGCTCACAAGCGAGTAGGTGTATGTTCCCGGCACTGCAGTGGGAACGGACACGTTTGCCAAGTTCCCGGACGTGGTCACGGTCTGGACGGGACCGCCGTTCAGGGTATAAGCTACTGTATAAGGGGCATCGCCGTCCGAGCCGGTGAAGGTTATAGAGGGGGAAGCGCTTTTCTCACAGACAGATACGGTACCGGATATCGCAGCTTTGGGCGTTGGAAGTATCATGATTCCGGCGGTACCCGACTGATTCTGGGCACAAGCCGTGGGCCCGCCCTCCCTGACGGCGACGAGGTTGTAGCTGAATAAGCCCACCGTACCTGTGGGAGCGGTCACCATTGCCGTATTGCCCGTGGTGGAACTCACGGTCTGGCTGGGGCCGCCGTTGATATTATAGGTGAAGGTGTAAGGGGCAGTACCCAAGCCCCCTCTAAAGGTAATCTGTGGCGCATCAGCGTTAAGACAGAAGGAACCCGCCCCGCTGATGGTTGCTGATGGCAGGGGCGTGACCCGGACGATCTGCTCACCGATATCGGAGTTACATCCCACATCCGAGATCAGGGAATATCTGACCGTGTAATTGCCTGAATCGCTGAACATAAATGAAGGCCGGAAGTTGGTGCTGGAATCCGTGGCCGTGAAGTTCCATTTAACGGAGGCGATCTGCCTTCCCGACGTGGAAGATGTGTCAGAGAACTGCATGGGTTGTCCCTTACACACGCTGGTAAAGTTGAACCTGGCGATTGGAGGCGCGATGACCTCTACGTCATAATTGATCTCCTGCTCTCCGCTGCAGCCGTCTGCAGTAGGGTTGTTGGCCAGCAGGCGGACGGGATAGATCCCGATGGACGGGATCATATATTGCTTTGGGAGTTTATAGCTGTACAGCATCTTCCCGCTCACCAGCGTACTGTCATCGGGCACCGGGTTCGATATAACCTCATCCGCCAGTCCGAAGCCGTTCAGAGCCGTGCCGAAGAACCAACTGATCTTGATAGGTTTGTAGGGGAAGGTCATGGAGAATAAAAAGGGGGTGTTCTGGCAGGTTGTAGGGAATCTCACGGATGCGTTCGAATTCTGCAAAGTGACGTACTGGTAGAGGTCCTTAATGTTTGCACCCGCGGAATACCCGTAGGACTCTGCATTTGCATAGCCATAGGCCAGCGCATTGAATCCGGAATCTGATGACAGCGTGTGGTAACCCTGCGACACGTTATTGAGATAGGCATATGAATAGGCGGAATTACCCGGATGCACGGTCCAGGAAGAGGCCGGAATGGTTTGGTTGTCCAGGCGGAATGAAGAAATGGCTGTGCCGCCGTTTGGGATGATCAGGTGGATATGGTGCTCGCGGCCTTGCGTTGCAGCAAGATTGGAGCTGACCAAAGTCACCTTTGAGATGTTCTGCTCTACAGGGTTCAGCACGATCATGTCCGGATCGTAGGGCGCCGGATTACCGTCGCATCCCTGGGTGGTAAAATACTGGGTCACGGCGATCGGCTGGTCGGAGGTGATGATGTTGGGCGTTGTGGATACCCATTCATAAAATCTGCCGTTCACAAAACTGGCTGGTGGAACGAGTGCGCCGTTAACATAGACGTTCGTGTTATCGGCGTTCTTGATGATGCGGTAATAGTTCGTGGGTCTGCTGAAACTGGGCACAGTGAGGAAGGATTTACCCCAGGATGCAACGGGATAGAGTTGCTGGTAGAGGTTATCCGAGGATGTATTGGAACCGCAACTGGCGCCTATCCTCATTTTCCCGGCCCCGGAGAACACCGCGATCCGTTTGCAGCCTGAGTTACCTGAGGCCACGGAACGTATCTTGGATCCGGTAAGATCAACACCCGTCTTGAGTCCGCCGCCTGCAGTATTAACCACGGTGCCGAGAACCTGGTATATCTCACCCTTGTTCAATGTGACCGTGTTCACGCTGTTGGCCAACCATCCCTCTGTCGTGGGGGCGCTGGGCATGATCTCGACTGTTGTATTGTCTTCCACGGCGATTACGGTGAAATAGGAGTTGGAGTTGTTTTCGTTCGATACCTGCGTATAGTTCATCGAATAATATTCCCGGCCAAGTACGTTCGTAGGAAGGCAGACCGTGGCGCCGCTCTGCGCGCTCAGTGTGATGTAGGAATAAACGACCACTCCCTTATCTGAGGTCACGCGTACGCTCTTGCCGGTGAATTTTCCGGCTGCGTTAAGGAAGTTAGCGTTGGGTACGCTGACCTGCACCACCTGTCCGGCTGCTATGCTGCCTGTCTGTATCTGAGCTACACCAAAGATCTCGACCGTATAATTCGCATTTACATCGGAGGTGATGTAAAGGGTCATCGTAAGTGAGGGATTACTATTGACCATACCAACATGGTAGGAATAGGGGATCCAGAATTCCTTACCCTTATTGGAAAAGTCTTGGGCAAGAGTATCTGTGCAGAAGGAAATAGCCAGCAGGACCAAAAGGAATTGATTTCTCATGTCATCGAGTCTTCAAAAAGATCCGTTACAATACTTGATAAAAATTGGTTTATACCTGGTGCCATACTCAACTAATAAATGTATTCTTTAGACCACAAGGGGGAAAGCTCTTGAGGGCGTTTCCGACGTTTTACCGGGTAACACAATATTCACTGATACTGATAGAAAAAACAAAAGTCTTGGCATTTGGTAAAATATTTTGTTTGTTCCTATCAGACTTTTGAGTAAGCAAAAAGTTTAATCAGTGGTGTGTAGATTATCCAAAATAGAACACAGTCGAGTCACGCAAGGGAGTTTCACCCCTGCGTTCTCACAGAACCTTGCTTGAAACTCTCGCTTCACAAGGCCCTTCCTATCCAATCACAAATGTATTAATTACATCCTACGGATGCGCAATTCTCCAGTGATAAAATAAATTCGGGTTCTCCTTGTATTTACTCTTTAGCCATTGATACCCAGAATTCGCAGTAAGTCCTTGTCTTGTCCAGAAATAGCTTTACACTCCAATCTTTCAGGATGGAGTGTAAAGCTGACCTCCCCCCTAAAAATTGAAGCACCGTAAACTGGAAAATCCGGGGCAATATTCATAACTTAAAAATAGAGTATTGCACATGAAAAAGTCAAAATTTACAGAGGCCCAGATTGTCTTTGCGATCAAGCAATCAGAGCAGGGTGTGAAGCCTGAGGAGATCTGTCGAAAGATGGGGATCAGCGAGGCCACGTTTTACAACTGGAAAAAGAAGTACGGCGGATTGGGTGTATCCGAGCTTCGGGAGTTGCGGCAGCTCAAGGAGGAGAATGCCAAACTGAAGCAGATGGTGGCTGATCTCAGCCTCGATAAGCAGATGTTGCAGGACGTGATCAAAAAAAAACTTTGAAGCCCTCGCAAAAGAAGCAGTTGGCCCATCATCTTCAGGACCAGTACAAAGTGTCCATACGTCGTAGTTGTGATGTAATGATGATCCCTTATTCAGGGTATTACTACCGGCATCATCGCCGCCAGGATAAACCATTACGGGAACGCATTCGGGAAATTGCGAATACCAGGGTTCGGTATGGTCACTGGCGGATCCACACGCTGCTGAGGCGTGAAGGCTGGAAGGATAATCATAAGCGCACTTATCGGGTCTATAAGGAAGAAGGACTGAACCTCAGGAGTAAAAGGCCGAGAAGGTCAAAGGCGGCGGCACACCGCCTGGAGAGGCCTTCTGATCTGGGTTTACACCAGTTATGGTCCATGGACTTTGTGAGCGATGCGTTGTTTGATGGCCGGAAGTTCCGGTGCTTAACGATAGTGGATAATTGGAGTCGGGAATGTTTGGCTATTGTGGTCGATCAGTCCCTTAAGGGCACGGATGTAGTTAGTGGCCTGGAACAGATCTGGCATGACAGGGGATTGATCCCGCAGCGTATTCAAACAGACAATGGAAGTGAGTTTATATCAAAAGAGATGGACCGTTGGGCATATGACCATAAGGTAACCATGGACTATTCCAGGCCTGGCAAACCAACCGATAATCCGTTTGTAGAGTCCTTCAATGGCAGTTTTAGGGATGAGTGTTTAAATGCCCGTTGGTTCTTATCTTTGGAAGACGCGGCAGAGAAGATCGAAGCGTGGAGACATGAATACATTCACTACCGGCCGCATAGTTCATTGAATGACCTTACGCCTGTGGAATATATCCAGAAGTACAATAAGGAGCATGCCACCCTTATACCCCTGCCGGGGGCATCTTCATCCAAACGGATGTTTTCCAATGGCTCGAAAATGATGAGAAAACTGACACGGGAAACATCCATTCAGATGAAGAAAAGGAAAACGTATAAGCCCCATTTTTCTACTATCGAGTGCTTCAGTATCGGGGAGGACCTCATAAGCCCCATTTTTCTACTATCGAGTGCTTCAGTATCGGGGAGGACCTCAGCCTGAACAAGATCCAAAACCAGGCCTGGTCTCTAAATCAGGTTCCGATCACTTTAAAACCTACACTTTAACACCAAAAATATACCCTACTAATGCGGATAACCCCATGGCAAGTGTACCCCAAATCGTAATTCGTACAATAGCTTTCTTTACACTTGAGCCTCCCGTTTTTGCCGATAATGTTCCTAAGATGAGCAGAAAAACTATCGTAAAACCATACAGGCAATACTCCATAACCTTTACTGGTGCAAAAAGCACCACCAGAAGGGGCAATACACCGCCAACTGTAAATGAAGCTCCCGAGGCTAATGCTGCCTGGATTGGATTCGCCTGGCTTATCTCGTTAATACCTAACTCGTCTCTAATATGTGTTCCCAAAGCATCGCTTTCAGTCATTTCAATGGCTACCTGCATGGCTGTTTCTTTCTTCAGACCCCTTCTCTCATAGATCTGGGCTAATATATTCAGCTCTTCCTTTGGCATATCCCTAAGTTCCCGCTTCTCCCTATCAATGTCTGCCTTCTCGGTGTCAGTCTGGGAACTTACAGAAACATACTCACCAGCAGCCATTGAAAGCGCGCCTGCAACGAGTCCTGCGACTGTTGCCAAAACAATTGGTTCTCTCGCTGAACTTGCAGCGGCAACTCCAATTGCAAGACTAGATATAGATATTATTCCATCGTTTGCTCCTAATACAGCCGCTCTAAGCCAATTGCTTCGGTGTATGTAATGACTGTCCAAATAATTGTCAATGGTAATCATGTTCCTGGTTGTATTAGGTGTCTGTTAAATAAGGCCCGAAGTTGAGGCCATGGTACCGCCCGGGCTACATAAAGCCGAAAAATTTCACTAATTGAAGTTAAGCATTGCGTAAACCCTTTCGATCACCCAAAAAGCCGCTACACTTCCAATGGCATAAGGTACGAGGTATGGTTGCCGGAAACGTTTGGTAAAAGGTAGCTTTTTTATACCAGCCATCAGCAGTAATACTGCCCCAATAAATAACAATTGTCCCGCTTCCACACCTATATTGAAAAAAGCAAGTGCCAGCGGAACACCTTTCTGCGGTAGTCCAATATTTGCCAAAGCACCGGCAAAACCAAAGCCATGTAAAAGCCCAAATACAAACGCCACAATCCAGGGACTTGTAGCACTCAATACCTGTTTTCCCTGGTAGTGATTCACCAGTTCGACACAAAGAAATAATATGCTCAATGCAATGACGGCTTCTACGGGTGGGGCGGGCAATCCTACAAAACCCAATACTGATAAGGATAAAGTGATGCTGTGCGCCAGCGTAAAAGCGGTGACAGTGGCAATCAATCTTCGTGTACCCTGGGTAAGTAAAAGCAAAGCCAACACAAAAAGCAAATGATCAAATCCGAATAAAATATGCTCTATGCCCAATTTAAGATAAGTGCTGATAGTCCCGGCATAAGATGTTTCATAAGGGATGGCAGTGGTTGCTTTGGTGGGCTGCAACAGCATCGAATACTTCTCCCCATTGCTGAATTCAATGTATACCAATACATCAATCAGTGATTCCTGCAAGCCACTCACACTGATGGGCATACCATGAATGTCTTTTGACGAAATGGCTTGCATACTAAATAAAGCACCCGACCCTGCTTCTACTCCATTGTCTTTTTTATGAATGACAAACCATGATGGGAACACCGGGTTGATCACCGGCAGCATATCATCCCTTCTCGGAATTTTCCACAACACCTCATAAGCGTTATTACTCACCTGTTTGATCTGCAGCAATGCCGGTCTCACCTCATGTGCAAGCACCGGAACTGCTGTTGCGGAAAACAGTCCTATCAGAAAAAGGCACCTGTAGAAAACTTTAAGGAACATTTTTCTCTGTTAAACCACCAGCCAGATGTTGTTGCAGTTTTGGGTTAGTAATGTCCAGTTTGATGGTGTATTGCTTCTTGAAGTCATCATACACTTTCTGGTTAAACTGCTGCTG
>Ga0315904_10005245_pt1 | contig 18073 bp, 12 predicted proteins | sample LakEriMetagenome_6_FD_203529 | JGI IMG/M metagenome (GOLD analysis project Ga0315904, IMG submission 203529) | Freshwater fungal communities from buoy surface, Lake Erie, Ohio, United States - Buoy 12 MA120 | ecosystem: Environmental > Aquatic > Freshwater > Lake | place: USA: Lake Erie, Ohio...
TATGGGCCAATTCTTACCATGGTAGCACCTTTTGTTTTGAACAAAGTAGTTCCTTATATTAAGAAATGGATTTCTAAAAACATAAAAAAAGAGGTTTAACAACCTCTTTTTCTTTTTTAAACTTCTTCTTCAGGACTATCAGCGGGATTGGTTCCTGGATTATCTTCCTCTTTTTTGGGTTTGACTTTTTTATAATTTCGTTTCATCATTTCTCCCACTTGATTGGAAGCAGAGAAGGAAGCTACCATATTGTTAAGCATATCGCTTCCTGCTTGAGGGGAATTTGGTAGTAAAATTAAATTCGAGTTAGCATCTGCTCCAATAGCCTGTAAAGTATCATAATGTTGTGTCACTACTATTAAGGCTGAGGCTTCTTGGGAATTGATTCCTACACGGTTTAAGACTTCAACGCTTTCAACCAAACCGCGTGCAATTTCCCTTCTTTGGTCGGCGATTCCTTGACCTTGTAAACGCTTGCTTTCTGCTTCTGCTTTAGCTTTGGCTACAATTCTAATTCTCGTACTTTCTCCTTCAAATTCCGCTGCCGTTTTTTCTCTGTCGGCAGCGTTAATTCTGTTCATGGCATTTTTTACTTGGATATCAGGATCAATATCAGTAACCAGTGTGTTAATGATGTCATAACCGTAAGTGGTCATGGCTTCATTAAGTTCACGTTTTACCGCAATGGCAATATCGTCTTTTCTTTCAAAAACGTCATCTAGTTTTAGTTTTGGAACTTCAGCTCGAACCACGTCAAAGACATAAGCGGTAATTTGATCGTGAGGATATTCTAGTTTATAGAAAGCGTCGTATACTTTATCTTGAATTACCTTAAACTGCACAGAAACTTTCATTTTAACAAATACATTATCCTTTGTTTTGGTTTCGATAATGACATCTAGTTGTTGAATTTTGAGATTAACACGACCGGCAATTCTGTCGATTAAAGGAATTTTTAAATGCAATCCAGAATTTCTAACGCTTGTAAATTTTCCAAAACGCTCAATAATAACTGAAGTTTGTTGTTTTACCGTAAAAAAAGAAGAGAAGAAGATAAATAGACCAAAAACTAAAAAAATAATCAATGCAATATCCATGGTAATGTAAATTAAGTTAGTAAAGTTGGGTTAAATTACAAAATTTATTTTAGGTTTGTCTACGATATCCATATTATATGAAAAAGAAATATCTAGTATCAGCATTTTTATTACTTTCAGTAATTGCTTCTGCGCAGTATGGTTACAGAGATGGAAACAGAATTGGCATAACACTTGGTTTGACGCAAACTTCATTGACAACTAAAAATTTTGATACCAAACCAGAATCGGGTTGGGTAGGAGGCTTGTCTGTAAGAGGGAATTATTACAATGATTTTAGTATGATTTTTGGAATGCAATTTTCAGAAAACAACTTTACTGTAGCTACATTAAGCACTCCGTTCTTAAAAAAACAAGATTTGAAATATACTTTAGCAAGCGCTCAAATACGATTATTATTGAGTTATAACATTGTTAAAGATCACGTTTCATTGGATTTTGGTCCTGTTTTGCAAGTAAACGGAAAGCTGAAAATTGATTCTAGATTTGAGAACAATATTATTTCTGGAACAACATTGACTGCAAAAGATATTATTGATATCAATACTTTTAATGGTAATCTTTATGCAGGAATCTCTGCAGGAAATAGACGTATTCGTGCCATAGTTTGTTATCAATATGGAGTAAATAATATTCTCAATAATTTGAATCAAAAACCAGAATTACAGCAAAGTAATTCAAGTAAATTTACAGGCCACCTCGGAATTCTCAGTGGCCAAGTATTGTTCAATCTTTAGTTTATTGATTTAAAGGACGGCAATTGCTTTCTCGATTCTCCTAATAGTTTCTTCTTTTCCAATTAATTCCACAATATTAAAAAGGTGAGGCCCTTTGAGCGCACCAACGAGGCTCAAACGAAATGGCTGCATTACTTTTCCCATACCTATTTCGTTTTTGGTCATCCAATCTTTGACAATAGTTTCGATATTTATAGAGGTAAAATCACCTACGTTTTCTACTACCGAAATCAATTCTTGCATCAAAGCAGGAGTTTCATCTTTCCAGTTTTTTGCAGCTTTTTCATCATAAGAAGTCGGTGCAATAAAGAAGAAGTCACTTAAATCCCAAAACTCAGATACGAAATGCGCTCTTTCTTTGATTAGAGAAACTATTTTTTCCAATTTTGTCATTCCGACAAAGGAGGAATCTATTCCCTTTTCAAGCAAATAAGAGGCAAATGTTTTGGCTAAATCAGCATCATTTTGTTGTATCAAATACTGATGATTAAACCATTTATTTTTTTCAGGATCAAATTTAGCTCCAGCTTTATGCACTCTATTTAAATCAAATTTTTCAATCAAATCTTCTAAAGAAAACAGCTCTTGATCGGTACCATCATTCCAGCCCAATAAGGCTAAAAAGTTAATAACCGCCTCTGGGAAAAATCCTTTTTCTCTGTAACCAGATGATTTTTCTCCAGAAATTTGGTCAGTCCAATCCAATGGGAATACTGGAAATCCTAGTTTATCGCCGTCGCGTTTGGATAATTTTCCGTTTCCGACAGGTTTCAAAATCAAAGGTAAATGAGCAAATTCTGGTGCTTCCCATCCAAAGGCTCGATACAATAAAACGTGTAAAGGCATAGAAGGCAACCATTCTTCGCCACGAATGACGTGCGAAGTTTCCATTAAATGGTCGTCTACAATATTAGCCAAATGGTAGGTTGGCATTCCATCCGATTTAAATAAAACTTTATCGTCTAACAAATTCGTTTCAAACTTAATATCCCCACGAATAATGTCGTGTAAATGCAAGGTTTCATTAACAGGAGTTTTAAATCGGATTACATATTCTTCTCCATTAGCGATTCTTTTAGCAGTTTCTTCAGCAGAAATTACTAACGAAGTATCTAGTTTTTCTCGATTGTGATGGTTGTAAATAAAGGTCTTTCCTTGTTCTTCATGTTGTTTTCTATGAAAATCCAATGAGGCTGCAGTATCAAAAGCATAGTAAGCATTTCCTGATTCAATTAATGCATCTGCATATTTTTTGTACAAATGCTTTCTTTCGCTTTGACGGTAGGGACCAAACTTTTCATTTTTCCCAACAGTTTCATCTGGAGCAATTCCCAACCATTCTAAGGCTTCCATAATGTACCCTTCAGCACCAGGAACAAAACGATTTTGGTCGGTATCTTCAATTCGCAAATAGAAAACACCCTTATTTTTTTTGGCAAATAAATAATTGAATAAAGCAGTTCGAACACCGCCAATATGTAAAGGTCCTGTTGGACTTGGTGCAAAACGCACACGAACTTTTTTCGACATTAGTTACAATTTTGTGCAAAGATACGTTTTCAATGTATTAATTTAAATAGGATAGAAGCCTTTTTAAGCCCCATAAAAGTTGAGATTTTTTTAACGTTTGGCAATTCAGATAAAATCGTACTTTTATCGGTTAGTAAAACAAATTGAAATCATTGGAATCTTCGAGTATTATTTATCGAAAATTAGAGGCTTTTATCAAGAAATATTACACTAATGAATTAATTAGAGGAATACTTTTCTTTATTGGTTTAGGATTGTTGTATTTTCTATTTACGCTTTTTGTGGAGTATTTTCTTTGGTTGAAACCTAGAGCAAGAACGTTTTTGTTTTGGACTTTTGTTTTTGTTGAGTTTTTTCTGTTGTTTCGATTTATTCTTTTTCCGTTATTCCGTTTGTTTAAATTACAAAGCGGAATAGACTACAAGGAAGCATCCGCAATTATTGGTAATCATTTTTCGGAAGTAAGCGATAAATTGACTAATTTTCTTCAACTATCAGAAGACAAAAATCAATCTGAATTATTGGTAGCATCAATAGAACAGAAGGCTAGTGCTTTGCAACCCATTCCTTTTGGAAATGCTATTAATTTCAATGCCAATAAGAAATTTTTGCCTTTAGCGATTCTTCCTATTTTATTTTTTGCTTTCTTTTATTTATCTGGAAATAGTATAATTATTTCTCAAAGTTTAAATAGAGTGGTTCATTTTAAACAACAATTTCTTCCACCAGCTCCTTTTGAGTTCATTGTCCTAAATGAAAATTTGCAAACCGAACAAAACAAAGATTTTATCTTCCGAATCAAGGCTGAAGGCGAGGTAATTCCCGAGACAGCTATGATTTTTATCAATAACGAAAGTTATTTTATGGAATCTACTAAAGTTGGAGAGTTTCAGTTTAAAATTACAAACCCTACCAAAACCTTTTCTTTTCATGTAGAAGCTAATGCGGTTTCTTCTAGAGATTTTCAACTAAACGTGGTTACTGTTCCTTCGATTGCCAATTTTGAAATGCAGTTGAATTTTCCGTCTTACTTGAAGAAAAAACCAGAAATTATAAAAGGTACAGGAAATGCAATTGTTCCAGAGGGCACACTAGTAACTTGGAAGATGAGCACACAAGCTACTCAAAATGTAGATTGGACAGATTTAAAGTCGAATTTTTCGTTTTCAAAATCAGCCAACATGTTTATTTTATCAAAAACGATTTCTCAAAACACAGAATATCAAATTCGTACGTCAAATGATAAAGTAAAAGATTATGAGAAATTAAATTATCAAATTTCTGTTAGTAAGGATCAATTTCCAACAATCAATGTAAATAACGCTCCCGATAGTTTAAAAGTGGATAAAAACTATGTTATAGGTCAACTTTCAGATGATTATGGATTGACTAAACTTCAAGTAGTTTATTATGAAAGAGACAAACCACAAACGGCTAAACGTGGAATAATATCGGTCAAAACTTCTAATTACGATCAATTTATTTTTTCTTTTCCAAGTAATCTTCCCGTCGAACAAGGCGTTTCCTATGAGTATTATTTTGAGGTTTTTGATAACGATGCAATTCATAATTTTAAAAGCACAAAATCTTCTGTTTTTTCCAATAGAATAGCTACTGATGAGGAAAAAGAAGATCAGATTTTACAACAGCAGAATAGCAATATCAATAGTTTACAGAAGTCTTTAAAAAATCAGGATAAGCAAATTTCTGAAATAGAAAAATTGCAAAAAGTTGGTAAAGAAAAAGATAATCTAGAGTTTAAAGACCAACAGAAAGTAAATGATTTTATCAAGCGTCAGAAACAACAAGATGAAATGATGAAAGAGTTTTCCGAGAAAATGAAGGATAACCTAGAGAAGTTTAAAACCGACCAAAAAGACGAATTTAATGAGGAGTTGCAAAAACGTTTAGATAAAGCCAATACAGATTTAGAGAAGAATAAAAAGCTTTTAGATGAACTGAAGGAATTAAATGATAAAATCAAGAACGAAGAGTTACTGGAAAAGTTAGATCAGTTCAAACAAAACAGTAAAAATCAAACTAAAAATTTAGAACAGCTTGTAGAGTTGACTAAGAAATATTATGTGGAGAAAAAAGCAGAACAGTTGGCGGATAAATTAGATAAATTGTCTGAAAAGCAAGATCAATTATCCGATAATGAAAAGGAGAATACTACTGATAAACAAGAGGAAATTAACAAAGAATTCGATAAGATTCAAGAGGATTTAAATGATTTAGATAAGGAAAATAAGGAACTAAAAGCACCATTGGACATTCCAAAAGATGCAGAAAAAGAAAAGAGTATCGATGAAGATTTAAAAAAAGCTTCAGAAGAGTTACAGAAGGAAAATAAAGCTAAGGCTAAGCCAAAACAAAAAAGCGCATCAAAAAAGATGAAAGAAATGTCTATGAAGATGGCACAAAGTATGGCAGAAGGTGAAATGGAGGAACTGCAAGAAGATGTCAAAATGCTTCGTCAAATTTTGGATAATTTATTAGTTTTCTCATTTTCACAAGAGGAGCTTATGGGGCAATTTAGAGGTCTTAAAAGAGGGTCGCCCTCCTTTAATAAAAATTTGAAATTGCAACAAGATTTAAAGCAACAGTTCAAGCATGTTGACGACAGTTTATTTGCCATGTCACTGCGTAATCCCAAAATCGCTGAAGATGTAACCAAAGAGATTGGGAACGTTCATTACAATATTGATAAATCCATAGAAAATTTAGTCGAAGCTCAATTGCCTAAAGGGTTGTCACATCAACAATATACCATTTCAGCCTCAAACAAACTAGCTGATTTTTTGAGTGACATCTTAAACAGCATGCAAATGTCATTATCAGGAATGGGGCAAGGTAAGCCTAAACCAGGAAAGGGTCAAGGACAAGGTATGCAATTGCCTGATATTATTCAAAAACAGAAAGGAATTGGAGAGAAGATGAAAGAAGGCATGAAAAAAGGCGAAAAGCCAGGTGAAGGAAAAAAACCAGGAGAAGGTAATAAAGGAAAATCAGGAAAGGAAGGAAAATCAGGTTCTGGAGATGGTCAAGGTCAGAAACAAGGAGAAAACGGTCTAGATGGTGAAGGAGATGCAAGAGATATTATGGAAATATATAAAGAACAAAAGCAACTTCGAGAAGCTTTACAAAATGAACTTAACAAGAAGGGAATGGGTGGAAATGGACAAGGAACTCTTGATCAAATGAAAGATATTGAAAAGCAGTTGTTGAACAAAGGTTTTAAAAACGAAGTCTTTCAGAAAGTCCTGAAGGTGCAACAAGAATTACTTAAATTAGACAAAGCCATTCAAGAACAAGGTGAGGAGCAAAAGCGTCAATCACAATCAAACAAGAGGGATTTTAATGGTAAAAACAACACTTTGCCCGCTAGTTTGCAAGAATATATCAATAGTATTGAAATTTTAAATAGACAAAGCTTACCTTTGCGCTCCAATTTTAATAAGAAAGTTCAAGAATATTTTAAAAGTAATGATTAGTTTTAATTATGAAACAGAATTTCAATTAGACAATGAAAATCAGATCATTGAATGGTTGACTCGCGTTATTCTATCCGAAAAGAAGAAGGAAGGAGATATAAATTATATATTTTGCGATGACGAGTATTTAGTTGAAATTAATCAACAATATTTGAATCACGACACACTTACCGACATTATTAGTTTTGATTATTCTGTAGGAAATGAATTACATGGCGATATTTTTATTTCTATTGATAGAGTCAAAGAAAATGCTGTCGATTTCAATGTTTCTCTCGATGAAGAGCTAAAACGAGTAATGGTTCATGGTGTCTTGCATTATTGTGGATATAAAGATAAATCTGAAAGAGATGAGCTTTTGATGCGGAGTAAAGAAGATGAAAAAATTAAAATGTTTCACGTGGAACAATAAATAATGAATCTTAATCAGATTCTAGATTACAATCTAAAAGTAAATTCCAAATGTTTCAAGATGTATATGATGTAGTTGTGGTTGGTGCAGGTCATGCAGGTTCAGAAGCTGCAGCCGCCGCCGCAAATTTAGGATGTAAAACCTTGTTGGTTACTATGAGTTTGCAAAACATAGCGCAGATGTCTTGCAATCCTGCTATGGGAGGAATTGCTAAAGGACAAATTGTTCGTGAGATTGACGCTCTGGGTGGTTATTCAGGAATTGTTTCAGATAAAACAGCCATTCAATTTAAGATGCTCAATAAATCCAAAGGACCAGCTATGTGGTCGCCAAGGGTTCAGAGTGATAGAATGCGTTTTGCCGAAGAATGGAGATTAATGCTAGAGCAAACACCTAACCTCGATTTTTATCAAGAAATGGTTTCTGGACTTCTTATTGAAAACGGCAAGATTAATGGAATTAGAACTTCTTTAGGGGTTGAAATAAGAGCTAAAACTGTTGTTTTAACAAACGGTACTTTTTTAAATGGTTTAATTCACATTGGGGAAAAACAATTTGGTGGCGGTAGGGCAGGTGAGAGTGCGGCATACGGAATTACGGAGGATTTAATTAAAGCGGGTTTCGAGGCTGGAAGAATGAAGACCGGAACTCCGCCAAGGGTCGATGGACGTTCTTTAGATTATTCTAGAATGAACGAAGAAAAAGGTGATGCTAAACCCGATAAATTTTCATATTCGGATGTAACTTCTCCACTAATTCATCAAAAATCTTGTTATATGACATATACTTCTCTAGAAGTTCATGATATTTTGAGAGAAGGTTTCGATAGGTCACCTATGTTTAATGGGAGAATAAAAAGTCTTGGTCCAAGATATTGTCCTTCCATTGAAGATAAAATTAATCGATTTGCTGATAAGGAGAGACATCAGTTATTTGTTGAGCCAGAAGGTTGGAATACGGTTGAGGTTTATGTGAATGGTTTTTCAACTTCTTTACCTGAGGATATTCAATATAAAGCACTGCGTTCTGTAGTGGGTTTTGAGAAAGTAAAGTTTTTTAGACCAGGCTATGCTATTGAATATGATTATTTTCCACCAACTCAATTGAAACACACTCTTGAGACTAAATTGGTTGAAGGTTTGTATTTTGCTGGACAAATTAATGGTACCACGGGATATGAGGAAGCAGCTTCACAAGGTTTAATGGCGGGAATTAATGCAGCATTAAAAGTGCAAGAAAAAGACCCTTTAATTTTAAAAAGAGATGAGGCATATATTGGCGTTTTAATTGATGATTTAATTACAAAGGGCACTGAGGAGCCTTATAGGATGTTTACATCAAGAGCAGAATACAGAACACTTCTACGTCAAGATAATGCCGATTTTAGATTGACACCAAAATCCTATGAAATTGGTTTAGCTTCTGAAAAACGTCTTCGAAGAATGGAATATAAACTCAATGAATCTGAAAAAATGGTTTCTTTTTTTAGAGAAACAAGTGTAACACATTTAGAGTCAAACCCTATTCTTGAAGCAAAGGAAACGGCTTTAGTATCTCAATCAGATAAGATGTTTAAGATTTTTTCTAGACCTCAAATTGATCTTGAAGACATGATGAAGTTTGATAAGGTGAAAGAATATATAGAGACTAATAACATCGATCAAGAGATTTTAGAGCAAGCTGAAATACAAGTTAAGTATTCTGGATACATAGAAAAAGAAAGAAACAATGCCGATAAATTAACGCGTTTGGAAGATGTTAAAATCCCAGAGTTTTTCGATTATAATAAGATTAAATCCATGTCTATTGAAGCAAAACAGAAATTAAGTACCATTCGACCTGTGACTATTTCACAAGCTTCAAGAATTAGCGGCGTTTCTCCTAGCGACATTTCAGTGTTACTTATTTACATGGGAAGATAAGTGTTTCACGTGGAACGCGAATGATGTAAACCTTTTAATTTATTAGTATAACAATGCTTTTCATGTGATTAAACCAAAGATGCTTTGGTTAAAAGAAGAGAAGTTACTAATGAAGTAACATAAAAAAGTATATGAAAATTTATAAAAAATAATGGATATTTCAAATCACCAGCTATTTCTAACAGTAAAAGATCATTCAGTTTCAAAGGAAACTTTTAAATTGTTTCATGATAAAGAAATAGATTTAGTCTACACTCATCCACAACCTAGCGAGCAAAATTTGCCTAGTTATTACGAAAGCGAAGATTATATTTCTCATACGGATGGAAAGCGTTCACTATTCGAAAAAGTTTATCATTTTATTAAAAGTATTGCATTAAAGAACAAACTCAATTTGATAAATAGTTTACAAACTTCAAAAGGTACGTTGCTCGATATTGGTGCTGGAACTGGTGAATTTTTGAGCGTTGCAAAAGAGAACGGTTGGCAAACAGTGGGTGTAGAACCAAGTGAAAAAGCCAAGTCAATAGCCTTAAAAAAAGGAGTTGCTTTTATAGAGAATACAAGTAACTTAGATGACGCTTCTATTGACATTATTACTATGTGGCATGTTTTAGAACATGTGCCCAATATTGAAAAACAAATTATCGAATTGAAGCGATTATTAAAACCCAGAGGAACAATACTAATTGCTGTTCCAAATTTTAATTCTTTTGATGCTAAATATTATGGTGCTTTCTGGGCTGCCTATGATGTTCCAAGACATCTGTGGCATTTTTCCAAAACCGCTATTCAATCTCTTTTCAAAAAGGAAGGCTTGCATCTTGTAAAAGTTTTGCCAATGAAGTTTGACTCTTTTTATGTTTCATTGTTATCTGAGAAATACAAATCCGGAAGTATGAATTTCTTAAAAGCTTTTTACATAGGTTTAAAATCGAATTGGGTCGGAAATCAAAAAATGGAATATTCCTCACACATATATGTCATTAAAAAAGATAAAATTTAAAATTAAAACCGTCAATTAACGATTTTGACCCCAAACGAGCATTAGTTCAAAAAAACAAAAATCAATCTTTAAAACGCTTTATTTGGATTTAAAAATAATAATTTTTAATTATTTAAAAATTTTAGACAATAAGTTCCTCTTATACTGAAACAAGGATATGAACTAATAGAATTTTAAGATGTAAAGTTTATAATACAAAAATTTATACATTTGGTTCCAACGAAAAATTAATATAAAACATAAAATGAAAAAATCTATTCTAATTATTGCCCTAGCAATTTCTATTGTTTCTTGCAATACAAAAACTGCAGAAGTTGCAGCAGTAAAAACAGCCTATGTAGACACGTCTAAATTACTTGAAGAATATACCGAAGCAAAAGATATAGAAGCTAAATACAAAACCAAATCGGATGAAATGGGTAAGGAGTTAGAAAACGAAGTGGCTCGTTTCAAATATGAGGCATCAAATTTTCAAAAAAATGCGCAACTCAACGGACAAGCTTGGGCACAACAAAAAGGTGCAGAATTACAAAAAAGAGAACAGCAACTAAGCTATGCGCAACAAGCCTTGGTAAGACAATTACAAGAGGAAAGCGGAGCCGAAATGGATACATTGGTAAAGAATGTAAAAAAATTCATTAAAGATTATGGAAAAGAAAAAGGCTACGACTATATCTACGGAACTGGTGAAGCAGTTTCTATTTTGTACGCACAAGACAAATATGATATTACAAAAGAACTCGTTAAGTTATTGAACGAAAAATACAAATCAGGTGCAAAAGTTGAAGCCAAAAAAGAAAATGAAACAACAGAAAAAAAGAAATAAATTGACAACCAATCAGTTAAAGCCTTCATTCTTAATAGAATGAAGGCTTTTTTATTGAAATAGAGTTTATTTCGAGGATTCTTTTTACTTTTATATTTTAATTTTTATACGCCAAATGGAAAATGTATCTAACGCCGGAAAGTATACCCTCCAATTCATCAATCAAACCAATCGTTCTATTTTTCTGACTGGAAAAGCAGGAACAGGTAAAACCACACTTTTAAAAGAAATTATTCGCACCACACACAAAAATGTAGTTGTAGTTGCACCCACCGGAATAGCCGCATTAAATGCATCAGGGGTAACTATTCATTCCATGTTTCAATTGCCTTTCGGAGGTTTTATTCCCGACCATATAGCACCTCATTTTTCAGATTCCGTCAAATTTGAAACCAAAAATACTCTGGTGAGACACTTTAAAGTGAGTGGCTTGAAAAAAGCGGTTATTCGTAATATGGAATTGCTCATCATAGACGAGGTAAGTATGCTTCGAGCAGATTTACTAGACGCTATGGATTTTATGATGCAAACCATCCGAAAAAAGCGAATTCCTTTTGGTGGCGTTCAAGTGGTATTTATTGGTGATTTATTACAATTACCACCCGTGATTCGCGACGAAGAATGGAAAATATTGAGAAAGTATTATCAAGGTAAATTCTTTTTTCATGCGCAAGTTATCCAGCAAAATCCGCCTTTGTATATAGAGCTTTCTAAAATTTTCCGTCAAACTGATGATGTGTTTATTGCTATTTTGAACAACCTTCGAAATAATACGATTTCAAATGACGACATTCAGAATCTGAATCACTATGTACAACCTAATTTTGATTTAAAAGCCAATGAAGGCTATATTACTTTAACCACTCATAATGCTAAAGCAGATACTATTAATGTGCAGTCTCTGAAAGATTTAGAGGGAAAATTAATGAAATATAAGCCTGAGATTGTAGGTGATTTTCCAGATAAAATTTATCCTGTTGAAGAAGTTTTAGAGTTAAAAGTAGGAGCACAAGTCATGTTTGTAAAAAATGATTTGTCGTTTGAAAAGAAATATTTCAACGGGAAAATGGGCGTTGTTCAATCACTTTCCGAAGCGGAAATTCTAGTGCATTTTCCCGAAGAAAACACAACCATCGAAGTCGAAAAATACGAGTGGCAAAACATTCGTTATAAGTTGAATGAAATGACTAAGGAAATAGAAGAAGAAGTTTTAGGCACCTTTGTTCATTATCCAATAAAACTAGCTTGGGCAATTACGGTTCATAAAAGTCAAGGTCTAACTTTTGACAAAGCCGCCTTGGATGTTTCACAAGTTTTTCTTCCCGGACAAGCTTATGTAGCGCTGTCACGATTACGGTCGCTAAAAGGTTTAATCTTGCTTTCTCCTTTGAGAATGAATGGCATTTCGAACGATCGGGATGTGATGGATTACGCTTTGAATAAAGCCAATGAAGATGTTTTAGAAAACACACTTAAATTAGAAACTAAAAATTTCATTCATTCTTATCTAAAAAACACTTTTGATTGGAGCGAATTGGCACAGGAATGGCGTAATCATCAGTTTACTTATGACGATAAAACGGAAGGTGCTGTAAAATCAATACATGCCATTTGGGCAAAAAATAATGCTGTAATTGTAGCTGAATTAGTGGATCCAGCAAGAAAATTTTTACTGCAATTGGATAAACTTTTTGCAGCCGAAAATTTCGATACCCATTTTGTATCCGAACGAATTCAAGCGGCATTTGATTATTTCTTTCTGCCAATGGACAATTTGGTTCATGAGATACTTTGGAAATTGGAAGAGGTGAAGCGCATTAAAAAAGCAAAAGCCTATTTTGATGAATTAATTGTTTTAGAAGAAGTTCAAACGAAAGCAGTTTTACAACTTATGAAAACCAAATTATTGATTCAAACTATTGCATCAGGTGAGTCTATTTCTAGAGAAAAATTGAATTCTGAAGAAATTAAGTACTATAAAATCAGAAAATTAGAACGCATTCAAGACGAGTTCAAAAAAGTAAATGTAACCCTTATTGAAGACGAGTTCGACGTGGAACGGTACACTTCAAAAAAAGCAACTAAGACTAAAGAAACAAAAAAATCTACCGTTCAAGAAACCTATGAATTGTGGCAACAGAATAATTCTGTCAAAGAAATTGCTGCCATCAGAAAATTAACAACTCAAACGATTAACACGCATTTAGCTAAATTAATTGAAAATCAAAATATTAGCATTTCAGATGTTTTACCAGAAGACAGAATCAATGAATTAGCAAAAGCTTTTGAAGGTTATAATGAAGATTCCTTAAATCCTTTGAAAGAAAAATATGGAGATACGTTTACTTGGGACGAATTGAAATTGTTTAAGGCGAGTTTGAATGCTAAGTAATATTTAGAACTTAACAATAAAAAATAAAAATAAAATTGTTGAAATTCCGATCAATAAAGAATACAAATAAAGAGATTTAAGAGACCATTTATCTTTTATCAAAATATAAATGGAAAGAAATGGGAGCAATACTAAAAACACAATCATTGGTAACCATAAAATTTCAAAAAGAGCACCAACAATGATATACTTATAAACATTTAAAGAGTGTCCAATAATCCAAAAAAATGAATTTATGATGCTTAATATAAAAACAATAACGCTCAGTTTTAATTTTAGAGTACAGGATGCTTTTTGCATAAAATAAATTCTAACTCAACCAATACACCACCATAACTGCTGGAATAAAATAAAGCACAATCGTTCTAGCACCATCATAATCTTTGGCTAAACGTTGTCCAAAAAGCAACATGATCAAGGTAATACAAGAGAAAATTCCACCATAAAGTCCAAACGTTCTGCCATTGTTTACCATCAATTGTATGCAACCAACAACACACAATATTCCAGAAATTAATTCCAAAACTAGAATATGAAATAAAGCCAAGGGCACATGATTTTTTAATCGAGTATTAGCAAAATGCTCTTTGAGCCATGAAAGATTATCTTTCCAATATATGGCTTTGTCATAACCCGATTGAATAAAAGTTACCGCAAGCAAAACTAAAACCAAAATAGATGCAACATTAAACATAGAATTATTTTTTATGGATTAAACGTGTCAGTTTTATAGATAAATCAGTCAGAATTATTTTAGCATTTCCGTTGCGTTCAATATGGTACATGGCATCAGAAAGTTCTTTAAAAATTTCATGGATATTCGTTCCGTTAACAAATGGCGCAAAATTTTCGAGTTTGAACTTCTCAATTTTGGGTTCCATATAGACCAAACTTGTCGTTTGATAATTTAACAGTAAAGCTTGACGAAACATATCGATACAATAATGCAAGAATTTTTTTTGAGTTTCTCGTCCCAAGCCAGCAATTTGTTCACTCCAAGTAATCAAATCCTGAATCGCGGCCGCATTGCCTTTAGCTCTAAAAGCTGCCCGAACCCAATCGACAAAATGTTTTTCAAAGAAATTATCTTCGCTGTTTTCTTGCAGTAATTGTAGCGCTTTGTTATAATTTCCTTGTGCTTGATGAGCCAATTTTGTTGCTGTTCTCGGTTCGATATTTTTGTTCGAAATCAGCGCCTCAGCAATTACTTTTTCTGGTAATGCATTGAAATGTATAACTTGGCATCTCGAACGAATGGTTTGAATGATATCTTCTTCGTTTTCAGAAATTAGAATAAACAAGGTTTTATCTGTAGGCTCTTCCAGTAATTTCAACAATTTATTAGAAGCCTCTATGTTCATCTTATCTGCCATCCAAATAATCATGATTTTATATCCACCTTCATAGGATTTTAAGGCTAAAGATTTTAAAATTTCCTGAGCATCTCCTACTCGAATTTCACCTTGCTTGTTTTGAACCCCTAAAAGCTGATACCAATCAAATAAACTTCCGTAAGGATTTTCAGAAACAAATTGACGCCAATCACTAATAAAATCTAAACTTTTAGGCTTAGTTTTTACATCTTCAGTAGTTACCGTAGGATAAATGAAGTGCAAATCAGGATGCGAAATAGATTGAAATTTTAAATTGCAAGATTCATTTCCTCCTTCATTTTCATTTCCAATATTGTTGCACAAAATATATTGCGCATAACCCATTGCCATTGCTAATGTTCCACATCCTTCAGGCCCAACAAACAATTGCGCATGAGGAATTCTGCCTTGAGTGGCACTTTTTGTCAAATGACTTTTAATATATTCTTGTCCTAAAATTTCTGAAAATAGCATAAAGCAAATATATTTAAAAGTCTAAAGTTATTGGTCGGCAAGGTGGTAAAAATTAAAAAAGAGAGGCAGGATTGTATTTAGATAAAAAAATTACATCGATTTCGTAAGCAAATAAGGCGTATTTTGACACAATAGCAATTTTTTTGTTCTGTAAAAATCTTATCTTTGTAAATCCAATAAAATTTAACTAAAAAAATACAGATAATGAAAACTTTAAATGATTTCAATTTCAAAAATAAAAAAGCTTTAATCCGTGTTGATTTCAATGTACCATTAGACGAGAATTTTAATGTAACAGATGCTACCAGAATTGAAGCGGCAAAGCCAACTATTGATAAAATTTTAGCTGATGGTGGAAGTGTTATTTTAATGTCGCATTTAGGACGACCAAAAGGAATTGAAAAAAAGTATTCATTGGAACATATTTTAAAAACTGCTTCTCAAGTATTAGGCGTTACTGTTAAATTTTCTTCAGATTGCAGAGGTGAAGTGGCAAAAACTGCAGCTGCAGATTTGAAACCAGGAGAGGTGTTGTTGTTAGAAAATTTACGTTTTTACAATGAAGAAGAAGCAGGCGATGTTGCTTTTGCAAAAGAACTGGCTTCACTTGGAGATATTTATGTAAATGATGCTTTTGGAACGGCACATAGAGCGCATGCTTCAACCACTATAATTGCTCAATTTTTCCCAAATGATAAATGTTTTGGAACCTTATTGGCAAAAGAAATCGAAAGTTTGAATAGAGTTTTAAAAAATAGTGAAAAACCAGTAACTGCGGTTTTAGGAGGTTCAAAAGTATCTTCAAAAATAACGGTTATCGAAAATATTTTGGACAAAGTGGATCACATGATTATTGGTGGGGGTATGACCTATACGTTTATCAAAGCACTTGGAGGCAAGATAGGCGATTCTATTTGTGAAGATGACAAACAAGAATTAGCTTTAGAAATTTTAAGACAAGCAAAAGAAAAAGGGGTTCAATTACATATTCCTGTTGATGTGGTTGCTGCCAATGCTTTTTCGAATGATGCACAAACTCAGATTGTTGATGTACGTGAAATTCCAGATGGATGGCAAGGTCTTGATGCGGGACCAAAATCATTAGAGAATTTCAAAAAAGTAATTTTAGAATCTAAAACCATACTTTGGAATGGGCCATTAGGCGTTTTTGAAATGCCAACATTTGCTAAAGGAACAATTGAATTAGGAAATTATATTGCCGAATCTACTCGAAACGGAGCTTTTTCGCTTGTGGGTGGTGGAGATTCAGTTTCTGCTGTGAAACAGTTTGGACTAGAAGATAAAATGAGTTATGTTTCTACTGGCGGTGGCGCTATGTTAGAAATGTTGGAAGGAAGAATTTTACCCGGAATTGTTGCTATTTTAGATTAAATTCATGTTAAAATCGGCTAAATAATGCACATTTTACAATATTTAGGACAAATTTAAGTTATAAGATTAAGATTATTTGCATTAAGATTCTTATGTTTGCAGAATCACAATTGTTTGAAATATAGCAACTTGTGTAAATTGTTTGATGAAAGTATGTTTTCATTCACAAAAAAAGCACAAATTAATTTTTGAAACACCATTGTTTTTTACCTACTAAAAACAATAAAAATATAGTTTATGAATTTAAAAAAAATAGCCCTAATCGTTCTTTTACTGATAACAGGAAACACTTTCGCCCAGAGTTTTTCATTCAATTCAGTAAGATCTCAATCCAGCAAGACTTATTTAGATTCTATTAAAAGAACATTTGTAAATGACAATATCGCTTCTTGCGTGGATAGTCTTTGGCTAAAGGAATTAACAAGCCTAGATTTATACAATGATTTAGAAAAAGATATTAAAACTATAAATCTTGATGAAAAGGTAGATTATGAGTTGCCAACAGAATTGTTAAAGGCTAGATTGAAGGAAATGGACTCTAAGTCACCTTTCAATATAGAATACAATCAAGGATTAGAAAACATTATTAAATCATTTCTTAAGAACAGAAAAAAATCTTTCGAAAGAATGATGGCCATTTCTGAATATTATTTCCCCATTTTTGAAGAAGCATTAGCCAAACAAAATGTTCCATTGGAAATCAAATATCTGGCAGTTGTAGAATCAGCGCTGAATCCAAAAGCGGTTTCTAGAGTGGGAGCAACAGGTTTATGGCAGTTTATGTATCAAACAGGAAAGCAATACAATTTGAATATTGATTCCTATGTAGATGAAAGAAGTGACCCGCTGAAAGCAAGTGAGGCAGCCGCTCAATACATGACTAATATGTACAAAATATTTGGAGATTGGGATTTAGTATTAGCCTCTTATAATTCTGGTCCTGGGAATGTTTCTAAAGCCATTCGTCGTTCTGGAGGACAGCAAAACTACTGGAACATTAGAAAACATCTTCCTCAAGAAACGCAAGGTTATGTACCAGCTTTCTTAGCAACCATGTATATTTACGAATATCACAAAGCGCATGGAATCAAGCCAGAGCGCGCCGTTGTTAAGCAATTCGCCACTGATACCATTATGATTAGAAAACAATTGAGCTTCAAACAGATTTCAGATTTGCTTGATATTCCAGTGGCTCAAATACAATTGTTAAATCCACAATACAAATTAGGAGTTGTTCCTGCCTATAATGATAAGAAACATTTCTTGACATTACCTTCTCAAAAAGTAGCTATTTTTACTTCAAACGAAGATAAAATTTATGCTTATGCACAATTTGAATTAGACAAAAGAGAAAAACCATTTACACGTCAACAACAAGCATTTGCTTCAAGAGATTCTTTGAGATTCAACGATAGCAC